>OBDJ01000261.1_pt1 | contig 32023 bp, 29 predicted proteins | sample 1518041 | NCBI WGS metagenome assembly OBDJ01 (sample SAMN01760916, study PRJEB22395) | human gut metagenome
AGGAGGCCACCCGCCGTGAGCTGCTGGCCCTGGTAAACGAGACATAAAAACACACGCCGCGATCAAGCTGATCGCGGCGTGTTTGCGTGCGTGTAAGCACAAGCCTGCGGGGCCGTGGGGGCCGCGTTATAACCTGCACCGATTCAGCAGGTGGGTTGTCTCCAGCGTGCTTCGTAGCTTCCAACTTCCAGCCGCAGACGGCAGCCGGGAGGCCTGCTGTTCACATACTGATCCGACATCCCCTATAACAAAATGTGAGGATAAAAAAGGCCCGTCACACCCGCAGGGAGCCGTCTCTCGACGACACCCATAGTATAACAGACCCGACGGGAAAATAAAAGGGGAATCGCGCAGATTTTTCCTTCCATTTTCCGGAAGCCGCCTCCCCTGTTCAGCATTTTCACGAAGCCGCTCTGCGTTGCACAAAACCCTTCTCAAAGCGCAAAAGACGCCCTCACAGGGCGTCTTTTGTATGCGTTATGCCGGATGGGGGCACCATAGACCGGGGATCGGGTCAGGAATTTTCGTCATCCTCATCCATCAGCTGCTCCATAAACAGGTCATACACCCGCTGCAGCTCCTGGTCGCTATCCAGGGTGGTCAGCAGCTCCTCGCCGTTTTCCATCACGGACTTCAGGATCACCAGGCCGAAATCCTCGGCGGCTGCCTCGTCGGTCTCATCGTCCACTGTGGGGAAAAATGCCATATACGTCTGGCCGTTGTCCTCCAGGGCGTCCACATATTCCAGCTCGATGTCGTTGCCGTCCTCATCGGTGAGGGTAATGAAATTGGGGCCGAATTCTTCGCTCATTGCCGTTTACCTCCTGATTGGTATAGCTTTCCTTCGTATCATACCCGATTCCGCCGGAAAAAGCAAGGGGCGGCGCGGTCTTTTGCCGTCCGTCGTTTTGCACCGCTCAAATACAGTTTTTTGGCATTTCTTTCTCTATTTCCATGCAAAATCGGTGCAAAAGTTTCATTTTCCGGCAAAACAGAGCTTTTCAGCAGTTGACAGCTATGGTACAATGGTTTTTATTATGGAATAAAATGTTTTTTTATCTGCCGCCACAGGTGCGGCGCATATATTCCAGTAACAGAGAAAGGAAGGTGCCCTGTCCATGAACAAAGACCATCAGCCCAAAAAGACAGAGCAGAGCGCCAGAACAGGGAAAAAACCCGGAAAGGGCCGCCGCATCGGGCGGACCGTCGGTATTGTCCTGGGAACCATCCTGCTGGTCATCGTGCTGACCTCCTCCATTTTCGTGGGGATCTTCATGACCTACGTCAACACGTCCCTGAAGGGGCATGTGGAGGTGGACATGTCCGAGTATGACCAGAAGGTGTCCACGGAGCTGTACTATCAGGACCCCGAGACCAAGCAAACGGTCATGTACCAGACCCTGTTCGGCGATGAAAACCGCATTTGGGTGGACTTCGACTCCATCCCCAAGGTCCTGCGTGACGCCACCATTGCCATTGAGGACAAGCGCTTCGAGACCCACCACGGCGTGGACTGGCACGGCACCCTGCGGGCTGTGTTCAGCACCCTCACCAACGGCAATACCCAGGGCGGCTCCACCATCACCCAGCAGCTCATCAAGAACGTCACCGGCAATAACGAGAACACCGTCAAGCGCAAGGTGACCGAGGTGTACCGGGCCCTGGCCCTGGAGAAGGACTACAGCAAGGACGAGATCCTGGAGATGTACCTGAACACCATCTATCTGGGCAACCAGTGCTACGGTGTGCAGACGGCGTCCCGGATATACTTCCACAAGGACGTGTCCGAGCTGGACCTGGCTGAGGCCGCCTGTCTCATCAGCATCACCAACAACCCCTCTCAGTATGACCCCCTGCGCAGCGACTGGACCCGGGAGCAGAACCGCAACCGCCAGCTGGACGTGCTGGACGCCATGCTGGCCCAGGGCAAGATCGACCAAGCCGCCTATGACGCCGCCAAGGCCCAGGAGGTGGTGTTCACCAACGGCTACACCAATCTGGGCAACTATGTCGGCCCCCAGGAGGAGGACGACAAAAAGCCCGCCGTGGTCAGCACCGCCAACAACTCCTATTTCACCGACGAGGTCATCACCGACGTGGCGGAGAAGTTTGTGGAGCTCTTCGGCCTCACCGATGATCCGGCAGACGCCGACGGCTACGTCCGCACCGCCTTTGAAAAGGCCGTCAGCAAGGTTTATAACGGCGGGTACAAGATCTACACCACCCAGAATCCCAAGATCCAGGATATTACGGAGTCCGTGTTTGAAAACACCAACTATGCGAACTACACCGACTCCAAGGGCGAGCCCCTCCAGGCCGCCATCACCATTGTGGACCCCTATACCGGCGACGTGGTGGCCATGGTAGGCGGCACCGGCGCCAAGGAAGTGGACCGGGGATGGAACTGGGCCACCTCTGCCCGGCAGCCGGGCTCCGCCACCAAGCCCGTGTCCGTATACGCCCCGGCTCTGGATGACGGCACCATCACCGCCGCCTCCGCCATCGACGACTATCCCGTCCGTGACCTGGCAGGCTACAGGCCGTGGCCCTCCAACTCCGGCAGCGGCTTCCGGGGCCTGACCACGTTCTACACTGCCCTGGTCCGCTCGCTGAACACCTGCGCCGTGCGCACGGTGGAGCAATACGGCACCTATAAATCCTATACCTTTATGGTGGAGAAGCTGGGCTTCACCACCCTGACCCAGGCCGACAGCCAGCAATCCGGCAACATGGGCCTGGGCGGCTACGAATACGGCGTCACCACCGAGGAGATGGCCGCGGCCTATGGGGCCTTCGTCAACGACGGCGTGTATACCCCGCCCCGGACCTTCTACCGGGTGGAGGATTCCCAGGGCAACCTGGTGTGTGAGAACAACAAGGAATCCCATGTGGCCATGAAGCAGACCACCGCCTACATCATCCGCCAGACCCTCAAGAGCGTCATCACCAGCGGTACCGGCGGCGAGGCCCGGTTCTCCGGCATGACCATCGCCGGCAAGACCGGTACCACCGACGAAAACCGCGACCGCTATTTCGCGGGCTTCTCCCCCTATTACAGCGCCGCCGTGTGGACGGGCTATAAGTCCAACGAGCGGTTCTCCGAGTCCCTGGGCAACCCCTCCGCCGTTCTGTGGCGCGAGGTCATGCGCCGCATCCACGACGGGCTGGAGAACAAGGATTTCAACAGCTGCTCCGGCCTGACCCAGGTCACCGTGTGCCAGGACAGCGGCCTGCTGGCCACCGAGGCCTGCACCCACGATCTGCGCGGCAATCGCGTCACCAAAGTCACCGTGGCGGCGGACACCGCCCCCACCCAGACCTGTAATGTTCACAAGATGGTGCGCTACTGCAAGGATGGCAAGCACCTGGCCACGGAATACTGCCCTGCCAGCAGCGTGGTGGAGATCGCCGCCCTGGATTGGAACCGCGAGATCATCAAGAACATCAAGGCCCAGGACGACGAATATCTGCTCCAGACCCTCACCGGCAAGGACGGCGAGCTGTGCCCGGTCCATAACAAAAAGCCGTCCATCTTCCCCATCCCCGGCAGAGACGACGATGACGACGGGGGCTTCGGCTCCTGGCAGGACTGGTGGGACAAGCTCCGCCCGTAAAGCGGCAAATAATCCCAGCCTGCCAGAAACAGACGCTCCGGGCAGGCCGCTGTAAAGCTCCATGCCGCGGATACGGAAGCAGTCCATCGTCAGCAGACACGAAATGTAGGAAGCCACCGGTTCTGTTGGGAACAGAACCGGTGGCTTCCTCTTGCCAACGAGACCTTCTTCCGGTTGCAGGCCGGAGAAAAATCGTGTATGATAAAGGGGAACGACAAAGAAGCGAGGTACTTCCCATGAAGATCATGGCCATTGACTACGGCGACGCCCACACCGGCATCGCCATATCCGACGCCACCGGCACGCTGGCGGGGTTTTCCACGGTCATCAACAGCCGCCGGGCGGAGACGGTGGCCCAGGAGATCTGCGCCCTGATCCCCCAGCACGGGGTCACGGAGCTGGTGCTGGGCTATCCCAAGAACATGGACGGCACTGTGGGTCCCCGGGCAGAGAAGGCCGCCGCCTTCGGCCAGACGCTGCGTCAGCTGACGGGGCTGCCGGTGACCCTGTGGGACGAGCGGCGCACCACCATCGACGCCCACAACATTCTGTTCAACAACGGGCAGAACGCCAAAAAGCGGAAGAAAACCGTGGATGCCGTGGCGGCGGCCCTGATGCTGGAGGGCTATCTCACCCGGAAGCGGCTGGAGGCGGAGAGATGACCGTGCTGATTATCGGCGGCGGCGCGTCGGGCATGGCGGCGGCCCTGACGGCGGCCCGGGCAGGCCACCAGGTGGTGCTGGCGGAGCGGCAGGCCCGGGTGGGCCGGAAGCTGCTGGCCACCGGCAACGGCCGCTGCAACCTCACCAACGAAAACGCCCGGCCGGACCGGTATCACGGAGAGGAGCCGGATTTCTGCCGGTTCGCCCTGGAGGAGCCGGAGCTTTCGGCAGCGGGAACGCTGGCCTTTTTCCGGCGCCTGGGCCTGGTCACCGTCACGGAGCCCGGCGGCCGGGTGTACCCTCTGAGCAATGCGGCGGCATCGGTGCTGGATGTGCTGCGGTTCGCCCTGGAGCAGCAGGAGAATATCCGGGTGCGCACCGGCTGCGTCATCCGCCAGCTGAAGCGCCGGGAGGGACAGTTCCTGGCCCGTACGGAGGAGGGCGACACCATCACGGCCCAGCGGTGCATCCTGGCCGCCGGCGGCGCTGCCGGAGGAAAGCTGGGCGGCGGCATGGACGGCTATCAGCTGGCCCGGCAGCTGGGCCACCACCGGACGGCTCTGTATCCCTCCCTGGTGCAGGTGTGCACCGACCCCACCTATCCCCGGGGCCTCAAGGGCGTAAAGGCCCAGGCTGCCCTGACCCTGACCCGGGAGGGTGAGACGCTGACCGCCGGTCAGGGAGAGGTGCTGTTCACGGAATACGGCGTCAGCGGCCCGGCGGTGTTCGACCTGTCCCGCCAGATTTCCACCGGCGGCGACGGCATCGCCCTGCACCTGGATTTTCTGCCCGGGTGGAGCCGGGAGGATACCCTGGCCTGGCTGCATAGCCGGCGGACGGCCCTGTCCCGGCAGGAGGCCGGTGCGCTGCTGACCGGCAGCGTCCATCCCCGGCTGGGACGGGTGCTGTGCAAGGCGGCGGGCATCAACGGCGGCGCGGCGATATCGGAGGTAACGGACCGCCAGCTGGAGGCGCTCTGCCGTCGGGTGCGGGACCTTGCCCTGCCCGTCACCGGCACCTGCGGCTTTGACCAGGCCCAGGTCACCGCCGGCGGCCTGCGCACCGGGGAGTTTGACCCCCGGACCATGGAAAGCCGATTGACGCCGGGATTTTACGCCTGCGGCGAGGTGCTGGACGTAGACGGCGACTGCGGGGGCTTCAACCTGCAATGGGCCTGGGCCTCGGGCAGGCTGGCAGGCCGCCTTCTGTCAAACACATCACTATAACAGGAATATAGGAGAATTTGCCTATGCAGCGCCAAGCGCTATGGAATAGACTGTACCTGTCCGGCATCGACGGCCGGGCGGCGGACCTGGCCCGGGAAAACGGGCTGGGCCTGGAGATCGCGGCGTTCTGCTATGCCCCCAATCTGGAGGACCCGGCGGTGCTGTCCGCCGTCCGGGCGGATATGGCGGGGCTTCACCGCTTCTGGCTCCACGCGCCCTTTGCCGAGCTGTGCCCCTGCGCCATTGATCCTCTGGTGCGGCAGGTGACGGCCCGGCGGTACCGCCAGGCCATCGCCCTGGCCCGGGACCTGGGCGTCCGGCAGCTGGTGATCCACGGGGGCTTCGTGCCCCAGGTGTACTTTCCGGAGTGGTACGTGGAGCAGTCGGTTCTCTTTTGGCGGGAGCTTCTGGCGGAGCTGCCGCCGGATATGACCATCGCCCTGGAAAACGTCATGGAGCCGGAACCCCGGCTGCTGGCGGACATTGCCCGCCAGGTGGACGATCCCCGGCTGGGCCTGTGCCTGGACGTGGGCCATGCCAACACCTTCGTCAGCCGGGTGCCGCCTCTGGAATGGGTGGCCCCCATGGCCCCGTGGCTGCGGCACGTTCATCTGCACAACAACGCGGGGCACAATGACCTCCACGACCCCCTGGGCCAAGGGACCCTGGCTATGGAGCAGGTGCTGGACACGGTGCTGGCCCTGTGTCCCGCGGCCACGTTCACATTGGAAAATCAGGACTGCGGCCCGTCTCTCGACTGGCTGCGGCAGCACGGATACGGAGCGAACACATGACAAGGCAAGAATTGACAGCATATATAGAGTCCATTCTCCCGGCAGACCGGGAGGCCATGGACGCCGCCCGGCGGCGGCAGGCAGAGCTGGCCAAGCCCCCGGGCAGCCTGGGGGCCCTGGAGGACATGTCCATCCGGCTGGCCGGCATCCGGCGAACGCCCCGGCCCCGGATCGACCGGTGCCGGGTAACGGTGCTGGCGGCGGACAACGGCGTGGTGGCGGAGGGCGTATCCTGCGCCCCCCAGTCGGTGACGGTGCAGCAGGCGGTGAACATGACCCGGCACAAAACCGGCATGTCCGCCCTGGCGGCGTACTTCGGCGACCAGGTCCAGGTGGTGGACGTGGGCATCTGCGTGCCGGTGTCCTGCCCCCAGGTGCTGGACCGGAAGGTCCGCTTCTCCACCGGCGACATTGCCGCAGAGCCCGCCATGACGGAGCAGGAGGCCCTCCGGGCCCTGTCCGTGGGCCTTGACCTGGCCCACATGGCCAAGGAGGACGGCATAGACGCCGTGGGCGTGGGGGAAATGGGCATCGGCAACACCACCACCTCCGCCGCCGTGCTGGCGGCCCTGACCGGGGCCTCCGTGGAGGAGGTGGCAGGCCGGGGCGGCGGCCTGACGGATGGGGGCTTCGCCACGAAAAAGCGGGTGCTGCGGAAGGCCCTGGCCCTGCATCATCCGGACCCCGGCGACCCGGTGGCCGTTCTGGCGGCAGTAGGCGGCCTGGACCTGGCCGCCATGACGGGGCTGTTTCTGGGCTGCGCCCATGAGGGGCTGGCGGCGGCGGTGGACGGATACATCTCCATCGTGGCGGCCCTGTGCGCCGTGCGGCTGTGTCCCCGGGTGCGGGATTATCTGTTCCTGTCCCACGCCTCCTATGAGATCGGCTACCGGCTGGCAGCCCGGGAGCTAGAACTGGAGCCGTGTCTGCTGCTGGGCATGCGCCTGGGCGAGGGCAGCGGGTGTCCCCTGCTGTTCCGGATATTGCAGGGGGCCTGCGCGGTGCTGGACGGGATGGCCACCTTCCCGGAGGCGGCCATTGAGGACGAATATCTGACCCCCATCCGGCAGGGGGACGCATTTACGGTGGACAAATCATGAGGATTCTGCTTCTGGGCGGCAGCAAAAGCGGCAAAAGCATGCTGGGCCAGCGGCTGACCCGCCGTCTGGCAGACGGCGGCCCCATGATCTATTGGGCCACCCTGGAGCCCCGGGACGGCGAGGACCGGGCCATCGTCCGCCGCCATCTGGCGGAGCGGGAGGGCTGGGGCTTCCAGACCCTGGAGCGGGGCCGGGAGCTGCCCCGGGGGCTGGCGGCGGTGCCGCCGGAGAGCGCCGTGCTGTTCGACAGCGTCACGGCGTGCCTGGCCTGCCAGATGTTCTCCGGCCCATCGCCGGACGCCGCTGCTCCGGAGCGAACGGCGGAGGAGCTGCTGGCCGTCAGCCGGCGCGTCCGGCACCTGGTGTGCGTGTGCGACGAGATCTGGCGGGACGGCGTGACCTACGAGACCTGGACCGAGACGTATCGCCGGGGCCTGGCGGCGGTGTGCCGGGCCCTGGCGGCGGAATTTGACGCCGTGGCGGAGCTGAGTGCAGGCTGCGTGCGGATGTGGAAGGGAGAGCTGCCGGATGCGTGACTGGGTATACGGATTTTTCATGGCCTGGGGAATGTTTCTGGCCATCCCCTGCCCCAAAAAGCTATGGAGCGAAACGGCCCGCCGGAAAATGCTGGTGTGCCTGCCTCTGGTGGGCCTGCTGGTGGGCGGCATATGGGCCGGTGCGTGGCTGCTGCTGCGGGGCGCGCCGGGGCCGGTGCGGGCGGCGGTGTGCGCCGCCGTGCCGTGGCTGGTCACGGGGTTCATGCACCTGGACGGATACATGGATGTGTGCGACGCGGTGCTGTCCCGGCGGGACCTGCCCACCCGCCGGCGCATTCTGAAGGACTCCCACTGCGGGGCCTTCGCCGTGATCTGCCTGGTGCTGCTGGCCCTGGGCCAGTGGAGCCTGTTCCTGTCGGCGGAGAGCATTGTCTGGCAGGCGCTGCTGCTGATCCCGGCGGCAGCGCGGGCCTGCGCCGGGCTGGCGGTGCTGGGCCTGCGGCCCATGGACACCAGTCAATACGCCGCCATGGGCGCGTCCCGGGGCGGCTATCTGGCGGCTCTTGCGGTGCTGCTGGTGCTGGCGGCGGGACTGCCCCTGTGGCTGTGGGGCAGCTTCGCCCCCCTGGCGGCGGCGGCGGGCTATGGCCTGGCGGTGTGGTACGGCTACCGGAATCTGGACGGCATGTCCGGGGATATCTCCGGCTTTGCCTTGACGCTCGGCGAGCTGTGGGGCTGCGCGGCAGCCATTCTGTGGAGGTGACGGCATGGATCTGATCATCGGCGGCGCGTACCAGGGAAAGTGTACGTTTGCCGCAGAAAAATACCGCCTGACGGCGGCGGACATCTGCGACCTGGCAGCAGACGCTCCCGCCCCCGCCCGGTGCTATGTCCACCTGGAGGAGCTGACCCGGCGCGGCCAGGCGGCAGAGGCCCTGCCCCTGCTGCTGGCGGCGGAGGTGGTGGTGGCCCGGGAGATCGGCAGCGGCGTGGTGCCCATAGACGCCGGAGAGCGGGCGTGGCGGGAGCGCCACGGGCGGCTGCTGCGGCAGCTGGCGGAAAGCGCCGGTCATGTATACCGGGTATTTTGCGGATTGACGGAGGAATTGAAATGAAGCTGACCCTTCTGCGCCACGGAGAGACCGACGGCAGCCGCCGGGACCTGTACTACGGCGCGGCGGATATTCCGGCCCTGCCGGAGTCCCTGGCGGCCCTGCACGAAAACGCGGCGGCCTATCCCCGGGCCGCCCGGTACTACACCAGCGGCCTGCTGCGGACGGAGCAGACCCTGGCGGCGCTGTACGGCGACGTACCCCATGTGCAGCTGCCGGGCCTGCGGGAGATGGACTTCGGCGACTTTGAGATGAAAAGCTATCAGCAGCTGAAGGACACGCCGGCGTATCAGGCGTGGATCGCCGACGTGGAGCACAACCCCTGCCCCAATGGAGAGAGCGCGCCCCAGGTGCTGGCCCGGAACCGGGCCGCCATGGACCGGGTGCTGGCAGCCGGGGAGGATGCGGTGTGCGTCATTCACGGCGGCGTCACGGCGGGGCTGATGATGACCTGGTTCGGCGGTGGGCGGTATGACTACTCCGTAAAGCCCGGCACGGGCTTCACCGTCACATTTGAAAACGGCCGCCCTGTGTCCTACATCCGTGTGCCGGAATAACCAAAACCTCCGGCCAAATGCGGGTGGTCGTAAGACAGCTTCAGTCCCGGCAGTAATGTCTGCTTGGATTGTTCTTGCATATATTAAAGCCATATGATAGAACTAAACAAATCAATAAGTCGGAATAATAAGGTGGGTAAGGTCTAACATGCCAACAATTCAGTTAAAGGCGATGACGCGAGAACTATGTCACGAACTGTACAAGCATTGGACGAATGATGCGTCTATCTATATGGATATGCACCTGTTTCAGCCCTATGTTTATGACGAAGCTGCGGTAAATCGATATTTTGATATGAAGGGGCAGGATGCTTCACGCAGACTGTTTGCGATCATGCTTGGAGATAAGGTGATCGGGGAATTGCAATTGAAGCAGATCGACCATGATAAAAAAGAATGTTCCCTGAGTATCCACATGCAAAACAACGCAGTGAAGGGGAAAGGATACGGAACGCAGGCAGAACGTTTGGCGGTAAAAACCGCCTTTGACGAGTTGGGAATGGCTGCGGTAAACGCAGATACCATCAGGAAAAATACCCGGAGTCAGCATGTGCTGGAAAAGGTAGGCTTTCGCTTTGTTGGAGAAGATGAAACATTCAAATACTACCGTATCGAGCGGTAAACTCCAATTTGCCGAACTGATAAAGGGCGCACTTCTATACCTTTTGGTGTACCGTGCGAGCATCCCTTGCCTCTCCCCTTGGGAGAGGTGGCCGAGCGTAGCGAGGACGGAGAGGGCAACCAATGACCATACCAAAAGACAATGCTCAATTAGAAAATGCCCGGCGGCTTCGCAGGGAGATGACACCCCATGAGCGACAGGGATTTCCGTAATGTGTGTGCACAAATTGATCTTATCATTCGAAAAAGGCTGCAAGACCCTCTCAGTCACCTGCGGTGACAGCTCTCCCAAAGGGAGAGCCAAGGGGCTGCGCCCCATTACATAGTATGTTGACATGAGAAATGGAGCGTATCTGTATCGATACGCTCCATTGACTGTTTTATGAACACCCATCTAAGCCGGAGGTTTTGATTTCGGGGTAGTCCCAAACCCATTGGACAACCGACAATGCGTCATACTCTCCTAAGTCTTCGCCCCATTGCGGTTTGCTTTCTTCTCTTCCCGCTTCACGCGCCAGACGGCAAATGTGCGCACAAGCAAAACATTGACCAGCGCCAAACGCCCATAGCTGTACAGAACGCTGATGAAGGAATGCAGGGAGAAATCGCTGTCGTTGTGCAGATTATCTCTCCACAGCGGCATGATGCCGTAGCTCATCAAAAGCGGAAGCACAACCAGCGCAGCAAGCCATCCGGCAATAAGCCATGTGACCTCTTTTTTCGTCGCGGGCAGCCGAAGCGTCCGGTAGGAGCGCATCGTGCAGACGATCATCAGGACCATGACGAGGAACTGCGCCCACGCGATGGCAAGGCACACATAGTTCAGCTCCGCCGTCCAGAAGCGCGTCACGAAGATGGCCATCCATGAAAGACCGGTCGCACAGCGAAGGTATAGATCCACGCAGAGATAGACCGCCCAACCGCAGTAGAGACCAGTGTGCCGCTTCACCGCAAGGAAGATGATGCCGCAGATGAGAAACGGTGACGCGAACATCAGTCCCGTCAGCAGATCACCGGTGAGCAGCAGCCAGAGAACCAAGATGACCGCACCGGTACACAATAAAGCTGTTCCGGCGATGGTATGGCGCTTTTCCCGCTTGGGTGCCGCCTGCGGTGCAGAGGACGCAGGTACAGATTCCGTCTCCGGCGCGTCTTCGCCGTGCACCAGCTGGTCAAGTGTCACGCCGAAAAGCTCCGAGAGCTTTATGAGCTTTTCCAGTTCGGGGATCGAGGTGTCGGTCTCCCATTTGGAAATGCTCTGGCGCGAGATGCCCAGTGCGTCGGCAAGGTCGCCCTGCGACCAGTCTTTCTGTGTGCGCAGGCGTGCGATATTCTCTCCAAGTGTCATGGGGGGATCCTCCTTCGCAGATTTTCTGTGTTCAGTTTACCAAATGGGGCACGAAAAGTCCACCAAGCGGAGTTAAAAAGTTAGCAACCAGCGGTTGCACCTCATCAAGGGGACTGTGAAATAGTCGTTTGATGCAAAAAACGGATTGCCGCGGCCAGTCTGCGGACTGGTCGCCCAATGACAAATTTTTTGCCCTCGTTGCTTCAGCGTCAGGTCGTCGCTATCGGTGGCGATGATCGGCGCCGGCAGCGGAGAAAATCAGAATTTTTCTCCGGAAGCTTCACGCATAAAGAATACATCCTGTATGAATGTGCCTCTATGATAACATCTTGTATTGGAAATAGCAACTCCCGTCTCTCCCCGCCCCTTGCAAATCCCGGGCAAATAGGATATACTGACCTTGAAATTTAAACAAAGGAGCATGCATTATGGTCGTTTTGAATCATCTGGAGCCCCAGCGTGTCTTTCACTTCTTCGAGGAGCTGTGCGCCATTCCCCACGGTTCCGGCAACACCAAGGCCGTCAGCGACTGGCTGGTGGACTTTGCCAAGGCCCGGGGCCTGCGGTATGTCCAGGATCAGCTGAACAATGTGGTGATCTTCCAGGATGCCGCCCCCGGCTATGAGTCGGCGGAGCCGGTGATCCTCCAGGGTCACATGGACATGGTCTGCGAAAAGGAGCCCGGCTGCACCAAGGACATGGCTGTCGAGGGCCTGGACCTGGTGCTGGAGGGCGACACCGTTTCCGCCAAGGGCACCACCCTGGGCGGCGACGACGGCATCGCCGTGGCCATGGCCCTGGCCATCCTGGACGATACCTCCCTGTCCCACCCGGCCATCGAGGCCATCTTCACCGTGGACGAGGAAACCGGCATGTACGGCGCCGAGGGGCTGGACGTCTCCGTGCTGAAGGGCCGCCGGATGCTGAATATGGACTCCGAGGACGAGGGAGTTTTCACCGTCAGCTGTGCCGGCGGCGCCCGGGCTGACTGCTGCCTGCCCATCCGCCGCCAGCAGTTCGGCGCCCCGGTGCAGGAGATCGCCGTCACCGGCCTGGTGGGCGGTCACTCCGGCGCGGAGATCGACAAGGGCCGCGCCAACAGCAGCATGCTGCTGGGCCGGGTCCTGTGCGCCCTGGAGCAGAAAACGCCCCTGCGGGTGATCTCCGTCAGCGGCGGCCTGAAGGACAACGCCATCCCCACCGCCTCCGTGGCCCTGGTGGCCGCCGACGCCGGCGCCGTCCAGGCCGTCTGCGCCGAAATGGATGCCGCCTTCAAAAAGGAATACCGGGTCAACGACCCCGCCATCACCGTTTCCGCCCGTCCGGCGGAGTCCTCTCTGCTGCCCATGGACGAGGCCTCCAGCCGCAGCGCCGTGTGCCTGCTTGCCTGCCTGCCCAACGGCATTCAGGCCATGAGCGCCGACATGCCCGGCCTGGTCCAGACCTCTCTGAATCTGGGCATCCTCACCACCGGTGACGATGCGGTCCACGCCTCCTTCAGCGTCCGCAGCAGCGTCGCCACCCAGAAGCAGATGCTCATCGACCGCCTCCGCTGCCTGACGGAAAGCCTGGGCGGCTCCGTCAGCACCCACGGCGAATACCCCGGCTGGGAGTTCATGCCCCAGTCCCCCCTGCGGGACCTGATGGTCCAGGTGTTCACCGACCAGTACGGCTACGCCCCCAAGGTGGAGGCCATCCATGCCGGTCTGGAGTGCGGCCTGTTCTCCGCCAAGCTGCCGGGTCTGGACTGCGTGTCCTTCGGCCCCGACCTGAAGGAGATCCACACCTTCCGGGAGTCCCTGTCCGTGTCCTCCGTGCAGCGGGTATACGCCATGGTGGTGGAAACGCTGAAGCGCATGCACTGACCCGCCCTCGTCCCGGCCTGTCCCGGCGCTTTACCGGGACAGGAGCGGGACATCCCGCCGTGTATTGGGACAATTTTTACGATATTTGAGGTAATATTATGTTCTCTATCTGGTGGCCCGCATACGTCTTTCCGTGTATCATGGTGCTGTGCGGCCTTGCGGGGCGGCTGCTGCCGGGCCGCAAATACCGCAGCCCCCTGGGTCCGCTGACGAAAGAACGCCAGGAATTTGCCGACCGTCTGCTGCTGAAGCTGCTGTGGCAGTTCGGCCTTGCCTTTGCGGCCCTGTCGTTTATGATCATGCGTTCCGTGCGGCTGATGGGAAGCAGCGGCCAGCAGATCCTGCTGTACATCGCCATTATTCTGCAAATAATCGGGGCATTTGCCTTGATTTTGCCGGTGGAACGCAATATGAAGGCATATTTTGACGAACAGGAGGACGAATGATGGGCATCACCGAGCTGGCTCCGGCCAAGCTGAACCTGACCCTGGACGTGGGAGCCCGCCGCCCGGACGGGTACCACGACATTACCTCCATTATGCAGAGCGCCGCCCTGTATGACGTTGTGGCGCTGGATTTCTCCGAAGCAGGCGGTATTGCGATAGAATGCCCGGGCACGGATCTGCCCACCGGCCCCGACAACCTGGCCTGGAAAGCGGCGGATGTCTTTTTCCGGGAGGCGAATATCCGCCGCACAGGGATTTCTATCCGATTGGAGAAAAAAATCCCCTCCCAGGCCGGTCTTGGCGGCGGCAGCAGCGACGCAGCCGCCGTGCTGCGGGGAATACGTCGTTTGTTTCTCGTGGATGTGTCCGACGAGTCGTTAGAATCCATGGCCGCCCGGGTGGGCAGCGATGTTCCCTACTGCATCCGGGGCGGTACGGCTCTGGCTCAGGGCCGGGGCGAACGACTTACCGTTCTTCCGGCACTGCCTATGTGCTGGTTCGTTATCGTGAAGCCCCCGGTGGCCAACTCTACCGCCGCCATGTATCGGAAGCTGGACGAAATTTCCATCTCTGGACGCCCAGATTCCGATAAAATGGTGGACGCACTGAAAAACGGCGACCTGACGCAAATCTGCCGCCTGGTGGGGAATGTATTTGAACAGGCCCTGCCGCCGGGCAGTGAGGTTTTCGCCATCCGCCGCCAGCTTTCGGAGCTGGGTGCCGACGCAGCGTGTATGACTGGCTCCGGCTCGGCGGTCATGGGCCTGTTCCGCCAGGAGGAAACCGCCCGTCTAGCGGCCCGGGAGCTGCAAAAGGCCTATCCCCTGACCTTTTTTGCCCCCCGGCTGTAAATCCCGGTATAAAAATAAAAAACGCCGTCTAAACTGTAGGAAACCAAAGAAAAATCTACAGTCTGGACGGTGTTTACTTATGAAAAATGCGAAAAATACAAGACTCCACATCTGGGAGCTGGCGCTGCTGATGGCATTGGCCGCCGCCATTCTGTGGGGCGCGGCGTCCCTGAGCCGCCAGGAGGACCTGGGGCGAAAGGTCATCCGGCTCCATGTGATCGCCAATTCCGACAGCCCGGAGGATCAGGCCCTGAAGTTGCGGGTCCGGGACCGGGTGCTGGCCCGGGCCCAGGAGCTCCTGGAGCAGTCGGCGGACATGGCCCAGGCCCAGGAGGTCCTGACCTCCGCCCTGCCGGAGCTGACCCGGGAAGCCCAACAGGTCCTGGCGGCGGCGGGCTGCGGCGACGGCGTCCGGGCCCGGCTGGAGCCGGCGGAATTCCCCACCAAGGACTATGACGGCTTCTCTCTGCCCGCCGGGAAATACCTGGCCCTGCGGGTCATCATCGGGGAGGGCCGGGGACAGAACTGGTGGTGCGTGGTGTTTCCGCCGCTGTGCACCGCCGCCGCCTGCGATTGGCAGGACGCCGGACGGGACGCCGGGCTGGCCGAGGACGACCTGTCCCTGATGGCGGAGGAGGACCAGGGCTATCAGCTCCGGTTCCGGTCCGTGGAGCTGTGGGAAAAGCTGCGCCAATGGCTGGGAAAATAAGCGGAATCCTGAACAAGGCCCGCAGGCAAAAGCCTGCGGGCCTTGTTCGCTTGTCAAAAAAGGCAATGCCTTTTTTGACAAGCTGAAGGTCATTCTGCGAAAATTTCTCCCGCCAGGCTCAGCACGGCCCGGCCGCCTACCCGAACGGCGGCGTTTCCGTTCTGCACCGTCAGGCGGCTGCGTATTTCCGAGGGGCGGCGCATATGCTCCCCCTGGAGGAACACGTTTTCCCGGTCCGGCTGCACCAGGCCGCAGCGGTACAGATAATACGTCAGGGCTCCGTTGGAGGTGCCGGTGGCGCACTCCTCCGGAATGTCATACAGCGGGGCGAAATTGCTGCACCAGGCGGTGCAGGTGTCGTCCCCCAGGCAGAACATGTGCACCCCCGTGACCTTCTGCCGCCGGGACAGCTCCGCCACCAGCGTCTCGTTCTGCCGGGCCCGCAGCAGCGTCTCCCGGTCCCGCACCGGCATCATGATATCCGCCAGGCCCGTGGACACGATCTGGGGCGTCAGATCCCGGGGCCGGTCCGCACCGGTCAGTCCGAAGGCCCGGTACAGGGGTTCCCACTCCACCCGGGTCAGCTCCCCCAGCCACCGGGGCGGGGCCATGTCCATCCACACCACGTCGCCGTCCACGGAGATCTGCAGCTCCCCGGCCTTAGTGCGGGCAATGTGGCGTCCGTCGGACAGCCGCCCCAGCCGCCGCAGCAGGGCAAAGGCGGCAATGGTGGCGTGGCCGCACAGCTCCACCTCTCCCGCCGGGGTGAAATAGCGCAGGTCCACGCTGCCGTCCTCCCGCAGGCGGACGAAGGCCGTCTCCGAATGCTTCAGCTCGGCGGCGATCAGGCGCATGGTCTCGTCGCTGACGTCCCCCTCCGGCAGGGCTACCCCTGCCTGGTTGCCGCCAAACAGCTTGGCGGCGAATGCATCCATGACATATATTTTCACGGTAAAAACCTCCCCAAACTCTCTTTTTATTTATTATACTAAACTCTGCGCCGGTTTTCAAGCGTCCCGGGACTTGACTGGCTGGAAAATTTCGGATATAATGGCAGTAGAATTTGCGGTACGCCGCTGAAAGGAAAGGAAAATCATCCAAAATGCTGAACAAGCGCAGTCTGCTCTCCCAGTTCCTCCACTTCTCCGCCGCCACGGTGGCCTCTCTGATGGTGTTCTCCCTGTACTCCATTGTAGACGGCCTGTTCGTGGCCAAGGGCGTGGGCGAATACGCCATGAGCGCTGTCAATCTGGCCGTTCCCTTTATGAATGTCATGTTCTCCATTGCCGTGCTGTTCGCCGTGGGCACCAGCACCATCATCGCCATCTATCTGGGCGAGGGCCGCCGGGAAAACGCCAACCGTCTGTTTTCCCAGAATCTGGCGGTGCTGGTGGTTATCGGCCTGGTGATCACCGGGCTGGTGCTGGTGTTTCTGGAGCCCTTCGCCATGCTGCTGGGCGCCAAGGACGTAACGCTGGAGTACACCAAGGACTATCTGCGGGGACTGGCGCCCTTCGCCGTATGCTTCATCGTGTCGTACAACATGGAGATCCTGGTGAAAACCGACGGACGGCCTACCCTGGCCATCGTCACGGTGATCACCGGGTGCCTGACCAACTGTGTGCTGGACTATGTGGCCATCTTCGTGCTGGACTGGGGCGCCTGGGGCGCGGCCTTTGCCACGGGTCTTTCCCAGCTGCTGACCTGCGTCATGTATCTGACCCACTTTCTGGGAAAGCACACCACCTTCCACCTGGTGCGCTTCCGGCCGGACCGGCATATTTACCGCCGGCTGCTGCCCATCGGCGTGGCCGACGGGGCCACGGAGCTGTGCAACGGCCTGATGATCTTCCTGTTCAACCGCACCATCCTGCGCTGCATCGGCCAGGACGGTCTGGTGAGCTATACCATCATTGCTTACATCAATACACTGATCCTGAACATCATGCTGGGCGTGTCCCAGGGGTCTCAGCCGCTGGTCAGCTATCACTACGGGCAGCGGGACCGGAAGGGCTGCCGCCGCCTGCTGCAATACGGCCTGGTGACGCTGGCGGGTATGACGGTGCTGTGCTTCGGCGCGGTGCAGCTGTTCGCCCCGCAGATCGTCCACATCTTCCTGGGCGACAACAACGCCGCTCTCAGCGACGTGTCCGTGGGCGCTCTGCGGCGGTACGGCCTGTGCTATCTGCTGGTTGGCTTCAACGTGCTGATGGGCGGATTCCTGACGGCGGTGGAGCAGCCCCGTCCGGCTATCTGCATCTCCACCGGCCGGGGGCTGGTGCTGCAGGCCGGAGCCCTGCTGGCGCTGGCCGCCCTGTGGGGCGGCGAGGCCATCTGGTTTGCACCGGTGATCTCCGAGGCGGTGTGTCTGGTCATGGCGCTGGCGTTCATGGTACGCTTCTGGAAATCCAACCGGACGCTGGCTGCGGCGTGATACAATTTATCAAATGAGCGAGGCCGCCGGGAAAATATCCTCCCGGCGGCCTCTTTTGTTGCATTTGCAGCTGCAAACTGTCTTGTCATACTATATATTGTAGGTGACAGAGGGGTCAATACTCCCATATCTTGTGTCCATTGTACAGAATGGACAAAATATCCCGGGGATTTTCGTCAGGCATTTTCCCCATATTTAGGGCTTTGGGCTTGCATCAGCACAGGATATGGTATATGATTAAGAAGCTGATTGACCGCTGCCCATTGAGGCAGCTTTTCCTGTGGAGAGAGAAAAATCTGAGGAGAGAGAAAAATCTGAGGAGAGGGAGGACGTTACATATGAAGATCATCAAGCGCAACGGAGCGGAGGTTGCTTTTGACATTCAGAAGATCGAGCGGGCCATCACCAAGGCCAACAACTCTGTGACCGAGGCGGACCGCATGACTCCCGTGCAGATCGGGCGCATCGCCGAGTCCGTGGAGCTGCAGTGCCAGAAGATGAACCGCGCTCCCACGGTGGAGGAGATCCAGGATATGGTGGAGCACCACATCATGGCCCATGGGGCCTTTGAGGTGGCCAAGCACTACATCACCTACCGCTATACCCGGTCCCTGGTGCGCAGGGCCAACACCACCGACGACAAGATCCTCTCCCTCATCGAGTGCAACAATGAGGAGGCCAAGCAGGAGAACTCCAATAAGAATCCCGTGGTGAACTCCACCCAGCGGGATTATATGGCCGGCGAGGTGTCCCGGGATATCACCAACCGTCTGCTGCTGCCCCAGGATATTGTGGAGGCCCATGAGGAGGGCATCATCCATTTCCACGACACCGACTATTTCGCCCAGCATATGCACAACTGCGACCTGGTGAACCTGGAGGACATGCTGCAAAACGGCACCGTTATCACCGGCACCATGATCGAAAAGCCCCATTCCTTCGCCACCGCCTGCAACATCGCCACCCAGATCGTGGCCCAGGTGGCCTCCAACCAATACGGCGGCCAGTCCATCAGTCTGACCCACCTGGCCCCCTTTGTGGAGGTCAGCCGCCAGAAGATCCGCCGCATCGTCCTGGCGGAGATGGCGTCCATCGGCGTGGATCCCGGCGAGGAGAAAATCCATGAGCTGGTGGAGGCCCGTCTGCGGGAGGAGATCCGCCGGGGCGTGCAGACCATCCAGTATCAGGTAGTGACCCTGCTGACCACCAACGGACAGGCCCCCTTCATCACCGTGTTCATGTACCTGAACGAGGCCCGGGACGAGCGGGAGAAGAAGGACCTGGCCATGATCATCGAGGAGATGCTCCTTCAGCGCTATCAGGGCGTGAAGAATGAGCAGGGCGTGTGGGTGACCCCCGCCTTCCCCAAGCTGATCTATACCCTGGAGGAGGACAACATCCATGAGGACTCCCCCTATTGGTACCTGACGGAGCTGGCCGCCAAATGCACCGCCCGCCGCATGGTGCCGGACTATATCTCCGAAAAGAAGATGAAGGAGCTCAAGGGCGACGTGTACACCTGCATGGGGTGCCGCTCCTTCCTGACCCCGGACCGTTTTACCGACGCCGGGATCGGCAACGTTGCCAACGCCGGGAATTACGAGCCCGGCAAGCACAAATACTATGGCCGGTTCAATCAGGGCGTGGTCACCATCAATCTGCCGGACGTGGCCCTGTCCTCCGGCGGAAATATGGACAGGTTCTGGCAGATCTTCGAGGAGCGGCTGGAGCTGTGCCACCGGGCGCTGCGGTGCCGCCACGAGCGTCTGCTGGGCACCACGTCGGACGCCGCCCCCATCCTGTGGCAATACGGCGCGCTGGCCCGGCTGAAAAAGGGCGAAACCATCGACAAGCTGCTGTATAACGGCTATTCCACCATCTCCCTGGGCTATGCGGGCCTGTATGAGTGCGTGAAATACATGACCGGCAAGAGCCACACGGACCCCGCCGCCACCCCCTTCGCCCTGGACATCATGCAGAAGATGAACGACAAGTGCAAGGAGTGGAAAACCGCCGAGAACATCGACTATTCCCTGTACGGCACGCCTCTGGAGTCCACCACCTATAAGTTTGCCAAGTGCCTGCAAAAGCGCTTCGGCGTCATCAAGGGCATCACCGACAAGGGCTATATCACCAACAGCTATCATGTGAACGTCACCGAGGAGATCGACGCCTTCACCAAGCTGGAGTTTGAGGCCCAGTTCCAGCACCTGTCCCCCGGCGGCGCCATCAGCTATGTGGAGGTGCCGGACATGCAGAACAACATTCCCGCGGTGCTGGAGGTCATGAAGTTCATTTATGACCACATCATCTACGCCGAGCTGAACACCAAAAGCGACTATTGCCAGGTCTGCGGCTGGGACGGTGAGATCCAGATCGTGGAGGAGGACGGCAAGCTCATCTGGAAGTGTCCCCAGTGCGGCAATACCGACCAGGACAAGATGAACGTGGCCCGCCGCACCTGCGGCTATATCGGGACCCAGTTCTGGAATCAGGGCCGGACCCAGGAGATCAAGGACCGGGTGCTGCACCTGTAAGAGGTTCCCGCTTCGGTCGCTGTTTGGTAGTATATATTACCCAAAAGGAGCAATATCGTGTACTATGGCAACCTGAAAAAATGTGATATTGCCAACGGCATCGGGGTGCGGGTGACGCTGTTTGTGTCCGGCTGCACCAACCACTGCCCCGACTGCTTCCAGCCCCAGACCTGGGACTTCCACTTCGGCAGGCCCTTCACCGCCGACACGGAGCGGGAGATTTTCGCCGAGCTGGACAAGTCCTATGTGGACGGGCTGACGGTGCTGGGGGGCGAGCCCTTCGAGCCGGAAAACCAGAGGGACCTGCTGCCCTTTCTGCGGGAGGTCCGGCGGCGGTACCCGGGAAAGACCATCTGGTGCTTCACCGGCTTCCGGCTGGAGGATGAGCTGCTGCGGGAGGGGTCCCATCCCCGGTGTGCCGTGACGGACGACCTGCTCTCCTGCATCGACGTGCTGGTGGACGGACGGTTCGTGGCGGCGGAAAAGGACATCAGTCTGCAATTCCGGGGCAGCCGGAACCAGCGGGTGCTGGACCTGCCGAAAACCCTGGCCGCCGGGCAGCCGGTGATCTGGGAAAAGCTGAAAAAATGACAAGAGCATGCCCTGGGCGTTGTGCCCAGGGCATGCTTCAGCTTGTCAAAAAGATTTGACAAGCTGAAAAGCATTTTCAAAACTTTCATAAAAGTTCTGAAAATGCGGTGATTGAAAACGAAAGACACCCCTGATGGGTTTCTTTCGTAACTATCTTCCTTTCCGAAGGCGGGGGTAATCCTACTTTTTTGACAGACTGGCATGCCCTGGGCGTTGTGCCCAGGGCATGCTCTTGTTATAGAGAAGTTACAGCTTTTCGGCCAGGCGCTCCAGCGCCTCGGTCATGGCCTCCTCGAAGGAGGGGTGGGGACGCATAACGGCCAGCAGCTGGCGCACCGTCAGACCGTTGACCAGGGCGGCGCTGAGTTGGCTGATGATGTCGCTGGCGTGCTGGCACATCAGCTGCGCGCCGATGAGTCGTCCGGTATCCCGGTCGGCCACCAGCTTCATGAAGCAGCGGCCCGGGTCCTCAATGACCGTGCGGGCATTGCCGAACATGGTGCACTTGCCGGACACGGCGTTGATGCCCTGCTCCTTGGCCTCGGCCTCGGTGAGGCCAACCACGGCGATCTCGGGGCTGCTGTAAATGCAGCTGGGCACCACGTTCAGATCCGTGGCGGAGGCCGCGCCGCACAGGCGGTCCACGCAGGCAATGCCCTGGGCGGCGGCCACATGGGCCAGCTGGATCACGGCGGACACATCGCCGATGGCGTATACGCCGGGGATGCTGGTCTGGAAATCCTCGTCCACCCGGAGGCTGCGGCCCCGGGTCTCAGGCGTCAGGTCCGGGGCAAACAGCCCGTCCCAGCAGGGACGGCGGCCAATGGCGCACAGGACCTTTTCGCCGGAGACGGCCTTTTCCTTGCCCTTCTGGTCAATATGGACGGTCAGGCCGCCGGGCGTCTGCTCCACGCTTTGGACCATGGCGGAGGTCAGCACCTCCACCCCCTGCTTTTTCAGGATCTGGCCCAGATTCTGGCCCAGCTCCCGGTCCATGGTGGGCAGCAGCCGGTCCATGCCCTCGATGAGGGTGACCCGGCAGCCCAGGTTGGCATAAAACGTGGCAAACTCCACGCCGATGACGCCGCCGCCCATGATGACCAGGGACTCATACAGGGTGTCGCTGCCCTCCAGCAGCTGGTCGGAGGTCATGACCCCCGGCAGGTCCAGCCCCGGAATCGGCGGGCGCACCGGCACGGAGCCGGTGGCGATCAGGAGGCGGTCAGCGGTGTAGGCAGTCTCCCCTGCCGGGCCGGTGACGGTGACCCGGCCCGGCGCGTCGATGCGGGCGGTCCCCTCCAGCAGGTCCACCTTGGCCCCCTTCAGCAGGGCGTGGATACCCCCCCGGAGCTTTTCGGAGACGCCGCGCTTATAGGCGAACATCTCCGCCAGGTCAAAGGTGATGTCTCCGGCGTGGATCCCGGCAGGAGCTCCGTCCACGGCGTCCCGGTACACCTGGGAGGCGTGGAGCAGAGTCTTGGTGGGGATGCAGCCCCGGTTGAGGCAGGTGCCGCCCACCTCCCGGCGCTCCACCACGGCGGTGTGCAGGCCGCGCTTGGCCGCCTGCAGGGCGGCGGTGTAGCCCCCGGGCCCCGCGCCGATGACAATGAGCTGATAATCGGACATTGGTCCATCCTCCGTTATTCGTTATAGGTTTTGGCTGCGGATCAGGCCGCAGAGATCCCCGGCTACGTCCGCAGGCAGGTCCGCAGACTCCGCCGCGCCGCACAACGCCGCGCCGGAGAAGGCGCAGCCCTCCAGCTTCCGGGTCAGAACGTCGAACAGGTGGGCATCCATGGCGTCGGTATACACCGCCGCCTGGCGGCAAATGCCCTGCTCCACCCGCAGCCGGATGCTGACCTCGCCCCAGGGGAACTTTTCGGTGCAGGAAAAATCAAAGGGGAAGGTGGCCCCGTATACCCAGTCGCGGCTGCTGAACTGCCTGTACAGCTTCTCCAGGGCCTCTTGGTCAAAATCCTTCTCCTCCAGGGGCTGGGCCGTCAGGCCGTATACCTGCTGGAAGGCCCGGTTCATGGCGTCGGTCATGCCCGCCACCGTCAGACCGGGGCACAGCTCCCGCAGGTTCACCACCCGGGACGCCACGGAGGCCACGCCCTTGCTGGCGATCTTGGCCGGGGACGGGCTGAGATAGCGGCCCATTTTGGTCATGTCCGCGTCGATGAGCAGGGTGCCGTTGTGGAAGGAGCGGCCGCCGTGATTGTAGAAGGAGTTGCCGGAGAATTTCCGGCCCTGGGCCAGCAGGTCGTTGCGGCCGGACAGCTCCGCCTGGATGCCCAGCAGACGGCAGGCCTCCAGGATCACCCGCTGCTGGCGGGGCAGGTCATAATTCCCGGTGGACACGGAGAAGGTGAAGTTCAGATTCCCCATGTCGTGGAACACTGCACCGCCGCCGGACAGACGGCGGGCCAGGGCGCCTCCCTCCTGCTCCAGCAGGCCGGTGCGGCACTCCTGCCAGGCGTTCTGGTTGCGGCCGATGACCACGGTGTTCTGGTTCTGCCACAGGTAGAGGATGCAGGCGTCGTCCGCCACATGCTCCGTCAGGTATTGCTCCAGGGCCAGGTTGCGATAGGGATCGGTTCCGCTGCCGGAATAGGTATACAGGTGCTTGATCATGGTTTCCTCCAACGCAGAATCGGGTGCCGGGCGGCCTTTACCTCGTCGGGACGGCCGATGGGCATATGGTGGGGTGCATCGTGCATGGATTCGGGGTCATCGTAGGCCCGCTGGTACAGCATCCGCAGCACCTCCGCCGCCTGGTCCAGGACCTCGGGTCCCTCGGTCTCCGTGGGCTCCAGCATCAGGGCCTCATGGACGATCAGGGGGAAGTACATGGTGGGCGGATGAATGCCCTCGTCAATCAGGGACTTGGCCACATCCAGGGCGGAGACGCCGGTCTCCTTCTTCAGGCCGCTGAGATCCAGCACGAACTCGTGCATACAGATGCGGTCATAGGCCGGCTGGAAGGTGCCCCGGAGCTTCTCCTGCAGGTAGTTGGCATTGAGCACGGCGTTCTGCGCCGCCTCGGGGATGCCCTGGCGGCCCAGGGTCAGCAGATACGTCAGCGCCCGGACCACCACCAGGAAGTTGCCCATGAAGCTGCGGACCTGGATATGGCCGGGCTCCTCCGCCAGGGCGGAATGGGGCAGATAGGGGATCAGGAAATCCTTGCAGCCCACGGCGCCTGCGCCGGGACCGCCGCCGCCATGAGGCGTGGCGAAGGTCTTGTGCAGGTTCATGTGGATGCAGTCAAAGCCCATGTCGCCGGGGCGGACGATGCCCATAACGGCGTTGAGGTTGGCCCCGTCGTAGTAGCACAGGCCGCCGGCCTCATGGACCAGCCGGGTGATCTCCAGGATGTTTTTGTCGAAGATGCCCACGGTGTTGGGGTTGGTGAGCATCAGACCGGCGGTATCGTCCCCCAGGGCAGAGCGCAGGCTGTCCAGGTCCACGCAGCCGTCCGGGCCGGAGGCGATGTTCACCACCTCATAGCCGCACATAGCCGCCGTGGCGGGGTTGGTGCCATGGGCCGAGTCGGGCACGATGATCTTGGTGCGCTTGTGGTCGCCCCGGGCATCGTGGTACTGCTTGATCAGCAGGACGCCGGTGAACTCGCCGTGGGCTCCGGCGGCAGGCTGGAAGGTCATGCCGTCCATGCCGGTGATCTGGCACAGGTACTCCTGCGCGGTGTCCAGCACATGGCGCATACCCGCCAGGGACTCCCGGGGGGCCAGGGGGTGGCAGCCGGTGAAGCCCGGCAGGGCCGCCATCTCCTCGTCGATGCGGGGATTGTACTTCATGGTGCAGGAGCCCAGGGGATAGAAGCCGCAGTTGACGCCGTGTACCTGGTGGCACAGCTCCGTATAGTGGCGGGAGATGTCGGTCTCGCTGAGCTGGGGCAGGTCGGGCTTCGTCTCCCGGCGCAGGGACTCCGGCAGGGAGACGGCGTCCACGTCGCAGGGGGGCAGGATGGTGCACCGGCGGCCGGGCACGCTCTTTTCAAAAATCAGCTTCATTTGTCCAGCACCTCCTTGACGATGGATACGGCTTCGTCCAGCTCCCGGCGGCTGACCTTCTCCGTGGCGCACCACAGGACCCGGTCGTCGCCCAGAGGCAGACCGCCCAGGATGCCCCGGCGGTCCAGGGCCTCCAGCAGCTCCTGGCTGCGGGGCATTTTCAGGACAAACTCGTGGAAATACGCACCGCCGTATACCGGCTCCACCCCGGGCAGAGCGCACAGGGCCTTTTCCAGATAATGAGCCTTAGCCATGGACTGCTCCGCAGCCTCCGCCATGCCGTCGGGACCCATGGTGGCCATGTACAGCCCGGCGGTCAGGGCGCACAGCGCCTCGTTGGAGCAGATGTTGCTGCTGGCCTTCTCTCGGCGGATGTGCTGCTCCCGGGCCTGGAGACTCAGGACGTAGGCCCGGCGGCCCTGATGGTCGGTGGTCTCGCCCACGATGCGGCCGGGGAGCTTGCGCATGAGCTTATCGGTGGCGGCCATATAGCCCAGGTACGGGCCGCCGCAGCCCAGGGGCAGACCCAAGGGCTGCCCCTCGCCCACGGCGATGTCCGCGCCGCAGTCCCGGGGCGTTTTCATAACGGCCAGGGCGATGGGGTTGCAGCCCATGATGTACCTGGCCCCGGCCTGGTGGACGGCCTGGCCCAGGGCCTCGGCGTCCTCAAACAAGCCGAAGAAGTTGGGCTGCTGGACGTAGAAGGAGGCAACCTCCTCATCCAGCATGGAGGCCAGGGCCTCCAGGTCGGTTTTGCCGTCCTTCGCCGGCACCACGCGCAGCTCGTCGCCGGTGCCGTAGCAATAGGTGCGGACGGTGTTGATGGTGTCCGGATGGGCTGCGCCGGAAATGAGGGTCACCCGGCGCTTGCGCTCGCGGCACATGGCCGCCGCCTCGGCGGCGGCAGTGGCCCCATCGTACACAGAGGCGTTGGACACGTCCATGCCGGTGAGCTCACAGATCATGGTCTGATACTCGAAGATGGATTGCAGCAGACCCTGGCTCATTTCCGCCTGATAGGGGGTGTAGGCCGTGAGGAACTCCTCCTTGGCGGGGATATATTTGACGATGGAGGGGATGTAGTGGTCATAGGCCCCTGCGCCCCGGAGAACGGTGGCGTAGGTGCGGTTTTCGGCGGCCATGGCGGACACCGCCCGGCTTGCCTCCAGCTCGCTCATGCCGTCGGGGATGTTCAGGGGCTTCCGCAGGAGCATCTGCTCCGGCACATCCCGGTACAGGTCCATGATGTTTTCCAGCCCCACGGCCCGGAGCATCTGCTCCCGCTGGGCCTGGGTGGAGGGGACATAGCTGCCCATGCTCAGCCCTCCTCGGCGCAGAATGCCTCGTAAGCGGCAGCGTCCAGCAGCTCCTCGGTGTCGGTGATGTTCTCCACCTTGATGATCCAGGCGTCATAGGGCTTCTTGTTCAGCAGCTCGGGCTGGTCCAGCAGCTCCTCGTTGACGGCGCAGACGGCGCCGGTGACAGGGCACACCAGGTCGGACACGGCCTTGACGGACTCCACATCGCCGAAGGCCTCGCCGCAGGTGACGTCGTCGCCCTCGCCGGGCAGGTTCACGAACACCACATCGCCCAGAGCGTCCTGTGCAAAGTCGGAAATGCCGATGACGGCCACGCCGTCCTCCATCTTCACCCACTCGTGGGACTTGGAATACTTCAGATCAGTCGGATACAGCATTGTGATTTACCTCCAAATTTAATATGTTTTGTTGTTTGTTCAAATGTCCAGCTTGCCGGCCAGCTGCTCCAGCGCGTCGTTGATGGCGGCATCGTCGAAGCAGTAGCGCATTTCGGTGTGACGGGCCCGGAGCTGCTCCACATCGGCCTTGATCTCGCGGCCCCGGAGGATGCAGTCGGCCATCAGGGAGGCCAGCTGGTCGAAGTCCTTCTCCTCGAAGCCGAAGCGGGTCATCTCGCTGACGCCCATACGCAGGGCGCCGGAGGCGGTGAAGCCCTCCTCATCGGGGGTGGCCTGGTAGTTGACGATGACGTTGTTCTGCTCCAGCCGCTCGGCGATCTCCGCGCCCTCGCCGTAGCCCACGGAGACGATGACCTGGTGTGTCTCAGTGTAGTCGATGGCGGGATCGCCCACCACGTCCAGGCCATAGCTCCTGAGGCTGCGGGCGAAGGACTTGGCGTTGCGGATAATGGCGCTCTGATACGCGTCGCGGAACTGGTTCATTTCATAGGCGGCCATGAGCATACCCAGCTGGGTGCCCAGGTGGTGGTTGGAGACGCTGCCGGGGAAGGTGCGGCTCTCGATGGTCTTCCACAGGCCGTATTTCAGGTCCTCCTCCTTATAGTTGACGCCGATGACGCCGCGCTGGGGGCCGAAGAAGGTCTTGTGGGTGGAGCCGGTGACGATCTCCGCGCCCTCCTGGAAGGGGTTCTGGAAATGGTCGCCGATGAGGCCCAGCACATGGGCCATATCGTACATAATGGTGGTGGGGATCTTCTGCTCATCCACAAACTGCCGGATCTGGGCCACAGGCTCCTTGTGCAGGACCATGGACTTGCCGAAGATGATGAGCTCGGGACGATAGCGGTCGATGAGCTTCTTGGTCTCCTCCACGTCCATCTTATAGGGGTTGTCCCGGCAGACGGGGAAGTTTACCACGGCGGGCTTTTCGGTGACGGGGTCCACGGCGATATAGTCGTGGAGGGCGCCCATGGGCTGGGCAGACAGGTGACCGCCCTTGATGATGTGGTTGTTCATGACGTAGCCCAGGCGCTTGGCATCCTTCTTGCGGTCGAAACGGTTCTTCCAGTCCGTCAGGGCGGAGAACACCGCCATGTTGGACATCTGGCCGCTGAGGGTGCGGGTCTCCACCTCGGTGCAGCCGAAGTAGGCGCGCATTTCCTCGGTGAGCATACGCTCCACCTGGTCGATGAACTTGGTGCCCTGGTAATAGAACACCTCCTTCTCATAAAAGGCCAGGATCTTCTTGTGCTCGGCATAGCGGCAGGCCGGGTCGCTGCCGGACAGCAGGCGCACGGCCCGGCTGGGGGTATTCTCGGAGGGGATCAGGTTCACGCACTGCTCCTGACGCCAGACGTGGTTCTCGATGGCCTTGTGCAGCAGGGCCAGGGCCTTGCCGGTGCGGTCGCCGCCGGCCACGGTGCGGACCTCCTCCTGCTCACCGTACAGCAGGGGGCGGGCGAAGGGAGGCGCGCCCACGCTCATGTGGCGGGCGGGGATCACGGCCTTCAGGCGCTTGCCCCGGATATCCACCTCCACGGTGTCGTCCACCAGAACGTCGCTGTCGATATAGCACAGGCCGATGGCACGCTTGCCGCTGGCCTCCAGGATCACGGTGGACAGGCCCTCACCCTGGGTCTTGAAATAGGGCACCATGGTGCCGCTGGTGACCCAACCCACCAGCTTATCACCCTTGTAGATCTCCATTCCGGCCCGCATGACGCCGCGGTCCAGCAGGGCGATGGGGGCGATCCTCCGGGGCAGGGCGGACATGTCGGAGAAGTCCCGGTCCATGTGGCGGATAAATGCCTGGTGCTGACGCTCCAGAGCGGCGCGGCCGATGAAATCCCCCTTCTGGGCGGAGAAGCTCACGGCAAACTTGGCCAGAGGCACGGCGAAGATGGGGATCTCGCTGCCGTCGGGGGCGGTACCCATCTCGTGGCCGTACAGGGGGAAGGACGCCTCCATCCGCAGGGTATCCCGTGCGCCCAGGCCGGCAGGCCGCGCGCCCAGCTCCACCAGACGGTTCCACAGCCACACCACGTCCTGGCTGCGGACGTATACCTCGTAGCCCAGAGGCTCGCCGGTGTAGCCGGTCTTGGCGATGCGGGCCTGGCGGCCCTCCAGGGACACGGTGCCCAGGGAGTTCTTGGTGGGCTCCTTGGTGGGGGACTCGCCGCCGGAGAGGGTCATGAGCATCTCCTTGCTCTTGGGGCCCTGGACGGCGATGGAGGCCCATTCGGCGCTGATGTTGGTGATGGTGCAGTCGAAGCCGGACAGGGCCCGGTTCAGATGCTCCAGATCCTTGTCAATGTTGGCAGCGTTGACCACCAGCAGATAGCTGTCCTCCTGGAACAGGTACAGATACGCGTCGTCCACGGCGCCGCCGTTCTCGTTGGGGATGATGCAGTACTGGGCCATGTTCAGGTCCAGAGCGCTGACGTTGCTGGTCAGCACATGCTGGAGAAATTCCTTGCGCTGGGGGCCCTCAATCAGCAGGCGGCCCATGTGGGACACGTCGAACAGGCCGCACACCTGGCGGGTGTACAGATGCTCGGCGATGATGCCGGACGGATATTGGATGGGCATTTCCCACCCGCCGAAGTCCACCATGGTGGCCCCGGCGGAAACATGCACGTCGTACAGCTGCGTGCGCTTCAGTTCGCTCATTTTCTAAGCTCCTCCTTCAAAGTTGTTCCTTCCTGTTTTTGGGCAGCAAAAAAGGGCGCAAAGCCGTTGCCTTGCGCCCCCGTATCCTAACCTGAGAGATTCCCCGCCCCGGATGAGGCGAGTTGCACCTTCGGTGGCCGGACATATCCGGCCTTTTCGGAGTATCGTCCGGACCCGGTCCCTTTTGCCTGAGAGCTTCTGCGTTCCCCTTCGGCGCCGCGCAGAGCACGGTCTCTCCCGAGTCCATCCACCGATGATCCCTATTCCGTTGTCGTGTCCATTCTATCACGGGGCGGGAAATGGTGTCAACGCGAAACATCGGGCCCGGGTAACATTTGGATAAATGGTAAAAAACGGAGGTCCGTCTTTGGGCTATCTGACCAAGTGGAGGTCGTGAAGCACGGCGTCCGCCATGACGCGGCTGCCCAGGCGGCTGGGGTGCATGCCGTCGCGCTGGTACAGGTCCGCCGTGTTCCCGGCGGCGTCGAAGGCCGCGCCGAAATCCACCACCCGCAGGGAGATGGCGTCCGTCAGCCTGCGCAGCCACCGGACGTATTCCGCCGAGGCCTCAAGAGCCCGGTCCATGTCGCACACCGGCTGCCACTGGGCCGGGATGGTGCGCACGGGATATGGAATGCCCACCACCGGCCGGACCCCGGCGGCCACGCACTGGTGGACCATGGCCATGACGGCAGACTTGGCCTGGTCGGCGGAGCCGGTGAGCATAATGTCGTTGTCGCCGCCCATAAACAGGACCATATCCGGCTTCTGGGGCAGGGCCTGGCTCTGGAGCCGGACCAGGAGGCCGGTGGAGGTATCGCCGGCCACGCCGGCGTTGACCCACAGATGGGGCGTCTCCCGGTTCAGCAGGTCCACCCAGCCTTCTCCGGGGGCCAGGTTGTATCCCGTGGTCAGGCTGTCGCCCAGGCATACGATCTTCATGGCTTCCTCCTTTGTTATACGGAAATCTTGCGGACGCCGGGGTTTTCCCTGAGAAAACGCAGGGCCTCCTCATGGGTAATGGGGTCCGGCAGTCGGATGGACACCTCCAGGCAGAGCATGCTGTCCTCCCGGGTCAGGGTGCTGTCGGTGATCTTGCCCCGGTGCTCCCGGACCAGGCAGTCAAAGGCCTGCATCAGGCCGTCGCTGTCCGTCATGTGCACCGTGACCTCCTGGGTGATCTCCGCATCGCCGCCCACCCGGAACCGGTGCAGCACCAGCTGGATCACCACCAGCACCACAGCCTCCATCAGGCCCAGCCAGTACATACCCGCGCCGATGGCCATGCCCACGGCGGCGGTGCCCCACATACCGGCGGCAGTGGTCAGGCCCCGGATGGAGCTGCCGTTTTTGAAGATGACGCCGGCGCCCAGAAAGGAAATGCCGCTGACCACCTGGGCGGCAATGCGGGCGGTGTCCGCCCCCCGTGAGCCGTCCAGAGCGGCAGTGTCGATGAATGCGTATTTGGACAGGATCATGAACACCGCCGAGGCGCAGGCAATGATGCAGTGGGTCCGCACCCCCGCCTCCTTCTGGCGCTTGGTACGCTCCAGGCCAATGGCCGCGCCCAGGGCAGCGGACAGCAGGATCCGGAACAGAAATTCCAGGTTATCGTATAGGGTCAAGGTTGACTCCGGCAAAAAGCCCGTCAGACCGGTCAGCATAGAATTCTCCCCCTTTTATCACATTTTCTCCAGCTCCGGCCGGAGCATAGCCCGGGCCTTTTTCCGGGCCCGGGTCAGGGCCATGCGGACGCTGGTGGGCTTTACGCCCATCTCCCGGGCCAGCTCGCTGTCCGAATAGTCCAGAATGTACCGGGCCTCCAGCAGCCAGCGGGTGTCCTCATCCAGCCGGGGCCACACCCGGGCCAGGGCATTCAGCTCCACCCGGCGGGACAGCAGCTCATCCATGTCCGGCGCGGACGACGCCTCCGGCGCGTCCTCCAGCGGCACCTGGGGGTGGCGGCGGTTATGGCGGAGCACGTTGTACGCCGTGTGGCGGCAGGCGGCGGCGATATACCCCGGCAGCTTGCTCTCGTCCAGCTGCCGCACAACGTCTATCCGGTCGATGAGCCGCAGCAGCGTCGTCTGGACGGCATCCTCCGTGGCCCATTTTGTCGTCCAGCACCTCATATGTACACTGATACATCAGGCGATGATACTGCACAAACAGGCGGGACATATACGCGCGGTCGTCCTCATCCTGGATGGTAAGGATGCAAATCGGCAGCATATGGTCCCCCCTTTCGCGCAGTCGGCAAGATGTTCAAAGACTCAACATTCTACATTATAATAGTTTTTTTGAAAAAACAAGAAAAACGAAAAAATTCGGTTGCATTTTGCGGATTTCGGTGTTACGTATATAGATACGTCTGTAAAAAGGGCAAAATTGCGAAAAGGAGGGGTGCACCGTGCAGGAGAGGAATAGCAGGCAGGAGGAGGCCCTGTTTACGCTGCTGATGGACCAGGTCGCGCGGCAGGAAAACCAACAGGCCCGGGAGGCCATGGAGCGCCTGGCCCGTGACCCGTCGGCTGCGGTGCCTGCGCTTTCGCAGCGGCGGTGCATGCAGACCATTCAGCGGGGCCTTCTGCGCCGGGATCTGCGCTCCGCCGGACGGGTGCTGCGGCGGCTGGCGGGC
>OBDJ01000267.1_pt1 | contig 31267 bp, 28 predicted proteins | sample 1518041 | NCBI WGS metagenome assembly OBDJ01 (sample SAMN01760916, study PRJEB22395) | human gut metagenome
TTTCCATATCCTTCCAGAAGGTTTACGACACCCCACACGCCAAGACCTGCGCCGATTGCGACTACAAGAGTTTTTAAAGTTGTAATTGCACTGCTAAAAAATGCCATATACATTCACCAAAACTGACTTCTTTCAGGTGTTTACGGGAATAAAAAAACACCGACTAAAAAGCCGGCGCACCTAATGTCAGTTATTCCTTTCCTCATTATTTTTCGTTCATTCCCAAGGTTACTCCGACAGCTCCACCTGAATTACCTCCACTTCTTCTTCGGGTTTCGGTGTGTACTGCGGATTTAACTCTTTTTCTACTTTGTATCGGTTTTTCTCATTTTCATCTGCAAGAAACCGATAATTTTTGTGTTTCGTGATATCATATTTGTCCGAGAAAAATGGTCTGGCACCACGAATCTGCAGGATACATTTTCCTCCATCCATGACTGCAATCTCATCTTCTGTCATCAGCTGTTTGCCTGTTTTCTGGTAATTCAATCCAAAGGACTTCTGATTGCTCCTCGTTTCCGAAGTGTTATACAGATCAATGGTTTCCTTACCCAGAAGCTCACTCATTTCCTTTAAGGTAGTTTTCTCTTTTCCACCAAGAAATAGTGTAGTATCACAGTTACCCAGAATGGTATCTGCACTATCCTTATACATTGCCTTTAGCTGACTCTGTGACTGCAAAATAATAGAAGCAGAGATTTCCCTGCTTCGGATAGTTGCAATCAGCTTGTCAAACTGAGGAATTTGCCCGATGTTGGCAAACTCATCCGCGATGACACGTACATGCACCGGAAGTCTTCCACCATATACATCGTCTGCCTTATCACAAAGCAGATTGAAAAGCTGTGACTGCAGCATCGCAATCACAAAGTTGAAGGTTGTATCTGTATCGGACATAATCAGAAACAAGGCTGTTTTCCTGTCACCGATCTTATCCAGTTCCATTTCATCATAAGACATGATCTCACGAAGCTCTGCGATGTCAAATGGGGCAAGTCTGGCTCCACAGGAAATCAAAATCGATTTTGCAGTTTTACCGGCGGCCATTTTGTATTTTTTATACTGTCTGACCGCAAAGTGCTGCGGATCTCTTTCTTCTAGTTCCTGGAACATCATATCCACTGGATTCTGGTAAGTTTCATCCTCTTCACGGGTTTCGCTTTCATTCAAAAGATCCAGAAGGGTATTCAGATTTTTTTCCTCTTCATCACCTTCATACCAGATAAAAGCAATCAGTGCTGTGTAGAGCAATTTCTCTGCTTTTACCCAAAAATCTTCGGAAGCTTTTTCCCCTTCACCTTTGGTATTAACAATGATTGTCGTTACCAGCTTCAGGATATCCTTTTCAGACCGTATATAAGCAAATGGATTGTAATGAAGGGACTTGGAAAAATTGATGGTATTCAGAACCTTAATCACATATGGCTCATGTACCACTTTTCCAGATTTATCTTTCATAATATTTCCATTCTTATCTTTCTTAGGTGGTCCCTTTGCTAACATCTTCCCGCACTCTTCAATCAAAGTGCCTTTCGGATCTGTAATGACCATGGAACAGTTCATCTGCATGACCGATGGTTTTACGAAAAAACGTGTCTTACCGGAACCACTGCCGCCGATGACCACTATATTTTTATTTCTTGCATACTTCGGCTGCTTCGGTCTGCTCTCCATGGTCAGTGCTTCTGTTGCTGTCAATGGAATGTTCATCCATGGATCTTCCGACATATAAGGCTTGATATCCTCTGCGGTTCCCCATCTGGCTGAACCATACTCGATGCCTTTCCGTAATTTCTTTGCGTCTGCCTGTTTCTGCCAGACCAACACTTTCAGAACGACTGCAACAACAATACCTGCTAGCAGATCTTTCCAGTGATTGCTTAACACAAAACCAGCAAAAATCCGGTCTGCGTGTTCCATTGCATATAAAAGTTTGTTCCCCATATCTTCTCCCGGACTGTTCCGGTAAAGAAAAAATGCCCGGTCTGCATAGAAAGCAGCCAGAGCATAAGGGATATTTGTAAGAACCAGTTTCTTTTTATCCAGGGCGGACAGCTTACCCCCGATTTTATTCTTCCACTTCTGCATCAGAGTTTTGCCACTTTTCTTTTTCATCGACTCTGCTCCTGATGCCGGTTCTTTACTTTGTCCTTCGTCTTCTTTGGCATCATTGCCCGGTAAGCTGCAAGACGCTTATGAATGGAAGGCTTATTCGCTTTTTGAATCTGTTTCTGGGAAAACTCACGGAAAGCAGCATTTAGGGCATCCTGATCACGTCCCTTGAAGAATACCAGATAAACCGGTGGCTCTTTGCTCTTGTCTTTTTTCAGAGCATAATTAATCCCGTATTTTCTGGCATACCGTTCAAAGGACTTGATATTTTTGTCCGTGATCTCGATATTGACCATCCCAGCATTCTGTTTTGCCAGCTCTTTTACCGTGACCTTTCCCTGTTTCGGCTGATTTTTCTGTGCTTTCTTCTCTACTGATTTCTGCTTCTGATGACGCAGATACGCAACAAGAACCTTTTTCAACAGGTCTGCTGTAATCTTAGTAGCCCGAATACAGAACGTGACCGTTTTCTGAGTTACCTCTTCCTGCATGACTTTTCCCTCCTTTCAGCGATTCAACTGCTGTCCAGATCAATAATCATGGCAATCACCCCCTTTAATGAAAAAAGACAGATTAACCGGTAATCAGGTTCTGCACCTGTACGAGTTTTTCTGTCCCTTCTTCTTTTCTCTTATCTTCTCCACCACAATAGATGGGAACACACATTTCAAGTATTCTACTGTAAATACGCTGATGGGCAGTATCCAAATCTGTGGATTTCATTTCATTCAGTCCCAGATTCGTTGTTACGATCAGCGGAAGCATTTTACAATAACGGCTATCTATCACATTATAGACCTGCTCCAAAGCAAACTCGGAATTTCGTTCTATTCCTAAATCATCAATAATCAGCAGCGGATAATCCACAAGATTTTGTATGATTTGGTTCTTATCTGCCTGATAGCTGGTCATTTCATTTAAAATCCTGGAAAAATTCGTCATCATGACACGTTCTCCCTGTTCCAAAAGTGCATTTGCTATACAGCCTGCAAAAAAACTCTTCCCGGTTCCAACTGGTCCCATCAGAAGCAGTCCTACATTTTTTCTCTTCATATCTGTCCAGTTTTCTACATACTGCCTGGCGATTAGTATCTTCTGGTTGCTTCCATTGTCATTTTCAAATTTCCATTCCCAGAATCTTCTTTCCCGAAGTCCGACGGATTTTCTCTGATAAAGCTGTCGCTGTGCTTCTTCCCGTTGCATCTTCTCATCAAGTTCCCGCCTGGCTTTTACCTCGCATTCACACAAACAGGACACTACATGCTCAAATCCCATCAGACTAACTTTCATCTGTTTTCTTTTTCCACAGATACCACAATGTAGACATCCCTCTTCATCCAGATAATCTGCTGTTACTTTATTTTCCATCACAGGCTTTCTCCTTCCTGAAATTCATATTTGTCCATTCCTGCCCTGGCTCCATCTCGTTCTGCCCAAAGACAAATTGTTGCAAAATGATTCTGATACTCTTTTCCACTGGATTTCATATAAACAGAAAGATGATCAATCCGTTTCTGATAATCCCATGGAAATAACGTCATCAACTCCTGCAGTTCGGCTTCTGACAGAACAACATTTTTAAATCTACCATACTGACTGAATTTTTCTTCCAGAGCGGGAGTATTGCCCTTACTCTTATCAGTATGATTCTTTTCAGTCTTATTTATCTTAGTATTACTTCCATCCAGATTCTTGCAGTCCGGACTTCTATTTTTTTGCGTTCCGGACTTCCAGTTTCTTGCAATCCGGATTTCCAATTCCTTGCAGTCCGGATTTCCAGTTTCTGGCGTTCCAGAAGCAAAGTATCTTACTGGCTTTCCTCTAATCCGTTTCACAAAATTTTTCACGTATATGACAGAAGGACGATTATTCCCCTGCCGATATCGTTCAATCAATCCAATCCCATGCACACTGTCAAGCTCATAAAGAAGCTTTGTCACTGTCGTATGCGACATTCGCAATAGTTCCTGCAATTCTGCGATCGTGTAAATGATATAGACATAACCATCACTATCAATCCATCCATTTTTCTTGGATAGGCTGATTCGATCAAGCAGAATTCCGTAAAGAAGCTTTGCGTCTGTGGACAGACTTGCAAACTCTTTTTCTGTGAACAGAGCTTTTGGTATCCGAAAAAAAGAAAACTGGTCAGATTCTTCTGCTCTGAAATATTCAAAATCTGCCATAATATTTTCCTACTCTTCTACATCGAAATCACAATTTGCCGCACTGCCCGTACCATGGCACATCTCATCAAACACAAAATTGAATGACTGAATCATTTCGTCCAAATAATAATTTCTAGCCTTCTTGTTGCAAGCATACATATCACCAATAAAGCCTTCATCATTCCCCATCGCATGAATAAGGGTTTCCAGGACCTTCATAAACTTCTTTCTTGAACAGCTATCATACTGTCTGTTCACATATTTCTGGATATCTAACACACGAGCAGGATTATTTTCATTTTCCTCCAAAATTCCAAATGCAAGATCCATGCCAAACTCATATCCATCAGCCTGGATTTGATCAATATCCATCTCTCCAAGTTCATCCTGGTATCCTCTCTCTTCCATTGCAGTTAAAGACGTTTCGTATTCATCAATATATCCCATATCCGCAATGGTTTCCAAAATATCTCTGGATGCTTTCACCATCTTGTCCATGATAATTTCTCTTTCAAGCACCGTCATATTTGCCATAATAGTATCTAATGTCATCATTGATTCTTCCTCCATCTCATTTTCATAAATATCATTGATATAAAAGTGGTTCGCCTTTCCATTGTTTGGAATGATACGCACCAGATTACCAACCTGAACCAGTTCCTGTACTGCCTGATCTACGCCATATCTGGTTGTATTCAGGTCTTTTTTCATTTCACTTTTCGGATAGATTACAAACAAATCCCCTTCACCATCTACCCAGCCATTCTGCACCGCAAATTTTAAGCGATCCAGAAATAAGCTGTATAAAATCTTTGCTGTATTTGACAGATTCTTGAATTTATCCATCTGAAACAGCATCTTTGGCACCTGCAGACAATCTACCGGCATATACTCCATCTTACTCATTGATTGTTTCCTCCTTCTGTTTGTACAGCACTTCGGCTGAAGTAATATTGATTTCCAGCATACCCACAAATACCTGATAGTACAGCAGGCATATCTGTTCATCCTCCCTTGCCAGATACAATCCTTCCAGTTCATTGGACGGATGTTTCATTCCATATACTGCCTGACAGATATCATGAATTTTCTCACATTCCACACTTCTCAGATGCATCTCCAAAGTGTGGTTAAATCTCTGCCAGTCCTCCAGTTTCTGATTTACTGACATCATGCACTGGAACAGTTCCGCTGCTTCACATGCTGCTGACAGCACTACATTTTTGTTATTGATACTTCCATCGGCATTTTTCATATGCCCTACCATATACGCCTGATCTACTGAAACCATCTTTTATCCTCCTCTATCTAAACGGCATTTCCTCTTCCATGCCCTCCGGTATCTCTAAGAACCCTTCCGCATCTTCTGGAAACGGTGGTCTGTCAACCATTTTTGCACCTGCAAATTCAATCCGGTTTGCATACACTTCGGTGGTATAAATCTTTTTCCCGGTATCTTTATCTTCATAATTACCCGTGACAATCTCGCCTTCCACCATTACCTTCGTTCCCTGTATCAGATAATCTCTGGCAAATTCTGCTTTCTTTGCAAAAGCCTTTACCGGAATGAAACTAACTTCATCGGAATAATTTCTTCTGACTGCCAGAACAAACTTGGCAATCTTATGAAGTCCTTTTTCATTCTCTACTTCGTTGTATCCGGGATTTCTTACCAATCGCCCGGAAATAACTGTTGTATTCATTGGCTTACCCCTCCTATGCTTTCATTGATTTGTAACAGATACCGATACATGGGCCACATTTTCCATAGGCACATCCGTAACATTCATCTTTTTCCAACTCTTCCTGCTTCATTTCAGCGGCAAACATTCCTAACAGCGTTGTGTAAATCTTTTTCATTGCCAAGAACTTCTCTTCTGCTTTTTCCATCTTCTCTTTGTAAAATGGAATCAGTCCACGAAGAACTGGATGGAAACGTTCATTTTCATCATCCCAGGCACAGGTTTTCATCATACAGCGTGGCTGTTTCTCATAATTGCCCAGATAATACGGGCAGAACGTACAGCCTCTTTCTTTAACAATTTCCACCGGAATCACTGGCATCCGACTTTTGATTTCTTTTGTTACATGCTTACTTTCAATTCGCTCTCTCATCTTAAAAATCCTCCAAGTATATATATTTGCAAAAGGGATTTCCCCTGAATTGCCTGATTTTGGGTACAAAAAAAGAGGCAAGCTTACGATTTTATTTTCGCAAGCCTGCCTCTTATCAAATATTCAATTATTTTCCGATGATATATCGTAAAATAACGTATACCGCACGGATTACATACACTGGAATCATGATACATCCAATCAAAGCTCCAATGATGACACTTAATGCAGCCATTCCAAGTGTTGCTGTGGTATCCATTCCTCTAGGGATTAGAATCAGCCGCATTTTATGTATTCCAAATGGTAATCCGGCAATAAATATCCACCAGAACCAATCCGTCTGTCCGCTGACTTTCATAATTGTTTTTGTCATCCAAAACCAGAATACCATAAATGCCAGTGGCAGAATTGATTTTTTAATTACATCTCCAATCGTCATTTCTTTTGTCCTCTTATCCAATCTGTTTATCTTCTGTACTTTAGAAATATATGCCTGATATCTTTCCATCTGGCTATCATTATATCTTATTTGCTTATCATATTCCATTCTATCATCCCCTTTGTTCTGTTTGTGCCTTCCACGAATCTAATAACTGAAATATAATTTTTTCAATTTGTTCTTTCTTATAATCTGGTGGAAAATATTTTTGCAGTTGCTTTTCTGAAAAGCTGATTTTCTGGTAATTCACTTTTGCTTCTCCTCTAAGAATTTTCTCAATATCTTCTCCAGTCAATTCTTTTTGCTGACTAAGTTCTTTCAATTTTTTTGCCTGAGATCCATTAGGCATTTTCTTTGTTGTTCCTATGAACGCCAATAATAACGACTGCTCATTGCTTTTTAAATATGATAGATCTACTGCAACAGTGAATGGCAATTCATTTTTGTCTACAAACTCTAGCAAATAATTCGACAAATAGGTCAATCGTATATATCGTTTGATTGTACTCATTGTTTCCCCGACTTCTGTACCTACCATCTCAGCTGCCCATCTTTTTTTTAACTTTGGTTCAACTTGGACCAAAGTTAGATCTGTTCTTCTGCCTTGACGTTTCAGTGCTTCATACTTCATGCGGTATGCAAATGCTTTCTCACTATACAGCAAGTTTTCTCTTTGAATATTGGAATCGACCATAACTACAGTTGCTTCATCATCAGACATATCTCTGATAATAACCGGCATTGTTTTCAGTCCCAATTCTCTGCAAGCATATTTTCTTCTGTGCCCCACTACTAATTCATAATCCTTTTCCCCAGAATTTGAAGGTCTTGCAATTCCTGGAACAAGAACCCCATATTCTGAAATACTTTCAATCATTTCCTCCATTTTGTCATCCCTGAATACTTTAAACGGATGGTTCTTGAATGTATCTAGCTCGTCCAGTGGAATTTCTCGCACACACTCCTGCTCCTCTGACAATCCAAACAGTGCATCTACACCTTTGAATTTTATCTTTGAAGCACTACTCTCTTTCACTGCCATCATCAATCACCTCCTCTACCAGTTTCTTATATGCTTCGGCAACACGTCCTTTGGGATCATGTTTATAAATACTTACTCCCTCAGCACTCGTCTCTGCAGCTCTTATAGAAAACGGAATTGCAGTCTCAAAAATATGGATATATTCTCCATAATTATCATGAAGTAATTCTATAATCTCTTTTGAAAAATTTGTTCTGCGATCCACCATGGTAAGTAAGATTCCGTCAATTTGAAGTTTTCGATTTATCTGCTTCCTGACTTTATATATTGTCTGCATCAACTGTTCGAGACCTTTAACCGGAAGATAATGTGCCATAACCGGGATGATAACCGAATCAGCTGCTGCAAGTGCATTTACAGTGAGCATTCCTAACGATGGCATATTATCAATCAGGATGTAATCATATTCCGGCGAAATTAACTTGATAAACTGTTTTAACACATATTCTCTGCTCATAACATTTACCAGGCTGACTTCTACCCCTGAAAGTTCAATATTTGCCGGAAGAATGTCCAATCCCTCTTCATGGTGAAGAATTCCATAACTTTCTGGTAATTCAAGACCGTTCATCTCACAATGAAGAATTGTTGCTACAGTTATTTCCAATTCATCTGGATTCTGATATCCAAGACTCTCTGTTAAGCTTCCTTGTGGATCGAAATCTATTGCCAGAACTTTATATCCTTTTTTAACGAGTCCAATTCCTAAATTCACACACGAAGTTGACTTTGCGACACCGCCTTTTTGATTGACTATTGCTATAACTTTTGCCATCTCTATTTCCTCCCAATTCGTAATGTATGTTTTGAAACTGCTTTTTCTGCCTTTTCCTGCTTCTCAGCCTGCAATGTTAAATCATGTGTCTTTATCAACAATGCCTCAAATCGTTCTTTTTCTTCTTTCTGTTCGTGTACTGTCAGATTTGTTTCCACATTTGTTTTTTGTGAAACACTCAACTTATTTCTAATATTATATGTGTCATATCTTCTTCTGATGCAATTCGCCTCTACACCAGACAGCGTAACCAGCTCTGACCAGGAAGATACTTTACACCTTCTTGCGATTGTTCCCCATGATGGCGTTTCTGGATTTCTACAAGCATCATATATTTTTGATGTTGCCGGTTGTATTCGTTCAAATTCATTTCTGAATAATTCCAGAAAATCATATTGATCATCAACACATTTTGTTCCATGACGTCCAATCCTTACATATTCGATTTCTCCATAATAATCGTTCAAAAACTCTTTTGCTGTTTTTCCAAAAAGCTTTTCAAAGACCATATGACTTGGCAATTCCTTATGACTGTCACACTCTTTTATTTTCGGCGGGACTCCACCATGCGATTCTGTCCATTCATCCAGTGCTTCATATACACTGGCTACATCCCATCTATCCAATGGGGTGGAGGCATATTTTTTTAATGCCTGTATCACTTCCACAACTTCCTCCGTCTGTGGCAGACATTGTAGTAATTCAATTGCTTTGGGTATGGCTTTTCTTCTTGTCATAATTCTTGCCATAAAAAAACCTCCTTTGAATGCTCATCATCTCATTCAAGAAGGTTTCTATCAGAAACAATTCCGAATTGTTTTCAATATCTTATCTACACTGCTATTTCAACATAAGATATCGAAATGTTTATCTGACAGCACTGATTTTTAATCTAATGCCTTTATCAGAAATCCCTTATTTTAAGGCTATTCCGGTCGTTTCCTTTATCTTACTCTATTGGAACAGCATAAGTTGAAAACTTCACATCGTACGAAATATCAAAACGATCTATGGCTTTCAGCAGCCCAATGCTTCCTATCTGCACGATATCTTCCATTTCCACACTGCGCCCGGCAAATCTTTTCGCCATGCTGTACACAAGTCCTGCGTTTTCTTTAAATACAGTATCTCTTGCTTCTTTATCTCCCTGTTGTGACTTCATGATCAGAGCAAGAGTATGGTCCATTCCTACCTCCCGATCGTCTTTTTCATATGGACAACTGTTCCATATCCCACCTTTGATTCTACTGTTACTTCATCCATAAACGCTTCCATAAATGTAAATCCCATCCCGGAACGATCCTTCTCCGGCTTTGTTGTAAAAAGAGGCTCCATAGCTTTTGCAACGTCTCTGATCCCCACTCCCTTATCGATCACATCAACCCATAATTTCTGCCCTTCCCTTCTGCAGAAAATCTCTATCTTCTGCACCTGGCCTTCATAAGCATGAATAATACAGTTTGTCACAGCCTCTGACACAGCAGTTTTCAGATCTGCCACTTCCTCCAGAGTAGGATTCAGCTGTGTGCAGAAAGCTGCCGCCGCAACTCTTGCCAGCCCCTCATTCTCAGGTCTGCTGTCAAAAATAATTTTCATTTCATTGGTATTTTCCATAATAGTTTTCTTCCCCCTCTCTTTAGACTTCCCCACAGATTTCGACAAATTTATATACCCCTGACAGATGCAGCAGCTTTTCAATATAGGAATTTACTCCTGTAGCCTGTATACAGTCACCGCGCATCCCCATCATCCGGTATCTCCCCATGATCAGCCCTATCCCTGAACTGTCCATAAACGCTGTTCCTGAAAAATCAAATGTGATCGTTCGTATATATTTTTTCCGTATAATATCATCTGAATCTCTGCGTATCTCGTCTGTCACCATATGATCTACCTCTTTCGGTAAATGAATGATCAGGGAATTTCCCTGTATTTCAAATCTGTTCTCCATCATATCCCTCCTCACTTTTTGTCAGGCGAATGTTCGCAATCCACTTTGCAGTGTAGCTCTACATCAAATAACTGTTTATTGCTTTTCGCAGCCTCCTACTTGATTCGGTAAAAAAAAGAGACACATGACTTCCATGCATCTCTTTTGTATCTTTACATCTTCTTATGATATTTCATGTCTTCTGCCACATCAAAATGAAAAATGGTATCAATATCCGGAATCGTCATAATCACCGGTGTCGTAACTTCCGTCATCCGCCGAATCACCATCAGAATTATCGGAAGAACCATCATCATATTCCCCACTGTCATAGGAACCATCGTCATAACTTCCATCTTCCGCTGAATCTGAAGAAGCATCTCCCTCTGCGCTGTCAGCACTGCCGGTTCCGTCTGCGACTTTCGCATCTGTAGTTCCTTCGATCCCGGTCGTACCTGTAGTGTTACAGATCGTATTGTAAATTCCTTTCAGATCCGCAGGCAGCAAATCCGCATAAACATTCTGTATCTTCAATGCCGCTTCATCTGTATTCTGTTGCTGCAATGCTGAGTACGCCTCAATCAGAGCCTCATAACTGCTGCTTTTTTTCTTCTCTTCCTCTATCTGTTTGGAGGCCGCCTCAACTGTGTCTCCAGATTCCTGAGCCTGACTCTGTGCCTTGGTCAGCTCAGCTCCCTGACTGGACACTGCATCACTGTATTTCATAATCTGCTGATTCGCTTCCCTGTAGATTCCCTGACGTATGGCAGGAACAGCCAGAAGATAAAACGCCAGCAATCCTGCACAAAATCCGGCAACCAGTGTAAAAAACAGCGGAATCCTTCCTTTTTCTTTATACTGAGGAATCTGGATTGCCATATCATTCTCACTGCTGTCCACAGCTTTCCTGTTTCTTTTATTCTGACGTTCCAGACGTGTGGATACTCCTGTCTGTTCGTCAATCTCTCTCAAAAAACGAAGGGTTGTTGTATTTGTTTTATCAATCCGCGCGGCTTTCCTTAACGTCTTTCTTGCCTTGTTATATTCCCCCTCTTTCATCTGTACAAGTGCCAGAAGATGGTAACCTTTGATCAGTTTTGGATTCTGTATGAGAATCTTCTTCAGCCTGATCGCAGCCATATCCTCATGACCTTCCCTGCACAGGTTTAAGGCATCATTATACTTTCTGATCGTTTCATTGATCGCCTCAAGCTTATTGGAGTTCGCCTGCAGCTTGTTAATATATTCTGATGCCAGATTTCTGGATGGCTGAAGATTCTTACTGATCACCCATTCACTGAGTGCGGCAACCACCTCCCCTGTCTCAAAATATACCAGTCCAAGAAGATTTCTCGCCTGAATGTTATGCTTATTATAAATAAGACTCTGCTTCAGACAGTCAATCGCCCCTGAAAGATCGCGGACACTGGCTTTCTCAAGCCCCCGGTTGTAATACTGTCTGGAAAGGTAATCTACCTTTTTCTGGATCAGCACATTACATCCACATTTCGGGCAGTAATCCAGATCTTTGTCCACCAGAAATGCGCCACAATTCATACAATTCATGTGTATCTCCTTATTTTACCCGTCTGCCACTCTTGGCTTCGCGGAGAACTTCCTGAAGAATATCCAGGATATCCGTCAGTTCTCTCTCATAAATCGCACCCTCCGCATCTGCCACATCCAGACAAGGTTCAAATTTCTTCAGTTCCTCTTCATAATCTATCATTTCTTATTTCTCCTGATCACATCTTTAATCTCACCGACAAGATACAGGGAACCCACGCAGAAGAGCATTCCGTCATCCCCCTTTACTTCCAGTGCTCTACCAAAGGCTTTCTCAACATCCTCCACTACTTCCACAGAAGAAGCACCTGCTTCTGTAAAAAGCTTTGCAAATCTCTCAGCAGGAACCTTTCGATATCCGCCAACAGAGGTTACTACCACATGACGGAACGTGATCCTGCTGCAGATCGTATGTATCATATCTGTATAATCTTTGTCATCTACTGCTGAAAAAAGCAAAGTCAGCGGACATTCTTTCTGAAAATGTTCTGCTGTCTCTACAAATTTCTCTACCCCGTCCTCATTGTGAGCACCGTCCACGATCACACCCGGAAGCACTGTTTCCATTCTTCCCTGCCAGCGTGTTCCGGCAATTCCCACATGGATCTGATCCATAGATACAGAAATCACATTCTGCAGAACCTCAATCGTCTTTAATGCAAGTGCACTGTTCATCACCTGATACTTTGCAATAAACGGAATGGAGAAAACCATATCCTTATAATACTCATTCCGAAATGCAAAATCAATTCCCGCCGAAGTATTTCTGAGCACTTCTGTATCTGATCTCTTCACTTCATAAGCAGGGCTTCCCAGTTCTTCTGCTCTGGCACGGATCACTTCTGCTGCATCCGGGTCGTTTCCGTCATAGATTACCGGTACCCCCGGCACAATGATCCCGGCCTTTTCTCCTGCGATTTTGGCAACTGTATCTCCCAGATACTGCATATGATCCAGACTGATCGATGTGATCACACAGGCAACAGGATTCTCCACAGCAGTAGTCGCATCCATTCTTCCGCCCAGTCCTGTTTCCAGAGTCACATAATCAACACCTGCATCTGCAAAGATCACCATTCCCATCAGAAAAAGCATCTCAAAATAAGTCGGATGATAGCTGCCTTCTGCAACCAGTTCATCCGCAAGTACCTTTACTTTCTCAAAGGCCTTCAGGAAAGTATCATTATCAATATTCACCTCATTGATCTGGAAGCGTTCATTGATCTCCACCAGATGAGGAGAAGTAAATAATCCGCAGGAATATCCCGCCTCTCTCAGAACAGAGGTCAGAAACGCACATGTACTTCCCTTTCCATTAGTTCCTGCCACATGGATCACCTTAAACTTATCCTGAGGATTACCAAGTCTTCTCAGACATTCCTTTGTGTGATCCAGACTGTTCTTCTTTGTAAATTTCGGAGTTTCATCAATATAAGCAACTGCTTCTTCGTAATTCATAAAAAAATTCCACCACTTATCTATAATGTATTTAGTTACTCTAACATTATATAATAGTGGTGGAAGATGTCCAGTACCAATCGTAATATTTTATCCGACAAAATTATGGATTAATTCTCATTCGTACCGGTACTTTCTGTTAATTTCCATTTATTATTTGAATAAAGTGCATAGCAGGACCGGTCATAGCTCTTGCTCAGCGGTTTTCGCGTCGAACTGTTGCTTCGCTGGATCACCGCAAGCCTGTCGAAATCATTCAGCTCCGTACCTGTGATCATCAACGTAGTCGGATTGATATAGACCGTATCATACCATTCTCCGTTCAGCTTGATTTCACTGGACGGCGTAAATTCCGTTCCCTTAATGTAATATGTATGATCTGCCTCAGAGATACATTGAATGGAATCCAGAGTCACATCATAGATTCCCATACGCATTCTGGTACGCAGATAAGGACTTTCGCCGCTTTCCCCGTAGGAATATCTCTTTCCATAAAGGAGGTCATACTGCAGGGTTTCCAGATCCACCTGATAATTTCTGGTATTTCTTCTTGCCTGATGATAGCGGAAAACAGTTCCCTCATGGATTCCCACACGATCCATAACCTCTGCCGCCATCTGGTATGCTGCAAGATTTTCATTCTTTTTCTTAAGTCCGAAGTTATCCCACATCACATACTCTGTCTGGAACAGATACTTGTTCTTCAGGTCCTCCACAGTCAATCCCATAGTCGGAAGGTGGTCACCGTACATAACAAGGACCACATCCTCAGGATAATCTGCAAGCTTGTCTGTCAGCTCTTTGACAAAATTATCCATCTCATGGATCTCATTTACGTAATATTCCCATTTATTATTCTCTTCCTCAGTCGGTGCACCAGAAACTGTGATCTCAGGATCCTCCAGGATCTGCTCATCCGGATACGCACCATGTCCCTGTACAGAAATAGTATATACATAATCCGGCCCCTCAGTGGAGTCCAGACACTTCAGAATCTCATCTGTCAGAACCTCATCCTTTACCCAGCCATTTGGATTCTTCTCGTTCTCTCTTGCCATGTACTCTTCGGAAGTAAACGTATCAAATCCGAGATTCGGGAAAATAGATCTTCTTCCATAGAAGTTTGCCTCATTATTATGAACTGCATGGGTGGTATAACCCAGCTTCTTCAGTACATAAGGTGCACTCTCACAGGTAGTCTCTCTCAGAATACTCTTATAAGGATATTCCCCAGGTCCAAAATAATGCATACTCATTCCTGTAATGGATTCAAACTCTGTATTGGCAGTACCTGCACCGACAGAGGGAACCTTATAATATCCTGAAGAATATTCCTTCATCAGCTTACGGAATGTCGGAATCGGATCTTCTGAAATATTCAGGTAATTAACCAGCGTAGGATCAAAGAATGATTCCAACTGCAAAAACAGAATATTCGGACGCTTTTCTTCCTGCGTTTCCGGGAGATTCTTTTCCGTCTTCTCAATTCTTTTGATTTCTTTCTCAGAATAATCTCTCGGACAGCTGATTCCCGTATTAAAAATCGTAGTTGCCAGACAGTAAGGATATCCATAATCCTCATATGCAAAAGCAATATTTCCAAAGTAATTGGAAAGCACCCTCTTCTCCAGTGCCAGTTGTGTACTTCCTGCAAAAAGAGCAACAGCCAGCAAGATCAGAGGAATATTGTAGCGATATTTAATCTTTTTCTGATACTTCGGTCCTTTAATAAGCAGCATCAGCAGTAAAATAACAAGAATCCCAAACAGGATGCAGACTGCCACAACGCCTGCAACAGGCAGATATTTGTTGGCAATCTTCATTGCATCTGTGATCAGATGCAGATCCGGTCCTGTAAACGGTGTAACACGGTTCAGCAGGAGAACACCGTTAATAATGGCCAGTATCAGCCAGAACAACGTAACCAGTACTCTCCAGAATACTCTCCTGTGAAACAGATAAACAATTAGTGACGAGGTAAAAATGAATGCCGCATTATATGCAAAAACCAGAGGTCTCTGTGTCATATAATTCCAGGCTTCTATAAACGAGTGACGGCAGATTGCCTCCATAACAAAATATCCCGCTGCGCTGGCAAGTACATGGAGTAAAAGGGAGATTTTGTTACAAATCTTATACAATTTCATCTAAACACTCCCTTATTTCTTAAGCTGCTCTAACTGTCCTTTAACCTTATCCATCATTTCTTTATATTTCGCAAGTTTGTCTTTCTCCGCATCCACCTTGGCAGCAGGTGCCTTGTTTACGAAGTTCGGATTATTCAGCATACCTTCACATCTTGCGATCTCTTTTGTGAGACGTTCTGTTTCTTTTGTAAGACGTTCAATCTCTTTATCTTTGTCGATCAGGTCTTCCAACGGCATATATACAACCGCATTGGAAACAACTACTGAAACTGCATCTTCACTGATTCCGTTCTTGTCTGTCTGTACCAGAATCTCTTTTGCAAATGCAAGATTTACAAAGGATTTCTTGCTGTTCTCATACATTGCTGCTGTTTCAGCATCCTTTGCCACAATATGCAGGCTTGTCTTGCGGTTATTCGGAACATTCATCTCTGTTCTGGTATTACGGATACCTCTTACAACCTCTTTGAAGCCCTCGATTGCTTTCTCAGCATCCGGGAAGTTTCTCTCTTCTCTGTATACAGGCCATTCGGAGATCATAATAGACTCTTCTTCAGGAAGAAGTGTGCAGTAGATTTCCTCTGTGATAAACGGCATATACGGGTGAAGAAGCTTCAGGCCTTCTGTCAGCGCTGTTCTTAATGTCCAGAGTGCATCATTTGCAGCCTTCGGATCTTCCTCTGCCTTCCACAGACGAACCTTAGCCATCTCAATATACCAGTCGCAGAGTTCATCCCACAGGAAGTCATAAACCTTCTGTACTGCAATACCAAGTTCATATTTTTCCATGTTCTCTGTTGCTTCACGAATCACTGTATTTAAGTGAGACAGAATCCATTTATCCTCTGCACAGAGATCATTTAAGTTCTCCGGCTCTGTCACTGTCTTGCCTTCCAGGTTCATCATGATGAAACGGGAAGCATTCCAGATCTTGTTTGCGAAGTTACGGCTTGCTTCTACCTTTTCCCAGTAGAAACGCATATCATTTCCAGGTGCATTACCTGTCATCAGAGTAAGACGAAGAGCATCTGCGCCGTATTTATCAATAACTTCCAGAGGATCGATACCGTTTCCAAGAGACTTACTCATCTTACGTCCCTGGGAGTCACGTACCAGACCATGGATCAGTACATGATGGAACGGAACCTGATCAGTCTGCTCCAGAGCAGAGAATACCATACGGATAACCCAGAAGAAGATAATGTCATATCCTGTAACAAGTACATCTGTCGGATAGAAATATTCCAGTTCCGGTGTTTTCTCCGGCCAGCCAAGTGTGGAGAATGGCCATAATGCAGAACTGAACCAGGTATCCAGTGTATCCTCATCCTGATGAAGATGTGTGCATCCGCATTTCGGGCATTTCTCAGGCATTTCTCTTGCAACTACTACTTCACCGCACTCATCACAGTAATAAGCCGGGATTCTGTGTCCCCACCATAACTGTCTGGAAATACACCAGTCACGGATATTCTCAAGCCAGTGAAGGTAAGTCTTGTCAAAACGGGACGGAACAAATTTCAGATCTCCGTCATCCAGTGCTTTGATCGCTGCCTTTGCCATCTCGTCCATCTTTACAAACCACTGTGGTTTGATCATAGGCTCTACGGTTGTACCGCAGCGGTCATGTGTTCCAACACTGTGATTGTGGGGAACTACTTTTACCAGAAGTCCAAGTTCTTCCAGATCTGCAACCATTGCCTTACGTGCTTCATAGCGATCCATACCTGCGTATTTACCGCCAAGTTCGTTGATTGTTGCATCATCATTCATGATGTTGATTTCTTCCAGATTGTGACGGCGTCCAACCTCAAAATCGTTAGGGTCATGGGCAGGTGTGATCTTTACACATCCTGTTCCGAATTCTTTGTCTACATATTCATCGGCGATCACCGGAATCTCTCTGTCTGTGAGAGGAAGCTTCAGCATCTTGCCGATGAGATCCTTGTAGCGCTCATCTTCCGGATTTACGGCAACAGCAGTATCACCCAGCAGGGTTTCCGGACGTGTAGTTGCAATCTCTACGAAACGTCCCTCTTCCCCTACGATCGGGTAATTAATGTGCCAGAAAAATCCGTCCTGATCCTCATGCTCAACCTCTGCATCAGAGATGGAAGTCTGGCATACAGGACACCAGTTGATGATTCTGGAACCTTTGTAGATATAGCCTTTTTCATATAATTTGATAAATACTTCCTGTACTGCCTTGGAACATCCCTCATCCATTGTGAAACGTTCTCTCTCCCAGTCTGCGGAAGCACCCAGTTTCTTTAACTGATTGATGATCTTTCCGCCGTACTCCTCTTTCCATGCCCACGCATGTTTTAAGAATTCCTCACGGCCGATATCGTGTTTGTCGATGCCTTCTTTTTTCAGCTTGTCGATAACCTTAACCTCTGTAGCGATAGCTGCATGGTCAGTTCCCGGCTGCCATAATGCTTCATAGCCCTGCATTCTCTTGAAACGGATCAGGATATCCTGCATAGTTTCATCCAGCGCATGTCCCATATGAAGCTGGCCAGTTACGTTTGGCGGCGGCATAACAATAGTAAACGGTTTCTTGTCCGGATTTACTTTTGCATGGAAATATCCATTGTCCATCCATTTTGTGTAAAGACGCTCTTCGATTCCCTTAGGATCGTAAGTTTTTGCAAGTTCTTTGCTCATAATGTCCTCCTGATATTCTATATCTGTAATAAAAGTATCTGCGGATCACTCCGCCGTAAAGCAGCCCACAGCTCTATCATTATAAAAAAGCCTGTTCGATTAAAAAAGCCCTTTACACGCATTATACGTGCAAAGGGCGACATAGATCGCGGTACCACCTTAGTTTGTCTCTCATTCCCTTAACGCGGGATACGTGAAAACCTACCATGGGCGCATATGAATCTCAACACCATCATACCACTCACTTCAGCCTCCCGGCTCCAAAGCTACCTTCAGCGCTTCTGTTCCCGGGAAACCTTCCAGCTTATAAGCTTCCCTCTCTGTGGGGCATTACCGCCTACTCCTCTTTTTCACAGCCTTTTTCTGGATTCTACTATAATGAAAAAAGGCTTTCTTGTCAAGAATGTTTCACGGGATTTCACAAATTTATGCCTGCAATTGTTTATCAAATGGATAAAATCAGCTTCTTTGCCGACTGCTAATAACTTAATAACTGTTCCGCAGTTTATTCGGTTAAATATATAAAAACAGCGAGCAAACATTTGGTTTACCCGCTGTAAAAGAAATCCTAAATTATGATCTTTTTGTAAAAAGGGATTTTATCTGCTATATTATTTACAGAGCTTCTTAAACTCGTCTGCTACGAACTGAACTTTTGTACCGATTACAACCTGAACAGAATTTTTACCAGGTCTGATCACACCGGCAACACCGGCTGATTTGATTTTCTTTTCATCAACAGCTGTATAGTCTTTGATTTCCAGACGAAGTCTTGTAATGCAGTTATCAATAGATGCAACGTTTCCTTTTCCGCCAACACCTTCTAAGATAATTTTTGCAACTTCTGTAAAGTTATCGTTTGCAAGCTTTACAGTTGTTTCATCTGTATCATCATCTTCTCTTCCAGGAGTCTTCAGATCAAATTTAAGGATTGCAAATCTGAAAACCACATAGAATACAATGAATGCTGCGATTCCCAGAGGAATGATCAGCCATGTTTTCTGGGCTGCAGGCAGAGATGCTGAGAACAGAAGGTCTGTTGCACCTGCAGAGAATGAGAATCCTGCGCGGAATCCTAATAATACTGCAACAACTGTAAAGATACCATATAATAATGCATAAATAACATAAAGTCCAGGAGCCAGGAACATGAAGGACAATAAGAAAAAAGTTGCTATTGGTCTGGTAGCTTCCGCAGCACTTTGTGCATTTATCTGCGGTGTTACAGAGCCGTTCGAATTTGGCTTCGCACACTGGATCATTGCCAGAGCTGCACCAGGAATACCAAACATCATACATGGGAAGAAACCGGACATGTACATTCCAAGGCTCCAGCTTACATCTGCAGATGTTTCACCTGCCCAGAAATGAGTCAGGTCGCCAAGTCCGATTGTATCGAACCAGAATACATTGTTTAATGCGTGATGCAGACCTGTAGGAATTAAAAGTCTGTTCAGGAATGCATAGATACCAGCTCCAAGAGCTCCCATTCCGGCAATTGCGTTACCGATGGAGATCAGTGCACCGAAGAGGATCGGCCATACAAACAGTAACACTACGGATACAAGAATAGATACAACACCTGCGATGATCGCTACACAACGTTTACCGCTGAAGAAAGAAAGCCAGTCCGGTAATTTTGTGCTTTTGAATTTGTTGTAACAGCTAGATCCGATCACACCTGCAAGAATACCGATGAACGGGTTTGCAATTTTGTTAAATGCCAGTGTTTTGTCTGCATTGTCTGCGATAGACGGGAACAGTGTGGTAACAAATCCTGTGCTTAACAGTGTTGTGATCACAAGCCAGGAAGCAAGGGCTGCAAGACCGCCTGTACCATCGTGGTCATCTGACATACCCACACCTACGCCGATTACGAATAACAGTGCCATATTATCGATCAGGGCACCACCGGCTTTTACAAGGAAAATACCAACCATCGGACCAAATCCGGTGATATCACCACCCTGCATACTTGCAGGACAAAGTAAATAACCAATACCCATGAGGATACCGCAGATTGGAAGACAAGCTACCGGTAACATCAGGGCTTTTCCTAATTTCTGTAAATACTTCATACTTTTTCCTCCTTAGATAGAATGATTTACTCTTTCAAATCCCCTTTTATTTATTTTTACCCGGACACCTCCGGAAAAAATACATGATTATTATTTTGTGATCACGATCACATCATCGCCGGGCTGTACCTCTTTGTTATCCAGTCCCCGGACATCTCCATAGTCATCTGTATTACAGATAACAACAAGTGTACTGGTATCATATCCTGCAGCTTTGACCTTTTCCAGATCAATCTCCAGAATCAGATCTCCCTTCTTCACTGCATCACCGGAATGTACATGACCTGTAAATCCGTCACCGCCCATTTTGACTGTATCCAGACCCACATGGACCAGAATCTCCACACCATCAGCCGTAGAAAGACTGAATGCATGAAGGGTATCAAACAGTGTTTCAATTGTTCCGTCTGCAGGCGCATAAATTTTTCCGTCGGACGGAAGGATTGCTGCACCCTTTCCCAGCATACCCTCACTGAAAGTCGGGTCATTTACACTGGAAAGAGGAACTGTTTTCCCCTTCACCGGAGATCCGATGATCAGTTCAGGTGTCTTTTTCTTCTTAAAAAAATCAAACATTCTTAAAAGCCTCCTTCTTTTTTACATTTATAATTATAACTTTATAAATCTATAGTACTAACTCTGCGGATATGCACAGACAGATACATAATTTCTTCCTCAGACAATCTGCTGCCGGTTGCCTGCATGATATATTCCGCAACCTTTAAACTGCATTGATATTCCCTGGGATATTTCCGCTGCATCAACAGGGACAGCTCTCTATCCTCACTGGAAAGCAGCTCCTTTCGGTATATCCGCTGTATCAGAAACTTAATATGTGTCATAAAACGTTCATAATGCAAGGACGATTCATCCAACAATATTCCCAGATCACGTTCCACAATATCCACGATTGCCTGCATCTGATCTGGAAACTTCACTGCATCCCGGATATCTGTACCATATTCTGCATTTACGAAATGAAGGGCAATAAATCCAGCTTCATCCTCCGGCAAAAGAATATCAAGTCTGTCCTGGATCAGCTCCAATGCATAAATTCCTAATTGAAATTCCTGAGGATAAAAGCGCTTGATTTCCCACAATAATGCATTCTGGGGTTCAATTCCCTGGCTCACTCTTTCAATTGCAAAATTAATATGATCCGTCAGTGTCACATAAATGCTCTGATTCAGTTTTAATTTCAGATGATCCTTTGCATGAGAGATGATCTCGTCTGAAATCCTCACACGTTCCAGCGACATATTCGCCAGCAGTTCCTTGAACTGTTCCGCCAGTGTCCGGCTTTTAATGCGAAAGATTTTACTGATCTGGTCAGCAGGAACCATTTCTCCCTGTTTCTTTTTGAAACCAATTCCCCGTCCCATCACAATTACTTCTGCACCGGATTTCTCATATGCCGAGATAATATTGTTATTGATCACTTTTTCAATTATGATATTATCCATGTCTTTCCTTTTCCAAACGATATGTTTCCTGACAGCGGAGTAATTTCCCTGTAACGTAACAAGAAAGAATCCTGCTTACAGGAACATTACGAAGTAATTTCCCTGTAACATAAAAAAACCAGAATTTACAGACTGATTTCCTCAGCCATAGATTCTGGTTTTGCCTGCCTAACAGTAACAATCCGTATGTTTTTAATTGATAAAGCCATTATAACAAAGTTACAAAAATACGTCAACCCCACTTTTTTATTTTGTCAAAAATCGCTATTGTATTTTCATTCTTCTTTGTGTTTTATCTGATATATTTCACATTTTATCCTGTATTTTTCTATTTCTTCTTTCCTGCAATAAAGCGACAAATCGTTTATTCCACACTTTTCAGGGATTCTACCATGTCAATCTTCTTTAATTTCTGATGCATAAACAGATTTACGATCATGGAGAATCCAATTGTCAGCAGTCCGCAGTACAGGAAACTGACAGGATTAATATTTCTTCCGAACATGACCGCATCCACTTCCACAGTACGGATAATATATCTGTGCAAAAAGATTCCGAATACAGCCCCTGCCAGCACGCCGATGAGGGTAAGGATAACATTCTCCCTGTATACATAGGCAGAAACTTCATTATCATAGAATCCCAGTACCTTCAGGGTTGCCAGTTCTCTCTGGCGTTCCGTAATATTGACATTGTTCAGATTATACAGAACCACGAAAGCAAGCATTCCCGCAGAAATGATCAGCACTATGATCACCGTATCCAATGCTCCCAGCATTCTGTGAAGCTGAGCCTCCAGACTGCTGGTATAGCTGATGCTTAATGCAGCCGGGTGCTTCAGGATCTCATTTCCCACCTCAGATTCTGATTCTTTATATTCCTCTTTTACCGTGAATACAGTTGCAGAATAGTTCGGCTTCTCCCCGAAGGTCTGTTCATAGACATTTCCTGTCATATAAATATAATGTCCCATGTAATTCTCTGTCACTGCTGCGATCTTTGTCTCATAATTTTTTCCATCCTTTGTGATGGTCATGGTATCCCCGACTTTCAGTCCTGTCAGGGTCGCCGTCTTCTCACTGATCACTGTACCTGCTTCCGTCAGCTTATATTTCTCTTTTGTCTTTCTGTCCTGAAGAGTTACATCCTTATTAAAGGTCTCAAGATTCTCAGGCACATAAACATATACGCTAATATTGGATTTATTTCTGGGAACACTCATCTTGGTAAACTGCACATGAGTATATCTCTCGATCTGACTGTTATTTTTCAGAAACTCATCCAGTTCCTGTCTCTCCTTATCTGTAGCATCCTCATCATCAATGATCGTTCCTGTGTAATGCTGAAGTTCCTGATACTGCCGTCTGGCAATATCCATAATGGAATCCCTGAGTCCAAAACCTACCAGCATCAACGCCATACTTCCCGAAATACCGAAAATCGTCATAAAGAAACGTTTTTTATATCGGAAAAGGTTTCTCAGAGTAGATTTCCATGTAAAATTCAAGTGCTTCCAGAAAAGCGGGATCCGTTCCAGCAGGATTCTCTTACCCTCTTTGGGAGCAGGAGGACGCATCAGTGATGCCGGGGTTTCCGCCAGTGCCCTGTAACAGGAGAAAATGGTGGCTCCGACAGTACACACAGTTGCCGCACCTGCTGCTATCATTGCAAATTTAAATTCATAACGGATCTGGATATTGTTCATCATTCCCTTGTACATAATGCCATACCCGTTAATAATAACCAAAGGCAGGATCTTCTCTCCGATCAGTATTCCCAGAATACTGCCTCCCACTGTGGCAAGAAAGGCATACAGCAGATATTTGGATGCAATTGCATACTTGCCGTATCCCAGAGCCTTCATTGTACCAATCTGGGTTCTCTGTTCTTCCACCATTCGTGTCATGGTAGTCAGACTTACCAGTGCAGCCACCAGGAAAAAGATAACAGGGAAAACCTGTCCGATACTTCTCATTCTGTCTGCATTATCCCCATAATCTGAATATTCCGGCAGATCATTGCGATCCGTTACCATCCATTCCGGCATACTGATATCATAGATCTCATCCTGGGCATCCTGAATCTTTTTCTCACCGTCTGTAATTTCTTTCTCTGCATCCCTCTTGCCGTCTTCGTATTCTTTTTTACCTTCTTCCAGATCCTTCTCAGCTTTTTTGATGTCCTTTCTGGAATCCTTCAGCTTCTGTTCGTTCTCTGAGATTTCCTTCTCTCCATCCCTCAGCTTCTGTTCATTGTCAGCAATCTCTTTCTCACCGGAAGCAAGCTTTCCTTCATTCTCCTGGATCTGTGCTTCTCCTGAAGCAAGTTCTGCCTCCTTCTCCTCTAACTGAGCCTGGCTGGAATTTAGTTTTGCTTTTGCAGCATCGATCTGTTCCTGTGCTGACTCAAGCTGGGCTTCTTTTTCCTGAATCTCTTTTCTGGCTGGTTCCAGCTTCTTCTCCTGAGCCTTCACCTCTTTCCATCCTGCATCAATCTTTGCCTGGGCATCGGGAAATGCGGCCTCCTGCTGGTTCAATTCTGCTTCCTTTGCATCAAGCTGGGCCAGTCCGCTCTCCACCTGGCTTAAACCACTCTCCAGTTCACTTCTTGCTGCTGCGATCTGGTTTCTGGATGCTTCCAGCTGGGCTGCCTGACTGTCCACCTGCTCCTGATAAGCGGAAACCTGTGCTGCCAGAGCCGCCAGGTCTTCCTCTGAATATACTCCCGAAGCTGCTGCTTCCTCATACTGTGCCTGTAATGCTGCAAGCTGACTTCTGGCATTCTCTAACTGAGCCTCTCCTTCGGAAAGCTGGGCCTCCTGCTGCTCAATCTGGGCAAGTCCCTGATTGCAGCTTTCCTTTTTGGCATTTAAGTCCTGTCTGGTTGCTGCAATCTGCTCTCTGCCTGACTGGATCTGCGCCTTTCCATTGTCAAGTTCCTGCTGGCTCTGGGTAAGCTGCGTCTTTGCATCCGCAATCTGCTTCTCACCAGCGCTTAACTGATTCTTGCCATCCTCAAGCTGTGCTTTTCCATCATCAAGCTTTGCCTGGTTCTCTGAAACCTCCGCCCATCCTGCATTCAGCTGTTCCTTTGCAGATGCGATCTGTGCTCTGCCACTGGCAAGCTGCTCTTTCGCACTGGCAAGCTGGGATCTGCCATCCTCTAATTCCTTCTTTGCATCTGCAAGCCGGGCTTTTCCGTCCTCCAGTTCCTTTTTTGCGTCTGCAAGCTTTTTCTTGCCATCCTTATATTCCTTCTTGCCGTCTTTTAACTTCTTTTTGCCGTCCTCCAGTTCCTGTCTGGCATCCGCAAGCTTCTCATTAGCTTCCTTCTTTCCGTCTTCAAGTTCCTGTCTGGCATCTGCAAGCTTGTCATTGGCTTCCTCTACAATCTCATCATATCTGACCTGACACCGTTCTGCCTCAATCCCCTCCACTCGCTCCTGCACTCGCTCTATCAGGGAATCATAAGCATCTGTATAGCTGATCAGATCCTGTGCCCCATGAGCCTGCACATAGATCTGTGTATAAACCTCCTGGTCAAAATCCTCAGGGAGCACATAGGCAAATCCATTAACCTCACCGGAACCAAGAGTAGAGTTTCCCCGGTTATAGGATATGTAAAGCGGACTCTCACCTAAACCCACAACTGTGTAATCTGTCTTTTTCAGCAGTTCGCTGTCTCCGCCCTCTTTCAGGGTAATCTGATCACCCACCTGATATCCATTGCTCTCAGCAAAAATACAGTCAAGGAAAATCTCTCCGCTTTTTTCCGGAGCTTTTCCCTCTGTCACTGAGATCCGGTTCATGGTTTGATCCACAGCTTCCACATGAAGTACCTTCTGCTTCTCGCCTTCTCCACACATTACATCTGTACCATAGGCGCCCTCTGCATTCTCAACTCCGTCCACCTGCTTAATGGCAGCTACATCATCCTCCGTCAGTCCCAGAGTTCCCATTACTTTGATATCCATAAGATTGGTTTCATCATAATAGGCATCACCTGAGAAGCGCATATCCGGTGACGACGCCTGTATTCCGGAAAAGAATGCAACTCCCAAAGCAACGATCATAAATATGGAAATAAACCTGGCCTTACTTTTTCGTATCTCCATCCAGAAATCTTTATGCATTGCTTTCATATTCATCACCTACCATTCAATCTCCTCTATGGGTGTAGGATGGTCATTCATCGTCATCCTGGAAACCTTTCCGTTCTTGATCTTGATCACACGGTCTGCCATAGGTGTCAGCGCCGAGTTATGGGTAATGACGATCACTGTCATTCCACGCTCCCTGCACATATCCTGCAAAAGCTTTAAGATTGCCTTACCAGTCTGGTAGTCCAGTGCACCTGTGGGCTCATCACACAGTAAGAGCTTGGGATTCTTCGCCAGTGCCCTGGCAATGGAAACTCTCTGCTGCTCACCACCGGAAAGCTGTGCCGGGAAATTGGTCAGTCTGTCCTTCAGTCCCACTTCCTCCAGAACCTCCCTGGCATCCAGCGGATTTTTACAGATCTGCAATGCCAGTTCTACGTTCTCCAGCGCTGTAAGATTAGGCACCAGATTATAGAACTGGAATACAAATCCAATATCATTTCTCCGATAACCGGTAAGCTGCCTGCTGTTATATCTGGCAATATTCCTTCCATCCACCAGAACTTCTCCGCTGGTAGCCTGATCCATACCCCCAAGAATGTTCAGCACTGTCGTCTTGCCCGCACCGCTGGGACCAACGATCACTACGAACTCTCCCTTGGCAATCTCAAAGCTGATCTCATCCACTGCAACGATCTTTACTTCTTTGGTTCCATATATCTTGGAAACCTTATCCAGTTTTACATATGCATCTGTCATCTCACTCATCCGCATTTCCCCTGTAATTTTATTTTTGCTACACCGGTAATTTTATTTTGTTACAATTATTAACGATTCTTTTGACCCCGATTTATTTCCGTATTTATTTACAGGCAGGTCAAATTCTGACCTGCCTGGTAGTCTTAATGGTTATATTTATTGTAACACATTATACCTGTAATTAAAAATAAAATATTCATAAAAAATCCAGATACTTCAAAACCGCCTGATCATCTCAGGCGGTTCATCATTTTAACCATGTGGCATATCTCCTTTCTTCTTATTTCGTGTACCAGAACATCTTATATCTTCTTTACCCGTTATTATTTTACATTAAGCTGATGACGAAAATATAAAAGTGGGACTAAACATACATCATCTGACCTCGAATCTTTATTTTTATTCTTACCTGATTTCCGCATGAAAGAAAAAAATCATGCTCATATACACACTTATGGTTTACAAATCACAAAAAGCAGCATCTTTATATAGTGAATTTGCAAATTCAAAAAATTTAAAGGAGGCAAAAATTATGCCAGGAACATTTAACGGAACAACTTTAACTATTTCAGCTACCCCCGTAGACGGTGCACTGATTCCCGATAAAAGTGCAACAAATGTAGCGGGAATTGCCATTGTGGGGTCAGATATGTATTGCGTAAAGACAACCGGTCTTAAAACTACATTACTCAAAACGACTGACTACATGGCAACAAAAGCAACTGCCGTAAAAAAAGATCTGAACTGGTTCGCTCTGGGACTTACCAAAATTGGAAATTATCTGTATATGCTTGCAGAAGACCATAAAGGTTACGGCGGTTCTACAACCATCGTAAAACTGGATACCAAAGGCAATCAGCTCGGTACGTACAGTATCAATGAAATTTGTCCAAAAGGCGCATTAGGTATCACTGCAGCTGACGGAACTAACGAGAAATTTATCATTATGCATTACGCTGACAAGAGCAATGCTGGGACATTAGCTTTCAGTGTTGTAGACTGGAAGGCTGCTGAAGCAGCAAGTACATTCACAGTTACTAACTCAGGTTTTGGTTATACCACACGGCTTCAGGATATTTACTATCACACTTCATTTGGATTATTTATCCTGACAAATAACACTTTTTCAACACTTCAGAACCGTATTCTGGTAGTTGATTATCATCTTACTGATGATAAAGGTAAAAAATACACTCCATGTTCGGTCATCAATGTAAATAAAACAGGTGAATATAAGCAGTACAACCTTGAATCAATCTGTATGAAAGCCAATCACCTTGTGCTTGCATCCAATGTTATAACATCTGATGGAACCGCAGAAGATAAATTCTCTGTGCTGGAAGGCATTACCTACTCCGGTAAAACCTATACTTTTGCATGCGGTTTTAAAGCAGGAGCCCGTGTACCTACCAAAGTAGATCCCAACTATGAAACAACTAATCTGGGATGTGTATCCTTTAACGGAAACAATACTCCATATTTTATAAAACAAAGTCAAGATAAAGTCGCTGTTCTTGGCTACTGTAAAAATTATATGAATACAAGCGCAGGTGTATCTCACTTTAAAACATTCACTGACGGTTTATTAGGTCATGCCAACGGTATGAGCTGTTTTAACGGAAAATTCTTTGTTGTCGCAGGAAATAACAAAGTGGTTGCTATCAGCAGTAACAAAGAGGATGAGGAAATAACATATACAGTAACTCCCAACGATAACGATAAATCATTTGCTCTTAAAGCAATTAATTATTTTTATGAGGCAAATACAGCTTTATTATTGTCCGTTGTTGACGGAACATTAAAGCTCTATAAATGTACATTTGAAAATGAAAAAAATGTAAAAGCCACTTATCTTTGTACACTGGTAAACGCCGGTCAGCCTACATCCCAGGATATTTTCTATCACAATAAATTAGGGCTTTTTGTCGGAACCAGTAATCCACATACTGTAAGTGGAGTAACGACTAAAATCACAACAAAAAACACCTTGCTTCATTATAATCTGAAAAAACTTGATGATAGCAAACTTTTATATCCGGATTTCGGATTTGTTACAGATATTCCTGCTAAAGATGCTCAGGGCCGCAAATATAACAGTTTTGAACTGGAATCAGTGGCTCTGGATCAAAATAATAAATTAATCGCTGTGTGCAATGTCAATGTCAAAGATGCTACCCACACCAGTGGTTTAGCATCCACTGACGGCTTCTTTCAGTATAATACGCTTGAATTTATTACAGCTTGATTTCGCTACATCAATAACAGCATAAATTTCCATTATAAAAAGCAGGCAGTTTTTCGCCTGCTTTTTATAATTCCAATTTTCTATTTAACAACAACTTTTTTATTATCTGACCATACGCCAAACTGTTTAATACCATTCAACAACGTATATGCATGCGCTTTCAAATAGTAAACTCCCGGTTTTATATTTTTAAAAGTAACTGTATTTTTCTTTTGATTTTTTAATACAATATTTTCTCCTGAATCTGCATTCTTAAGTACGCAATCAAACCCATCACTGTATTTTAAATTTCCAAACTGTGCGGTTACTGTTTTCTTTTTCCCGGTAATTTTTATTAATTTTATATTATCTTTATTTAGTTTAACAGGAGGCATACGCATTTCATTAGACCACCTGCTATAACTTTTTTTACCATTTTGAACAGTATAAGAACGGACTCTGGCAAATCCCATAGTCGGCACTTTTTTTAATATACAGGTTGTGTTTGCAGAATTTTTATTAGCTAATACCTTAGTACCATCATATATTTGATATTGATATCCATCTGCATTCTTTACTTTTCCGCTCAAATCAATTGTAACATAGATTTGTTTGTTTACTATATCTGAATCAACAGATTTTATATACGGACGATTTGTTTCTGGTTTTGAAGCAGTTCCCTCACTTACAAAAGGAATACCATTCATCTTACAGTAATAGTATGCATATGAATTTTTCTTTCCATGAACTGTTAGAGAATCACAATTTATGAACGCCTCAGCACCTATCTCAGTAACTGTTTCAGGTATATATAACGTTTTCAGTTTTCGACAGTCAGCAAATGCAAAAAAATCTATACTTTGAAGATTTTGGGGAAGTTTAACACTCGTCAGTTCACCGCAGTATATAAATGCACTTTGTCCAATTTTTTTCACATTATCAGAAAGTATTACCCTTTTAAGCTTTGGACATGTGCTAAAGGCAAAAACTGGAACAGTATCTACTGAAGCCATCCACTCTACTTCTTCTATATTCAAATTATCTTCAAAACAAAATTTTTCTACTTTAGAAACCGAAGGAAGAAGCATTATCTTCTTATAATCTCCAGTTGGGTATTCTCCATACACACGGCTCTCTGAAATTTTCAACTGTTCATACTTATTTTTACTTTCAATGGTTATCTGTGATTTCATAGCAGCTTCTGCTGAGACAGATGCAGAAATTGCTACACACGTTAAAGCAATCAACAATATTTTCTTTACTTTCTTTGACTTCATAGAATCTCCTCCAATCAATAATATTCATCTATTATCATAGTATATCACTAACTATAAAAGATCCTGTATTTCTGGTATTAAAAGTATTCTAATGACCCCGAACCAAAATGCAAATTTAAATTAATCTCCACAGTTTTGCAGCAACATATGTTCGCCTGTAGTCTGAAAGCCTTTTGTTTAGCAGCTGCCTTAATTTCCAGCCTGGAATAGCCCTAAAAGCATCTCGGGCTGGAAATTTACATGTTATTGGCACCTTGAATCTGTGCTTCAGTCATACACATATCATGTTCTTTCGCAAATTTAAGAGTTGCCTTTAACCCTTTGGTTTTTTCTCCTTTCAAACCTTCGAATGCTACTTTTACATCTATCATGTAGCAGTATTCTAAAAATCTTTTCAATGTCTTTTCCTTCTGGCTGTTCTTAAATAATAATTCCCGTACAGACATCATATCTTCATGATAGAGAAGAATAATGATATCTCCATACCTGACTGCAAAATAGTATTCCGTTAACATTTGATCACGCCTCTTCAGATTTACTGTGCAGGTACTGCATGATTTCTTCATAGCTCCGTCCACTCTGTGCTATAGCATCCAATAACTTTTTCTGGCGAAGTGCATCCCTCTTATCCAATAAATCTTTTAATGTTGCTGCCGCAGCATCATACCGATGCTTTGCTTTCACCAGATCCTTCTGTGCTTTTTCAATTTTAGTGTCCAGTAGTTCTGCGTTTATTTCACGTGCCATATTTACCGCCTTTCTTTCTGAATGTTTGATTTCTTAAGTGTATTACTGATCTCTCCGGCTCGATAAGTAATGTTTCCTTCATTCATCCCAAAAGCCTCTAAGATTTTTTTCTGCTTTGCTGTTACAGCATGGTCCAGCCGGTATACATTATCCGTCTGGCGTGTCATTTCAATCTTCTCAAGTTCCCTGATTGCTGCCGGA
>OBDJ01000273.1_pt1 | contig 30908 bp, 25 predicted proteins | sample 1518041 | NCBI WGS metagenome assembly OBDJ01 (sample SAMN01760916, study PRJEB22395) | human gut metagenome
CCGCAGGCGGCCAGCAGCGCCTCGGCAGAGGCCCGCCAGGCGTTCTCCAGCAGCTGCTGGAGCTGCTCGCGCTTGAGGCGCTTATTCTCCAGCCCCACCAGGTATTGGCTCACCGGCAGCAGCTGTCCCGAAGCGAAGGCCCGGCACAGGTCCCGGGCGGCGTCGTCCCGGGCGTCCTCGTCCTCGCCCCGGAGCTTCCACTCCACGCACCGGGAGCGGATGGTGGGCAGCAGCGCCGCCGCCGTCTCCGTGCAGAACAGGAACGCCGCGTAGGGCGGCCCCTCCTCCACCAGCTTCAGCAGCACGTTCTGGTCCCGCTGGTTCAAAGCGTCGCAGTCCGGGAAGATGTACACCTTGGCGGCCCCGTCGTTGGGGCGGATGTATGCGTCCTGCCGCAGGCTTCGCAGCAGGTCCACCGGCAGCTCCCGGTGGTCGGGGTCCTGCACCGTCTGGACATCGGGGTGGATGTCCTCCAGCACCTTGCGGCACTGGCGGCATTGCAGGCAGGGCTTTCCGCTTTGCGCCTCGCACTCCATGGCGGCGGCGGCAAAGCGGGCGGCGGCCATGCGGTCTCCGCTGCCGGAGAAGATGATGGCATGGGGCAGGGCTCCGCCTGCGGCGGCCCGGCGCAGCCGGCGGGCCAATGTGCTGTTTTCCGGCAGAAGCTGCCCCACGGTCCTTCCTCCCCATTGTTATACTTTCCGATTTTATAAGTATAGCATACCCTCCGTCCCGTCTGCAAGGTGCCGGGACGGGTTTTCTGCAAAAAATAGTTTCCCGTCAGGAGATTATTCCCGGTAATTTTGGGCCATAATGGCAAAAAGATTCCTTTTTGCGAAAATAGTCTTGCTTTTGACAGAAGATATGCCTATAATAAGTTGTTCGCAATTTTATTTTATATACGGAGGGAACTACATGAGTAAGAAGTATTGCTATCTCTTTACCGAGGGCAACGCCAAGATGCGCGAGCTGCTGGGCGGTAAGGGCGCCAATCTGGCCGAGATGACCAACATCGGCCTGCCCGTCCCCCAGGGCTTCACCATCACCACCGAGGCCTGCACCCAGTATTATGAAGATGGCCGCCAGATCAACGACGCCATCATGGCCGAGATCATGGAATACATCGAGAAGATGGAGCAGATCACCGGCAAGAAGTTCGGCGATCATGAGAATCCCCTGCTGGTCTCCGTCCGCTCCGGCGCCCGCGCCTCCATGCCCGGCATGATGGACACCATCCTGAACCTGGGCCTCAATGAGGACGTGGTGGACGTCATCGCCAAGAAGTCCAACAACCCCCGCTGGGCCTGGGACTGCTATCGCCGCTTCATCCAGATGTACTCCGACGTGGTCATGGAGGTGGGCAAGAAGTATTTCGAGCAGCTCATCGACGAGATGAAGGCCAGGAAGGGCGTCACCCAGGACGTGGAGCTCACCGCTGAGGACCTGAAGGAGCTGGCCGGCCAGTTCAAGGCCGAGTATAAGGCAAAGATCGGCCAGGACTTCCCCTCCGATCCCAAGGAGCAGCTGCTGGGCGCCATCAAGGCCGTGTTCCGCAGCTGGGATAACCCCCGCGCCAACGTGTATCGCCGGGACAACGACATCCCCTATTCCTGGGGCACCGCCGTCAACGTCCAGTCCATGGCCTTCGGCAACATGGGCGACGACTGCGGCACCGGCGTGGCCTTCACCCGCAACCCCGCCACCGGCGAGAAGAAGCTCATGGGCGAGTTCCTGACCAATGCCCAGGGCGAGGACGTGGTGGCCGGCGTGCGTACCCCCATGCCCATCGACCAGATGGCCGAGAAGTTCCCCGAGGCCTATGCCCAGTTCGTGGAGGTCTGCCGCACCCTGGAGGACCACTATCGCGACATGCAGGACATGGAGTTCACCGTGGAGCATGGCCAGCTGTACATGCTCCAGACCCGCAACGGCAAGCGCACCGCTCCCGCCGCCCTGAAGATCGCCTGCGACCTGGTGGACGAGGGCATGATCTCCGAGCAGCAGGCCGTGGCCATGATCGATCCCCGCAACCTGGATACGCTGCTGCATCCCCAGTTTGACCCCGCCGCGCTGAAGGCTGCCGCCCCTGTGGGCAAGGCGCTGCCCGCCTCTCCCGGCGCCGCCTGCGGCAAGATCGTCTACTCCGCCGAGGACGCCAAGGAATGGGCTGCCCGGGGCGAGAAGGTGGTCCTGGTCCGTCTGGAGACCTCTCCCGAGGATATCGAGGGCATGAAGGCCGCCCAGGGCATCCTGACCGTTCGCGGCGGCATGACCTCTCACGCCGCCGTTGTGGCCCGCGGCATGGGCAAGTGCTGCGTCTCCGGTTGCGGCGCCATCGTCATGGACGAGGAGAACAAGCAGTTCACCCTGGCCGGCAAGACCTATCACGAGGGTGACTGGCTGAGCCTGGACGGCTCCACCGGCAGCATCTACGACGGCGCTATGCCCACCGTGGACGCCAGCGTGGGCGGCGACTTCGGCCGCATCATGGCCTGGGCCGACAAGTATCGCCGGCTGCAGGTCCGCACCAACGCCGACACTCCCCACGATGCCGCCAAGGCCCGTGAGCTGGGCGCCCAGGGCATCGGCCTGTGCCGCACCGAGCATATGTTCTTCGAGAGCGACCGCATCGCCGCCATCCGCGAGATGATCTGCTCCGACACCGTGGAGCAGCGCGAAAAGGCTCTGGCCAAGCTGCTGCCCATGCAGCAGGGCGACTTCGAGGGCATCTATGAGGCCATGGAGGGCTGCCCCGTGACCATCCGCTTCCTGGATCCCCCCCTGCACGAGTTCGTTCCCACCGAGGAGGCCGACATCGAGCTGCTGGCCAAGGATATGGGCAAGACCGTGGCCGAGATCAAGGCCATCATCGCCTCCCTGCACGAGTTCAACCCCATGATGGGTCACCGTGGCTGCCGTCTGGCCGTCACCTTCCCCGAGATCGCCGTCATGCAGACCCGTGCCGTCATCCGCGCCGCCATCAATGTTCAGAAGCGTCATCCCGAGTGGAACATGGTTCCCGAGATCATGATCCCCCTGGTGGGCGAGGTCAAGGAGCTGAAGTACGTCAAGAGCATCGTGGTCAAGACCGCTGACGAGGAGCTGGCCGCTGCCGGTGTGGAGATGAAGTATCTGGTGGGCACCATGATCGAGATCCCCCGGGCCGCTCTGACCGCCGACGAGATCGCCACCGAGGCTGAGTTCTTCTCCTTCGGCACCAACGACCTGACCCAGATGACCTTCGGCTTCAGCCGTGACGACGCCGGCAAGTTCCTGGGCGCCTACTATGACAAGAAGATCTATGAGAACGATCCCTTCGCCAAGCTGGACCAGGTGGGCGTTGGCAAGCTGGTGAAGATGGCTGCCAAGCTGGGCCGCGAGACCCGTCCCGAGCTGCACCTGGGCATCTGCGGCGAGCACGGCGGCGATCCCAGCTCCGTGGAGTTCTGCCACAAGGTGGGCCTGGACTATGTGTCCTGCTCTCCCTTCCGCGTGCCCATCGCTCGTCTGGCCGCCGCTCAGGCAGCTATCAAGGATGGCAGGAACTAAGCCACAGCTTCTTGCAGTTCGCTGAATTTACACTGACGATTGACGATGCAAAGGAATATGTGTATTCCTTGTCCACCAAGCGCCGTGTGTATAACTGGAATGACATTCGAGTAAGGCTTTATATCTGAAACGACTCCCCGATTACAGAAATGTAGTCGGGGAGTTTTTTGCTTTCTGCAATCCGTACATTCGTAAATGAGATTGCCTTTTGCTACAATGTAGGCATAAGGAGGTCATGAATTATGGAAAAGTACGAATTTGATGGAAACAATGGGCTGTGGTACGAGTTGCAAGGCGATTATTACTTGCCTTGTCTGAAACTGCCGGAAGAAGAACAGGCATATATCGGGATATGGGGACAGCGGCACCTTCGGTATCTCAAGAAACATCATCGTGTACTCTATGGCAATCTGCTGACCAGCGGCAAGCTGAACAGCTACCTTGTTGACATCGACCGACAGGCGGAGGAAATGTTCGAGCGTCTTGTAAAGCAGATGGCAGAGCGCGAAGGTGTGACCGAGCAGCTGAAAGCAGCCAATTCAATGGAGTGGGTGCGGAAGTTGAACAGCATCCGCAATAGAGCGGTAGAAATCACAAACAGCGAACTGATATATGCGTAAATAGGGCGGGCTACCTATTTGGTAGCCCGCTCTAAGCAGTTTACACTACCGCAGGGTAAGGTGAGTAAAGGGTAAGTGTTAGCAAAAAAATATGCCATGTAACAACGCCCGGGGCACTGCATCGCAGTGCCCCGGGGTTATTGGAGACGGTCTATGGGGGAAATGCGTTCTCTTTCATCAAGTTGCTGACGCATCCGACCAGTGGATCAGTTCCCAGTAAAAGGGGAGCCGCTCATCGGGGTTTTCTATGTCGGCGGCGCTCCGCAGGGCATCGCGTACGCTGGCTTGATAGGCGCAGTAGGTACCTTTATCCCATTTGCTCCAACCGATTGCCGGGGGATTGACACCATATTTGCGCAACTTCTTTATCACTGTTGTGTCAACGGGTAGATCCATGGTGCGGGGCCGCTCCTCTGCGAACAGAGACTCATAGCCTTTCACATCGTACACATACAGGTATTTTAGCAGCATATTCAGCCACTTCTGCGCCTGACCATAGCTGAGCTGACCGCCGTAGCAGGCGATGAGGGCATTGCAGGACTTCTCATGCCATTTTGGGAAGTCGGAGGGATCATTTTTCAGCTTCTCCACGGCCTGCCGCAGAATTTCCGTTGCGCTTTTCTTGAGAGCTATCCGCTCCTTGGAATTCTCTTTTATGCGCAGAGTTCTGCGGGCCATGTCGGCGTATGCTTTGTGGGCGGCTCCCTCAAAATTTTTTACTTCAGCCATCAGAAAGAGGTCTGCGTACTTGTTCACCTGAAGGGTAGTTTTATTTTCCGGCATTTTTCGTTTCCTCCTTCCTGATTCCTTATCACCATAAGGGCATATATTCTGATGTTTATCGTTCATTGTTTGGTATCCTCTTTAAGCCTCAAAGTTGATGTTTGGAAAGTAAATCTGAAAACAATTGATTCACCTTGTAAAATAACAATCATCATAGCTAACTGTCCCTGTGTACATACCTCCTCCAGGAGGAGTTAATGAGCCGATTACATATTTGTACGCATAACCAGAGTTACCACTGCAACTAGTAGTTCGTAACCAATTAGGTGTTAATGCCCCATTTAATACAGATTGTGCATTGCCGCTACTAAGACTTATTGTCCCAAAAGCGAAGGTATAATCGCTCGTATAACTTGTCGTAAGCTCATTATATACGCTTTGACTGTGGAAAAGCCTAGGATGCCCTTTGTATTGTATATTCCATGTTGTAGAAGATGGTGAATTCCAGATAAGTGTTTTCACGCTAGCTAAAGAATACGATCCAATATAATTTAACTGTTCAACATTGACTGTTAAAATTAGGCTGGAACATCCCCAAAAAGCATAATTCCCAATATATTTGCAGTCTTTTGAAAGCTCACATTTCGATAAACTGGTGCATCCGCCCAATGCATATTCTCCAACTGTAGTGATACTATGCGGAATATTGATTTCTGTTAATGCAGTACAGCCATAAAAACCTCTGTTGGCAATAGTTGTCACAGATTTCTCATTATATTGGCTTGGAATTGTTACACTTTCAACTGATGCTTTATAACTGTCCTTAACAGAAACGCTATAAGTATCATCAGTCTGCAATGTAAAATCAAGGCATGAAATATCGATCTCTTCTTCACCGCTAGAACTGCTGCCTCCGGTGCTGCCCAGGTTTTGGCTCGTTCCGTCCGTATAATACACCCAGAGCTCGCCATTGACGATATCCATGTGATCGATCCCTCTGCCGGTATCGCCCTTGTCGCCCTTGTCGCCCTTGTCGCCCTTTTCGCCCTTGATGTTGCCGAGCGATTTGGTCGTGCCGTCGCTCATGGTGATCGTAAGAGTGCCGTCGGTCAGAACTTTGACATCGCTGATGCCAACGCCGTCGGCTCCATCCTTGCCGTCGGCGCCCCTTGCGCCGTCCTGGCCCACGACCACGCCCAGATCGGATGTGTTGCCATCAGAATAGGTCAGCACCAGATGGCCCTGTGCATTGATTTCGGACTTTGTGATGCCGATGCCGTCAGCGCCCTTGATATTGCCCAGATCAATGCTTGTGTTGTTGGTCAAGGCTACCTTGAGGTTTCCGGCTTCGGTGATGACAACATTCGCAATGCCCACACCGGCGGCACCGGTGTCGCCCTTGTCACCTTTTTCGCCCTTTACGGCGCCCAGATTGATGCTCTGGCCGTTGGAGAGCGTCAGCACCAGCTCGTTTTTGGCATTGATCTCCGCCCGGAAGATGCCTACGCCGTTCTGGCCGTCCTGACCATCCTGTCCGGCGGCGCCGGTGTCACCCTTGTCGCCTTTTTCACCTTGGATGCCCTGTTCACCTTTTTCTCCTTGGATGCCTTGAACACCCTGTTCGCCTTGGGCACCCTGCTCGCCTTTCTCGCCTTGGGCGCCGGTGTCACCCTTTTCGCCCTGAATACCCTGTTCGCCCCGGGGACCGATTACCTTGCCCAAAGTGGCGATGGTTCCGTCGCTGTAGGTGATCACCAGCTTGCCTTCCGCATCGATGGCGGCGGAGGCAACACCCACGCCGGCTTCACCGTCCTGGCCGTCCCGGCCGGCGGCACCGGTGTCGCCCTTGTCACCCTTTTCGCCTTGGATACCCTGCTCGCCCTGGGCACCAGTGTCACCCTTTTCGCCCTTGGCACCTCTCACAGTGCCGAGATTTTCGCTCTGTCCGTCGGAATAGGTCAGCACCAGCTCGCCGCTTGCGTTAATAGCAGCGCCGGAGATACCGTTTCCGGTTTCGCCCTTTTCACCGGCGGCGCCGGTTTCGCCCTTGTCGCCTTTCTCACCTCGGATGTTGCCCAGTTCCAGCTTTGTACCGCTGGTAAGGGTAATGGTCAGCTTGCCGGAAACAATGTTGATATCCTCGATGCCAACACCGTCCTGGCCGTCCTGTCCGGCAGCGCCGGTATCACCCTTCTCGCCCTGGATGCCTTGCTCGCCCTTGTCACCCTTTTCGCCTTGGATACCCTGTTCACCTTGGGCGCCGGTGGCACCGGTATCACCCTTGTCGCCCTTTTCACCTTTCTCACCCTTGGCGCCGATCACGGAGCCGAGGTTTTTGACGGTGTTGTCGGTGTAAGTAAGTACAAGCTCGCCATTATTATTCAGCTCGCTTTTCAGAATGCCAAGGCCGTCCTGTCCGGCAGCGCCGGTATCACCCTTTTCGCCTTGGATACCCTGAGCTCCCTGTGCGCCGGTGGCACCGGTATCTCCCTTTTCGCCTTTCTCTCCCTGGATGCCCTGCTCGCCTTGAGCGCCGGTGTCGCCTTTGTCGCCCTTGTCACCTTTTTCGCCCTGTGCTCCGGCGGCACCCATGACAGAGCCGACATTTGCCCGCTGGTTGTTGGAGAAAATCAGCACCAGCTCGCCCTGACTGTTGATCTCAGCGGAGACCACGCTGACGCCGTCAGAACCGGCATCACCTTTGTCACCCTTTTCGCCTTGGATGCCCTGCTCGCCTTGGGCGCCGGTGGCACCGGTATCACCCTTGTCGCCCTTTTCACCCTGGGCTCCGGCAGCACCGGTATCACCTTTTTCGCCCCGGGCACCGATCACCTTTCCCAGATCTGCAACTCTCCCGTCGGAATAGGTCAAGATCAGGTTGCCGCTCTCGTTAATGGAGGCGGCGGATACGCTGACACCGTCTGCGCCGTTTTCGCCGTCTATGCCATCCTGACCGGCGGCGCCAGTGTCGCCCTTGTCGCCTTTTTCACCCGGTGTACCGGCGGCGCCGGTATCACCCTTTTCACCCTTGGCGCCTATTACGGTGCCGAGGTTTGCGGTCTGGCCGTTGGAATAGGTCAGCACCAGCTCGCCGTTTGCATTGATCTCAGAATTCGTAATACCGATCCCGTCCTGTCCGTTGGTGCCGGTGATCTTGTCAAGATTGATGGTTTTTCCGTCAGAAAAAGCCAACAGAAGCTGCCCTTTTTCGTTGACTTTCGCATTAATAATGCTGACACCGGCGGAACCGTTGGCGCTATCCTTGCCATCGGCACCATCTGTGCCGTTCTTGCCGTCTGCTCCTGCAGCGCCGACAGCTCTGCCTACATTCAGACTGCTGCCGTCGGAGAGAAGTAAAATCAGCTCTCCCGCCTGATTAAAAGACGCACTCTTAATGCTGACCGCATCTCCCTTTGCGTTTGCCGCAAGAGAGGCGGAGAACTCGCTCTCTGTCCCGGTATAGCCGCTCTCCTTGGCGATCTCGTATGCACTCTTCCCGTTCAGGGAAGTCAGCCAGTCCTGCACAGAGCCTTCATAACCGTAGGCTTGCGCAATCTCATAGGCCGACAGGCCGTTCTTAACGGTGGATGCTGATTTTTTGCAGGCAAGAATGCTTGCTCCCACGGAAAGCAGAATCACAAGCAGAATAATGCCCGCCGTTACCAGCGCCTTTTTGACCTTGGCCTGGTCCGTTCTCGTTCTCTCTTCGGTCAACATAGAAAATGTCCTCCTCGTGTGTGTTTTGTGATGTTTGGTTGCGGGGATACTGCAACATAATCGGCATTATGTTGCAGTCGTTTTGCCAGCACGAGAGCTTGCCTATGAGGTATACCGCTACCAACCTGCAAAACAGCGCAAAAATCCAAGCCTTTTCAATTTTTGTTTTGAAAAGGCTCTCTTTTGCTGTGTCCAGATAGACAATTTTCGGCAGAATCATACTTTTCTCTGTTAATCATATTGCATTACGCTAAAATAGGTGATAAAATGCTAATGAATAATTGAATACCTTTAGAGAAATTTCGCCTAAATGTAACATAATGCCGATTATGTACTCACCGCCAATTTGGCGGCTTTTTTCATAGGATCAGGTGCATATTTTCCATCCGGCGGCGGTGCTCCATGCCGGTGGAAATGATGTAGATTCGTGTGGTGTTAATGCTGCTGTGACCGAGAATGTCCGCCAGCTTGGCAATATCCTTCTCGATACCGTAAAATACACGGGCGAACAGGTGGCGCAGGTTATGGGGAAACACCTTTTCAGGATTGACATTCGCCTCCACACATAACGCCTTCATTTCTCGCCAGATGTTCGTGCGGCTTATCGGCTTACCTGTGCGAGTCACGAAAATCATTCCACTCTGAATATTCTGCTCCGCAGCATAGCGGAGCAGTTTTTGTCTCAGCTCCCGCACGATAAACACCGCGCGGGTTTTGCCTTTGCAGCGCACCACTGCCTCGCCGCATTTGGCCGCTTCCACGGTGATGAATTGCAGTTCGCTGACCCGGATGCCGGTACCGCAGATGGTCTGCAAGATGAGATTCAGCCGTTCGTTGTGCCTACGCTGCGCCGCTTTGCAAAGTCGGGTGTATTCCACTTTGGTCAGTTCCTTTTCTTCGGGACAGTAGACCTGTTGCTGCAGCTTCAGGGCTTTTACCTTCAGATCGTGCCAGCCAAGAAACACAAACAGACTGTTGATGCTGGCCAGCATGGAATTAACGCTCCGCACGGCGTAATGCTCCTGCAAGTGCTTCTTGTAAGCAATGACAGTTTCCCTTGTGACCGCTCCTTCTGCGTACTTCGCAAATGCCTTGATATCCCGAATATATTTCTGAATGGTTGCTGCACTCCGTTCTTCCAAGATCAGATGCTCGCTGAATCCGGCAATCATCTTTGCCGTAATAACTCGTCCTTCCATTGCGTATTTACCTCCGAGTTTTTCTGATATTCTACTCGAAAAGCATGAAAACAAAAATTGTCACCGATCATTGTAGAAAATGCGGTGACAAGAATCGAATGTGCGGACAGAAAGTCAGCCCCGATGAGTTTCAGATTTTTTCTGTACTCATCGGGGCTTTTTGCGTTTATATGGTTTGATTTATTCCCACAGTTCAAGATAGGAAAGCAGAGCTTTCCGCATTTTCTCTAAAGCGTTATTATATGTCCGTTCGGAGGCCTTATCCGACTTGCGGCTGGCGGAGTGGGAGATTTCTTCAAAGGTCATGGGCCTTATGGGCCTGTACTCGATTTCACCGTTTATCAGCACCGCTTTCCTGACCGACCAGCAGGTATCGCAGAAGCCCAAATGCTTGGCAACCGTGTGCTGTTCCCGGTAGGTGAGGCTGTCGTAAGCCTCGTGCAGTGCGTCATATAGCACCGCCCGAAAATACAGCTTGTCCGGCTGCGAGGTGGTGTCCACCGAAATGTCCTCCGCCGTTTCCTCGCCGTCCTCATCGTACTGCCGGTAAAAAGCTACTCGGCGTTCGTTCAGTGTACCGATGGCAATGTATCTTCGGACAGTCTTTGTATCCATTCCGGTTTCATCTGCAATTCTCTGTACACTATCATCGCCGCAATTATCGCCGCTTAGATGGTAAATCGCCATAATGCGCCGCAGGACGGGATAGGTATCTGTCGTCATCGTGATAACCCCGCTTTGCGCTGTGCGGATGTAATCATCAATACCGTCCTGTATATACCGCTTTTGAAAAGCGGCAAACGGTGCGCCAACAGCCGGATCGTACATTTGAAGGGCGGCCAGGATACCGCACACCGCCGCCTGCTTGATGTCCGCAAAATGCTCCGTCATAGCGTATCGTTCGCAGGCGGCCTGCGCCAGTTTATTAAGCGCAGGTTCCTGATCGTGCAGATACCAAGCCAGATACTTTTCCTCTTTTTCGGTGAGATAGCGGACAATGTATTCCTGGGCTGGCAGCTTCGGCGGCGCAGGGTCAAGGCGGTACATCCGGCGCTCCAAAAGATACCGCTGTTGCTCTAAAACTTTATTCTGTTCTTCGGACACCGGATGCACCTCCCATCATTTCATTCTTTTGTCCGTGTCAGCGTACAGCTTGGCGCGCTGCAAATCTGCATAATAACTTGTTTTGGCGTAGGCATCGTCCTCGTCCGCCTGTTCCAACCGGCGTTTTGCCAGCTCCTGCGCTACTTGTGCAAACTCGGCAGAGATCGTTCCCCGGCTTTTTTCGGAGCGGATCGCCGAGCAACGGCGGTCATAGGCGGCCTTCAGCGGGTTATCCTTTGCCCGCTCCGCTTTGCCCTGAATGATGGCGTACCGGCGGCAGCTGATCTTTTCACCATGGTACAACTCCGGTGCCGTGCCATAGGTGCAGTATTTCTGCTGCCGTGCGCTTTGCATCAGGAAATACTGCTTGCAAACCTCGCACTGCCTCGGGTAATGCCCGTGGTGCAGCCCTTCAAAGAAGTCCGTCAGCACAAAGCTGTAATAGCTCTCAAAGGTCATTCTTCGGGCAGTGACAAGGATGCGACTGTTTCGCCGTTTCGGGAGAGCAATATATTCCGTGTGCAAGGGAAATGAATTCGTCCCGAATATCTCCGTTGCAATGGGCAGCAAATGCCGCTCGTCAAAGCGGTCGGCTTCATCCACACGGGAAGCGAATTTCTTAAATTGCTCAAAAGCCTTGCGCATATCCTCCGGGATAGCATCATAGAAGCGGAGAGTACTTAAAACGGTTGCGTACATCATTTCACCGGTTTTGAGCAGCGCCTTATTATATTCAGGAGGGAACACACCATCGAATTGCGCTGTTGCTGCTCTGCGCCGCAGATAGTCGGAAAGGGCAGCAGCGTTGCCTCCCGTGAATAGCTCTGCAATTCGCTGCTTCTCCGCCGCAATGTCCAAGGAGGAAAAAGGCTTTAGCTTCGGCAGGGTTTGCAGAATTGTCAGAATCTCCTTTCCGGCCTTAATAAAATCTGTTTCGTTCAGATACCCGGCGCATAGCTGCTCCTGCACATTCCAGTTACTTTGCCGGAACACGGCGATCCTCGCCGCCGTGTCATCCTTATAATACTGATTCAAAAGCTGCACCGCAAAGGTTCCTGCCGGGTAGCTTTTGCTGCCTATATGTACACGACCGTCCCGGTAAACGGCAGTAAGGAAGCCTAATCCATCGCCCATATGCCCCGCCTCCTTCTATATTTTATCAAGCCAAGTGTCCCATAAACCGGTCTTGCGGCGATAAAAAGCCAAGATGTTTTTTCTCCGAATCGTCAAGCAGAAACATTTGTTCTATATAATTGTAGCAGAAAAGCGCCTGATATTCAAGACTTTTCCTGTGTTGCGAACAGCATTTTCATTGTGTTGCTATAAACATACCTTTTTTAGCCGTTTCCCCCATTCAATATACAGAAGGCAGTCATTGAGCCGTCGAGATCACACTCGGCGGCTTTTTGCTGCCCGAAAAACGGAAAGGAGGTTTATGTTATGGTACTCAAAATCACGCCGAAGCAGCGGACAAAAATCAACGCCCTTGTACGCAAAGCTTGCTGTAATTGCTATAAGGGAAACTGCCTGCTGCTGGATGACCTTGAAATGTTCGGCTGAGCCAAAATGCCGAGATGTGGCTCAAATCGCAGCATTTGAAGCAGAGCCAGTGCCACTTTGGCGCAATACGCCAAGAGGCAAGAAAGCGGTTTGTGGCATCGTGCAGCGCAGAGATACGCTGAAATCTCTGTATCTGGCAGCCGCTTTTCTTTATGCCCTGCGGGGTGCGTCTCACGATATAACAAGCAGGGGCTTTGTGTGCCACAGAAGTCCCAATCACAGCCGAAGCCGGCTGACTCTTTGGGGGCACAGCCCCCAATCCCCCGGAAAGGAGAGATATGTATGGGGAAAGATGTTCGTATCGCCGTCCGCGTGACTGCAAGAGAAAAGGATAAAATTCAGTATAAGGCCCGAAAATGCGGGCTGAGTACAACTGAATATGTGAAGCAAAGAGCGTTGGGGTACGAGCCAAGAGCGGTTCCGCCTGACGCCCTTTTTGCTTGTCTTGAAAAGCTTGGCGAGCTTGCGGACAAGGCGAGTTCACCGGAGCTGGACAAGGGAATTTACACGGTGCTCAAACAAATCACGGCAGAATTCCTGCTGCCGGGAAAGGGGTGATGCGCTATGGCTGTTACAGGATTCTGGCCTGTGTTCAAAAACCTGAAAGCCACGCTGGACTACGCCGACAATCCCGACAAGACTACCGCCCCGGAATATCTGGACGAGGATTTGTACGCCGCTCTGCGCTATGCAGAGAACGACGATAAGACCGACCGCAAGATGTTCGTCGGCGGTATCAACTGCTCGGCACAGAACGCCTATGCCGAAATGATCGCCGTACAGCGGCGATTCGGTTTGCGTGGCAAGGTGGTGGGCTACCACGGCATTCAAAGCTTTCGTGAGGGCGAGGTAACGCCGGAGCAGGCCTTTGAAATCGGCAAAGCCACCGCACGGCGAATGTGGGGAGATAAGTATCAGGTGCTCGTCACCGTCCACCTGAACACGGACAACATTCACTGTCATTTCGTGGTGAACCCTGTGTCCTTCAAGGACGGCAGCAAATTTCAGAACAAAATCGGTGACCACAAGGAGCTGCGGAGAGTGTCTGACCAAATCTGCCGGGAACACGGCCTGTCCGTTTTGGAAAACAGAGAATTTTACAGCAAGAGCAAGAAAAAGGAATATTGGGTTCACAAAGCAGGCAGAAAAACACATCGGGACTATCTGCGTGAGGATGTGGAATACTGCCTGTCTTTTGCCACCTCTCCGAGAGAATTTGAAAGCCAGCTTTATGCGCTGGGCTACGCCCTTGATCCGGTGCGTTTTTCGGTAAAAGCAAAGCACTGGGAGCGAGCCGTGCGGCTGAGCAGCATCGGCTTTTCAAAGGAGCGTGTGAACGAGCAGCTACGGCAGAATGCCGAAAACCGCTATCGAATGTTTACCTTGGAATACAAGGCACCATATAGAGCAAAACGGTTTCCGCTGGAGGACGAGCTGCGAAAGCTGGCTTTCCCCATTGAGCACAGTTATGACACTGCCACCGTTTTGGTGGATACGGTGTTTTATCTTGTCATAACGGTAATCCAGATCGTAGCCCAGCTTGCCGATGTAATGCTGCTGTCGCCGGATCTGCGGACGGCTGAAAAGGATTTGAAAGAGCTTGTGGCAGATTACCATTTTCTCAAAGAAAATGGCATTCACTCCGTAGCCGATTTGCAAGAAAACATCAATGAGAACAAAGCACAACTATCCGATTTAGAGCGTGAGCGCAGCAATATCAGCAACCGTATCCGCCGGCCAAAATCGCCGGAGGAACAAACCGAAAATAAGGAGCGCCGTAAAGCTATCAGCAAACAAATAAAGCCTGTTCGTGAAAGGCTTCGCCGTGGGGAGCGGATTTTAGAGAAATCTCCGCACCTGTATGAACTGTTAAAACAAGAGCACGAGCTGGAGAAAAAAGCCCGTGCAAGATACAAAGAAAGAGGGAGATAAAATGAAGAATACGATGAAAAAGCCGGTGGCAATTCCGGTAGAAAAATTGCGCCCCTTTGCCGAACACCCGTTCAAGGTCAAGGACGATGAGGAAATGAACACGCTGATCGAAAGCATACAGACACAAGGTGTTCTCTCACCGCTGATCGTCCGACCGATTGAAAATACAGAGGAATATGAGGTCATAAGCGGTCATCGCCGTTTACACGCCGCACAAAAGGCAGGGATTACCGAGGTCCCTGCCTTGATTTATGCCCTCGACCGGGATGCTGCCGCCATTGCCGTGGTGGACAGCAATCTACACCGGGAGCATATTTTGCCCTCCGAAAAGGCGTTTGCGTACAAATTAAAACGAGATGCGATGGCGCATCAGGGACGCACTTCTCCCCAACTTGGGGAGAAGTCGCTTACTGTTGAAAAGATAGGAGCAGAAGCCGGAGACAGTAAAAATCAGGTTCTCCGTTATATCCGTCTGACGCACCTTATCCCCGAATTGCTTGATTTGATGGACGAGGGCAAAATTGCGCTTATGGTCGGCGAGGCTTTGTCCTATCTCGGCGACAAAGAACAATATGCCGTCTTGGAGCAATGCGAAATGAACGATTGCACACCGTCTTATGCGCAAGCCATTGAAATGAAAAAGCGGTATCAGGGTGGAAATCTTACAGTTGAGAATATTAGCGAAATTCTCTCCCGTGAAAAGGCAAATCAGAGGGAAACCATTAAAATTCCAACCGAAAAAATACGAAAATACGCACCAAACGCTGATGCAAAACAGCTTGAAGATTTTATCCTCAAAGCCTGTGACCATTACCGCAGGTATCTCATCCGTCAGCATGATGTTAGATAATTCGCACATTTGTAAAGGAGGCATACAATGAATAAAATTGAAATGAGCAAAAATCCGGACTATTGTTTTGCCGCCTTAAAGCTCATAGAGCAGCTTTATAAGGACGGTAGAATACCGAATTTTATGTACCGAAATATACTGAACGAATATGCCGACATTGTTGATGTTACGGCTTTCGTCATCGGAAATTCAAATAAAAAGGAGGAAGCAACAGCATGATCAATTCTGATTTTGTAAAAAAGCGAGTGGTAATTTATGCCCGTGTTTCAACCGAGCACGAAGCGCAGATTTCAGCTCTTGATAATCAGATGGATTGGTACAAGCCAATCCTTGCCGCAAGACCGGAATGGACTTTGGTCGGCCAGTATGTCGATGAAGGCATAACGGGAACTTCGGCGGCGAAGCGTCCGCAGTTTATGAAAATGATTGCAGATGCGAAGAAAAAGCAATTTGATATGATTATCACCCGTGAGGTGTCACGCTTTGCGAGGAATACGGTTGACACCTTGCAATACACCCGACAGTTGAAGTCGCTCGGCGTTGAGGTGTTCTTTATCAATGATAATATAAAGACTTTTGACGGGGACGGCGAGCTGCGGCTCACCATTATGGCAACCTTGGCGCAGGACGAGAGCCGTAAAACCTCTGTCCGTGTAAAAAGCGGTCAGCAGACCTCTATGAACAACGGTGTCATCTACGGTAATGGTAATATTCTGGGCTATAAGCGGGTGGCTAAAATCGTAGATGATAACAAAAAGGAAGTTGAGTGGACGGTAGATCCTGAGCAAGCCAAAACGGTAAAAATGATATATGCGATGTACCTTGACGGAATGGGACTTATGCAGATCAAGGACGAGCTGGAACGCAGAGGTCGAAAGACCTCTGCGGGACTCGACAGGTGGTATTGCACTGTCATTTCTCATATTCTCAAAAATTCCTTTTATTGCGGTATCATCACATACCATAAGGAATATACACCGGATTATCTGACGCAGAAGAAAGTCAAAAATTACGGCGAAATTGAATTCACAAAGGTACAGGGATCGCACGAAGCATTGGTGTCGGTGGCAGATTATGAAAGGGTGCAAATCATTATGGAAAGCAAAAGAAGCAAATGCAAAAACCTTGACACAGGAAGAAAGACGACCGGCAAAAGGCCACGCACTACCGTGTGGGGAAAGCTTCTTGTCTGTGAATGTGGGCACAAATTCAGCATGCGGGTTTGGGACAGAAAAGACAGGGTGGCAAATGCCGCATATCAGTGCTACAGCTCTGTTCATACCGGCTCCTACAAAAGTCGGAAAAAGCGTGGACTTTCACTTGACGGAATATGCCAAACCCCGATGATACCCGAATGGCGGCTACAAATGATGGCAAATTATATATTCAGGAATTATCTCACCGAAAAAGATAAGGCTTTGGCTTTGGCGAATTCTATGCTTGAAGCGCATATAGGCGACACCGAAAGCCAAGAGGATCATACAGAAATTCTGCGATGCAAAAGAGCAGAGCTTGAAAAGCTGAATACTAAGCTTGACAACTTTATTGAAATGCGGGCAGAAGACGAAATCAGTAAAGACCTTTTCAAAAAGAAAACATCCGAGCTTGAATTGACGATGCAGAAGTTGGATTCAGAAATCAAGGAACTTGAAAGCAAACAGAAGCCTGAAATTCAAATTGAGGACTATGCTGAAAAGCTGACCGTTCTGCAATATGCGTTGGAGCAGTACACAAATTGGGATGACAAGGATATTCCGGAAAGTGTAATTGAAGCCTTTGCTGTTAAAATTGTTGCTTCAAAGGACGGCTTTGATTGGTATCTCCGCTTCAATGGCAATCCCGACGATCCGCTGCATTGCACGGTGGGAGGAAAAAGAAAAAGCACAGCCACGATCAGTGTAGCAGGGGAATGTTCCCCTGCCGTACATAAGGGCGACACAGGCTGCAATTAAAGACCAGCAGTAAATGGTAAGTTAACGCCTGCGGCGCAGGCAAAACAACTGATATAAATACGGTCACACAGTCCGTTTGGATTGTGTGACCGTTATTTTTGCCATGCTTTTGCATGGCAAAAATAAGAAATGTGCCATTTCCTCGCCCCTGTGGGGCAAACGGAAATGATGCACAAAAACTTCATGCGCCGGCATTTGCGCATTTCCGTGGCGCGGTGCTCAGGCATGAAGTTTTTTGCCCATTTTCAGCTGAATACACCTCTGAAATATCCGACAGCTACGGATATGGCAATGAAACGCTACAGGGCTAATGATACTTCTCTACGGAGCTGGCGGAGAACCCGGCAGGGATGAGATTCCCATGGACCCGATTCGCTATCGGGCGTCTGATGATTTCCCTATTGTGCATATCCGTGTATCAAGCAAAGATCAGAACGAGGACAGGCAGCTTGTGGCTATGTGGAATAAAGTATATCGATAGCTAATATGAATCGCTTCTGTCTCAAGATAACATAAAATAATTAACGATAAATATTAAAAATCTCTTGACAAAACATATGTATCGGTATATACTGCAAGCATAACGATAAACGTTAAATAATTTATGTTTTGCGTAGGAGGCATTCTTATGAATTCTAAAACTCTTTCAAACTTCCACAAGTTCGGTAAAGTGGGCAAGATTGCAATGACCGTCTTAATGGTCATAGCAATCTTAGCGGCTGCAGCGAGCTGTGTAGCTACAATTTTTGTGTCTACGCTTCCAAAGGATGCGCTAACAGTTCGCGTTACCAATCATGCCGAATTCAGGATCAACGAAAAGAATTTCGATTCCCTGTGGGATATTCTTGCAGATGGTTTTTCTTATGCGGGGGACGCAAGCCCCGAGGCAATGCTGAGCGGGGGAAATGATAAGATCATTCCTCCTGAAGATCAGGATTTCAATATGGAACTCTCATTTTTCAACCAGTCATTTTCTTCCGCCAAAATTCATTCCGAAGAAAACACAAAGGTGATCGAAGCCACGTCATCGCCTGCTGAGTACCGTTCGGCAAATTTGGTGTCAGTCTTTATCTTCGCGACTTTGTTTGCTGCTTCTGCTGCCTCAGCTCTGTTTATGCTGAAAAGACTGTTTGCGGTGCTTGCAAAGTGTGAATCTCCGTTCTGCGAAGAACTTGTGAAAAAGATGAAAGCATTCGGTTTTTCTCTTCTTCCCGTTGCGCTGTTTGCCACCATTGGTGAAACGCTGTCTACCGCTTTCCTGTCTGCCGGAAGAGACACCGGGATCAGCATTCAGTGGGGCGTCTTAATTGCTTTCGCCGTAACAATGTGTTTGGTGACTGTATTCAAGTACGGGATTCAGCTCCAAAAAGAATCGGATGAAACGCTGTAAGGGGGCGGACAATGGGACATATTGTTTTAAGGCTGGACCGCGTAATGGCGGACCGGAAAATGAGCCTGAATGAGTTGTCGGAGAAAGTCGGCGTTGCAAATGTGAATCTTTCCAAGATGAAGAACGGGCATATCAGCGCCATCCGGTTTTCTACATTGGCTGCGATATGTGACGTGCTGCAATGTCAGCCGGGTGACATATTGGAATACAGCCCTGAAGAATAAAATGAACGTGGATGAAGCATATGCCGATGAAAAGGGCAAACGATGACCATGGCGCCGGCGCATTATTTCCAAACGATTGCAAATTCCCCGGTGAACTGGCACGAATCCTCCACGGGGATCAGCATGGTATCCTCGCCCTCCCGGAGATAGCCCCAGCAGCTCACCCGGGCGGCGGTGTGGGTGCTCCCTGCGTCATAGGTAAGCCCCTGGTACCAGCTTTCGTTGACCAGCGCTATGATATCCCGTGCCCTGGGATGCAGCAGGCGGCCGCCCTCCTGGGCCCCGGGTCCCGCCATCATGCACAGCAGCAGCGGGTGTATGTATGCATACCCGGCCCACACCACATCCGGGTCACCGACGGCCTGCATCCCGCCCTGGGCAGTGTAGCCGCACTGAAAGCGCACAGCGGTAATGTACCCGACCCCGTCCGTCTCAAAGGTCAGCGATTGGGGAAAGGCGTTCTTCCTGAACCCCGGATAGCAGCCTGTCAGCATGTCCCGCACCCAGGTGCCGTCCTCCCGCAGCCGCAGAGGCGATTCCACCGCCTGGGCCATTTGATTGAAGTTCTCCGCAAACTCCGGAACCGTCAGCCGTCCCCGGTGGACAGGGATCATGGCACTCATCAGGCCGCACACTATGACCAGGATCAGCAGCCCGTGGGCTGCGGGCAGCAGCGCCCACCGCCAGCCGGGAATGTCCCGGCTCTGGCACAGCACCTCCCCCTCCCAGGGCAGCTTCAGCCCGTCCCGGCAGTCCTGATAGCTTTTTTTCAGCCGCCACAGCCGCACCACGGGAATCAGCAGCGCCATGCCGCATACCAGCGCCAGAGCCGTGTAGGCAAAGGCCTCACCCCACTCCGGCCGCCGCCCGTCGGGCTTTTCCACCGTCAGACCCAGCAGCCGCTTTCCCGGCGTGCTCCCCCACAGGTGCAGCAGCACCGGCTCCACCGCCAGCATCAGCAGCAGTGCGCCTATGGTGTTGAGCAGGGAGAACCCCTGCTGGCGGAACGATATGTGCCCTGCCAGCATTGCCAGCGCCGCCGCGCAGGAGCACAGGGCCAGGTCCAGATTCCGCGCCAGGAACCGCCGCCAGGGACATGGCTCCTGCCGGTCTGCCTGGGGCGCGGCGGGAGCCGCCTGGGCCGCCGTGTGCAGGGCCAGCCAATATTTCTCCGGGTCCAGGCTGTCATAGCGGACCCGGTCCGCCTGCATGGCCCGGCATACGGCCTGGTCCCTCCGGGCCTGCTCCTCCCGGCGCTGGGCTATCCGGATGCGCTCCTCTAAAACGTCGGCCAGGTCCAGCTCCCCGGCCTGCATGGCCCGGATCTCCTCAATGGGCACGTCCAGCCGCCGCAGCAGCCGGACGCGCAGCAGCGTGTCCAGATCCTCCTGGCTATAGTCCCGATAGCCGTTCCGGGCCCGGACCGGATGCACCAGCCCCTCCTGCTCATAATAGCGGATGTTGGCCCGGGACAGCCCGGTCCGTGTCTCAATGTCCTTGATATGCATGGCGCCGCCCTCCTTTTCTCCGCAGTATAAGGGGTAAAGGGACTTGACAGTCAAGCTTTTTTTCAGGAAATCTCCAGCACCACCGGGCAGTGGTCGCTGCCGTACACCTCCGTGCGGATGGCGGCCTCCGTCACCCGGGGCAAAAGCCGCCGGGACACGATGAAATAGTCAATGCGCCACCCGGCGTTCTTTTCCCGGGCGTGGAACCGATAGCTCCACCAGGAATACGTGATCTCCTCCGGGTGCAGAGTCCGGAAGGTGTCGGCAAAGCCGGCAGCCAGCAGCTGCGTCAGCTTCTCCCGCTCCTGGTCGGAAAAGCCCGGGTTCATCCGGTTGGACCTGGGATTTTTCAGGTCCATCTCCTGGTGGGCCACGTTCAGGTCCCCGCAGTAGATCACGGGCTTTTTTCCGTCCAGCTCCAGCAGATATGCCCGCAGGTCATCCTCCCACTGCATCCGGTAGTCCAGCCGCTTCAGCCCGTCCTGACTGTTGGGGGTGTAGCAGCACACCAGATAAAATTCCGGATATTCCGCCGTGATGACCCGCCCCTCGTGGCGGTGGACATCGTCCCCGAAGCCGTACACCACGGACAGGGGCTCCTCCTTGGTCAGCACCGCCGTGCCGGAATACCCCTTTTTGTCGGCAGAGTGGAAATACCGGTGATACCCTTCCAGCTCGAACACCGCCTGCTCCGGCTGCAGCTTCGTCTCCTGCAGGCACACAATGTCCGGGTCCTCCTGCTTCACATATTCCAGAAAGCCCTTGGTCAGGCATGACCGCAGGCCGTTGACGTTCCAGCTTACCAGCTTCATGGCCTTCTTCCTCCGTTTTTTCTTGTATCATACCATAAACGGACCGATTTTCCAAGAAAATGATTGACAAACCCTCCTGCGGGGGATAATATATTCAGGTATCAATGGCGTAGATGGGAAGAGTACCCGGCGCAGCCTCCGTCACAAGAGAGTCCGGCAAGGTGAAAGCGGACACGGAGGCCCCGGCGAACATGGCCCCGGAGCCGTCCGGCTGAGCGCAGCGCGTCAGGCCGGACCGGGTGTGCCCGTTACAGCACCGGGGCGTGTGGGCGCTCCATGAGGCCGCTTTTCGCAAGGAAGCGGCGAAGCAAGGTGGTATCGCGGTGCTGCGCATCGCCCTTGGCTGCGGCCGGGGGCGTTTTTTGTTTGCCCCGTTTCCCGGCTGTGGGAAAACACCAAACGTGATATGCATAATTTTAAGCCGCTCTTCCATTCGGAGCGGCGGAAAAGGAGATAGATCCCCATGGAAAAGCAGAAATTCTACATCACAACCCCCATTTATTACCCCTCCGACAAGCTGCACATCGGCCACACCTACTGCACCGTGGCCACCGACGCCATGGCCCGCTACAAGCGGCTCACCGGCTGCGACGTGCTGTTCCTGACGGGCACCGACGAGCACGGCCAGAAGATCGAGGACAAGGCCAAGGCCGCCGGAAAGACCCCCAAGGAGTTCCTGGACAACATCGTGGAGGGCCCCCAGGGCATCCTGGACCTGTGGAAGCTGATGAACATCTCCAACGACCGCTTCATCCGCACCACCGACGATTACCACTGTGCCTCCATCCAGAAGATCTTCCGTAAGATGTACGAAAAGGGCGACATCTACAAGGGCACCTACAAGGGCAAATACTGCAAGCCCTGCGAGAGCTTCTGGACCGAGAGCCAGCTGGTGGACGGCAAGTGCCCCGACTGCGGCCGGGAGGTCATGGACGCCGAGGAGGAGGCCTATTTCTTCCGCCTGAGCAAGTACGCCGACCGGGTCCGCCACCTGCTGGAGGACACCGACTTCCTGCAGCCCCGCTCCCGGGTCAACGAGATGGTCAACAACTTCATCAAGCCCGGCCTGGAGGACCTGTGCGTCAGCCGCACCAGCTTCTCCTGGGGCATTCCCGTGGACTTTGACCCGGGCCATGTGGTATACGTCTGGGTGGACGCTCTGTTCAACTACACCACCGCCCTGGGCTTTATGAACGACCGGTATCACGACTACGACAAGTATTGGCCCGCCGACGTCCACTTTGTGGGCAAGGAGATCGTCCGGTTCCACTCCATTATCTGGCCCGCCATGCTCATGAGCATGGAAATGCCCCTGCCCAAGCACGTTTACGGCCACGGCTGGCTGGTGATGGACGGCGGCAAGATGTCCAAGTCCAAGGGCAACGTGGTGGACCCCTATGTGCTGGCGGAGAAGTTCGGCGTGGACGCTCTGCGCTTCTTCCTGCTGCGAACCTTCCCCTTCGGCTCCGACGGCAACTTCTCCAACGAGCTGCTGATCCAGACCATCAACATGGACCTGGCCAACGACCTGGGCAACCTGGTCAGCCGCACCACCGCCATGGTGGAGAAATACTTCGGCGGCACCCTGCCCACGGAGCGGGAAAACAGCGACGCCGACTGCGACCTGAAGACCATGGCCTCCACCCTACGGGACCGCTACGAGGCGGAGATGGAGCGCTTCCAGTTCCAGAACGCCCTGGAGCAGATCTTCAAGACCATCCAGCGGGCCAACAAGTATATCGACGAAAACGCTCCCTGGACCCTGGCCAAGGACCAGGGGAACCGTGCCCGCCTGGCCGCCGTCATGTACAACCTGCTGGAAACCGTCCGCATCTGCGCCGTGCTGCTGACTCCCTTCATTCCCGACAGCGCCGAAAAGATCTTTGACCAGATCGGAGCCTGCCCGTGCTGCCGCACCTGGGAAAAGGCCAACGTGTGGGGCAGCCTGCGCCCGGACGTCACCGTTCATAAGGGCGAGGCCCTGTTCCCCCGCATCGACGCTGAAAAGGCCCTGGCTGAGCTCAACGCCATCCAGGAGGCCCAGCGCAAGGCCGCTCTGCCGGCCCTGGAGCTGGAGCCCTATGCCCAGGAGAACGTGGATTTTGATACCTTCTGCAAGTCCGACCTCCGGGCCGTGAAGATCAAGAACTGCGAGGCCGTGAAAAAGAGCGACAAGCTGCTGAAGTTCACCCTGGACGACGGCAGCGGCACGGACCGCACCATCGTATCCGGCATCCGGCACTATTACCAGCCGGAGCAGCTCATCGGCAAAACGGCCGTGGCCATTCTGAACCTGCCCCCCCGGAAGATGATGGGCATTCCCTCCTGCGGCATGCTGATCTCCGCCGTCCACAAGGAAAAGGGCGAGGAGAAGCTGCACCTGCTGCTGCTGGACGACGCCATTCCCGCCGGCGCAAAGCTCTGCTGACATTGCTCATAAAAAAATTCCCGGTGCACCGCACCGGGAATTTTTTTCAGTCTGTCAAAAAAGCCTCGCAGAGTTCGCGGCCCGCAGGCCGCGAATAAGGTTCAATCCATTTTTCGCGGCGGCGTGTACGTCGCGAAAAATACTTTGCGCGGAGAGAGTGTGTTTTCGCGCATTTTATGCGTGAAAACGCGCGGGTCGGAGCGAAAACTCTTTTGTCAAAAAAGGGCAACGCCCTTTTTTGACAAGCTCAAATTCCCGGTGCACGGCACCGGGAATTTTTTCACGCTTTCAAGGCGATCCGGGGAAATCAATACACCCGGGCAGGCTCCTCGCCGTTAAGCACGCGCAGAGCGCCCTGGGCCAGAGCCAGCAGCTCGTCCTCGCCGGGATACACGGTGATGGGGGCGATCCAGCCCACCATATCGGTGATGGCGTCCACAGTCTCCTTGCCGTAGGCAATGCCACCGGTGAGGATGATCTGATCCACCTGGCCCTTCATGACCACGGCCATGGCGCCGATCTCCTTGCCGATCTGATAGTGGAAGGCGTCCACAGCGCCGGCGATCTCCTTGTCGCCGTTGTGGGCGGCCTTCAGCAGGTCGCGCATATCGTTGGAGCCGGTATAGGCCACCAGGCCGCCGTGACCGGACAGCATCTTGCGGACCTCACCGGCGGTGTACTTGCCGCTGAAGCACAGGCTCACCAGCTGACCGGTGGGCAGGCTGCCGGACCGCTCAGGGGAGAAGGGGCCGTCGCCGTCCAGGGCGTTCTGGGTATCCACCACGCTGCCGTGGACGTGGGCGCCGATGGAGCAGCCGCCGCCCATGTGGCAGACGATAAGGTTCAGGTCCTCATACTTCCTGCCGTGCTCCTTGGCATAGCGCTTGGCAACGGCCTTCTGGTTCAGGGCGTGGAAGATGCTGGTGCGATGGAACAGAGGATGGCCGGCATAGCGGGCCACGTCGGACAGCTCGTCCACCACCACGGGGTCCACAATGTAGGAGGGGATGCCCAGCTGGTCGCCGATCTCCCGGGCCAGCAGACCGCCCAGGTTGGAGGCATGCTGCCCCTGAACGCCCACGGTGCAGTCGCGGACCAGCCGGTCGCTGACGGCGTAGGTGCCGCCGCGGATGGGGGCCAGCAGACCGCCCCGGCCGGAAACGGCGGACAGGGTCGTAACGTCGAAGCCCTGGTCATCCAGGGCCTGCATCACCAGCTTGCGCCGCCAGTCCTTCTGGGCGGGGATGGAATCAAATTTGTCGATCTCCTCGGCGCTGTGGCGCAGCGTCTTGTCGAAAAGCAGGGTTTCGTCCTCATAGACGCCGATCTTGGTGGACGTGGAGCCCGGGTTGATGACCAAAATTCTGTAAGACATGGGAATCTCCTCCTGTTGCATTGAATTGTTCCGAAAAAACAGCCGGATAACGACTTTATTGTATTATACAACAGTCGGTCAACCCATGTAAACTGTTTTTTCTCTTAAAACGAAACTTTTCCGGGAAAATGTTAAATTTTTACCGGGCGTTATTCCGCCGCAGGCCCGGGGATATCCCCCACGCCGTCCAGCACCAGCCGGGGGCGGTAGGGGAATTTGGCAATGTCCTCCCGCCGGGTAACGCCGGAGAGCACCAGCACCGTGTCCAGGCCGGTCTCGATACCGGCCACCATATCCGTGTCCATCCGGTCGCCGATCATCACCGCGTCCTCGGAGTGGACCCCCAGAATGCGCAGCCCCGTGCGCATCATCAGGGGGTTGGGCTTGCCCACGAAGTAGGCGTTCTGGCCGGTGGCCATTTCGATGGGGGCGATCATGGCCCGGCAGGCGGGAATGATGCCGTCCTCCGAGGGGCCGGTCAGGTCACTGTTGGTGCCGATGAGCTTGGCGCCCTTCAGCACCAGCCGCACCGCCCGCAGAATGTTTTCGTAGTTATAGCTGTTGCCCTCGCCGATGATGACGTAATCCGGGTCCACGTCGTTCATGGTGATGCCCTCGTCGTGGAGGGCCATGATCAGCCCCGCCCCGCCGATGACATAGGCGCTGCACCCGGGGGCCTGACTGCTGACGAACCGTGCCGTGGCCAGGGCGCTGGTATAGAAGCGGCTCTCGTCCACGTCCAGCCCCATGCGGCGCAGCTTCTGCTGCAGCTCCTTGGGGCTGCGCTCGGAGGAGTTGGTCAGAAACAGGAAGTTCTTCTCCTCCCGGTAAAGCCAGTCCACAAATTCCTTCACCCCCGGCAGCAGCCGGTTGCCGTGATAGATCACGCCGTCCATGTCGCAGATAAAGCCTTTTTTCTTTCGCAGCTGGTCCATAAGGTCCCTCCTATAGGATAAAATTTACCGATTTCCGCAGTTTTTCCGCCAGATCAGCGCCAGCCCCCGCAGCAGCAGACTGTCGTCGTGCAGGATCCTCCGGCGGCAGTAGGGGGTAATGATCCCGGACAGGCCCCCGGTGGCCACGGCAGTACAGGGCTGCCCCAGCTCCTCCTCCATGCGCTCCAGCAGGCCGTCGGCCATGGCGGCGGCGCCGTAAATGGCCCCGGCCTGAAGGCTGTCCTCCGTAACGGAGCAGATGACCTTTCCCGGCGGCTCCAGGGCAATGTCCGGCAGCTGGGCCGTGCCGGAGAACAGGGCGTGCAGGCTCAGCTTCACCCCGGCCAGAATCACGCCGCCCCGATAGCGGCACTGCCGGTCCACCACCGTCACGGTGGTGGCGGTGCCGAAGTCGAACACCACCACCGGCAGAGGATATTCCGCCGCTGCCGCGGCGTCCGCCGCCAGCAGGTCCACTCCCAGGGTCTCCGGCTCCTCAATGGCGATCTCCAGCCCTGCCGGGGTAGTGGGACCCACCACCAGGGCCTCCAGCCCCGTAACGCTTCGGATGGCCCGGTCCGTTTCCTCCGTCAGCCGGGGCACCACCGAGCCGATGACGGCCCCCTCCGGGGCGTCATGGCCCGCCAGCACCTGCCTCACGGCGTCCTCGTAGGCCGCAGGGGGCAGCACCTCTCCCGAGGGGATGCGGCGCTGGGATACCACCCGGTCCCCGTGGTCCAGCAGCGCAAGAACAATGTTGGTGTTTCCGATATCGGCGGTCAGCAGCATAAAATTTCCTCACTTATACAGCGTTTTTAGCTTGGCCGGAAAGTTTGCGCTTTCCGGCCAGGCTGTGGTTATTTCAGGGCTTTTTCTTGGGAATGGTAACGGTAATGGTGGTGCCCTTGCCGGGCTGGCTCTCCAGGTCCAGGGTGCCGTGGTGATAGGCCACGGCATGCTTCACGATAGACAGGCCCAGGCCTGTGCCGCCGGATGCCTTGGAGTGGCTCTTATCCACCCGGTAAAACCGCTCAAACACCCGGCTCTGGTGCTCCGGCGCAATGCCGATGCCGGTATCCGCCACGGAAATGGCGGCGCTGTCTCCCCGGTCGGTGACGGTGACCCGGACGCTGCCGCCGGGGACGTTATACTGAATGGCATTGTCGCAGAGGTTATACACCGTCTCATACAGCAGACGGCGCACGCCCTCCACCGGGATCTCCGGGCCCTCCACGGTGATGGCCGTCCCGCTTTTTTCCGATTTGTCCCGCAGATCGGCGGCGATATCCCGGCACAGCGCCGAGACGTCCACGCGCTCCCAGGGCAGGGGGTCTCCCTCGTCCAGCTGGGACAGGCGGATGATGTCGCCGATCAGGGCCACCAGCCGCTGTGCCTCCCGGCGGATGTGCCCCACGAACCGGGGCAGGTCCTCCTGCTTGACCAGGCCGTTCTCAATGAGCTCTGCGCTGCCGATGATGCCCTGAAGGGGCGTTTTCAGCTCATGGGATACATTGGCGGTAAACTCCCGGCGGCTCTGCTCCGCCGTCTCCTGCTGGGTGATGTCAAAGGCCAGCAGCACCGCCCCCAGAGTGTCGGGGCCGGACTGGATACGGGAGATGTCAAACTGATAAATGCGGCCCAGCCGCTGGACACGGACCTCGCTGTGACCGGCGTCCATGGCGGACGCCAGCGCGTCGCTGACGTCGCGGCCGCGGTCCACCGTCAGGAAATCCTGGCCCAGGCAGCTCTCGCCGGTGCCGAACACCCGGCAGGCGGCGGCGTTGATGCTGAGCACCGCGCCGCTTTCGTTCAGCAGCACCAGCCCCTCCTGCATGTGGGAGGTGATCTGGCGGAACTCGTCGGACCGGCGGCGCAGATCCGTCAGCTGCCGGTCGATCTGCTGGCGCTGCACATTGATGCGGCACAGCAAAGGCGACAGCTCCTCATAGGTGTCGTTTTCCAGAGGGTGCTCCAGATCCAGGGCATTCAGAGGGGCGGTGATCCGGCGGGACAGACGGCCCGCCAGAAGGCCCGACAGCACCAGGGCTGCGGCGGCGGCCAGCAGAATGGCCGGCAGCATTCCCAGCACCAGCATGCCCACGGTAGCCCGGCTGACGGAAATGCGCAGCACCGAGCCGTCCGGCATACGCTGAGCATAGTAGCTGGTCTTTTCCAGCAGGGTGCTGGAATAGCGGGTGGAGCTGCCGAAGCCGGTGCGCAGGGCCTCCCGGACCTCCAGGCGGTCGCCGTGGTTCTCCAGGCTTTCGGCGTCGCGCTTGGTGTCGCACAGCACCGAGCCGTTGGCGGCGATCCAGGTCAGGCGGTAGCGGTCCGCCGTCAGCTTATTCAGGTAATCCGTGCCCTCCGTCTCCACGGCGGCGGCTGCCAATTGCAGCTGATCCTGGAGCTGGGACTCCTGTACGGAGGCAAAATAGCTGTACAGGCAGGTCATGACGATGACCACCCCCGCCAGCAGCACGGCCACGGCGGACAGCATAAACGAACGGAAAATTTTCTTGGTCATCCTTGTTCCTCCAGCCGGTAGCCCACATTGCGGACGGTCTGGATCAGACTGCCGTAGGGACCCAGCTTCTGGCGCAGCGTGCGGATGTGCATGTCCACGGTGCGGGTCTCGCCGTAATAGTCGGTGCCCCACACCTGGGCCATCAGCTGGTCCCGGGTGAAGGCCATGCCGGGATGGGACAAAAACAGCCGCAGCAGCTCGTATTCCTTATAGGTCAGGAGCACCCGCTGCCCGTCGCAGGAGACGGTGTGGGCGTCCTGGTCCAGGGTCAGGCCGGACAGGTGCAGCACGTGGCTGGGCCGGGCGCACCGGCGCAGCACGGCCTTGACGCAGGACACCAGCTCCATGACCCCGAAGGGCTTGGTGAGATAGTAGTCCGCGCCCAGGTCCAGGGCCTGGATCTTGTCATATTCCGCGCCCTTGGCGGTGGCCATGACAACGGGGATGGAACGGGTGGCAGGGGCGGCCCGCATACGGCGCAGCAGCTCCACACCGTCCACACCGGGCAGCATCACATCCAGCACCACCAGCTCCGGCAGCTCCCGGGCCGACTCCAGCGCGGACCAGAAGGCCCCGCCGTCGGCGAAGCCCTGGGCCTGGAACCCGGTGGACTGCAGGGTGTATACCTCAATATCAAGGATACTGGCATCGTCCTCTACGCACCAGATCATGGGTTATCCCTCCTTGTGCCGGCCGGTGATGGAAAAAATCACCCACTCGGCGATGTTGGTGGCGTGGTCGCCGATGCGCTCGAAATACTTGGCGATCATCAGCAGGTCCAGGGCGTACTCCCCGTCGCCGGGGTCGGCGGCGATGCGGGAGATCAGGGCCTGCTTCACCTGGCGGAAATAGGCGTCCACGGTGTCGTCGGCAGCCAGAACGCCCTCTGCCTTTATTGTATCATGTTTTACGTATGCGTCAACACTTTCTGTCACCATAGAGATGGTGGCCCGGGCCATCTGGCAGAGAATGTCGTCATGCTCGGCGGTGCGGCCCTTCAGGAAGGTGACGATCTCGGCGATGTCCTGGGCCTGGTCGCCGATGCGCTCCATGTCGGTGATCATTTTCAGGGCGGCGGAGATCTGGCGCAGGTCCCGGGCCACCGGCTGCTGCTGCAAAAGCAGCTTCAGGCACAGCGACTCGATGGTGCGCTCCTTCTGGTCGATCTCCGTGTCCAGGGGGCCCACCTGGGCGGCCAGGGCGGGGTCTCCCTCCGTCAGGGCCTTGGCGGCCAGGGCGATGACCTCCTCGCACAGGGCGCCCATCTCGATGAGCTCCCGGTTCAGCAGCGCCAGCTGCTGGTCAAACTGTCTTCTCATTATCCGAACCTCCCGGTGATGTAGTCCTCGGTGCGCTTGTCGGTGGGGTCGGAGAACAGCTGCTCCGTTTTGCCGAACTCCACCAGCTCACCCAGCAGGAAAAAGGCCGTATTGTCGGAAATGCGGGCCGCCTGCTGCATGTTGTGGGTGACCATGACCACGGTGTAATGCTCCTTCAGCTCCAGGGCCAGGTCCTCGATCTTGGAGGTGGAGATGGGGTCCAGGGCGCTGGTGGCCTCGTCCATCAGCAGCACCTCCGGCTCCACGGCCAGGGCCCGGGCGATGCACAGGCGCTGCTGCTGGCCGCCGGACAGGCCCATGGCGCTTTTCTTCAGCCGGTCCTTCACCTCGTCCCAGATGGCGGCAGAGCGCAGGGAGCGCTCCACAATGTCGTCCAGCTTGGCGTGGCTGCGGACGCCGTGGGTCCGGGGCCCATAGGCCACGTTGTCATAAATGCTCATGGGGAAGGGGTTGGCCTTCTGGAACACCATGCCGATGCGCTTGCGCAGCAGGGTGGGGTCCACCCTGGCGTTATAGATATTCTTCCCGTGGAAGTCCACCTCCCCCTCGATCTTCACGGAGGGGATCAGGTCGTTCATGCGGTTCAGAGTCCGCAGGAACGTGGATTTGCCGCAGCCGGAGGGACCGATAAAGGCGGTGATCTGCCGCTCCGGGATGGCGACGGATACGTCGTGGAGGGCGTGGTTCTGCCCGTACCACAGATTCAGGCTCTTGGCCTCAAGAATGGGTTCCATAGCAATGCCTCATTTCTTTCGCAGCTTCCGCCCCACCAGGGAGGCGGACAGGTTGATCAGCAGGGTCAGCACCATCAGAATGGCGGCGATGGAGAAGGCCAGGGCCGTCTCGCCGCCCTCGGTGGCATAAACGTACAGGGCCACGGTCAGGGTGGCGGAGGAGGTGTGCAGAGCCTTGACAAAGCCCACCAGCTCCAGGCCGAAGCCCGCCGTATACAGCAGGGCGGCGCTTTCGCCCACAATGCGGCCCACAGCCAGGATGCAGCCGGTGACGATGCCGTCCACGGCTCCGGGCAGCACCACCGTGCGGATCATGTGCCATTTCCCGGCTCCCAGGCCCAGGGCCCCCTCCCGATAGGACTGGGGCACGGTTTTCAGGCTCTCCTGGGTGGTGCGGACGATGGTGGGCAGGATCATCACCACCAGGGTCAG
>OBDJ01000274.1_pt1 | contig 30880 bp, 30 predicted proteins | sample 1518041 | NCBI WGS metagenome assembly OBDJ01 (sample SAMN01760916, study PRJEB22395) | human gut metagenome
CATTAGCTCAGTTGGTTAGAGCAACCGGCTCATAACCGGTCGGTCCGGGGTTCGAGTCCCTGATGGTGCACCAATTTTATTGGTGCCGAGCTTTTTACCTATAGGGGTGTGGTTCAATGGCAGAATAGGGGTCTCCAAAACCTTTGACGTGGGTTCGATTCCTACCACCCCTGCCAAATAAAAAGCACGCTGTAGCGTGCTTTTTCACTTTATCAAATATGCACCTTTAGCTCAGTTGGTAGAGCAACTGACTCTTAATCAGTGGGTCCTGGGTTCGAGTCCCTGAAGGTGTACCAAGTTTAATCCCGTGTATTTTGCACGGGATTTTTTGTTGTATGTATCTGCAACAGCCCGACTGATTCAGCCGGGCTGTTGCTTTTGATCATTTCGGCAGGTGCAGGAAGCCGTCGGTGAAGGCGTTGGGGAAGGCGAAATTTTTCTGACCGTCAGCAAATTTTACATATATATGTTTATCAGCGATTGACTGTACTTTTCCTTCGCCGAATTTTTTATGTATTACGGTCATTCCTACTGTTATTGACGATTCGTCAAAATCGGGGGTGTTGGTGTGTTTCCTGTCGGGAACGGGTAAAGCGGCTTTGGGAACGGGTGATTTAATGCCGAACTTTTCGGTCACAAGAGGCGGAGTGGCTGGACTTGCAGCGGTTGACTTGCCGGATGGCTGAACGGATTTTACCGCTGATGACCGTGTGACTTCTTTCTTTAACTCCACTATATCTTCGGTGGCTTCGGTAGGCTGAGGAGCGTTCATTGATTCCTGTTGATTATAGAACAGCTTTTTGTATTCATCTTTTCTTATGGCGGTATCCCAACCGCCTATCTCCTTATCGTTACTGTGCATATCAATTCCGGTATAGGTAAGGCTTGCGTCCTCGTAGCGTTTGAACTGGAAAATGGAATGATTCATAAGGCTGGAGTTGAAAACGCCGAGCGAACACAAAAGGTCGAAATCCTTTGTATCAAGGCCGGTACTTTTTTGAAAAGACCGGGTTCAAGCTGGGTTATAACGTCCTTGAGGCAGGATTCACGGTAGTCGGTAAGGTACATAAATACTGGAATTCTTGAAGCGAATTTCATCAGCTTTTCCTGTACCTCCTTACGTTTTGACTTGAACTCCTTCTCGGCTTCTGTAAGCTCTTTCTTTTCTTTCGGTGTGAGCTTTTCCACGCCGTCTTTCTTCAGCTTCTTTACCGCCTCGGACTTGTTGATGATTACCTCAAGCTCCTTGTTGAGATTGCGGAAAGCCTCGATATTTTCAAGTGCGGTCATTGCCTCTGTGCTTGCCATAAGACGTTTTAACGTGTCGTTATCAACGTTTACAAGCAGGGCGGACTGCCAGCGCTTTGCGAGGAGGGTTGCGGAGGTTCCGGCAAGGGTAATATCAAGAATAGCCTGTGCATTTACCTGCTCCATAGTCGAGCCGTCATAGGCTAAGACGGGCAGGAAGTTTATAAACTCGCTGACGTTCTTTTCGGGGTTTGTGTTCTCGGAATTCAGATTGCAGGCATAGTCGGATATCTGGCGGAGCGCACGGTCAAGCGCAAAGTCGAAAACATAGCATTCGTGCTTGATTATCTCTACTTCGCCCTTCTCATTTTTTACCGTCCAGGGCGACTGCACACGGAAAGCCGACTGGAAATAGGTTTCCGGGCTTTTAAGATTGCGGAGCATAAATATGCCTGTCCACGGCTTTACGGTAACGCCTGTTGTCAGCTTTCCGCAGGTGAGGGTTATTGTCCTTGTAACGAGAGGATCGCCCATAGAATCAATAACGGGCTTTACCGCATCAAGACCTACGCCCGCTTTTATACCGGCGCAGACGTTTATCTTATAGCCCTGATTGTAATAGTTATTCTGACTTTGCATAAGAAGATTGTACATCGCAAAGCAGGACGCTACGCTTGGCAAAAACCATAGAGTGTGCGACAGTACGTTAAGAAGTCTTGTGTCTGAGAAGGGCATAGGCGGACGCTTGTCAACACCAAGACTTACCGCAATTTTAAGGTCGTCTACGCTTGCGGGGAGATATGCGCCACGGATAAGATCGAGCCATTTCTGCACCTCGTTCTCGTTTACAAAGCGAGCGTCCTCGCCTTTTCCCTTTGCGGAAAAGAACAGATTCAGATCGAAGCCGTCAAATTCTCCCTCAGAGGCTACAGAGCGTATACTTTCGGGAATTTTATAGGTCATCATCACCATACGGGGAAGCGACAGATATGGGTTGTTTTCGCCCTTCCAGTTTTCTTTTGCGCTCTGTTCATCTGAATAAGTCCAGTTGAAAATCTGTTCTTCTATGAACTCACCGCTGTGCATTGCTCTGAACGGGGTACCGGACAGATAAAGGTAGTGTGACGAGGTTATCGGCAGGAAGGTTTCGTTTACGGCATTTCCTGCTTCTTCCTTCTGATATTTTTCTGCGTCAAAGTCTATATCTTCATCGTCGGGATCGTCAAACAGCTTCTTTGCGTTTTCTCTCCACGCACCGAAATGGTATTCGTCAAATATGACTATATCCCAGTTGGTAGTATGGATAAACTCGTTCTTGTATTTTATACCGCCGTTTTCATTAGTACCGAGCAAATCCTGAAACGAGCCGAAAACTACTATCGGTCTTGTGCTGTCGGCGTTGTAATATGCCTCGTCGATATTCTGCTTGTTATTATGTGCGTCCTTGTTTGAAACGTACTGCCAGCCCTCGAAATCAACGTGAGTTCTTAAGTCCTCGCTCCACGCCGACTCTACGGCAGGCTTGAAGGTGAGAATAAGAATACGCTTGAAATTCATCTTCTTGCAAAGCTCATAAGCGGCGAAGGTCTTGCCGAAACGCATTTTTGCATTCCACAGGAATTTTGGTATGCGCTCAGGCTCGTTCTTTTTAATGTTTTCAAAGTATTCGATTGTGCGGTCTACCGCTTTACTCTGTTCCGGACGCATTTTAAAGTCGGCGGTGCGGTATTCGTCCGTCCTTTCGCCAGTGCGAAGCTCACGCACGGCGGAGCGTACATCATTTACGGTACAGTTGTACCATTCGTTCTTGTCGGTGTTTTCGTTAAGACGGTGAAAGCCGTTACGTTTAAGAACGGCGTGTACGTCATGGTCATTGAAGCACGAGCCGTCAGGACGCATTGCCGATTCATCGCAAAGCACGGTGTAGCTTATCGCACTTGTATGGAGCTGTTCTTTTATACGCTGCTTTACATCACGGTCGGTGTAGCCTACTTTTATGTAGCCGTCGTGAGTGGTAACGCCGTTCAGCTTGTAGGCATAGATAGTCGGGTTTACCTCGGGGCGAGGGGTCACATACTTTTCAAATACGTCAGCCATTGTTGTCACCGCCTAAATCCATCGGTCTTATCATAGACTCGATAAAGTTTATTTCTTCGTCTGTGAGATTGTATTTTTCGTAGAGTTCGGAATCTGTCCACGGTTTTGAGAAGTCTTGGAGGGGGACGAATTGGTAAACACCTCTCGGTCCGTTTTGCGTTTTCTTTTTAATACTTACTAAATATCTGAAAAATCTCGTTTGTATGTATGTTATGATATTTTCGCATTGTTCTTTAGTGAAATTGTGCTTTTGAGGGTCAAAACCGATAACAAGAAAAGTTTGAGAACAGACACTGTTTTTATCGCCTAAAAACGGCTTGCCCAGTATTTGTTCATCGTATCCATTTCCGCCTGCGGCGGGGATATAGACTTTATACAAATCTTTTGTTGGTGAATTTTTGGGTAATTGCGATTTGCTAATCCACCTTACTGTTCTTTCTCTATTGATATTGAGATAGTATTTTATACAGTATACAGAATCCGGTTTATCGTGGTAATCAGTCCAGTTTGAAGTAAGTAAATTACTGTCATCAAAAAAGTGTTTTGCACTAACCAAACCGGAAAAGTTTTTATTAATATCCGAAAAATAATTTCCTTCAACTGATTCGATTTTTTCTAATATAGAATATGATTTAGGGTTTCTTACAACTATTCCTGAATTTTTAGAATCAAGATAGTCAAATCTATTTAAAACATTCTGGTCTTGTGATTGGTGAAAATAATACTCGCACTTTCCAAAATAATCTCTATCCCACAAGAAATAGTTAACACCGCCTTTAATGTCAACGCCGGGAAAGCAATCCGATGCATTTTCAAAATCGTGAATAATTTTGAATTTATTAGATGCTAAAGCAGCATCGACCCAACTATCCGGTATTCCTTGAGCTGTTTTTGTCATCCAACGGCTTGGTGTAATCATGCAAATATATTTTGGGCGAAGTTTTATTGCCTTTTCGATGAAAACGTTATATATAGATTTTGCATTCGCACTATTACCGCCTTCTATGCCGAATGTCATCTGATACGGCGGATTTGAAATAATAACATCGAACTTCATGCCAAAAATCTCCTCGGGGTGTAATGTATGTATCCATTCATACGCATAATATTCACGTTCTTCGCCACGGTCGTACTGCGTTTCGGACGCACCGCAGAAGATGCATCTGCCGGATTTGTCGAACGAGTGGGGGATACGCTTGAAACGGATATTTCCGTCCGAATTTTCAAAGCGTGTTACCGAAAAAGCACTGTCTGCGTACTTACTGCAATAAAGGCTTCTGCGTGAGAGCAGGCTTGTAAGCTCGGTTATCGCAATGCCGTAAAGCTGATTTTTAAAAATATGGTCTATTCGCTGCTGTCTGTCGGGGATAACGGCTTCAAGGCCTTTTATAAGACGCTTTGCTATCTCACGAAGGTATACTCCCGTTTTCACGGCGGGGTCGAGAAACTTTGTATCGGGAGATGAGAAAAGCTCCTGCGGGAGCATATCGAGCATTTTGTTTACTATCTCCGGAGGTGTGAAAACCTCATCGTTTGAGAGATTGGCAAGGCAGGACAGAACATCGGGGTTGTATACCTTTTCGTAAAGTCCGCTTAAAATTCCGGTTGAAATATTATCAGCCATTTTCCCATAACCTCCTGTAGTTGCATATATATTTCCGTAAAAAAGTACCCTCGCCTTCTGTGCTGTCGCTGAGGGTGAGCTGAGAAGCCTTTCCCTTATTGCCGTTTACCAGATCGTCAAAGCTGTAATCGCTGCGCTGTATATTACTGCCGAAAACGAATGCCCACTCGGAAAAGACTATATCCTGTTCGGTATCGCTGCAGTTTTCGTCTACGCACTTAAGAGTAAGGGCGTTTCCGCAGACGATATTTTTTGACAGGATAAAGCGGACGGATTTTCTTGTATCATCGTTGCATTCTTTTTTGCAGACGGATCTGTATTGCTTGTCCCACTGCTTAAACAGCCGTTCACGGCAGGTTTCGACATTATCCGCCATTATATCGACACCGTAAAGACTGCTTACCGCAAGGAGCGAGTATTTTTCATATTCAAGAGGACTGCGACTGTATTCAGACTTTACGACCGACAGCTTTCTTGCAAGAATTTCGGTAAGGAAATTGCCCGTTCCGCAGGCGGGTTCTATGTTCCTGCTGATTTTGATACAAGAGAAAAAGCCCTCTCCGGGGCAAAAGCCGCCGAAAAAGGCTTGAAATAAGAGCTTCCGAGGTCATGCGCTGACTTTGGAAGCCCTTGTTTTATGTGTTCAGTTGTCCTGCTGCCGCTCGGTAATGTGGTGGAGTGACAGCCTTGCGGTGTAGTGACTTTGGAATAATTAAAAGGTGGGGAAAAATTAAAAAGTGATAATCTTAGCTAATTTCACTTTGAATGTACAGTAAGCTTTCCATATGACGAACCCCGATAGAATCAAATTAGATATCAGTAAATATCATTAAATATCACAAAAGGGCTTGAAAGACGACGAGATTTGTGCTATAATGAAAATGTATTTTTGTACCCACGCAGCGTTTACGAGGTGACTATTATGAATAAAAAAACAGATGACAATTACATCAGTCTTGAAGATGCGGCTGAATATTTGAACATCAAGCCAGTGACCCTAAGAAAATGGATAAAACAAAAGGCAGACCTTCCAGCACATCAGATTGGGCGCTTATGGAAGTTCAAACGCTCCGAATTGGATGCATGGGTAAGCAGTGGAAAAAGCGCCACGAAATAAATTGCGATGGAAAGGGCTGTTTGTTATGGCTGAAATAACAATGTATAACCAAGATTGTATTGTTGCGATGCAGCAAATCGACACAGAATCTATCGATTTGATTGTCACTGATCCTCCGTATAATCTTGGAAATTTTATGAAAAATAGAGATACAAATCTAAAGAAAATGAGAGATAATTTTTTCGGATCTGCCGGGTGGGATGACATGGAATTTGACGAGTGGTCAAAATCTATGGACGCCTTTTTCAAAGCATCTGCTCGCGTAATGAGAAAAGGTGGGGCCATGATTATGTTTATGGCAATCATCAAGGTGGAAACTATAATACAGCTTGCAGAGAAGCATGGCTTCTATTACAAGACTACAGGAATATGGCATAAGACAAATCCTATGCCACGAAATATGAATTTGCATTTTGTAAATTCTACAGAAGCATGGATTTATTTTACATACAAAAAAAAGACCGGCACATTCAATAATGGAGGTGCTATGTTTCATGATTTTATTGAAACTTCAGTGACCCCAAACGGTGAACGAAAGTATGGAAAACATCCTACCCAAAAGCCAGAGGGGCTTATTCAGCATTTTGTTGAAATACTCTCCAATCCAAAAGACACTATACTCGATCCCTTCATGGGCAGCGGCACAACGGGAGTAGTTGCGAAAAGAACCGACCGCAACTTTATTGGAATTGAGCTGGATGAAGACTACTTCAAAATTGCTCAGGAAAGGATTCAGGAGGCGTGACGATGAAACCAAAGGTAATAGATTTATTTGCCGGGGTTGGAGGTTTGTCTCTTGGATTTGAAAACAGCGGCTTTGATGTAGTTCTTGCGAACGAGTATGATCCCTCGATTGCTGCGGCATATGAGGAAAACCATAAGAGAACGAAAATGATCTGCGGCGATATCACTTTACTTGATCTGCAGAAGACATTTTCTGATTATGCGGGGAAAGTTGCCGTGATAATTGGGGGACCTCCCTGCCAAGGATTCTCTCAAAAAGGACAGAGAAAGACCATTCATGATGAAAGGAATTTTTTGTTCAAATACTTTGTAAAGGTAGTAGAACTTGTACGACCGCGCTACTTTGTGATGGAGAACGTTCCTAACCTATTGACAGCTGAAGGCGGCTACTTCCGAAAAGAAATTGAAGAACTATTCAACTCAATGGGATATCAATTAAAAATGGGAGTTCTAAACGCATCGGATTATGGTGTGCCGCAAAACAGGCGAAGGGCCGTGATAATCGGGAAGCATGGTGGTGAAGCTCCTAACCTACCTGCGGCAAAAAATGTTAGCGTTACGATTTGGGATGCAATAAGCGATTTAGCATATCTGAATTCTGGAGAAGGTGAAGAAACTCAGAGTTATCGTAATGAGCCCCAAAGTGAATACCAGAAAAAACTTCGAGCAGGAAGTACAATGCTTCATAATCATGTGGCTACAAAGCATTCGCCGTTGGCGCTGGAACGTTTAGCGATGATTCCTCCTAACGCCGGGAAAGAAGTATTGCCCGAAGAACATTTGACAAAATCCATCTATAGCGGGACATGGACACGAATGCGGAAGGATGAGATTTCCGTTACTATTACCACGAGATTTGATACACCATCCTCTGGAAAGTTCACGCACCCATTCCTTAATCGAGCTATAACTGTAAGAGAAGCGGCAAGAATACAATCGTTTCCTGACAGCTTTCGGTTTGTCGGAAACAAAGGGTCGCAAATGAAACAGGTGGGCAATGCGGTTCCACCATTGTTAGCAGGTGCGATTGCTGAAGTAATAATGAATGATATAGAGGAGGACGCAAACAATGAACAGGCCTGATAATATTCTCGCATACGATGAGATGGATTTGAAGCTGGGAATCAAGTCTTCTCTTCCACACGTCAAAAGCACTCTCGCTTTGGCAATATTGCTTTGGGAGTGTTCAGATCATCCTGCTGAACTGATTTATTCGGAACAGAATGCGGACGAGACTGTAATGGCCACTCAGCTTGAGCAATGGGTAATTGATTACCTGGCTGATATTTGTGAGGAAGAACGAATATCACCGGATGACCTGATTACTGGACTCAATAAAAACCAGCTCTTCAAGTCACAGATGGAAGCCTTGATGGTAGCTTTTGAATTGGTGTGGAAACTTGCAAAGGTAAGCTTTGTTGATACTACAAAAGCAGCAAGCGCAGAGAGAACTGGCGGAGTTCGTTTCCCAAAGAAACTCACCTATTCTGTTAACATTGATATTATCCATAGCGTCATAAGTGGAAATGAAAATGCATTTCTTCGGGTTCTTCTGGCGTGGACTGGTTTTAATGTTGATGCAGATCCGGAGTGCGAAAAGACATTGATTTACCTGTTAACGGCTCTTTCGGAAGGTGCTGTATTCAAACTTTCAGATGGAACTAAGGATGTCATCTTTAACCAAAACAGCATCTATCGAAAGTTGCTGGAAACAGCGGATGCCGTAGATGTAAATGGTGATAAGGAAGCGAAGGGACCGCTCCGCATTCTAAAGTCGCTCTTGTCGGAAGGGATGAATCCATACCTTCAGTATTCAAACGGCACAGTTACAATTGCTGCTCCTAACAGCGAAAAAATTGAAGATTATCAAAAGCGTGTCGACACACTCCTTCGTTTGAACGCAACAAAGGTAATCGGTCTTGAAGATTTAGATGCAGATACTGAGGGAATTGCGCTTGATGATCTGGAAGAGTCCCGCATCAATTCTGGCACTAATATCCTTTTGTACGGTGTTCCGGGGTCTGGAAAAAGCTGGACTATTGAGCATGAGTATTGCAAAGTTGACAGCTATGTAGAGCGCCTTGTATTCCATCCAGATTACACATACTCGGATTTCGTTGGGCAGATTTTGCCGGATGTTGACGATGAAGGCCTTGTGACATATAAGTTTATGCCAGGACCGTTTACGACTATTATGCGTGATGCCTATAGGAATCCGACACAGGAATACATTCTGATAATTGAAGAGATTAATCGCGGAAATGCACCTGCAATTTTCGGAGAGGTATTCCAGTTATTGGACAGAACATTAGAACCAAAGAAGGATCGCGAGGTCGTATATCCTGCTGGCACGAGTGAGTACGGAATTACAAATCGATATAAGGCAACGGTGATTTATGGCGATGGTGGGCATAAGGTGCGCATCCCGTCCAATCTCTCAGTTATTGGGACAATGAATACTTCCGACCAAAATGTATTCACGCTTGACACGGCATTTCAAAGACGATGGAATATGCGCTTAATAGAGAATACTTTCGAGAATGTTCGTCCTTCTTTGGCGAACGCCAAGATTTTGGATACAGAGGTTACCTGGGAAACCTTCTGCACGACCATTAATAAGCTCGTGGTTGGAAACAGAGCAAAGATGGCATCCGCAGAGGATAAGAGACTCGGTGTATATTTTGTCCATGAGAGCGATCTTGAATTTGATGATAGGGCTATTTCTCCTGATAATGATCTCCGTGGCGAGTATAATGTTCTTTTGAAAGCTGAACGTGATGGTAATTTGACGCCAGAGCAAAAAGGAAGGCTTTTTGATATTCGAGAAGCTCTGAAGAAGATTCGGAAATTCCCGGAGAAGGTAATTAAATACCTGTGGGACGATGCCTTTAAGTTCAATCCTGAAGCCCTATTTGATACCGATAATATGGAGAGCCTTGAACAGGTTATCCGTACATTTGTGTATTCGACAGGTCGGGATCGATTCAAAATATTCAAGCCTACTGTCCGTTCGACATTCTATCCTGATTCTCAGGCATGATGGTGTACCTAATGGAAAGCGAGGTGGTCAGTGGCTATGGATTTACAAAAGAATATTAGAGAACGCTGCCACGTCAACAAGAATGACGAAGGAGACAGTTTTGTCGGTGTAAAAGCGGATACGGACGATGCCGTTATCTATTTTCCGATAGGCTATCAGCTTCCTCCGAATGACGATGATCTCCGTGCTGACATAAACAACTTGTTCTATGTGCTTGCAGCATTCATGAAAGAGGACAAGCTGATAGAGGAATCGAAATTTGCCGCACCGAGAACGGTTGATTTTCCGATGCACGCATACCTCAAGGTTATTCGGGATTTCCTGAGAACGGGACGATATTACATCGAGACTGATCCGCGGTTTAAGACTGATACCAAGGGAAACGCATCGTGGCCGCGTACTGTCCGTGAACAACGGGCATTGGTACAGAAAAACGGCTCTCTGATTTTTACAAATATGACTGTGCGCTCCGTAACGCCAAATGCCGACAAGAAAATTACGCAAATTCATCGGTACTGCGTGTACGAAGCATTTGATAAAATGGGATGGCTCTATGTTCCGTATATGCCGGAAAAACCCGGTCCACATCCTGATAACAGAGAAGCCATATACATTCTGGAAAAGAAACTGGCATCAACGCACAACGATGTGGAGCAGGAACTGTTCTCTGCAATGGTCTCCATGCTAAAATACATGGATGAGAAGTCTTCCGACAAACAGTACTTTTTCGGGACAGATTTCTTTGAGCGTATTTGGGAGAAAATGATAGACAAGGCGTTTGGCATTGAAGACAAGGATCGGTATTTCCCACGCACCAGGTGGCTGCTTGACTACGGTCCCAACAGGTCAAAAACTCCGCTCCAGCCGGATACTATAATGATTTACAACGGCAAGGTGTATGTGCTTGATGCTAAACTATATCGATATGGATATAGCGGCAATCCCGATCATCTTCCGAACGGACCTGACATCAACAAGCAGATAACATACGGAGAGTATATTGAGCGCGCCAAGGGTGTGCCGAGTGAAATTCTTTATAACGCATTTATCATGCCTTTCAATCGGGAGGATAACACCTTCTTTGAGATGGGGGCTGATGGTAATCCGATACCACGCGTTACAGATAATATCGGCAACATCGGTGAAGCGGTCGGCGACTGGAAACCTGAACCGAAGAATTACGAACGTGTCCAGGGCATTGTGATTGATACTCGATTCCTTATGTACAACTACATCGGTATGCCGGATCAGCAGAAACGGCAGCTTGCGGAAGCAATAGAAAAAGTGGAAACCAGGGCTCCTGTTCCGAGACCTGCAACATAAGAGATGAAGGCTCTACCTTTCTCAACACGAGAGGTAGAGCCTTATTTTTTTGTCTTCTTATAGCTGGCGGTTTCGGTATCGTTGCGCACCGGCTGCATTTCTACACTGTTCGCAACAATAGCGTTTATTCGTCCTTGTCGCTTCGACCAGGAAAAACCTGTCTCTCTTGCAGTTCGGATTTTCGCATTCTTTATACATTTCACCATTTCTCATATAGAAGATGGAAAAATAAAGGGCTTCGATGAGCGTATCGACCTGCCATGTGGCGGTCAGCTTGCCACCGTTATACTTCGGATGGATGCCACGAATGTTATGGTTGATTTCCTCCGCTACGACGATTCTTGCAATTTTCAGTAGAGCGTTTTTGAAGGAATCATTAAGCGCATCTTCGTTGAATGTCGTATATGATTTGAAGCCGCCATAATGGACTTCTTTTATGACGGACACTTCCGTCTGGAGATGGTAAAAGAAATCTATAAGGAATCGAGTCTCTTCATCCACATCCTTACATCCCATGTACATTGCCATTAGGTTCTTAAACCACGGGTCTTTGCTTCCCTGCAAATTCGTATCTGAGCCACTTCTCACGGCGTTATAAAAACTGATATCGATAGCATTTTTCTTTCCGAGAAACGCATCATCTACAGAGTATGTTCCGTTCGCAGCAACTTCCGGCTCCCTGCTCAAATCTGGAAACAGATTATAGGAGTCAAGCAGATTCTTGAAACGATGGGAACAAGTCGAAAAAACATCATCGCCGATCCGAAGTTCGGTCACGGGAGCGAAAAGCAAATAGACTACATGAATGAGGACTCCCTTGTAATCTTTTTTATTGATGCAACTGTACAATCGAATGGTTGATTTTATTCTGTTGATGATGTCAATAAGATCACTTGCTTCAACCGCCGTGTATTCGTTTTCCGGCAACGGATATAAGAAGCCATATTTTTCAATAAATTCAATATGCTTGTCCACATCACCTTTGGGAAGCGCGAGTAATTTTCCCAGGATATTTTTCTCGTGTATGCTGCCAGCAACGCCGGTCATATTCAAACCGTCTTTTGGCGCATAGGAGAATAACAATTGTGAGCTTATATCGGGGCAAACTTTGAGGGTAACAGTCGGAGCTTCGTTGGGAGAAGTATTTACTGTGTCTTTCGCACAGAGACAGCTGTATCCATCATACCGGAACATTGTATTTAATGATATTCCAGAAATTCTTTCATTCATAACGTCATTTTCCTTTCCGTGGGGCTATCTAAAACAGGCTCTGTTTTTACAAAAACCATTATATTCGATATCATTAGGGCTCCCATTCGGGGGTCCTTTTCTCTTATTATACACAAAAGTAACGGGAAATACAAGGTGCAACCATTATTCTTGATGAGAAAAATAATGGGTTTTCTTTGGAAATTTTCTTACTCTCTCTTTCAGAGTACAATAAAGATGCTGGTGATGCAGCAAATATAAAGTATTATGTCCGATAGCGCTTAAGGACGGAAAGGAGAAAAATGATGACAAACAACGAACGGCGGAATTGGATTATAAACATCGAAAATAGTGCTGCTGTAGTTGAATCCCAGCTTGGATGGGAAGTGGTCAAGTCTGTCCTTGAACGCTACGGTGCAAAAAATATCTATGATTTGAATTCAAAGGATCTACCTGAGATTTTCAACGAACTGTACGCCATTGAAGCCGACCTAAGATAGTCAATTTGTCCTGAGCAAGACATTAAACTGCTCACCGCCCGACACCGCATCACCTGATCACTGATGGCTCAACGGCATCCGGCGGCACAACTCAATATCACAGCTGCCTTTTGAGCGGGTTAGCTGCAATCCGAAACGGAGAACTCCGTTAGGACTGCGGTTAGGTTTTTGCACCCTTTTTGCGGCAGCGCCCAGAGTCCTCCGTTTCGAGAAATCGACAAACGGAGGACTTTTTATGAAAATCAATGAAAATCAAGCCACAGTAACCATCTACTACCGTCCGCTCAAGCAGTGGATCGAGGTCACCCCGGAACAGAAGCGCGACTGGGAGCGGTTCGTAGGGACTACCCGCAAGGCAAAGCAGAGAGCCGGAGCCTGCTGCATCCCGTACAAAAAGAGCTACAAATGTGACGGTCTTTGCGATACCTGCGAGTTCCGCTGTATCCCGAAAGACGCTCCCCAGCATCTCTCCATCGACACAGAAATTGAGAACGCCTATGAGAACGGTGTCTCCCGCACCAGCTTTCTTGCGGACAGCAGGCTGACCACGGAGATCGATATCGACTCCCTGATCCTGAACGGCCTGCTCACGCAACTTCAGTCATCCGACCCGGAAAGCTATGAGATCCTCATGGCAATTGCGGACGGGCTTTCCGAACGCGCCGGTGCAGAGCGGCTGCAGATGCCCCGGAACACCTTTGTGTATAAGCGCAATCAGCTGCTGAAGCGGCTCAAGGAAAAATTCTAAAAATCTTTCGGCCAGCCCCTCCTTTCCTGTCCAGATGGGTCTGTGAAAGGCAACACAAGACGCCTTGGGAAAGGAGGGACCGCCGATATGAGTTACAACGCAAACCATTATGACGCCCGTGCCGACGAGGACATTGTTGATGTCCTGACCGCAATCAGCGTGGTGTCAAGGAGACTGGCAAGCAACCTGACCATCGCACGCCAGCAGAGCAAATCCAGGGAAGGAGGAAAATCACATGAGCAGAATGAGCGATATGGCACAGACCATCGAAGGACTCCGCAGTGCTGCCGCTGCTATTTCGGATGCCGCTGACTGGCTGACGAAGGTATTCAGCAGTGAACCGCAGGCAGAGGATGCTCCTGCTTCTCCTTCCGAACCGGAGCTGACGCTGGAGCAGGTCAGAGCCGTTCTTGCTGACAAATCCCGCCAGGGACACACCGCCGAGATCCGCGCCCTGCTTCAAAGGTACGGCGCATCCAAGCTGTCACAGATCGACCCCGCACACTACAAGGCATTGCTCGCCGAAGCGGAGGTGCTGACTAATGGCAGTTAAGCACGCAGTCTTATCCGCTTCTTCTTCAGAGCGGTGGCTCAACTGTCCGCCCTCCGCAAGGCTGTGCGAAGCCTACGAGGACAAGGGCAGCGATTACGCCGCCGAAGGGACGGACGCCCATGCGCTCTGTGAGTTTCGGCTGAAGCAGGCTCTGGAGATTCCAGCGGATGATCCCATCGAAAACCTCTCCTGGTACAACGAGGAGATGGAGGACTGCGCCGCCGGGTATGCCGCCTATGTATCGGAGCTTCTGGAGACTGCAAAGCAGGCCTGCGCTGACCCGGTCATCCTGATCGAGCAGCGAGTGGATTTCTCCCGCTGGGTACAGGACGGCTTCGGCACCGCCGACTGCATCGTCATCGCTGACGGTGTGCTGAACATCGTGGACTATAAGCACGGCAAAGGCGTGGAGGTCAGCGCCGTAGATAATCCGCAGATGATGCTGTATGCCCTGGGCGCTCTGGAGATCTTTGACGGCATCTACGACATCGATTCCGTCCGCATGACCATCTACCAGCCCAGGAAATCCAATATCAGCGTCTGCGTCATGGAAAAGGATGGTCTGCTTGAATGGGCGCAGAACGACCTGACCTATAAAGCAAAGCTGGCATACGAGGGCGGCGGCGATTTTCACTGCGGCGAATGGTGCCGGTTCTGCAAAGCAAAGGCCGAATGCCGGGAACGAGCCGAAGCGAATCTCGCGCTTGCCCGGTACGACTTTGAGGAGCCACCCCTCCTTACCGATGAGGAGATCGCCGACATTCTGGACAAGGTGGACGCCCTTACCGCCTGGGCTGCGGATGTGAAGGAATACGCTCTCTGGCAGGCAGTCAGCGGCACGGCGTTCCCCGGCTGGAAGCTGGTCGAGGGCCGCTCCAACCGCAAATACACCAGTGAAGCCGCTGTGGCCGCAGCCGTTGAGGGCGCCGGCTTCGATCCCTACGAAAAGAAACTCCTCGGCATCACCGCCATGCAGAAGCTGCTGGGCAAATCCCGCTTTGAGGAGCTTCTCGCACCTTACATTGAAAAGCCGCAAGGCAGGCCGACGCTCGTGCGGTCGAGTGATAAACGGCCCGAATGGAATACCGCAAAAAATGATTTTATGGAGGAAATGTAATATGTCTAACAACACAAACAGAGTCAACAACCCTATGAAGGTCATCACCGGTCCCGACACCCGCTGGTCCTACGCCAACGTCTGGGAGCCCAAGTCCATCAACGGCGGCACACCGAAGTACTCGGTATCGCTGATCATCCCGAAGTCCGACACTAAGACGGTGGCGAAGATCAAAGCCGCCATCGAAGCCGCCTACCAGGAGGGACAGGCCAAGCTGAAGGGTAACGGCCGCAGCGTGCCTCCTCTCCCCGCGATCAAGACTCCGTTGAGAGACGGCGACGTTGAAAGACCAGACGATCCCGCCTATGCGAACGCCTACTTCATCAACGCCAACTCCGCCACCGCTCCCGGCATCGTGGACGCAGACCGCAATCCTGTTCTGACCCGCTCCGAGGTGTATTCCGGCGTGTACGGCAGAGCTTCCATCAACCTGTACGCTTTCAACAGCAACGGCAACAAGGGCATCGCCTGCGGCCTGAACAATCTGCAGCTCATCCGTCCCGGCGAACCCCTGGGCGGCAAGGCCAGTGCTGAAGCTGACTTTGCAACTGATGACGACGAGGATTTCCTCGGTTAAGACAAGGGAGGTAAACGGTCATGACAATGTTTCAGACAATTCTGCTTTTTGCTGTTCTCGCCATCTGGCTGTGCATCAGCGCAGTCATTCTGATCAGCAGCATCCAGTCCTTCATCTATGACCGCAAGCGCGAAAAGCGTGAGCGTGAGCAGGCAACACGTGACGCAGAGTATCACGAAAACCGCATGAAGCTGCTGGAGAAATAAAGTACCAAGCCCCAGGGCGGCGGAGCGATCTGCCGCCCTATTGGGGTATGGAAGGAAGTGACGAAATGCAAACCTTATCAATCGACTTGGAGACGTTCAGCAGTCAACCCCTTGCCAAAACCGGTGTATATCGCTATGTGGAGTCTCCCGATTTTGAAATACTGCTCTTTGCCTACAGCGTGGATGGCGGTCCAGTGCGGCAGATAGACCTTGCCTGCGGAGAGAAGATTCCCTCGGAGATTCTTTGCGCTTTGGAGGATGACAAGGTAATCAAGTGGGCCTTCAACGCCAATTTTGAACGCATCTGCCTGTCACGCTTTCTGGGCTATCCGACCGGCAACTATCTGGAGCCGGACTCCTGGAAATGCTCGATGGTCTGGACTGCGTACATGGGTCTGCCTTTATCCCTGGAGGGAGCCGGCGCCGTTCTTGGGCTGGAAAAACAAAAGCTGGCCGAAGGCAAAGACCTCATCAAATATTTCTGCCAGCCCTGTGCGCCAACGAAGTCCAACGGTCAGCGCACCCGCAATCTCCCCAAACACGCCCCGGACAAATGGCTGGCATTTAAAAAATACAACATCCGCGATGTGGAGACAGAGATGTCTATCCAGGCACGGCTCTTAAAGTATCCCGTGCCGGACAGCGTCTGGGAGGAATACCACCTCGATCAGGAGATCAACGACCGCGGCGTGGGTCTGGATATGGAACTGGTGCGGCAAGCCATTCAGATGGACGGGCGCTCCCGCTCGGAGCTGACACAGGCGATGAAGGAACTGACCTCACTGGATAATCCCAACTCGGTACAGCAGATGAAGCAGTGGCTTGCGGATAACGGCGTGGAGACCGATACCCTGGGCAAAAAGGCTGTAGCGGAGCTTTTGAAAACTGCGCCGCCGCAGCTGCAAAAAGTACTGACCCTTCGCCAGCAGCTTGCGAAATCCAGCGTTAAAAAGTATCAGGCTATGGAGACCGCCGTCTGCGCCGATGGCCGGGCAAGAGGTATGTTCCAGTTTTACGGAGCCAACCGCACCGGGCGGTGGGCAGGCCGCATCATTCAGATGCAGAATCTCCCTCAGAACCATCTGGACGATCTGTCCGAAGCCAGAGGGCTTGTCCGGGCAGGCGGCTTTGACGCTCTGGAAATGCTCTATGAGGATGTGCCGGATACCCTTTCTCAGCTGATCCGCACGGCATTCGTGCCGCAGGAAAACAGGAAATTCATTGTGGCGGACTTCTCCGCGATCGAAGCCAGGGTGATCGCATGGCTTGCCGGCGAGAAGTGGCGGCAGGATGTATTCGCCGAGGGCAAGGACATCTACTGCGCCAGCGCATCCCAGATGTTCGGCGTCCCCGTAGAAAAGCACGGCGTCAACGGCCACCTGCGGCAGAAAGGCAAGATCGCCGAACTGGCTCTCGGCTACGGCGGCTCCGTGGGCGCACTTAAGGCTATGGGCGCACTGGAGATGGGGCTGCCCGAGGACGAGCTTCCCTCTCTCGTTTCCGCATGGCGTCAGGCGAATCCGAAAATCGTGCAGTTCTGGTGGGCGGTTGACCGCGCTGTGATGGACGCCGTTACCCGTAAGACCACCACGAAAACACACGGCATCATATTCTCCGCCAGAAACGGGATGCTGTTTATCACCCTGCCGTCCGGCAGGAGCCTTGCCTATGTGAAGCCCAAAATCGGCGAGAACCGTTTCGGTGGCGACTGCATCACCTATGAAGGCGTCGGCGGCACAAAGAAATGGGAGCGACTGGAAAGCTATGGTCCAAAATTTGTGGAAAACATCGTCCAGGCAACCTCACGAGATATCCTTTGTTACGCCATGAAGACCCTTCGCTGCTGCTCCATCGTCATGCATATCCACGACGAGTTGGTCATTGAAGCCGACCGCCGGATGTCCCTGCAGGCCGTCTGTGACCAGATGGGCAGGACTCCACCCTGGGCAAACGGACTGCAGCTTCGTGCAGATGGCTACGAGACTGATTTTTACAAGAAAGATTAACGAGGTAACGCCTATGAGCATCAATAAATTCAACAGCGAGGGCTACTACGACCCAACTACCTATGAAGCCCTCACCAATATAGAAAAGGAAGAACGCGCCCTCCGCGCTTTTCGCCCTATCGTCTACAGCTGCTCTCCCTATGCCGGAGATGTGTCTGCCAACGTGGAGAACGCCCGGAGGTACAGCCGCTTTGCGGTGGATGCCGGATACATCCCCATTGCGCCCCATCTGCTGTTTCCGCAGTTCCTCCGCGACGCCGATCCAAAGGAGCGTCAGCTGGGGCTGTTCTTTGGAAACGCCCTCATGAGTAAATGCTCCGAGGTGTGGGTGTTCGGAGAATACATCTCTTCCGGCATGGAAGCGGAGATCCGCAGAGCCAAATGGAAGAACTACCGTCTGAGGTATTTTACGACTACATGTGAGGAGGTAACCGACTATGCGTGAACTGAACATCGCCTACGGCAACAACCGGCAGGCAAAGAGGTGGGTCAACAAGACCATACGATTTGACGATCTGAAGGAACGGCTCAAAGTGACCATCCGCACCACTGAGTCCGCCGAGGAATATGCGAAGATGAGCCGCGCCCAGCGTGACGCTGCCAAAGACCACGGCGGCTTTGTTGCGGGCGTGCTGAAGGGCGGCAGGCGCAAGGTCGATACCGTGGAAAGCCGCTCGATGGTGGCGCTTGACGGCGACCGCATCGACGCCGCTTTTCTGGATAGCTATGAAACGCTCTGCCCCTATGCCTCCGCACTGTACACCACCCACAGCAGCACGGAAGAAAATCCCCGCGTCCGGCTGGTATTCCCGCTGACCAGGGATGGGACCCCGGAGGAATTTGTGGCGGTGTCCCGCTATCTGGCTCAGATGCTGGGCATCGACTATTTCGACGAATGCTCCTACCAGCCCAATCAGCTGATGTACTGGCCGTCCACCCCGGCTAACGGCTTCTTTGTGTATAAGGAGACAGACGGCGGCTGGCTCGACCCCGATGCGATTCTCACAAAGCACCCGGAATGGACTGACCCTACAAGACTGCCCATCTCTTCCAGGGAAAGCAAAGCGAATACCACCGCACAGCAGAAGGTGCAGGACCCGCTGACCAAAGAGGGCGTGGTGGGACTGTTCAACCGCACCTATTATCCCATCAGCAAGGCGCTGGAGGCATTTCTCTCCGATGTCTATGAGCCGACCGACAATGAGAACCGCTGGCACCTGATCGCATCCTCCAGCATGGCGGGCGTAGAGGTCAAGGAGGACAAGTTCGTCTACAGCCACCATGCCAAAGACCCGGCTTACCTCAAGCTGTGCAACGCCTTTGACATCGTCCGCACCCACCACTTTGGAGATCTGGACGAAAAAGCGTCGTACAAGGCGATGTGCGAGTTCGCCATGCAGCAAGATGAGGTAAAGCTGCTGGCGGCAAGCGAACGGATGGCGGATGCCGAGACGGATTTCTCCGTCAGCGAGGATACCGACTGGCAGAAGCGTTTCCAGTACGAACCCCGCTCTACAGTGCTGAAAAACAACCTCCACAACATCACGCTCATCCTCCAGAACGACCCGCAGCTCCAGAATATCGTATTCAACCAGCAGCTGGACGGCATGGAGATCAAGGGCGAGGTGCCCTGGAAGCACCCGTCCAAATACTGGAGGGACGCTGACGACGCCCAGCTGATCAGCTATGTGGATTCCCACTACGGCACATTCTCCCAGCGCAATTATCAGATCGCTGTGACCAAGGTGGCGGACGACCGCTCCTACCATCCCATCCGTGAATATCTGGCGGCTCTGCCGGAGTGGGACGGCGTTCCCCGTGTGGACACACTCCTCATCGACTATCTGGGTGCGGAGGATAATTCCTATGTCCGCGCTGTGACCAGAAAGACCCTCTGCGCCGCCGTGCGCCGGGTGCAGGCGCCGGGTGTGAAGTTCGATACCATGCTGGTCTTGAACGGTCCCCAGGGCATCGGCAAGTCTACCCTTATCTCCCGCCTTGCAGGAGAATGGTTCTCCGACAGCTTGAATCTGAGCGATACCAAGGACAAGACCGCCGCTGAGAAGCTGCAGGGCTATTGGATTCTGGAGATCGGTGAGCTGGCGGGACTTCGCAAAGCTGAGGTGGAGACGCTGCGCTCCTTCCTTTCCCGACAGAACGATATCTACCGCGCCGCATTCGGCAGACGGGCAACGCCACATCCGAGGCAGTGCATCTTCTTTGGCACCACCAACGCCGAGTCCGGCTATCTGCGGGATACCACGGGCAACCGCCGGTTCTGGCCTGTCAAAACGCCGGGCGGCGGCACAAAGCACTCCTGGGAGCTCACCCATGAAGATATCAGCCAGATCTGGGCGGAGGTGCTGGTGCTTGTGGAGAACGGCGAGAAGCTGCATCTGGCTCCCGATCTGGAGACACTCGCCAAGAGTGAACAGCGGGAAGCGCTGGAGTCCGATGAGCGCGAAGGGCTGGTGCGCGAGTATCTGGAGACCCTGCTCCCGGAGGATTGGGACGGCATGGATCTGTTCGACCGCCGCTCCTTCCTCGCCGGTGTGAATAATATCGGCCGTGTTGGCACGGTCGCCAGAACACGGGTCTGCAATATGGAGATCTGGTGTGAGCTTTTCGGCAAAGATCAGGGTAGCCTTGGCCGCGCCGAATCCAACAACCTCACAGCCATGCTCACGAAACTCGGCTGGGTGCGCAAGGAGAAAAAGGAGCGCGTCAAGCCCTACGGACCGCAGTTTGTCTTTGTTCCCGGCGATGTTCCTGACTGATTTTTCGGGAACAGTGCGGATAAGGAACAGTTCCCAACACCAGGCGGTGTTCCCGGAGAAAGCTCTGGGAACGCCGTCAGGAACACACCGAATGTGCCGCCGCAAGGCAACTTTACAGGCTTCGTTCCTGTGTTCCTAAAAAAGCATACAAATTGAAAATGTATAAAAAAGACTGTACAGAACCCGTAAATCACGCATATGCACGCGCGTAAGGATTTTCAGGTTTTTAAGAACACGGAGGTAAATCAAAATGTCAATGTATGAAATAGACAGCGCATATGTCCGCAGGTGTCAGAAGCGGCTTCGGGAATGGGGAGCGCCTCTCTCCGGCTGGTATTGTGAATATATTTACGATATGGCAGATGAAGAGGAAGATCCCGATCACATCGACCTGTTCACCTGCGAACTCTGCGATTGTTCACAGGTACGTTTTGTCCATGTAATGCGGCATGACGAGTATTTTGAGACTGTTTCAGTCGGCTGTATCTGCGCAGGGATCATGGAGGGCGATATCCTCGCCGCCAGAGAGCGTGAGCGGCTTATGAAAAACCGCGCCAAACGGAAACGTAACTTTCCCCACCGTCAATGGCGAAAGAACTGGTATGGAAACTATCAGCTGACTTATCGGGGCAGAAAGGTGTTCATCAACAACAAGGGCGGCAATCGCTACAGCGTATATGTGGATGGCAGGATCGCCTGGAGATACAAGGGCAAACCCCTCGACAATTTTGTCTTGGCCGCCTATGCCGCTTTTGAATTAGCCGACCCCATAGAAAGGATACGCCCATGAGAGAAAAAGAAATTGAAAAGAAGCTGAGACTGGCAGTCAAACAAGCCGGCGGCATCTGCCCCAAACTCGTATCTCCCGGTTTTGACGGTATGCCGGACCGCATGGTGCTGCTGCCGAATGGACGGATAGGCTTTGTTGAAGTCAAGGCTCCGGGAGAAAAGCCGAGACCGCTGCAGCTTTCCCGCCACAGGCTTTTGCGGCGGCTTGGATTTCCGGTGTATGTGCTGGACGATACGGAGCAGATTGGAGGGATACTGGATGAGATACGAACCTCATGAATATCAGAAATATGCGGTGGAGTACATTGAGACACACCCCGCAGCCGCTATCTTCTTAGACTGCGGCCTGGGAAAAACCAGCATCACGCTGACAGCCATAGGGAATCTGCTATTTGACAGCTTCGAGGTCCATAAAGTGCTGGTCATCGCACCGCTTCGTGTGGCGCGGGACACATGGACGGCTGAGACAGATAAGTGGGATCATCTACAGAACCTCATCTGCTCCGTGGCTGTCGGAACGGAAGTCCAGCGCCGGGCGGCGTTGATGAGATGCGCTGACATCTACATCATCAACCGGGAAAACGTCCAATGGCTCATTGATGAGAGCGGCGTCCCCTTTGACTTCGATATGGTGGTGATCGATGAGCTGTCCTCCTTTAAGAATCACCAGACAAAGCGGTTCAAGTCGCTGTTGAAGGTCAGACCCAAGGTGAACCGTATCGTCGGACTGACCGGCACTCCCGCTTCTAACGGCTTGATGGATCTGTGGGCGGAGTTCCGCATCCTGGACATGGGGCAGCGGCTTGGACGCTTCATTACCAAGTACCGCACCGATTACTTCACGCCGGATAAGCGAAACGGCCAGATCATCTACTCCTACAAGCCACTGCCCTATGCGGAGAACGCCATTTACAGGCAGATTTCGGATATTACCATCTCCATGAAGTCCGCCGACCACCTGCAGATGCCGGAACTGGTCAGCAGCGAATACACGGTTCAGCTTTCCGAGGATGAGCGGGAAAAATACACGGACTTGAAACAGGAGCTGGTGCTATCGCTGGGTGATGCGGAGATCACCGCCGCCAACGCCGCCTCCCTCTCCGGCAAACTGTCTCAGATGGCAAACGGCGCAATCTACGATGACGGCGGCGAGACCATCCGCAGCCACGACCGCAAGCTGGACGCTTTGGAGGATATCATCGAAGCCGCCAACGGCAAACCGCTTCTGGTGGCTTACTGGTTCAAGCATGACCTGACCCGCATTTCGGAAAGACTGCAAAAGCTGCATATCCCGTTCTCAAAGCTGGATGACGCTGCCAGCATCCGCAGGTGGAACGGTGGCGAGTTCCCGGTGGCTCTTATCCACCCGGCATCGGCGGGACATGGGCTGAATCTCCAGAGCGGCGGCTCGGCCATCGTGTGGTTCGGCCTTACCTGGAGCCTGGAGCTTTATCAGCAGACCATAGCGCGGCTCTGGCGGCAAGGGCAGACCTCCAAAACCGTGGTGGTGCAGCACATCGTCACAAAGGGAACCATTGACGAACGCATTATGAAAGCCCTCTCCCAAAAGGAGCATACCCAGACGGCGCTGATCAACGCTGTAAAAGCGGACTTGAAAATCTGAGACAATCTTAGAAAATCCGTGCCAATCCGAGGATCAAAATTTCGGAGGTACGAATATGAGCGACATCACGATCTACGAGAACCTTGCGAACGCCATCATCCTGCAGGCTGTGAAGGATTACCGCATGGCGCTGAAGAGCCTTAAAGCAAATCCGAGGAACAGGACGGCGCAGGCGGAAAAAGCCGAAATCGAGCGGTTCTTCCGTTCGCAGTGGTACTCGTCGCTTACAGATGTGGATGGCGAGATGCTGATCCTCTCCCTGCAGAAGGAGGTGGACGCATGACCGCAAAAGAATATCTGAACCAGGCGCGGCACCTGGACGCACTCATCAACTGCCGCCTGCGTGAGATTGACTACTGGAGGGATTTATCGAGCAGCGTCTCAGGCAGCAATTTTGAACAGCACTATAATCCAAACAAGCCGACAGAAGCTCCTTTTGTCCGATGCCTTGAGAAAATCGACGCCATCCAGAGGGATGTGGCGGAAAAGGTGGCGTATCTAATCAGCCTTCGGGACGAGATTAATATGCGGATAGATATGCTGGACAGCCATGAGGAGCAGATTCTTCTCCGCTACCGTTACCTTGACGGTTTCTCCTGGGATGAGATCGAACACATGATGTGTGTATCGAAAAGCACCGTGCATCGGATTCATGGGTCGGCTCTTCAGAATTTTCCCGTGCCGGATTAAGTTGGCACACTTTGAGACCTTTTGGGACAGTATGGCACACCCCACCTGTGCTATCATTACAATAGCGAAGTAGAATACAGAACAGCCTTCATGGGAGCAATCCTGTGGGGGCTTTTCTTATGCCCCAAGGAGGTGCAGCGATGCCAAAGAAACCAAAGCGCCCATGTTCCTACCCCGGCTGTCCCAACCTCACGGACGGGCAGTACTGCAAGGAGCATGAAGCGACCGCCCGCAGGCAGTACAACAAATACGAACGCAGTGCGGACGTAAACAAGAAGTACGGCAGAGCATGGAAGAGAATCCGTGACCGCTATGCTGCGGCGCATCCGCTGTGTGAGATGTGCCTCAAGGAAGGACGGCTGACTCCCGTGGATGAGGTACACCACATCGTTCCCATCTCTCAGGGCGGCACTCATGCAAGGGACAACTTGATGAGCCTTTGCCGTTCCTGCCACACCAAGATACACCACGACCTTGGCGACCGGTAGGGCGGTCAAAATCTCTGCGGGTCCTGTACGCGGGCAGCGGCCCGGGGCTTCGTGCGCAAAAAAAGCGTTTTCAAAAGGGTAATTGACGGCGGCCGGTTGCGGTCGCTCATTTTTTGCGGAAAGAGGTGAAAAAATGCCGACAAAATCCAATAACACAGGTGGGCGCGGTGGCGCGAGACCCGGTGCGGGAAGAAAGAAGTCTGCCGTCAAGGAGAAAGCCGAAAACGGTAATCCAGGCGGACGCAGACTGGAAGTCCTGGACATTCCCGAAGTCGAGGGTGTCGATATGCCAAAGCCCCACGAGTTCCTCTCTGCCGAGCAGCGTGACGGAAGTACGCTCCAGGCAGAGGAAATCTACAAAGAAACCTGGGAGTGGCTAAAGAAAATCGGCTGCGCCGCAAAGGTATCTCCCCAGCTTCTGGAGCGGTACGCCATGTGCAGCGCCCGCTGGATTCAGTGCGAGGAGATGACGAACCGCATGGGATTCCTCTCCAAGCACCCCACCACCCAGAAGCCGATTCCATCGCCTTTTATCAACATCGGCATCAACTACATGAACCAGGCGGTGCGGCTCTGGAACGAGATCTTCCAGATCGTCAAGGAAAACTGCAGCACCGATTACGGGGAGGTTTCTCCCCAGGATGATTTGATGGAGCGTCTGCTGCGGGCGCGGAAAGGATAAAGCTATGTTTGAAAAAGTAAATCCGTGCCACCCGGACAAGGTGGCTGACCGCATCGCCGGCGCTCTGGTGGATGCGGCGTACAAAAAAGAAGAAAATCCGAGGATCGCCGTGGAAGTCCTCATCGGTCACGGCGTCTGCCATATCATTGCGGAGACTTCGGTAAGCATTCCACAGGATGAAGTGAAATCAATTGTTCACCGCATTGCCGGAAATCTGCACACGGATTATGTGGAAGTGCCGCAGGACGGACACCTCGCCAATAACCAGGCGGACGGAATCCGCTGCGGCGACAACGGCATCTTCAAAGGGATGCCTGTGACCAAGGAGCAGAAAGCGCTCTGCGAGATCGCCAAAAGTGTGTATCACACTTATCCCTATGACGGGAAATACATTCTGGACGGTGCAAGGCTAATTCTCTGTCAGAGCAACGCCAGGACTCAGCACCTCAAGGAAGTGTATCCTCACGCCGAGATCAATCCGCTCGGTGATTGGACGGGCGGCACGGACGTGGACACGGGTGCCACCAATCGCAAGCTGGGCAGCGACATGGCAGACTCCGTCACAGGCGGTGGTCTGCACGGGAAAGACCTATCCAAGGCGGATGTTTCGGTCAACATCTACGCCTGGCTGAAGGCGCAGGAAACAGGAAAACCTGTGGAGCTTGTCTGTGCCATCGGGGACGATACCGTGGACGGCATTCCCTATGCGGAGATCGTGGAGACTGCCCGGAGATACATCCAGTCCCTCGGCGGCTTTGAGAAATTTGCGGAATGGGGGCTGGTGCGATGAAAACGACAACGGAAATGCAGCTGGTGCCAATCTCCAAGTTGGTACCCTATGTGAACAATGCCCGCACCCACTCCCCGGAGCAAATCGCCAAGCTCCGCTCGTCCCTCCGGGAGTTCGGCTTTATCAACCCTGTCATCATCGACAGGGATTATGGCGTGATTGCCGGACACGGACGTATTCTTGCCGCCAAAGAGGAAGGCATCAAGGAAGTGCCGTGTGTCTTTGCCGACCATCTGACGGAAGCACAGAAGAAAGCATACATCATTGCCGACAACCGCATGGCGATGGATGCCGGATGGGATGAGGAGCTTCTACGTGTGGAGATCGAGTCTTTGCAGGGCATGGACTTTGACCCTCTGCTCACCGGCTTTGATGAGAAGGAACTGGCGGCTCTGTTCGATGACGGCATGGAAGCCAAAGAGGATGACTTCGATGTGGACGCGGAGCTGCAAAAGCCAGCGTTCAGTAAAAGTGGTGACGTATGGACGCTTGGCAGGCACCGGCTGGTATGCGGGGACTCCACGAAGGCTGAAACATACACCACGCTCATGGATGGCGTCAAAGCAAACCTGGTGATCACCGACCCACCTTACAACGTCAACTATGAAGGCTCGGCGGGCAAGATCAAGAACGACAACATGGCAGGCGAGAAATTCTATGAGTTTCTGCTTGCCGCATTCAAAAATATGGAGTCGGTCATGGCGGCGGACGCATCCATCTATGTATTCCACGCCGACACCGAAGGACTCAATTTCCGCAGGGCATTTGCCGATGCGGGATTTTATTTATCCGGCTGCTGTATCTGGAAGAAGCAGTCCCTCGTCCTCGGCCGCTCTCCCTACCAGTGGCAGCATGAGCCTGTGCTGTACGGCTGGAAGAAAAACGGCAGGCACCAGTGGTACACGGGCAGGAAGGAAACCACCATCTGGGAGTTTGACAAGCCTAAGAAGAACGGCGACCATCCAACCATGAAGCCGATCCCGCTGCTGGCTTATCCCATCGGCAACTCCAGTATGGCAAACTCGGTAGTACTGGACCCCTTCGGCGGCTCCGGCTCTACCCTCATTGCCTGTGAGCAGACCGACCGCATCTGCCGCACCATTGAGTTGGACGAGAAGTTCTGCGACGTCATCGTGAACCGTTACATCGAACAGGCCGGCTCTGCGGATAGCGTGAGCGTCCTGCGGGGCGGTAAGACATACAGCTATGAGGAGGTCACGGATGGAACAGAATAAACTGACCCTCGGCAGCCTGTTTGACGGCTCCGGCGGTTTTCCTTTAGGCGGCTTGATCTCCGGCATTACCCCGGTATGGGCTTCGGAGATCGAGCCGTTTCCTATCCGGGTGACTACCAAACGGCTGCCGTTTATGAAGCATTACGGCGATGTCTCGAAAATGAACGGCGCAGATGTAGAGCCGGTGGATATCATCACCTTTGGCTCACCCTGCCAGGACATGAGCATCGCAGGCCGGCGGGAGGGCTTGGACGGCTCCCGCTCCAGTCTTTTCTATGAAGCCGTCCGAATCGTAAAGGAAATGAGGTGCAAAACAGGTGGCAGATATCCAAGATACATCGTCTGGGAGAACGTCCCCGGCGCGTTCAGCTCCAACAAGGGCGCGGACTTTCAGTCCGTCCTCGAAGAGGTCTGCTCGGTCAAAGGATACGAAATTCATACTCCTCGACCTGAGAAGTGGCCGGCCGCCGGAGAGATCGTGGCAGATGATTTCAGTCTCGCATGGCGGGTATTTGATGCGCAGTACTGGGGAGTTCCCCAGCGCAGAAAACGTATCTACCTTGTCGCAGATCTTGCAGGCGGGAGTGCCGGAAAAATACTATTTGAGTCCGAAGGCGTGTCTGGGTATACTCCGCAGGGCTTCCGTTCGTGGCAAGGAGTTGCCGGAACTTCTGAAAAAGGCTCTGGAACGGCAGGCTGTGTCTGCCTGAACGACCAGGGTGGAAACCGTATGGATGTAACGAACGGCGTCACCTGCACCCTCCGGGCGGAAGCTCATCATCCACCCTGCGTGATGGAATCGGCAGGCTTTTGCACCGAGCATTCCGCACACAGCCGCTCCATCGGTTATGAGGAGGAAACCTCTCCCACCCTCCGGGCAGGAACAGTCCCTGCGGCAGTCTATGAGAACCATAGTCAGGACACCAGATACACCGGTTCATTGGAGACAGCGCCAACGGTCATGTCTACTTACGGAACGGGCGGCAATAATCAGCCCTTTGTGGTGGAAACGCCAAAGACGCTGAAGATCCGCTCCGGCTGTGAGGGAGGCGGCAAGGGTGCATTAATTCAGGAAAACAAGTCCGCTACCCTCGGCTGCAACAATGACCAGACGGTATTTGTGCCGAAGGTCTACGGCATCTGCTCCAAACAGAGCCATGCCATGCAGTCGGACAATCCGCACAGTGGATTTTATGAAGCGGATACTTCCCGCTGCCTGGATGCAAACGGCGGCAATCCCTCCTGCAACCAGGGCGGCATGGCTGTGGTGGCTGTGCAGGGCTCCATGATAGGCAGAGCCGACAAAAATGGTCCCCAAGGCAGCGGTGTCAACGAGGATGTGTCCTTCACGCTGGATGCTACCGACCGCCATGCGGTAGCCTACGGAATCGACCGCGCCACATACAATATGGGACGGAATGCCAAGTTCGGAATCACGGTGGAAACGGAGATCGAGCCAACGATGGTGTCCAAAGGACCGGGAGCGGTCGGACAGCCTATCTACCATTCAAGCAAGAGTTCCTTCCACACCAATTTTACGGATGATGATGTGACGGAAACGCTGGTCGCTACAGATTTCAAAGATCCGCCTACTGTATCCAAGGAGCCTGATTATATCGTTCGCAGACTGACGCCTACCGAATGCGCCAGACTGCAGGGGTTCCCAGACTGGTGGTGCGATGGACTTGAAACCGATAAGCCTACCGAGGAAGAGATCGAGTTCTGGACGGAGGTGTTTGAGACACACCGAAAGGTCATGGGAACTTCCTCCAAGCCGAAGAGCCGAAATCAGATCATTAAGTGGCTGAAAGACCCTCACTCCGATTCTGCGGAATACAAGATGTGGGGCAACGGCGTGGCTCTTCCCAACGTCTGTTTTGTGCTTTCCGGCATCGTGTACTATGCACAGTTATCCGGCGAATAATCCGGCAGCTATTCTACAGCAAAATGTGCGGAAATCGCTTGCTATTTCAGGGGTTCAGAGCGAATATGTGACTACCAAAAACAAAGGAGGTTTTCGCACATGGAAATCAAATACAATGTGACAGGCGCAAAGCGCAAGGAACTGGTCAAGGTCATTTCGGATGCCACGGGCGCCAGGGCGGAATACAAATTCATGCCCACCTGCAATTATGAGATCGACTACTTCACGATCACCAAGGACGGGACGCTCCTGTTTGACGACAGCGCTGACAGCGAGGAGGTCGAGCAGGTACTTGAAGCCATCACCGCCGCAGGCTTTGAATGCGAGGCGCAGGATGGCGAGGAACAGCTCTCCGAGGAAGAATCCGAAGTCGCCGACACTGAGCCACAGAGCGAAACTGTGGGGCTTACAGTGGAGATTCCGCTGGACAAAGCGGCGGTTGGCAACCTCACTAAACTGCTGGATGCCAAGGGCAGCCTGATTAAGAAGGCGCTCGGTGTTAGTGACCTTCCCATTGAGATTCAGGAAGACCGGGAGGCATTCCCCTGGTTTAGCGAGCTGCCGGACGCCGATGCGGTCAAAGCCTACTCCCATTTCATTTCCGCACTCTGCGAGATGAGCAAAAACGCCAAGCGCGTGACGGTCACGGAGAAAGCGGTGGATAATGAGAAGTACGCCTTCCGCTGCTTTCTCTTACGCCTGGGCTTCATCGGCAGCGAATACAAGGCAGAACGCAAAATCCTGCTGAAGAACCTCTCCGGTTCCTCAGCATTCAAGAATGGAGGTGCTGACCATGCGGTTTCCGAGTAAGGAAATTGTAGAGCGCATCCGCAGAGAGTATCCTGCAGGCACCCGTGTAGAACTGTTGCGGATGGACGATCCCCAGGCGCCGCCAATCGGCACACAGGGCACTGTGATGGGCGTGGATGATATCGGCTCCATCATGGTCGCCTGGGACAACGGCAGCGGCCTTTCCGTGGCGTTCGGAGAAGACCTGTGCCGGAAGGTCAAGAACACATCAGATGGTGGTAAAATGGTGTAAACTACACAATATCTTGCGGTCATCTTTGTGTAGTATATTATCGGAAATGGCCTTGCTATTATCCTCTTTTAGAGCGAATATGTGTACACCGAAAGGGAAAACACACCAAACGAAAACGGAGGATTCACCATGAACGAGAAAACAGCAAGGCAGATCGCAGAGATGAAAAACCAGACCATCGGGGTCGAGGTCGAGATGAACAACATCACCCGCCAGAAGGCAGCCAAGGTTGCCGCCGACTTCTTCGGTACAGGCAGATTTGAGAATACCGCAGGCCGCAACGGCTACAGCACCTGGTCGGCTTGGGACGCACAGGGGCGCGAGTGGAAATTCCAGAAGGATGTTTCCATTGCAGGAGCGGACGAGCAGAAATGCGAACTGGTCACCCCGATCCTGACCTACCAGGACATCGAAACCCTGCAGGAGCTTTGCAGACAGCTCAGACACGCGGGAGCGAAAAGCGATGCCTCCAGAGGATGCGGAGTCCACATCCACATCGGAGCGCAGGGGCATACACCGCAGAGCCTTCGGAGCCTCGCCAACATCATGGCGAGCCACGAAAGCCTGATCGCAGAAGCTCTGAAGCTCGACCGGGGCCGCATGGCTCGCTACTGCCGCACGGTAGACCCCAACTTCCTCTCCAAGGTCAACAGCAGAAAGCCCAAGACGATGGCGCAGCTTGCGGACATCTGGTACACCAGCCACGGCGCAAGCTACGGCAGGAGCCAGC
>OBDJ01000327.1_pt1 | contig 27385 bp, 28 predicted proteins | sample 1518041 | NCBI WGS metagenome assembly OBDJ01 (sample SAMN01760916, study PRJEB22395) | human gut metagenome
GGTTTTTATGAATATACCAATTTTGTTCGGTTAAACATACCCATGGGTGGGGCACGTTTTAAATGTTGTTCCGGGTCCCTTTTCAAGTGTTAGCTACACTGCATGATTCTCTGAGTTCTGGAGTGCTGCCTCCCGTTGTGAGGAGGATGGATAGAAATCGGGATCTGTTGTACTGATACGATACCAATGGTCGCCATACAGGATGGCATCATCATCTGTCGGAGGATAGTAGTCGCAGAGCTTCTCGCTTCCTTGGTCAACACTGTAGATATACCATCGCTGAGTATAGTATTGTCCCATGCCTTCACGGGCATAGTCAGTAATCCATGCTGTGGTATTGTAATTCGACAAAGAGAAAAGGTTGGCAATGCCTTCCTGTCCACCAACAAACTGCAACAGGGTGTTGCCGGCATTGGTGGACAGGTTGTTGTAGAGGTCGTATGTATTCTCTGCTATTTCGATGACGCTGCTGGTCTTGTCCATCAGTGTGCCGTTGAAATTGCTGTTGCCGACAATGGAGCTGACTGCATTGCCAGCACCCGCAGAGGCAAGGCTGACTCCCATTGCATAGAGGTTGTCGATGTCTGCTTTGAGATTGTCCTTGGTGAAGTTGGAGCCAATATCAGAAAAGTTGTCCAGCAGGTTCTTCCAATCCACATCTCCAAGTTCGGACAGTTTGAGGATGGCGGCAAGTTCCTGATTGATTTCCAGGAATGCGATGTCCCTGAAGGAAAGCCGACTGTTGGTGACAATGGACTCAAACTGATAGCAGAGTGTCTTTGTCTCTTCGCACACCTTATACAGATAGCTGCCCCAATAGAGGGCGTTCTGCGGACTACGCAACATCATGCCTGCCACAGTCCAGATCTTGGGCATAATCTTGGTGGAGACCATGTTGTAGATGCGTCGGTAATAATAGTTCTCTGTGGAGCTTGTCCATAGACCTAAGTCTGTAAGGGCACGGCGGTCGAGGAACTTGGACGTGAAGATACCAGCCGCAGCCACTTCCGCAGCTTGGTAGTATTCACGTATCTTGGCTACCTGTTCGGCATAATACGCCTCGGTGGCAGCCTCCGACGCGAAGGCGGCTGTCATCTCTGCTACAGTGCGCTTGTCATAGTTGACACTGTAGTACTGTGCCGTCATTGGTACGGCAACACAGACGAAGAGGATTATTATGAACAGATAGCGTTTCATTGTTGGGATGAATGTTTCGTTGTTTCTACTTTCAATATCTTATTCAGATTGATTGTGGGGAGTGAGATGAAGCACATGGCCTGTCTGGTTGACCTTTTGGGCGAATGGCAATGACTTCGAGATTCCTGAAAGTTCCCAGTCACGGCAGTAGGCTTCTATGGCGTGCTGATGGTCACACTGCAGCTCTTTCTTGTAGAGCTTCAGGGCTTCCTTCTCGGCTCGCTCAGTGGTGTAGGTCATATAGCACTCATGGGGCTCTTCCACTCCAAAGACCGCACCGACAGAACCACGACGGATGAAGACTTCACGGAAGAAGCTTCGCCCTTCCTTGTTCTCCAGACGGTTGATGGTGAAGATTTTCTTGCAATCGACATCGGTCAAGCCAAGGATGGCTTTGATCTCATCGAATCGCTCACGGAACTTTGCCTGATCGAGCAGCATCACGACATCGGAGTTGTTGATGATGGCTTCCTTGACAATGGGACTGCCTACAATGTCCTGAATCTCCTGTGTCACCACACCTACGCTCGCCCAGAACTTTCGGGCTGTCTTGTAGAGGTACTTGATATACTCTGCCATCATAGGGGAGGCAATGGCTTTCCATGCCTCTTCGATGACCAGCACCTTGCGGTTCTTCTTGATACGCATCTTCTGGATGAAGACATCCATGATGATAAGGGTGACAAGAGGAAAAAGAAGCGGGTCGTCCTTGATGGAGTCAATCTCGAAGACAATGAAGGTCTCGTCAAACAGCTTCGTGTCCAGGTTCTCATTGAGGGTCAGCTCATGGCTGCCTCCCTTGTAGAAGTCCTTCAACAGGTAGTTGTAGGCTGCCAGGTCGATGCCGGCAAGGTTGTTCTCCTTGATGATGTCCGGGATGCGGACAGTGCTGTACTCATAGAAAGTGTTGAACGAGAGGTTGTCAATGCGTTTCTTCACAAAGTATTCATCGAAATACTCTGTGATGACTTGCTCTACCAAGCGGTCTTCCGTCTTGGTGACTTCTCCCTGGGTTCCCTTCCAGATAAGCATGATGAGATTCTTCAGGAAGCCAATCTTCTCGATATTCAACTCCTCTCGCTTGATGGCAAAGGGGTTCATCGTGATAGGATGCTCATCGGTATAGCTGATATACTTGCCTCCGACATACTCGCAGAGTCCCTCATACGAGTTACCCGTATCGACCATGACCACATCGGTGTTCTGTTCCCACATCTGGCGCACTACGCTGTTCATGTGGAAGCCTTTTTGTATTTCCTAACACGCTGAGTCACAGCACTCTCTTGAAAACAACAAATTCAAAACGGTACAAATTTTGAACAGACGAAAATCTATAGTTCAAGGCACTCGGCAAAGGGGAAAAACTATGACAGGGGCAAAAAACAGTTTTAAGATTATTTATGAAAATATTTTGAGCAATTTTGGCTGATTGCTATCCAAAGAGCGCATTTCTGATGAAAAGTCCCACTTTCATCAGCCATAAAGAGTGAGACGGTCGAAAAAGAAAAAGAGGGATGAGAGAGCCTTCTTGGTGGCTTCAACATAGGGCGAAAATGGATGTCTTGTACCTCAGTTGTATCTCTGTTGGCATATATTGCTGATAGACAATGCAGGTTAATGATTCGGCGGCAATAGAATAGTACCATTGCAAAAAGAGTACACAGGGGAATTTATTGAGTTATTTTGCTTGATAGTACATCATAATAATGAGAATTATTCATTTTATTGCTAAACTAACATAAAAAATAAAGGTCTTTTGAGGCTATTTCGAGTAATTTTCGTAATTTTGCAGGGTAAAACTATATTTAAATATGGCAAACAAAGATATTAACCGTATAAAGGTAGTCCTTGTAGATAAGAAGAAAACAAACAAGTGGCTTGCCGAACAATTGGGAAAAGACCAGACTACAGTATCTAAGTGGTGTACAAACACCTCTCAACCAGATTTAGAAAGTCTGATGAAAATTGCCAAACTGCTGGGTGTCGAACTTTCCGAACTCGTTCGGTTTGAACAGATTCAAGCAGGCGAAATTGAAAATAACATAGAATAATGAAGAATAAACATACCTTTATAGACCTTTTTTCGGGTTGTGGAGGCTTGTCATTGGGGTTTGAAATGGCAGGTTTTACAGGTATTCTTGCAATTGACAATTGGAAGGATGCTCTGACTACTTATGCCTATAACAGAAAGGACGCAAGGACTCTGTGCGGAGACTTGTCTACACTTGACCCGTATAAGATTAAGGCTGAATATGATATTTATGATGTAGATGTTATCATTGGTGGTCCTCCATGCCAAGGCTTCTCTGTGGCAGGTAAAAGAATTATTGAAGACGAACGCAACAAACTCTACAAAGCCTTTGTTGGTTTTGTTGAGTGCTTCCGCCCACATGCCTTTGTGATGGAGAATGTCCCCAATATACTTAGCATTGGTGACGGAATGGTTAGAGACTCCATCATCAAGGATTTTGAGAGCCTTGGTTACAAAGTGAGTGTTCAAGTAATCACAGCGTCAGATTATGGAGTACCACAAAACAGACGAAGGGCTGTATTCGTAGGCTTGGCAAATGGCAAAGAGTTTCAGTTTCCAGAACCATATAAAATGGAAAAGATTACTTCTTTTGAAGCACTGAGCGATTTGACAGAAGAATCTCTCGCTGATGGTTCGCCATATCCTACAGAGCCGACATGCGAATTTCAGCGTTATGCACGTAAGGATAGTATTGGTGTTTATAACCATGACATCACCATACACAATGATAAGACAAAGGAAATCATTGCAATGGTGCCGGATGGAGGTAACTACAAAGACCTTCCCATAGAATTACAGCAGACGAGAAAAGTACATATTGCCTGGACTCGCTTGTGCAGCACAAAGCCGAGTATCACAATAGACACTGGACACCGACATCACTTTCACTACAAATGGAATAGAATACCAACTGTAAGAGAAAGCGCAAGAATACAATCCTTCCCAGATGATTTTATTTTCCAGTGCAGTAAAACAAGTCAATATAAACAAGTGGGCAATGCAGTTCCGCCTCTTATGGCAAAGGCAATTGCATTACAATTATCACATACGTTATGGCAAGTAAAGAAGTAACATATTATCAAGTGCCAGATAAATATTGGCACAGAATACATTTCGTAAGACCACGTTTCAAAAGCAATATAGAGAATGTCTTGCTCTATATGGCCAATGAGTGTTGTAGGATTCCCAAATGTTCTTGTGAAGAATACAACAGGAGGTATTTCAATGCCATTAAAATGTTTCCAGGAAATATTGACATGGCTGATAAGACTCTACACAATTGGCGTACAGAGATACCGGCTTTGTTCGGGTTCTACAAAGAGGACAAAGACTTAGATATAACTGAAACTTCAAAGATGGCTGTCTTTCTCCACGAGAATCAAGACTTAACTCAGTTTCTTAGACTGTTCCTGTTTTCTTTTCAGTTCCCTGGGGGACATATGAAGCCTCAGGACTTGAAGGACATAATATATCATGGCATAAGATTCAAGCCTGCACGAACAATTATTCAAGTACTTATGTCTGGCAATCGATTTTTGGGAGAGATGGGCAGCGAAAAAGAAATGTCAATATCTGCCGAAGAAGCTACATATTGCATCTTTAATGACATTCGTGTAACAAGTGGAAAGGTTACGGCAGACCAAGTAGCACAAACTATTTTAGGCAATAGAAAGAAAAAGATAAAATATTACAATCCGAAGGATTCTAAGTCCATGTCACTTACTGGCAAAGCACGCTCAAAGGGTGACATGACACGATATGCTGGGGATATTCTTGATTATATGGAAATAGCCAATTTGTTAGAGGAACATAACGGCTATTATACAATGAAAGGCAACGAGTTGGCTTCTCTTAATACCTTTGCAAATGATGTAACGTGGTTTAGCGGTTATGAATCATTCTACAAAAAGAAAGACATAGAGACAATGGAGTTATCGAAAGTTGAGCCTTTGTGGTTTGAATATGTCAACAACTCCATGAAACCTGATTTGTTTAAAACAGATATTCGGTCTATCATTGGTCAAAGTGATGAGATTGATGTCGTGTTTGAAGATAGGATAAAAGATGTAGTGACTTCTGATGATAGAACGAGTAAGGATATTGGCAATCTTGGCGAAGCTATCATCTGTGGTCATGAGAAGATGCGTCTAAAAATCAATGGCTATGACGAGTTTATCAAACTTGTCCAGATTGTTGATAGTCCTACTTATCATCCTGGTTTTGATATTGATAGTTTTGAAGCAGATGGGACAGAAGACCACAGGTATATAGAAGTCAAAACGACTATCAGTAAACAGCGAATACAAATGTATGGATTCCATATGTCACCGAATGAGTGGCGCGTGGCAGGAACTATAAAAGAACACTATTGTGTATATCGACTAATGCTGAGTGAGAAGGAGAAAATATTGTTTATCCTTCGCAACCCTGTCGCATTATACAAAACAGACAGAATAGAGGCAGAGCCACGCGATGGAATGGAAATCACATTCTCTACTGAACATTTTGAACCCACACAACTTCTGTCATGGAAAAGATAAAAGTCGCTTCACTATTCTGCGGATGTGGTGGCATGGATTTAGGTGTCATCGGAGGATTTTCCTATCTCGGAAAAGAGTACAAGGAGAATCCCTTTGAGATAGTCTATGCCGTTGACAACGATGAATATTGTACCAAGATATACAATGACAACTTCGCCCATAAATGTGTGGTAAAGGACGTTCGTGATATAAAGATAGAAGAGATGCCACAATTTGATATGCTTATTGGTGGCTTCCCTTGTCAGTCTTTCTCCATCTCAGCACAAAACCCTCCGAGACTCGGATATAAAGACGAAAGAGGAATGCTGTTCTTCGAGATGGTAAAGATTCTAAAAGAACGTCAGCCTCGATTCTTTATTGCAGAGAATGTAAAAGGTATTCTCTCTGCGAACAAAGGCAAGGCATTCCCTATGATAATGAAAGAGTTCAGGGATGCGGGTTATACCGTTATACATCAACTGCTGAATGCTTCAGAATATGGTGTTCCTCAGAAAAGGGAAAGGGTTATCATTGTTGGCTTTCGCAATCTGGAGGATTTCAGAAAATTTCATTACCCAATGAAAGTTAGAAGTTCTGAACGAAAGGTTCTTGGTGATGTTATTATGACAGAATCAGATAATGACGAATCTCTTTACTTCAGCGAAAAGGCCGTTGCAGGCATGATGGCCGTTCGTGAAAAGATGAACAAAGGACGTGCTATGTCCTTGACAGAGCCATGCAATACTATAAGTGCACATTTGGCAAAAGTTAGCCTTAATAGTACAGACCCTGTATATATGGTGGGAGAAAGATACAGGCGTTTCTCTTCAAGAGAGGCGGCTCGCATTCAATCATTCCCAGATTCTTTCAACTTCGATTCCGTATCACAAATTCGTCAATACAAGGCGATAGGTAACGCAGTACCGCCAGTATTGATGTGGCATGTCATACACTCCTTGCAAAAGATCCTCGTTGTACCACAAGTGAATTTTGCTGAGATAAAAGAACAATATCCCACCAGTATAGTAGAAAACGAGATAAACGACACTTGCCTTTTGGACATAGATAAGACAAAGAATGTTCTTATAAGTTTAGTCAAAGCTGATAATATCGAGCAATATCTTGACAGGTCAGCTAAGGTGTATTATACCGGTAAAAAATTTCCCTCCACCGTGGCACTTAATAAGTTATACTATTTCATGCCATATATGAAAAGTAAGGGAATACGAGACCTGTATTTTATAAAAATCGCTCGTGTAGGAACGCGCAAAGAGGGACAGCCAGACGAAGACAAGAATGACTTTAGACTCGTCTTTGAGATTGACTTCGTAGGACAAATGTTCGACGAATATAAGCCTATAAAACTTGATATTTGGAGGACTTTTACTGACACTACAATTGAAAAAATAATCAATTAAGATAATAACAATGAAAGAAAATATTGAATCTAAAAATATCGGAAATAGAAAATTCATAATAGAGCTTCGCTATGAGCCTAAAGTAACGATGTTGGACTCTAAAGGAGCATTGGTAGAAAAAATACAAGAAACGAAAGTGTTTCCATATAGTCATTGGGAAATAGGTCAAAGTGAGGTTGTTATTAGAGATGACAAGAATAAAGAAGATGCCCACAATGTTATATTAGTATCATTGAACCGCATCAGCTATATTAGTTATAAAGTCGATAGTGTGGAGTCATTTTATGCCAATTTCTCCAAGGTGTATGAGGCAGTGACAAAGGTACTTTCATCACTTTCTATAACGAGAATTGGTTGCCGAATTATTGGCACATACAAGACCAAATCTTTAGACTTCAACAATGTCCTTAAGAATTTTCAGGATTCATTCCCTGCAAAATTCTTATTGGATAAATATCCAGCTAAAGACATGTTGTTTCACCTTACATACGAGAACGGCATGTATGAAATAGGTCCGGTTAACATAAACGATGAGTTTTACAAGCGACAGTTTGATATACCAGATTATACGAAACATGTAGGTGTCGCAATTGATACGGATAATTATCTCACTAATGAAGCACAGGAAATCAATGAAAAATCTCTGATAAAGGAAGTGTATATGTTATCTCTGTCCGTAGAGAAAGAACTTTATTCTAACTTGATGAACTTTTAAATATGGTGAAAGGACAGAATAAGAATAAACCTTTCCAAAAACGGAGGGTAAACATTTCCACCCCTGCGGTTGATAATGAATATGATCTTGAAAGGAATATTAAGAGAATAAACTCATACTCAAGAACACGAAGAAACAGTAAAGATAAAGTCCATAGTCATATCACAGATAGTGTAGAAAGAGATGATTGTAGTCCATATGGAAATGGGGTCATAGAGACTCCCATTGTATCATCAAACCGTCAACGAACTGGAGACAGTGTAGCATGGGATTCTTATGTGCGTTTGGATGATAAAATCACGGACTTTGACTATAAAAACAACCAAGCACATACAGATTTAAGAAAAGAATTGGAATCTAAAATAAAAGATTCTATAAAAGAATGTAATGATGCTATTTCAAAACGGCTTCATATACAGTGGTACGTATGGACAATCATTGGTCTTGTAACAATAGTTGGAATCTGGTATTTGTTTTCGTATGCTGATGTTCACCCATTACCATCAAAAGTTGAGGATATGGACAAACGTCTGCATTCAATAGAGAATAAGATAAATGTTTCTGCAAATGATACAACTCTACGTTTACGAGCAAAATGAGTAGGTGTGGAGTTTTTGTAATGTAGATTTGTAAAACGCTTATCAAACATTCATCTTCTTATCCCGACATTTAGCCTCGGCAAATCACCCACAATTCCCTCCAACTCCCTGTCCACCTTGGATAGTTCCTCTTTGGATAAAGCATATATGCAGTCAATCGCCAGTCGGTTGGCTGCTATTTTTCGATGTGCGAGGATGGTCTCTTCACCACCGATGGAGGGGCGGTTTGCACCGCTCGCCTCCAGATAGTCGTTTACTGCGTCACGCATGGTGAACTCTCTCATTCCTGTCTTTGCCCAGTAGATAAGGGCATCGACAGCGGCTTTTCTTGTCTTGCTATATTCGTTGTCTGTCATGATTCTGATGTTTTGAGTTTTCTAAAAAAGTGTGATACATATCCAAATGGTGATTTCAACAAAGATGATTGTCCAACTTAGGAAAGCCAAGCCGAACATCCAGGCATAGGTGCGACCGTTGAAGTATGCACCTTCCTCGATATTGCGGATTCGTTTAAGCTCTTTCAGCTGGTGAGTGAACATGTCGTTTATCCGCTTCTCATGCTCGTCAAGGGCTTGCTTGAAAGCAGAAATGGCGGTGTTGTTCCGCTCGTCCAACTGGGCAAGTCCTTCATCGTTGATACTTACTTTGAGGTCGCTTTGCTCTGCCTTGACAATGGCATGGCATATTCCGTCAATTATGTTGTCTGTGCTCCTGTGGGCTGCCATAAGTGCCACTTTCGCTGATTCCAACCTCCTATAGGCATTGCCAAGTTCCTCCTTTGCATCATAGAGTGCTTTCTTGGCTGATTCAATCTCTTCCAGGGTCACTTTGATTTCTTCCTTGTCACTCTCGATGTTCTCGTCCTCCTGCATCTGATTGTAGAGGTTAAGCACATCCTGTGTGGCATCTTTCTTGTTTCTTCCCATACCGTTATTGTTTGAAAAGTTATCGTCTCATGCCTCTCTTTATCGGCTTGCAGAGTCTGTTTGCTTGCATTGCGCAGCGTCTTGCCCAGTCACGGTCATCATCGTCCTTATCACGTCCCCATCCACTGCCAGGGCTGCCACCGCCACCACAGGACTCAGACATCGATGTGGCAGCATCAAGGTAGTTCATGAAGAGCAGCATAGCCACATTCAGAATGTCAGTGTGGCTTGCGGATCCATTCTCAGGAACTTCGATACAACTGTCCATCGTGTCGTATGCAGCCCTCGGCATTATTATGTTGAAACGCTCACCATCGACTTCAATAATCTTTCTCAATCCGGCAGGAAGGTCAGGATTGGCCACATTGCTTGTGCGAGACAGACCACCTTGTGATGCCGTATTTCTGCTGTCCAATGTGGTAGCGTTTGAAACAGAAGGAGAAGGTCTTTGACCAACTGCAACAGGTGTTGGCTGAGGGTGCAGCTTGCGGAAGGTATTCCCGATTTTCGATGCAGTGAGATTCCTTCCTACACCCAGTTCGGAAGCCTTGATGGACGTTTTACCGAACTTGAAGCGGTAGCCATGCACCCTGCCTTGACCATTCTTGTCACGGATAAGCTCGATGTCATATCCCTTTGCCCTCAATTGGTCGGCATATTCATCCCAATCAAAGAACGGCATTGAACGCAGCACATCCGTACAGGCTTTGGTCACCTCCGCAATGCGCTCCTGACGAATATCCATGGCATCCTTCCAACCATGACGCTGATTGATGGCTTTCGCAGCCATCAAGGCACGTTCACCGATGAACTTCACATCATTGAGATTACCGTCCATGTCGATGCGGTTCACCACCAGATGCAGGTGGGGAATGCCACTCTTGGAGTCACGGTGAAGGGCGGCAAAATATTGTGAGTTGGCTATGTTGGTCGGCTTGACCGAAGTTGCAGCCTTGTCTTTCTTCTTGCCGATGTGGTTCACCTTGGAGATACCATCCATCTCACGAATGAACTCGTCAAGGAATCTTCTCCAGTCCTCCATAGTCCAGTTACGTGCCTCCTCCTCAGATGGGGAAAGCTCAAAGCGGATGGACGTCAGTTCGATGGGCTTCTTGGCATACCTCTGCTTGAACAAGGACTGATGCAGCACCATCTCGTCCCACATGCCCATTGGCGGCAGACCCTCGCTGAGATGGTTGGTCTTGACGATGTCCGCGCGGTTGTTTTTGGTTGCGTAATTGGTCATTGCCTGACCATGCTGAATTGCTGATGCTTTTGCTATCATAACATATCCAAGAATTTGTCTCTAATGCGGCTCAATTCCTCTATCAGTGTATTGATGCCTTGAAGCCAACGTTCCATGAAGTCGGCTCTCTTGAAGAGTTTCAGTCTCTCGGCCTGTGGCAGGGCATGAAGCGCATTGCGCACATAAACCAGTTCAGACCTTGCCCCGATTAAGCCCCTCAAGGCTTCCTCCTGCTCTGCGGTCATGGGTAGGGATGGCTTGTGTCCGATGCCTAAGTCATGTAGATAGGTGCTCTTGCTCCTGCCAGACAATCGAGCATTATGTACTACCAGGTTGTAGTGTTCTTCTGTGAAACGAACGTCAATGTGTCTGGTCTTCGGAGGTCTCTTCCTTGAGGTTTTCTCCGTGTTGTTATTCTTGTCTTTTGTCATTGTAGATGGGGTTTATAAAGTTTATACTTGATATAACAGGACAGTCAATGTGAGCCTGCGAACATTCAAGAATGCCAGTAGGAAGCGGTGGGCGAAGCGAAACCGTCTGACACTGGTACTTCTTGTTTAGACCTCCGAAAAAAACTACGGCTAACAGAGGTAGCGGCTTTTGGATAGCTTGCCTGTTAGGAAAGTCAATAGTCGAAATAAGGGAAAAGTAGAAATGACATCATGAGTGACTTGTGGTGATATGTGCGCTATGCCTCTCTGTGTTATCCTCGCATTGCCTTTCATGGGGCGGTGGCTGCAAGAGATTGCCCTCGTCATCATAGACAGGAGGCGGCAGCAGCTCAACGGGTGAAGCCTCTTCTCCTTGATTGAAGTCATCTTCTGACGGCAGTCCAGCCTCATACTCAAAATGGTCATCACCTTCCTTTTCCCTTTGTTTGAAGTCTTGTGGTATCGGAGAAGGATCTGAAAGTCCGCCCCCGATAACATGAGAATTAACGAAAGGGGAAGAGGTATTATAAGAGGAAGGAACATGGGGCTGCAGAATGTCAGTAGTGGCAGTATTGACGCTGCTGTCTTTCTGCTGACCTATGCTATTGGAGAGATTGCCTCCCGAAGAGCAAGCGGTATCGGATGGGACATTGGACACCGATTCCTCTTGGGTGGCGGAAATCACGACTTGACGGTTGTAGAAGGGATTCTTTATGGCTTCCTTGATGCCGTCAACGTACCAGAAGGCGATGCACAGTATCGTATGTATGGAGGTGCGGTTGTTCCTCTCGGTTGAGAGAATGCCCACCTGATTGAACAGTTCCACCACTTTTGCCGCTGTCTTGCGGTCACACTTCCAAAGGGCAGACAACTCAACGGTTGAGATGGCAAACTGCCCGATGGTGAGTGAAGCGGAGAAGCCTGTCTTCTGATAAACACTTGGCTTGGTGGTAGCCATTGATACAAAAGTGTCGAAGGCGGTCATGCGGTGGAAGCCCTGCCTGTCATCCTTTAGAAAATCGAGCTGCTCCTTGGTCAGCAGGATTCCGTATTTTATGCTTTGGTTACTCATCTTGAAAAACTGGTTATAAGTGAAACGGATTACTCAGCAAAGAGAGGACGAATGATTATTCTTTCCCCCTTTCGTAAAAAAGTAGATCCTATTATCCATCATCTCATTCTTCCCTATTAGGAATTTTCTCACCCTTGACCCTCTTCATGGAGGTAGGCTTGTTCTTCTTGCTCTTCTGTAACATTGCCAGATGAGCCTCGAAGTCTGCCTGTTCCTCCTGGGTCGATTCGTAAGGCTTGTCCCATGAGCCACCTGCCTCAATCCATTTTATCAGCTGGTCTTTGAAGAAGTAGAGCGTATTGCCTCTCTTGTAGAATGGGATGCGCCTTTCAGATGTGTACGCATAGAGCGATGAGACCTTCTTACGGACAAAGGCACTTGCCTCTCTGATGTCCATAAGAACATGGTCATTCTCGCTCGGAGCATTGCCTATTCTCTGACCTATGTCATCAAGACGAGTCATCATCGTATTGACCTTGGTCAGAAGTTCGCCAACTGCATTGGGCAGCTGGTCGAACGATAACGATTTGTTTTCTTCCATTTGTTATCCTGATTATGTTATTCACTTATGTCTGATTACCCTCTCCCTTGGTTGGCATCTTGAGAGAGATACGTTCTGCCGCATCACGTTTGAGCTCGTCCACCACATCGGCATACACCTGAGTAGTGGCAAGATTGCTATGGGTAAGCAGCTTGCTCACGGTGTAGATGTCCGTTCCCTCTGCCAACTGCAAGGTGGCAAAGGTATGACGGAAGCAGTGGAAGGTGATGTGTTTCTCGATGCCGGAAGCCTTTATCCACGGTTTGAGATACAATGCCACTGTACTGTTCGTGAGGTTCTTGAACACCTGTCCAGTTGCTCGCTCGCCACAGAGCTGCAGAGCCTCTTCGCTGATAGGCAGGATTGCAGCGGTGGAAGTCTTCTTTGTGATAATGTCCATTCCCCAGCCGCCATCAGCCAACTTGACGATATTCTCCCACTGGAGTCTGATGCAGTCAGAGAGGCGAAGGCCTGTGAGGCAGGAGAAGAGACCTGCACGGCGAAGGACATCACTCTTGCAAGGAGTCTGAGACAACTGCAACAACTCTTCCTTGGTGAGGAACTGCCGCTTGTTGCCATGAGCCTTGGCACGCACAAGTTTCTTGGCGATATTCTCTTTGAGCAGTCCGTCCTCATATGCGATGGCAAGGATGCACTTCAACTTGGTAAGGTTGTTGTTGGCAGTCGTTCCCATCATGCGTTTGCCATTGTGCATACAGGCATCCGACAACAGGTAGTCGAGGAATCCCTGGCAGTACGGAACGGTAAGGTCGCAGAAGCGGCACTCGCCATGCGTGTAATTGTGGAAGTGCATGTAGGCGGTTGCCCAGTTCTGGCTGCTGCCACGCTCAATCATGAGGTTCTTGAAGTATTCCAAGAAACTCTCCTTGCCCTTGTTGCGGTCGAGGAAGCCATACTCCTCATTGATGATGGACTCAGTCCTGCGGCACTTGATGATTTCCGCTTTCTGAATCATACTCTTGTTATACTCCTGCTGAAAGCGTTCAACAGGGTTGGTGTAGATGTAAAGACCAAGGTACTCCCTGCGTGAGAGCTTGCCTGTCTTCGGGTTGCGGATTGGAGGATAGAAATCCAGATAGAGGGAAGTCTGTCCGTTCTTGATAGGTCGTTTCCGCACGGTGACCTTTGTACAAATGTTTGTCATATTGTTACTTTTTTTATTGTTGCTGATGTGTATCTATGGATGCGAATAGCCAATGGTTACAACGCTTTAACTCTCAAATCCGATGCAAAGTTAGATTGCCGTGAAAAGAGAAAGTAATGATGGCTTCAAATACTGTCTGAATTTAACCTGAATTTGCTTTTGAGTATGATTTTACACTAAAAATCGGACTTTAAACAGGTATAGGAAGTGCATTTTGTCTTATATCCGTTTCTCTGCGTTGTGAGTTTATTTCGACCGTCAATGATGGCAGTTTCAGACCATTTACAACGGTATGGGTCGTATATGAGTTTGTTTCTCACTTCCGCTTAGCCTTGGTCGAAGTACTGTTTTTCTCAGCCTTCTTGCGTGCAGCCTCCCAGTCTGCTTTCAGATAATAGTTGGCTCTTCCACCTTTGAACTTCCGGATTCTCACTCCATGGGTTTCTGCAAATCTGCGTACCTGAGTCTTACCCAATCCGTAGAGTTTCATGATGTCGAAGCAGGTGTACCAGTCATCGGAAATGTTCTTACCCTGTTCTTCATTATAAAGCCCGATAACCCTCTCTACATCTTCTTTCTTGAAGCAGGTCGTTCCCCATGCATGAACAGACTGGAGTTGGTAACGGTTTCGGACTTCATAGAATCTGCCATACTTGATATTAAAGGTGCTCAACACCTCTGCCATCGTGTAATGGGTATCGTGTGTTACTCCATCAGGTGCTCTTTCACCAGCTCTGGGAGTCTTGCGATACTTTGCCGACTTGTTGACTGAGCCTGTCTCGGCATCTTTCAGCCTCTGTGCTTTCTTGGACGTTGCTCCTTCTAACGATAGAGACGAAGGGAGAATCACATGATAACCTTGACCCTTGGCTATTTCAAGAAGGTCTTGCAAATAGATCCTTGTCATGCGCGTACCTAAATTTACGGCTCTGAGTCTGCCTTGACGAATAAGACTGCGTACTGTCTTGACGCTGATGCTTACTGCCTGCGCTGTTTCCTCTACGGACATCAGCACAATTGGAATGCGAGTTGTAGTATTCATTTTTACCGTTATTTTTTGAATTTTGCAGTGACTCATGGGGGATGGTCCTTGACTGAAACTTTTAAGAGGAAACAAGGGGAAATAAGAGGAAATAAGAACCCTCATTAAGAACCGTGTGTCCCTCTGCCCATGGTACAACCGTGGTACAAAATTACTCAAAACGGATGAAACTTGCAATAGGCGGTTGGAGCGTTATGTTAATGAATATGTATTGAAAATGAGCTATTTATGACGTTTCTCTAAGTTTTGTTTGGCGTTCGTTTCGATGCGTTTTAGTCGATATGGGATGCATGTGGAACGACTTGCCGCTGCCACTTGGACCCAGACAAAAGAAGTTTGAGTTGTCCGTGATCTTGTTCTTGCCTTCCTTGCCGCTGATGTCAATGGCAACAGGAACACCTTGTCGGTCTGTATAGTAGATTTTCAAAGGGGTCTCCTCGCTATGCTGTATGTGTTCCTTATACATGAGACAGGCGGCAGCGTCACTCAATGTGAGGAATCGGTCGTAGTCGGGATTCATGCCGTAGCAGTTACCGGGGAAGGAGTTGACGAACAGCTCCAACTGGTTGTAGGCACGCTTGCTGATATGGATGCCCAAACGACCGAAGGCGTTTTCCAGATGGTTGGTGCATTTCTGGATGTCGGCATCAATGGGAACACCCACAACAAGGTTGAAGTGGGCATAGACCAGCTGCTTGTTCTCCCTGGCAATGACTTCCTGCACTTTCTTGATGTCCTCCACAGCAATGAGGTTGCTGGGGTTGGGCATACTGGCATGACGGTTCTTCTTCTTGTCGAGAAGGGAGAGCTCTCGCTTCTGGTTCGGTATGAAGAACATCTGGTTATACACCACGACATCGGCTGACGGGATGCTGTCAACCAAGGACACCATGTCAACAGGCATGGCGACATTGTTCACCTCGATATTGGTGAATGGACGGACGATAGAAGGTGTGTTGATGCAATCGACATCGACAAGGCTATAGACCTTGCAACGCTTGTCGCCCATGCAGATGGACTCTTCATCTACCTTGAAGTTGGTCATGGAGATTATCTTGTCCTTGAAGTTCATCGCGAAATAACGGTCAACATAGTCACGGGCTGTGGTGCCATCAAGATAGGTCGCCGATACTCCCGAATCCTTCAGCTGGTCTTTCACTTTGCGTATCTTCACGACAAAGTCACGCCATTTCTTGCTGTCAAAAGAGAAGATGCGACTCTTCTTGTTCTCCTGAGTAATGATAAGGTAGGTCTGACTGTCGGTATAGGGACGGCCTGTGAAATACCTGAAATAAGACTCTGACAGAAACTCATGATTATCGTTACTCTCATCATGGAAATGCTTGCGGACAAACACATCCTGTTTATGGATGGCATAGCCTTCTCCAAGGGTCTGGGCAAGGGAGGTCATCAGATGGTTGAACTCATAATAGCTGTCGATGTTGGCAGAATACTTTTGGACGGGGTTTTCCATCTTCAGGATGGCAGAATACTCCCCGGTCTTGGTATAGAGCACACCGATGCCATCCACGTCCTCGATAGAGAAGTAGATGTCCTGGAATATCTTCTTCCGCTTGCCGCCTGTACCAAAGGCTGATACGGAAATTGCCATACCAATAAGGATAGCCACGAATGTTATGATAACGTATAGAATCATTCTTGTTCTGGGTTTACATTAACTTGATATGAAGATAGGCCCATCCTGACGAAAGGGTGAGCCTATCGGTTACACTATTCAGATTTCAACACACTTGCTCATTTGTTTACGTTTGAATTGAGTTTAATCACATTCTATGCGAACAAGCATAGATGAACACACCATGATCCTCCTTCTTGGTATGCAACCCCTTCTTCTGCTTGAAGAAGATAAGGGCTGCACCAGTACAGAGAGAAACGGCAAGGACGAGGAGACCCGCTACAAAGCCAAGGATGCAGTAGGTGATGATGAAGCCAAGAATGGCTCCACCAACGGCACAGGCTGCCCAGGTGATGTAGCGACCTTGAAACCCCATAAATTCGAGGGGCTTTTGAAGTCCCTTGAACATGGGATAACAGACGTACTGGGTATCGTTGTTTATTGCTGACATGATGTATCTCTATAGCTTGAACGACAGGTTAGATACCGAAGAACAGAGGCAGAGCCTGGGCTGCTGCGACAAGGAAGATACATGCGCCAACGACCATCATTATCTTCTTCTTGACATCCTGCTCCTCGTTGTTCATGGCTATGTAAACCGAGATCGCACCGACCACAGCAACAACGCCAGCGATGGCATAACAGAGCTTCACGACGAAAGGCACGTACTTCGCAATCTCCTCCGTGACGGTTGCCAGAGCATCAGTACCGGCTGTGTAATCACCAGCGGCGTTCTGGGCATAGGTGGCAATGGTGCCACAGAGGAGCATCAAGGCAAGCGTCTTCATTCGCTTGGCTCCAAACAGATTTTTCGCAATTGTTTTGATTTTCTTCATTTGCTTTCTTTTGATTTACTTAATTTGTTACTACACACAATTATCTCTCCTGCAGGTTGAGATGTCTTTGTTATCCTTAATCTTTTGTACCTATACTATGTTATATCCGAAGAAGGCAGGGAACAGGATGGTGGCACCTATCATGAAAAGGCATGCGCCGATAAGCATCATGATGGACTTGGTTACATCTCCTTCGCCTGTATTCATCTTTATATATATCTGTAGTGCGCCAATGATGGCAACTATGGCTGATATGGCATAAAGGAGATAAACCACGTAGAGCATCATGGTCACTGTGAAATCATGGGCATTGCTAAGAGCATCAGCTCCCCAGCTGTAATCAACACCACCGCATTTGGCAGAAGCTGACATGGGCAAGAGGAGCATGATGCCTGCAATGGCAAACAATTGATTGTATTTACATCTTATCCCTGGCATTCTTCTTCTCTATTTTTCGTTTGTTATGCTTCTCGTTGAGATTCTGCATAAACTCATCAGCAAAGAAACTGCACTGAGCCTTGGGGTCGATATGCTCCAAGTGCGCATCATTCTCTTCATTGAGTTCCTGGCTTGTTACGGGCTGCTCCGTCTGGGACGGTTGTGGAGTTTCCTCAGCTACAGGAGGATTGACTGCTACTGATTTACCTGTTGGGTTCAAAACCCTAAGTCCATCCTCCGTTACCTGTTCTGTATAGGTGGGGACGCTTAAATCAGGGTCATCGCTGTGCTCTTCCACCGCAACAGGCTGCTCCTCGTTGGCCATGTCACTGACATCATAGGTCTCTTCTTCTGTACTTTTTTCACCTTTCTTTCCGTGGAGGTCTAAAGTGATCTGCACTGCGAAGTACACCACATAAGCAAAGGTTAGGACGAGTGCAAATATTACAAATCCTGACATTGTTCAATTTGATTTTTATGTTATCCAATATAATTATTATCATACTCGGAAGATAGACGCTTGTCCTGTGTTATCCCGAAAATCAGTGCAAAGGAACATATAATTCAACGAACAAAGAAAAATTTCAGGGTTAAGCGTATCATACTTAACACACATTACAAAAGAAGTATGATCTTCTTTGTATAATCATACTATAGAGGTCAAGTTGCTGTACATAACAACGAAATAAGGCTCCAGCGAAAAGCAATAGCCATTTGAGGAGCCTCAGTAAAGGAAAAAAGATTTGCTGCTGTATAAGCAACAAAAAATCCTTGCCTATTGCAGACAAGGATTCAATGCTTTATTATATATGTAGTAAAGAAGCGGGGGCGATTGTTCAGTTATCGTCCCAAGACATCTTCCTTCCAATATTCTTGTAGATTCTCTTTAATGCAGTTCATTACATCAGAGAAGTCAATATGTTCCTTCCAACGAATCTTTTTCAAGAATGCTTTCCACCAGGCATTACGTGTTTCGTCTTGGGCAAACGTGTTCGTGAACAGGGCGAGGTTATCTTTGTATGATGTATTTCTGTTCTTGAAGGTGCTGACTATGGCTTCTTCTAGAAGAGCTTTGTCTATTTCATGATAGGTGAAGAGCTGGTACACATCAAAGAAATCCTTCATACGGCTGTTACTCTCGTCGCGGTCAACCATGGTGTGAAACTTCTCAGCAATCAGCGTTTCCAGCGAATAGGCATAGATTTCTACAGCTGGAACATCGGGAAGCAATAATGGGTAATCCAATGAGACAGGATAAGGCGTAACCACATCACCGAAGCCAATGTCAACAGATACCTGCTGCACTATAGTGTCCAAGTGGGCCACAACCTTCACACAAGTGCCTGGGTATTTCTTCTCAATGGCTATCGGTTCCAGTTCAAAAGAACCAGCATCAAAACGGACACCATCATCCTCACATTCCACACTGCATACCTTTTGGAACACTTCTTTAAGACTGTCCCTATCATTGCTGATGCGCTCACCGAGCAGGTCAATGTCGATGGTGGGTCGAGCCTTAAAACCATCCAATGCAAACAGCAGGGAACTTCCTTTCAACAAGAAGTGACTTTTATAAGGGCTTGCTGAAATGCGGAACAACAAGCGTTCGTGCAAGTATCTCACAAGCACCTTCATGTAATCCTGCTTCTCCTCTTTTGCTAGGTTTAGCAGACGTGTCTTAATGGACTTTCCAATATTCTTTGTCATAGTCTGGTCTCCAGATATTTAGTCAAGGTGTTCTTTACTCTTAGTCTCCCTGCGTATTCATGGAGAAGTGTGATGTTGCGATTCTCATTTTTGAGATAATTGTCAATTACCTCACCGCACACGTCAAGACCTATCTTGTTGCGGTACTTTACGGCATCGCATACGGATCGCTCCATGTCCGTAATAAGAACCTTGTATCCCGAAATATCCTTTTTCACAACGCCAAACTCAAGGTTCTCCTTCTTCCAATAATAGAGGTCTATGGGAGGGTATTCGGGCAGACGTACCTTTCGCTTGGCATCGATGGCGATACATGTAGCTGCCGGCACATGCGTAGAAAGTCCATAGTGGGCAAATGCACTATAAAGGCAAAGCACCCCATTAGGTACTATGCGCTGTACATCAATCATATTATTTGCCAGCGCAGATGTCTCTACATAAACACCTTGACGGATTCGCGTTAGCGTTCCGTCCACTGTGGCACGGCGCAGATGTTCGTAATCACCACGGCTTTTCACTTCACCTGTGGTCATGAACCCGCCTTGCTTTTGCAGTGTTTCTATGATGTCTTTTCTATTCATCTCATTCACTGTTTTGGGTGCAAAGTTACAATCATTTATCGAAAATCACGAATGTTATTCGTAAAAAGTTACGGAGAATATAAAAATTCCCCGTAGTTTACTACATTTACGAGGTATTCGTATTTATCAGAGTCTCATTTCGATTAAAAGAGAAAATATGGCAGCAGGTTTAAGTTTACATTCATCCATGTATATATACATGACCTTTTCAAACATGGAAAAATAAACTTGCCTGTTCTCAATTCAAGTTTACCTACCTTATTATATATATAAGCCCATCTAAACTTAAACCTAAACTGCATGGGCTGGCAAGCCTTTTCTTTTTACCGAAAGAGAACTGCCCTCTGGAGTATATGATTTGGTGCTTGTTTTACAATAAAACTGCTTATTTTGCATGAAAAACGCGAATAACTTGCAGGAAGTTTGGTGTTCTGTAGATTATTCGTTAATTTTGCAGGCAAAATTTGCAGAACGTGCTAAAATGCACGTGAAGCGATAAGTATTAACCCTAAAAAATAGAAAGGACAATAGCAAAGAATAGAAATTAATCGATTGGCACATGGAAGCAGAATGTGCAGTACATGCTCTAAATGTTTCCCAAATGTTTCCCAATCCCAATATATGTTGCTGAAAATCAGTACCTGTTAGCAGCGGCGCAGGCTGCCATTGAAGGCTGATTTCAATAATACTGAATAATGACATTTATGGGCTGCATGCTTTACTTGGTAATGGCATGCGGCCTATTTTGTTGGAAAAAACTGTAGTTTCTATTAATTTATTTGTATTTTCTTTAGTATATTTGCTTCCCATAATTTTATAGTTTCCAATAAGCAAGCAAAAAACGATGATATTGACAATTACGGCAGCATACGATGTTTGGACGAATGACTTCTATCAGAATAATGAAGCATTGGTATATAGTTTTGGGATAATTGTCATTCTGCTTTTGGTCATCATGATAATCATTTCCATCAGCAAGAGCAAAAGGTTGAAGACGTTGCAGCGCATCAATGAGGTTGCCGAAGAATCCAACCAGCTGAAGAATGCTTTCATCGCTAATATGACTCACGAAATTCGTACTCCTTTGAATGCCATTGTAGGCTTTACAACTATGCTTGCCGAAATGGATGATCTGGACAGAGAAACCCGTATGGCTTTTCTGAAGGAGATTAATGATAACAAGGACTCGCTGCTGCAACTGGTCAATGACTTGCTGGACTACTCGAAGATTGAGGCAAATACTCTGGAATATAACGATGGAGAAGTGGATGTAAACGCGCTGATTGATGAAGTCTGTACGACGGAGAATATGCGCTCGCATCCCACGGGCATTCAGGTGGAGTTTGTAGAACGGTTGCCTCAATGCCGTTTGGTGGTGGACCGCGTGCGTTTTGCCCAAGTCATAGGTAACTTGGTGAGGAACGCCTTGAAGTTTACGGAGATGGGCAGTGTGAAAATCGGTTGCAGGAGATTGAGCAACCATAACTTCTATTTTTATGTGGCAGATACAGGCTGTGGTATCGATGAAGTGGGAAGACATGCCATCTTTGAACGGTTTGTGAAGATGAACTACAATATCAAAGGTACGGGGTTGGGGCTTTCCATCACCAAATCTATTGTGGAGCACTATGGGGGAGGTATCGGTGTGGAGTCTAAGAAAGGGGAAGGCTCCACCTTCTATTTCACGTTGCCTGCCGGTATTGAATACAAAGAGTACGGTAAATTTTGATTTGCCAGTCCAAGAAGGCTCAATCAGCCATTTTCTTCAACTTCTTGAAGTGGCGGATTACTTCCAGATAATCGCGGTCGGTGCAGGCATTGAATTTATTCCATAAGTCACCCATTACAACGGCACCACCGAATCCGTAATCCTTAATCTCCAGTATGTTGTCGGGAGTAATGCCTCCCAAAGCCATGACTCTACTGTCTATGACCTTACTTTTTCCTGCTTGCCGCAACTCTTCGGCTGTGAAGCCGGACGTGACTCCGGACTTTGTGATGCAATTATATATCGGGCTTAGGAACAGATAGTCATAGAAATGCTTCTTGTTCTGCACTTCGTCCAGTGAATGGCAGGTGCAACTGATGTGGCCCGAATAGTCGTGGGGCTCTTTGGGATTGCGGGTGTTTAGATGAATCCCCATCAGGCTGAACTCTTCCTGCAGGTAGAAGTGCTCATGGGTAATGATGCGCTTATGGTATTTTTCGGGTATCAGCGTTAAAAGCCGTTCTGAATACATGGCGGGAGTTTCCGGCTTCCTCAGATGTAGAATATCCAGCCCCTCTTCGAATAGTGCCGTGATAATCTTGTCTTCTTCCACAAAAAATGTGGGTGCTGTTACTACGATGAGTTTCATTTCTTTTGTTTAACTTTTAAGTTTAGCAAAGTTAATGAATACTTATGGTAGAAGCCAAAGAATTTCTTTAAAATATGTTAGATGGCTATTTTAAACAAGAAAACGCATTCTTGAACCTTAGTTGCTCAAGAATGCGTCATTAACATGTTTAGTGGGACCTTGTTACTTATTTCAGTCTTTTACCTACTACATCCCAGTCGATGATGCTCCACAGTTCGTTCACATGGTCGGCACGGCGGTTCTGGTAATCAAGATAGTAGGCATGTTCCCACACGTCGAATCCGAGTAGCGGAACAAGACCGGCGCGTACCGGATTGCTACCGTTGGCTTCTTTGGTGATGTGGAGTTTGCCGTTCTTGTCGGCAGACAACCAAGCCCATCCGGAGCCGAACAAGCCGACAGCTGCCGCGTTGAATTCCTTCTTGAAATTCTCAAAGCTGCCGAAGTCGCGTTTGATGGCTTCTGCCAGCTTGCCGGTAGGCTCGCTGTGGGCAGGCTTCGGAGCAAACTGTAAGAAGTATAATGTGTGGTTCAACACTTGTCCTGCATTGTTGAAGATGGCACCGTCCGGTGCTGTGGCAACAATGGTTACCAGGTCTTTGCCTTCAAATTCCGTTCCCGGAACGAGGTTGTTGAGGTTGTTCACATAGGTTTGCAGATGTTTACCGTAGTGGTAATCTATGGTTTGCTGACTGATTACAGGTTCCAGTGCATTGTTGGTGTAGGGAAGTTTTGGCATTTCGTAAGTCATAACTGTTATCATTAAAATCGTTAATATTGTATTCATAAGTTTCAATTATTTAATTTTGGAACTTTACTATATAAACACTATAACCTATAGAAATGTTCGTACGTCTCCGAAGCTTTTTTTATCTTTGCCTCCGTAAAAACAAAGGAAGAAAAAATATCATCATTTTAAGATTATACGGATATGCCCGATTATATAGAGGAACTGAACGAAGGACAACGGAACGCGGTGTTATACAATGACGGTCCGTCACTGGTGATAGCCGGTGCCGGTTCGGGAAAGACGCGCGTGCTGACCTACAAGATTGCTTATCTGCTGGAGAATGGCTACCAGCCTTGGAACATTCTGGCATTGACCTTTACCAACAAGGCGGCGCGCGAAATGAAGGAGCGTATAGCCCGTCAGGTGGGGCCGGAGAGGGCGCGCCATCTGTGGATGGGAACCTTTCACTCCATGTTCCTGCGCATTCTGCATGTCGAGGCCGGGTATATCGGCTTCACTTCGCAGTTTACCATTTACGATACGGCAGACAGTAAAAGCTTGATACGTTCCATTATCAAGGAAATGGGGCTGGATGAGAAAGTGTACAAGCCGGGGATGGTGCAGGCGCGTATCTCGAATGCCAAGAATCATCTGGTTTCTCCGGCAGGCTATGCCAACAACAAGGAGGCTTACGAAGGAGACCGTGCAGCCAAGGTTCCGGCGCTTCGCGACATCTACCAGAGATATTGGGAGCGTTGCCGGCAGGCAGATGCGATGGACTTCGACGATTTGCTGTTCTACACATTCCTGCTGTTCCGGGACCACCCCGAGGTGTTGGCGCGTTATCAGGACCAGTTCCGTTACATTCTGGTAGATGAGTATCAGGATACCAATTTTGCACAGCACAGCATCGTGCTGCAACTTGCCAAGAACCATCAGCATGTCTGTGTGGTGGGGGATGATGCACAGAGTATCTACTCCTTCCGTGGTGCCGATATTGACAATATTCTCTACTTTACGAAAGTATATCCCGATACGAAGGTCTTCAAGCTGGAGCAGAATTACCGTTCCACCCAGACCATTGTCCGCGCGGCCAACAGCCTGATAGAAAAGAACCAGTGGCAGATACGCAAGGAAGTGTTCTCGGAAAAGGAGAAGGGAGAGGCCATTGGTGTGTACCAGGCATACAGTGATGTGGAAGAAGGGGATATTGTGGTGAATAAGATAGCTGAACTGCGGCGTGAAAAGCGCTATGCCTACTCTGATTTTGCGATACTCTACCGTACCAATGCGCAGAGCCGTATCTTTGAGGAAGCCATGCGCAAACGCAGTATGCCTTACCGTATTTACGGAGGCTTGTCGTTCTATCAACGCAAGGAAATCAAAGATGTAATCGCTTACTTCCGTCTGATAGTGAATCCCAATGATGAAGAGGCTTTCAAGCGTATTATCAATTATCCTGCGCGTGGTATCGGAGATACGACAGTGGGAAAAATCATTGCTGCCGCCACCGGGCACAATGTAAGTTTGTGGACCGTGCTTTGTGAGCCGTTGGCGTATGGCTTGAACTTCAATAAAGGTACGGTGGGAAAGTTGCAGGCATTCCGCGAACTTATATCCGCCTTTATCACAGATGCTGCGGAGAAGAATGCCTACGAGATCGGTGCCGACATTATTCGCCAATCGGGCATCATCAATGATGTGTGTCAGGACAACTCTCCCGAGAATCTGAGCCGTAAGGAGAATATAGAGGAGCTGGTGAACGGTATGAGTGATTTTTGTGCCCAACGGCAGGAGGAAGGAAACCCGAACGTGTTGTTGGGTGACTTCCTTTCGGAAGTTTCCCTTCTTACCGACCAGGATTCGGATAAGGATGGGGACGATGAGAAGATAACCCTGATGACTGTACATTCGGCCAAGGGATTGGAGTTCAAGAATGTGTTTGTAGTGGGGATGGAGGAGAATCTTTTTCCCAGCAGCATGGTGGGTGACTCTCCCCGGGCATTGGAGGAAGAACGGCGGCTGTTCTATGTAGCCATCACACGTGCCGAAGAACACTGTTTCCTATCGTATGCAAAGACGCGTTTCCGGTACGGTAAGATGGAGTTTGGCAGTCCCAGCCGTTTTCTGAAGGATATAGACGTACGGTTCCTGCGCCTGCCTCAGGATGCGGGAATGTTCCGCAGGGTAGAGGAGGAAGCTGCCGTTTTCCGCAGGGAGAACGCCAGAGGCTTTGCGCCTGATAAGGAAGATGCTCCGTATGGAGGAAAAGAGCGTGTGTCTGTACGGCCGAAGCAGCAGATTATTGCGCCGACCGTTCCACGTAACCTGAAACGGGTGGCGCCTTCTGCAAATACGGCAAGTACATCGCCTTCTGCCGGCGCGTCTGCCAACCGTGTACAGCAGGGACAACTGATAGAGCACGAACGTTTCGGCCTGGGTGAAGTTTTGAAAGTGGAGGGCGAAGGAGACAATGCGAAAGCCACCATCCGCTTCAAGAATGCGGGAGACAAACAACTTTTGCTGCGCTTCGCGCGTTTCAAAGTTATAGGGTGATGAATATTGTTTACAAAAGAATGACTTTGCAGAAGGGCGGCATCTGTTTTACTAAATATTCCCCGGAGAATTACTAAAATGAGGAGGACGATTTAGTAAATCTTCTCCGAAGTTTTACTAAATCGTTGGAGAGGGCTTGTCAACCCCTTGCGGCGTGTTTATTAGGATGGAATCATAAATGGTAAAAAAAATATATATAAAATGACAAATAAAGACTTTTCCCTTTTCCCTTCTCCCTGCTATATTATGGAAGAAGGATTGCTGAGAAAGAACCTCGCACTGATAAAAAGTGTGGCCGACCGCGCAGGTGTGGAGATAATCCTCGCTTTCAAATCATTTGCCATGTGGCGTTCCTTTCCCATTTTCAGGGAGTATATAGACCACTCTACGGCAAGTTCCGTCTACGAAGCCCGTCTGGCATTGGAGGAGTTCGGAAGTAAGGCACATACGTACTCGCCTGCCTATACCGAGGTCGATTTTCCGGAGATAATGCGGTGCAGCAGCCATATTACTTTCAATTCGCTTTCGCAGTTCCACCGCTTTTATCCGGTAGTGGTGGCGGAGGGAAGCGGCATTTCCTGCGGTATCCGTATCAATCCTGAATACTCTGAGGTGGAAACGGAGCTTTATAATCCCTGCGCACCCGGTACTCGCTTCGGTGTAATGGCCGACCAGCTTCCCGAAGAACTTCCGGCGGGTATTGAAGGTTTTCACTGTCATTGTCACTGCGAGTCTTCTTCCTACGAGCTGGAACACACATTGGAGCACTTGGAAGGAAAATTCTCCCGCTGGTTCTCACAGATTAAGTGGTTGAATTTAGGAGGCGGGCATCTGATGACGCGTAAGGATTATGATGTAGAGCATCTTGTCCGTCTGTTGCAGGGCTTGAAGGGGCGCTATCCACATCTTCAAATCATTCTTGAGCCCGGTTCCGCTTTTACTTGGCAGACCGGTGTGCTGAGCTCGGAGATAGTGGACATCGTGGAAAACCGCGGCATTCGTACCGCCATTCTCAACGTTAGCTTTACGTGCCACATGCCGGATTGTCTGGAGATGCCCTATCAGCCTGCAGTGCGTGGAGCGGAGATGGGCGATGCGGGCCCTTACGTCTATCGCCTTGGAGGAAACTCCTGCTTGAGCGGCGACTATATGGGACTGTGGAGTTTCGACCATGAGCTGCAGATAGGGGAGAGAATCGTCTTTGAGGACATGATACATTACACCACTGTAAAGACGAATATGTTCAATGGAATTCACCATCCGGCCATTGCAATGTGGACAAAAGAAGGAAAAGCTGAAGTTTTCAAGCAATTTTCTTATGAAGATTATCGTGGGCGAATGAGTTGATAATCAAAAGTCTGCTTGTATGCCTGGCGAAAATGTACACTTTTCTGTGTGAAAAAAGTCTGCGGAATGTTTGCAGGTTTAAGGAAAATATCTACCTTTGCATCCGCAATCGCGGAAATAGCTCAGTTGGTAGAGCATAACCTTGCCAAGGTTAGGGTCGCGAGTTCGAGTCTCGTTTTCCGCTCTTTCAGATGTATTGAAGATGACTTATGCCCAGGTGGCGGAATTGGTAGACGCGCACGTTTCAGGTGCGTGTGTCGAGAGGCATGCAGGTTCGAGTCCTGTTCTGGGCAC
>OBDJ01000362.1_pt1 | contig 25469 bp, 25 predicted proteins | sample 1518041 | NCBI WGS metagenome assembly OBDJ01 (sample SAMN01760916, study PRJEB22395) | human gut metagenome
GGGCGGTGTGGAGCTGTTCTTTTTCCCGCCGGGGCTGGCCGGATGGCTGGGGCTTATCCGACGGGAAAAAGAACAGCTCCACACCGCCCACGGCGATGGAGTCGCCGGGATGCAGATCGGCGGTCGTCAGCGTCCGCTGTCCGTTCAGCAGCACGCCGCTGCTGTGATTCAACGGGTTGACCCGCCATGTCCCGGCCTCGTCCCGGGACAAAATGGCGTGACTGCGGGACACAGAGGGAAAGTTTATGCGAATATCCGACCGTTTTGCGCGGCCAATCACGTTTTCCCAGTGATAAATTTCATACCGCGCACCATTGGACAGGGTCACAAAGCCCCAGCTCTCCCGGTCCTTTCCCCGGAACAGGGACAGGCAGCACCGCACCAGCAGCCAGACTGCCAGCCCGGAAACCAGCGTCCTTCCCAGCCACAGGATCACCGGCAGCGCCGGAGAGATGTATTGTTGTAAAAATGCCGTCATAGCTCGTCTCCACTTGGGTCCTTTTTCTATCGTTCCGATTCTATCATACCATTTTTGCCCGGAAAAGCAACCACCATCAGAAAAAAACAAGAGCACGCTGCCTTACAATTCTGTAAGATACGCGCCCAATAACCATTTCACTGATCGGGCCTCGCAGAGGAAAAAACCTCTGTGGGGCCCGGTTTGCGTCTATTTTTCAGCGCGTGGGCCATGGTGAAATCATCATGTTCCAACTGTCGGCACACGGACAGATGGTCCAGGTACGGCACGTGGTCAGACGGATTCGGCGCAATATGCTGTTTCATGTTTTCCGATGAATGAATATGCTTGTAAGCTCGGAGGATTCAGTGGCAGCGATTCCCTTGAATTCAGAAAAGGAAACTCTGGTGCCGGTAAGAACTAAGGAAACTGTGTCTGCTATAGACTGTTGGGTTACAGAAGAAATCGGAGAGAACGAAGGATTCATTATAATTGGCGTATAACAAAAAGAGCTATCTGACTTCTCTAACAGAAATCAGATAGCTCTTTTCTTGTGAATAATGAAATTCCGTTGCCAAAACGTTGCCACAAGGGGATTCGAAGCTTAAAAAATCCAGTATTTACGGGCTTTTTTCAAGATATGAAATTATTCCCACTCAAGTCTTGGGCTTTGATTTAGGGTTATAAAATGCACTCTCGATACGCTTTTTGTCCAAATAATCCACGTATTTCGGGCTGTACATAGGTTCCTTACGAATTTTGTAGCCGTTTTGTAGCCAGCTATTTTATACGTACTAACCGTTCGCAACGACTTATTTTGAATGATTTGCAGCGGGTTTCGGTATGATTCCCGCCAATAATCACCCGGAATTGACCGCCTGACTCACCTCAAAAAACATCTTGGAGGTATGACCATGAGCAAACTTATATCCTGTCAATTCAACATAGACACAGCCTGCGTAGAATTGGTTTTTGATGATGGAAGCCAGCTTTCCATTGACTGCACCGCCGTTGAAAACGAAGTTGCCGATAACCGCTTCCAGCGGTCAGAGCTGGATTATCTGATCTACAATGACCCGCTTGCTTATGCAGACTTGGTTCTGAACGGCGATCCCGAAGCATACCTGAAAGCAGTGACGGAATATGAGCCTTTCGATAGCTGACGGAAAGGCTATAGCGCAGCAGCCGACCGCCGTCAATGGTCAAGATGAACGCTTTGCGCCATTGACTGCCGTCGCCTGCCGCGCTTTTTGGGCAGACAAGGCGGGCAGGCGCAGATTGTGCCTGCCCGCCAACATCCAGTATTAAATAGGTCTAATGTTAGGTGCTTGGGTGTGGTTTGTATGCGCTTTGCATTATATTGTTCGTGCTTCAACTTTTCATTCCTGAACAAGTCTCCTTTCAGATAATTAAAAAACAAAAGCGACCAACTTTTTACGGTTGATCGCCTTTGCTCTGGTCATTCTTTGTTTCTTTCAAATCAAAATATGCATCACAAAAAAGTTTTTGGTCTGTCATCTTCGATTGAATACTTTATAAAATCGAATTTTTCCTTGTTGTTCTTGTAATAGTCCTCTGCCGCAGTACAAAGAATGTAGCACAAGTGGGATATATGTACTTTCAATTCTCTCCGCACTATGTTCATATCTTTGCCATAGGCGACCATGCTCAGATCACCGTTAGCACCATCTTCTCCGGTTATGACAAGCTCAAATTTATCAACCTTGCACCGAGATTCGTGAATTCTTGATTGCTCTACATTTGGTGTGCTTTGGTGAAGCAGACAATTACGCAAACTATAAATAATTTCCTCGTTCAGATAGGGCATATCATATCCGTATGGAGAATCACATCTATCTGTAATAACATATTGGCTGCACCAGTTTTTATAGCGCACGCCGTTGTAATCCTCGTTGGGATATTCAGCTTTTCCACAGGTGTCAGGTAAAGTCAGCGCAAGTGCTAATGCTGACAAATACAGTTCATGGGACAAAGCCATACGAATCTCATGTACAATTCGGTCTATCAAGCAAATCACCTCATTTCAGCCATTGACACAACAGCGAACATTTTAGACAGTTTTTGTATGATTAAAATTTTCTGTTTGCAATTTTCTTCAGTTTTCTGTAACCCTCACAACCTATAACTTGTATAGCATTGTACTTCTTCAATGCGTTTTCGAGAGTAATCCGAATTTGGACGGGAATGTAATGTGTAAGCGCATTTTGATTGATTACCGAATGAAGATTGGCTTTGCTCTGATTATAAGTATTCCAAAATGTATTTGGGTCTATATTCTGATTTGACGCAGTCATTCGTTTCATTAGATTCTCAAAAGCAGTTTTTTGCTCATCAGAAGCATCAGCTGGGAGACTTCCTTCTATTGTCTTGAGGAGAGTCGGTACATCCACAGGATTCTGCGCACACATTGCCAGTATCTGCAAAATGTAGTTCGTTTCGGACTGCATTAGCATCTGCTGTGTTAAGAACAGAGAATTCTTTTGCAGGTTCTTCATCAACTGTTGCTGCTCAAGAATTTCTGATGCACAATTATAGAATTCATCAAACATTCTGAAGCTGAATGAATCCATTTTTCTTACGAAGTAATGCTTGTGCTTGTCCCAATAATCTGTTTTGAAAAGCATTTGAGACTCATAGAAAGCACCATCGTTTAATTTGCCTTCTGAAATATAAGATCCTACTTCTGCAATGCTTGTTTGCAGTTCTTCTACCTGCAAGACAATCAGCGATGCTGCTTCTGAAATCTTGCGGCGTTCTTGAACCCAATAAATGATAAACGCTGATGCACCTACGATAACCAGCAATATATCAATCCAGTTTTTACTGACAAAAATAGCAATATTAGCCCACATATTTTGTATATTCACCTCATTTCAACCTTTCGCACAACGGCAAGAGTTCTTTGTTTTTGAAAAAGATATGTTTATTCGGAATCTTCCTTTTTCGTGTTTTGGACACTTAGGATTTGCGTTATGCCTTTGAGCTCATCACCAATCCTTTTCACAGATTTAAGCAAATCTTCCTCATCGGTTGTTGATGAGAAAAATGTCATATAGTGCTCCAGATCCACAAAGAGATCACTTTGATAGGTTTCACCATGTGCTTTATACTCTATCGTTCCGGTTAGAGGCTTCATGTTTGGATTTCCACGAAGTCTACTGCTGCCGATATACAAGTCGTAATGCTGCCCAGCGCCTATGATGCACGCTTTGCCTTTTATCCGTTCCAATTCCTGCTTTATCGATTCTTCCGGAATACTGTCAATGAATCCCCGATCTAAATTGATTCTGACATGCTGAGCAGTCAGGTTTCCTCGGTTTATAAAACGAGCAATATACCATGTTCTTCTGATATAATGGAATTCCAACTCGATAATAGGTCTGTTCGTTTCTGCAAACTGCTTTTGCATCTCCCTTAACTGTTCTTTGGATGCATTGGCAGCCTTGATATTTGCCCAACAGATAAAAATAGTTGCTATAACATAAATCCCTGTGATTATAACCATGACCCATTCCGCAGTCATCTGATTCACCTCATTTCAACTTTTCGCACAGCGGCAGGATTTCATCCAATTTGGCAACGATGCGCCTCTGTTCAGCAAGGGGAGGGAGTGGTATCGGCATCTTGCTTAGAATCGTGTGGTTCAGGTTACTCATTGTGGTTCCGACAGACTCACCACCCAAATAGAATTTAACATAAGGAGATGAAAACAGCGAGACGACATAGTAAACATATAGACTCATGCTTGGTTCCATAAAAAATGATCCCGTTCCGCAAAGCCAGCCATCCTCTTTTTCTGTAACAACTGCGCAACGACCCATTTCCCCACGTCGTCCTAAAACAATCATTCCAGCATGGAGAATATATGAAGAAAGTCGTCTGCGAGTTGCTTCCGAAATCATCATTTTGTCGGATGGCACAATTTTTCCATTAACCATGTTGGCAGGGTTTACGAGTGGAATACCTTTCTCAATATAATCCGTCTTATGAAGCATACTGCCGAAAGGACCAGTTGACATTGTGCTCATTATTTCTGAGAATCTCACCCACCTCCAGCTCTCCGGAATGTCAAACGGAATCTCATCCTCTGCAATTTCCGGCAGGGGCTTTTCCTTCTTGATTTTGCCTTCCTTAATTAGCCTCTTCTTTTCTGCCTGAATCTGCCGATACAGTTCTTCGCCCGTTCCTTCTTCCGCTCTCTGCTCAACGAGCTTGCCCTGAATCGCATATTGCAGAACGGATTTTTTCATATCCTCCGGGAACTCGGTGTTGACCTGTTCCAACCTTTCATAGGAAGCTGCATATCGGTCAATATAGGGAAGAAGGTCCTCGATTTTGGCAACGATACGTTTCTGCTCCGCAAGGGGAGCTAATGGAACAATTATTTTGTGGATAGCTTCGTTAGACAAGCCTTGTATTGCGACGCCTCTACCCCTTAATCTTCCGGTGTTTTTGTAAAGATAGAACAGATAATAAAAATAATAAATGTTCACATCTTGATATGGTCTAAGCCTATGCACATGATTTTGAATGCAAACTTCTTCATCATAGTTCCATACCGCCGACCTGCCACAATCACCGCCTTCGCAAACAAGCAAATCACCTTTTCGCACTGTACATCTTTCAAGCTCTGCTTCAGTAAAAGGCATTTCTTTGATTTTTGTGAAATCAAATCTATCCCAATAGAGATTCGACGTAGTTATAAACTTCCTGATAGTTCCATTAGTTGAACCAGAAGAATTTTGTGCCTTTCCCGTGTTATGTAAGAATAAATCTCCAACATAACACCATCGCCAATTATCTGGGATGTCAAAGGGGATTTCATCAGCAGAGATTTCAGGCAAGGGCTTTTCTTTTTTGATTTTCTTTTCACTTATTAGTCTTTGCTTTTCAGATTGTATCTGCTGGTATAGATCATCCGCAGTTTCGTTTGGCACACATTCTCCCGTGAGCTTACCTTGGAATGCTGATTGCAAAATGCTTAATTTCAACTGCTCGGGAATCATTTGATTACACCTCCCGGCAGCAATGCTTCAAGCTCTGCAAGCACCTTGTCGATTTCGGCATTGAGGGAGGTTCGTCTCTCCTGATACTCTCTGATCGTATCGAGAGGATCGAGAACTTCTTCTTCCTCGTGAGGATAGCCACAAAGGTCGATATTGCAGCCCTGTTCATTCAGCAGATAATCAGCGGTAAACTTCTGTGACTTGAAATATTCTCCGTCGGGAATTACCTCTCTGTTGTTCCACCAAGCAATACAATCATCAAAGTGCTTTAACTCCATCGGCTTGGTTTTGGAAAAGTGCTTTCTGTCAGACGGAATATCCACTCTATAGAACCATGTTTCTGTTGTCGGCTTTGTGTTATCGAAGAACAACAGATTGGTGGTAATGGAAGTATAGGGGCTGAACACAGAGCTGGGCAGTCTGACAACGGTGTGCAGATTAAACTCGCCAATGAGCTTTTTCTTGATGTTTACCTTCGCATTGTCCAGACCGAACAAGAAACCATCCGGCACGACAACAGCAGCTCTGCCGTTTTTCTTCAAACGGTACAGGATCACCGACATGAACAGATCGGCGGTCTCAGAGCTTGCCAGATCATCGGGGAAGAATCCCTGAATGGACTTGTCCTCATGTCCGCCATAGGGAGGGTTCATCAAGATGACGTCGAACTTATCCGCGTCCGTATAGTCCAGCAGATTATGCTTCAACGAGTTCATGTGATAGATGTTCGGAGCCTCAATGTCATGCAGCAGCATATTGGTTACGCAGAGCAGATACGGGAACGGCTTTTTCTCGATTCCGTAAATGCTGTCATCAAGCTGCTTTTGAGCAGAAGTATCGGTTACCTGCTTGGATAACTGTCCAAGCCAGGAGGTAATAAAGCCACCCGTACCGCAAGCGAAGTCAGCCATCTTTTCTCCCAGTTTCGGCTTGATCATCAGCGCCATGAACTCGGTGACTGCTCTCGGCGTGTAAAACTCACCGGAGGAACCGGCAGACTGCAATTCACGAAGGATTTCTTCATAAACAAAACCAAAAGCATGGCTTTCCTTGACGTCATCAAATTCGATTTCATCAATCACATCAATGACCTGACGGAGATAAACGCCGTCCTTCATATAGTTGTTGGCGTCCTCAAAGGTCGATTTCACGATCGCTTTCTTGATCGGAGTGTCAGGTGCAACCTTGATACCCTCATAGACAATCGTGTCGCCTTCTTTTACATCATTGCCTTTCAGCACCGGGAACAAAGTGTTGTTGACAAAGTTCAGCAGCTTGTCTCCGGTCATAGCATGACCGTTGCTGTCGGCCTTTGCCCAATTTCTCCATCTGAGGTCTTCGGGAATAATGGATTCGTAGTTGTCCTCATTCAGTTCCCAATCGTCTTCTTTGGCATCGTAGACTTTCAGGAAGAGCATCCATACCATCTGCTCAATTCGTTGAGCATCGCCGTTGATACCTGCGTCCATACGCATAATATCACGGATTCTTTTTATAAAACCTGACTGCATCGCCATAATTAACTTACCTCTAATTCATAAATGTTCGCTTCAAGCTCCTTAATAGCAGCCTCATACTGCGCTTTGCCGCCGAACAGCTTAACGATTTTTGCAGGCTTTCCAAAGTCGGCAAAGTCTGCAAGAGAAAGGACCTTAATATCCTCAACCTCAGTGATGCCTTGGTTCATATACTTGTCCAAGAGGATGGAGAGAACTGCCTGCGCTTCGACGGAATACTTGCTGAAAAAGTCCTTCTTCTTGACGTTGTTAGCCCGCTCTTTTCTCGTCAGCGGCTTCCTGCCGTATGCCACATAGCAGATAAAATCAAAATCATCGACATCAGACATTCCTTGTTCCGCTTTCAGAGCCTTCAAATCAATCCCCATCGCAATAAAGGATTGTTCAATCGTTTTCTTCTTATCCGATGCTTTCCACTTGTGTATAAAGTCAGAAAGGGACGCATATTCGCCTTTGATATTGGTTCTCGTGTAGTCGATAATATCTTCCTGACGAAGCAGCTTGCCGTTGGCATCATACACAGAAACAGTCTTATTGATAATCTTCACACTGCACCCGTCTTTATCAACGATAGGCGTTTCAACGGGGTCAACGGGCGGTTCCTCTCCAATGCCGCCGGGTTCACCGCCTTTGGGTTTGTTTCCTCCGCTGCCGTGTTGGAACCCCTCAACCTGTTCTACGGGACCATCCCAATCAGGGTCGCTAAAGAGCCTTGTCACATTTCTAAAGTCCATAACGACAAAGTGTGTCTTACCTTCCTTTTCCCTGATACGGGTCCCTCGCCCGATAATCTGCTTAAAGGTAGTCATGCTCTCAACCGTCTTGTCCAGAACGATCAGCTTTGTCATCTTGCAGTCTGCTCCGGTGGAAAGCAGTTCGGATGTCGTAGCGATAACCGGATAAGGGCTGGACACGGAGATGAAATAGTCAAGTTTGGATTTTCCGTAAACATCAGAACCGGTGATTCTGACACAGTAGTCCGGATTTTCCTTGACCATATCAGCGTTATGGTTGATGAGGGCAATTCTCATTCGCTCGGCATGATCTTCGGAAGCGCAGAACACAATAGTTTTCTGCATCCTGTCGGTGCTTTTCAGATACTCGGTAATCTCCCTTGCAACCTCGTCAATACGGTCTTGGAGAATGATATTGTAATCATAATCCCTATTGTTATAGATTCGGTCTTCGAGCACATTGCCGTATATATCGGTTTGCCCTTTGTGCGGCCTCCAGCCGTCACCGATGTTGGTCGTGATATTGATAACCTTGAACGGAGCAAGGAATCCGTCTTCGATGCCTTGCTTTAAGCTGTAAGTATAGACAGGCTCTCCAAAGTAATCTATATTCGATACCTTTTCGCTCTCTTTTGGAGTAGCGGTCATACCGATTTGGGTTGCAGAAGAAAAATACTCCAAAACTTTACGCCAGTTGCTGTCCTCCTTGGCACTTCCACGATGACACTCGTCTACGATAATTAGGTCAAAGTATTCTGCGGGAATCTGTTTGAAGTGTTCTTCATCATTCTGCCCGACCATCTGATGATAGAGGGCAAAGTTTACTTCACGGGATGCGATCTTGCTCAAACACGCCTTGTCGGAAAAGTCCACTTTATAAATGGTCTTTTCAAGCGGTGCAAAATCCTGTAAAATGCTCTGGTCAACAAGAATATTTCTGTCAGCCAGATACAGGATTCTCTTTTTAAGGTCAGAGCGGAGCAGGCGATAGACAATTTGAAAAGCGGTGTATGTTTTGCCTGTGCCGGTAGCCATAACGAGCAACAATCTTTGCTGTCCTCTGGCGATTGCTTCAACGGTCCTGTTTACTGCGTTTCGCTGATAGTATCGTGGAGGGTACGTGCTTTGAGAAGAATAGTACGGCTGCGAGACAATTTTCTTTTCCATATCGGAAATGCCCTTGCCGCTGTGCAGCTCAGCGTAATATCTCGCCACAAGCATCTCTTGAGTTGGAAATTCCTCCAATGCAATTTGCTGCTCTTGTCCGGTCAAGAAGTCATGCTCATAGAAAGCATCTCCGTTTGAGGAATATGCAAATGGGAGATCCATCATCTGAGCATAAGTCATTGCCTGCTGCAAACCATGAGATACAGAATGATTATTATCCTTTGCTTCGACTACAGCGATGGGCTTCCCGTCATTGAGGTAAAGCATATAGTCGGCAAACTTAGGCTTACTACGAGCAACGATATTGCCACTAATGTTGATCCTACCATCCGTGATCTTGGTCTCCATCGTAACGTGACCCTTCCATCCATCAAGAATGACCGGAGTAATATAATTCAATTTGATGTCTTCTTCCGACATCTGTTTCTTGCCCAATATGGTCATGTCAAAACCTCCTAATCAAATTCTTTGGCGTTGGTTAGTCACGAACCGTTTCAAGAATGTCTTCAATCCGGCAATCCATTACCTCGCAGATACGAAGAAGAACATCCGTGGTTATGTTGTCTCCTTTGCCGAGCTTTGCAAGGGAGGCAGAACTGATGCCGGCTTTTTCTCTCAAATCACTCTTTTTCATATTTTTGTCAATAAGCATCTTCCAGAGCTTGTTATAGCTGATGCGCATATTGGGAAGTCCCCCTTATCAAAATACATAGTCACATTATAGCACACATTTGTGAAGATTGCTACCAGATTCGCAAATTGAAAATCTGTAAACGCAAATGAATTTTTGCATTTACAAATCAGATGTTTATATGCCATGTGCAATGCGTGTTCTACGCCTGCAACATATTTTGGATATTGAAGATATACCGGCGTGGCGGTGCTTCTATGTGTTGTTGCGGTCAAAACATTCCGATTATTGGTAAGCCCTGTTCTCATGCAAGCTCCTTTCTGCGTCCCTGTTACGCAATAGGGGTGTTTTTCGGCTGCTTTCTCCGGCTCATGACTTGGGGAAAACGGAGATTTTCAAACAGGAGCACGCCGGACAACGCCCGGGTTCGTCCGACGCGCTCCTGTTGGCTATTTTCGTATTTTTACGGCTCTACACCGTAGTTGCTCACAGCTCCATGTCGCGCTTCTTGCGGCGCGGCATATCACGGTTTCCGGACTGTTCAGGTTTCTCCGGCTCGGTGTGGAGCATGAATTGTATGAACTCCTTGACCTTGCGGGGTGCTCGTTTGAGTGCCGCCATGAAGTCCTTTGTCTGCTCTTGCAGCTTTTCATATTTGCGTTTCCATACGCTGACATCGCGCTTGAGCGTTTCCACTTTATTCTTCAAATCTCCGATCAGCCCGCGAGAAGCGACTCCCTCCTTGGCAAGCTCCTTGAGAAACTGCGCGTCCTGCGGCGTCATGGAGATATTGCCGGAGATGGTCTTTTTCCCAATGCTGTCGATTTCGTGGAAGGAAGCTGCCGCGCCCTTTTGCTCCCTAATCTTCTCGTTGTACTTTTCCAGCGTCTGCTTCCTCCTGTCAATCGTATCCTCAATCGATTCCAACCGCGCCTGCTCCTGCTGCACTTTGAACTGCGTCACGGTCAGGTGTTCCTCCGAGCTGCCGCGTTCGCCGCGCTCCACATCGTCATACCCTGCCTTTCGCATGGCGGCGAAGAAATCATCTTGCAGAACGGAATAGGATTTTCGGAGCACAGTTTTCCCGTTTGCGTTCAGCAGCGGCTTCCCATGCTCGTCCAGTGCGGGCTTGGAATCCCACTTTTTGCTCATACTGACCTGCTGAATCGTCACCTTAACCGTACCCACCAGCGATTTATCCTTGCACCGCTTCGACCACAGAATTTTCTTCTCTACGACGGGGATATAGACCACATGAAGGTGATAATGGTACACGTCCTTGCCCAGCGCGTCGGACATGGCGCGGTTGCGCTCGTCGGCGTGCATGACCGCAGAGAGAATGTACTGCTCTCCGCCTACGATTTCTATTGCGGATTTGTATGCGTCGGTGTAGAATTGTTTTGCGAAGTCATAGCCGCCGTGATTATGAAAATAGGCGGTGTTTACGTCAAAGACCAGCTCGCCGTAGAGAAAGGCGTCCTCTTTCAGTCCGCGGGTGGAGATGATCCCATCCTCTTTCATCTGCTCAAACATCTCCGCATATCCAGCGGTCGGTTTCTTGAAATGAATATTGAGCCGCGTTCTTTCCGGGACAATATCCTGATTGACATAGGATCCCTTTTCCCGTTCGTTGTGTTGCTGCGCATTGCCGATTCTGGCAGCGGTCAGCCTCATATTTCTTGCGTTGGTACGATGGATACCGTCGCCTCTTGCCATGGGCATTTACCTCCTGATTTCAGATTTCGCAGGACAAGGTGGCTTTCGGGGGAGCACTTCTGCGGAAGTGTAATAACCCACTATGATACTTTCATCCTGCGGCTGCAAAGTATCGTGGGCTCTCCGAGGGGGAACGGGGAATGCGGCTTCTGCGGAAGCCTCTGCCGTGGCTTGCAAGTAGTACCCACTTTGCAAAATCCACGGCGTGACCGCCAGCCTTTCAGCAATCGAATTTGCTTCAACGCTGCCGCCCACAGGCGGAGAGAATTTTGAAAATCCTCTCCGCCATCCATCTCAAAAACTGCGGTTTTTTCGATGGGGACGGGGATGCGAGGGGCTGTGTCAGCCAATGCTTTGCCTTGTCCTCCAGCAACAGGAGCGTGGCACGCTCCTGTCACAGTTCCCAAGGATGAGTAGTCCATCGGTAGCTCTGCGGCACTCCACGCCGGTCAAGATACTCCTGCCGCGCCTGCTCCCGTTCTTCTTCGTTGGGAGCGGTTTTGTACCGGGAATAGAGCTGCCGGTTCAGCATGGCGTCGAGCTTTTGCTCCAAGCCCTGCCGGATTTCTTCTTCAAAATCATCCTCGCCCCGCAGATGGTACATGGCGAGGTCGATGAACAGATCATAGGGGATTTGTACGCTTTTCATTTTCCTATCCTTTCCTATCCGCGACGGTCGCAACGATTGCGACGGTTGCTTTGATGGCATCATTTCCACCGTCGCGACCGTCGCAGCCGTCGCGCTGTCCTCAGTCGATTACTTCGTACTCAACATTGTCAATTATCATATAGGTGAGCTTCACCTGCCGCCCGAAGTGTTTGGCCCTGTTCTCATACCTCACATGGTACTCGTCCAGCAGCCTGCCGGATTTAACGTTCAGGTATTTGGTGAGGGCATTTGCCGCCATGCCTGTATTCACCGCTTCCGCAAGTTCGGTCGGACTGCCTGTCCATTCTCTGCTTTCGGAGGAAACAAGCTGGGAAACCGTATCCAATACAGGGTCGGGAGGCTCCTGATAAGGCTCGTTCTCCGTCCGTTCAAGGCTCCATATCTGCGTGTCGGCATCTTTTTTCAGATATAGAATCTGATCCTGTTGATCTCGCCCCACGGCATCGACCGTGGCCTCCAATGCTGTCCGTTTCTTCTTCTGCATCAGGAGTGCTCCGTCTGCACAACCGAGAAGTCCTGTTGTTCCGGAGATCGTTTCAAAGCTGTCCCCGGCTGGCTGTTTTCTTGTGTGATGGACGGTAACGATGCAAATGCTGTGCCTGTCTGCAAAACGCTTGAGTTTGCCGATGATCTCATAGTCGCTGGCGTAGCTGTAAGCCTCACCTCCGGCTTCCCGAATCTTCTGCATGGTGTCAATGATAACCAGCTTCGTGTCGGGGTGTTCCTTTATGAAATTCTCAAGCTGCTCGTCAAGACCGTTTCCGATTTTGTTTGCTGCCGTTGCAAAATGCAGGCTGGCGGTATCCGCCACGCCGTACATCATAAACATCCGGCTCTGGATTCTCTGGAAATCATCCTCCAGCGCGAGGTATAGAACCGTACCCTGATGGACTTCATAGCCCCACAGCCTTTGCCCTGTGCTGACATGGTAGGCAAGCAGCGCTACCAGAAATGATTTTCCGATTTTGGGCGCTCCTGCGAGGATATATGCCCCGGAGTAGAGCAGACCGTCTATGACGGGCGGTCTGCTCTTGTATGCGGTCTGATACAGCTCTGCCATGGAAACCGTATGAAGATAATGCGGGTCGTTCATGCGTCGGATTCTCTCACGCATTTCCTCAATATTTTCCTCCGGGGGATTGCTTTCGCAGGTTTCATGTGGTATGCTCTGGTAGGTTGAATTGTGAGGCGGCTGCCCTCCATCTGCTCCAACAGATGGGATGAGGGCGGTCGTTTTCTCATTTTCCGTCATTGCGCTCACCTCCGGGAATCTGGAAGCCGTAGAACTTCTGCTTGAAATACTGGGCGGGGCATTTTCCGGCTACGGTCAGATAGCCCTGGGATTTCAGCTCTCTGTTCATTTCCCGGACAATCTGATACGCCTTGCTGCGGCTGATTCCCATGATCTCCGCCACCTCTGATGCTGTGATAAACTGTGCTCTCATAGTACCTCCTGTTTCAATGTGATTTCCCTCAGTCTGCGTATCTTTTGTTCACGCTCCTTTCCCCAGTTCCTCCGAAATACGCACCCTGAGTACACATTTTATTATACGCACACAAGATGCATCTGTCAAGCCTTTGCGAAATATAAATATGCACTTGCAATTCGCTTTATTCTGTGATATGATATGGACGAGGTGAATCAGACATGGACAATTTCGATTATCCCGCCATTGGGCAGAGAATCAAGCAGCTCCGAAAACGCAAAGGGCTGAACCAGACCGAACTGGCACAAATGCTGAAAAAATCTCTCCGCACCGTACAGAAGTACGAAACCGGAGAGATTGAAGTGTCGATTGCCGTTGTCAATCAGATCGCAGACCTGCTGGACACGACCTCAACCTATATTCTTGGGTATGAATCCAGCACGACACAGATCAGGACGCTTGCCGACGTGATGGACTTCCTCTTTAAGCTGGAAACGGTAGAGGGCATCGACTTCAAGATCAATGTGCAGAAGCCGCCCCGCAGCAAGCAATGGGAGTGCTCGGTTTCCTTTGATGGAAAGAGCACGGCGGAGTTCAATGCGGATATGTGCCTCTTTCTTGAACAGTGGGAGGACGAGCGCAGCGAGCTTCGCGCCTATAACTCCACGCAGGCAGCATATAAGCGCTGGAAGGAGCAGACTTTGGCATATTACGCCGCGAACGCAGTCAAATGCACAGAGCCGGAGGAGCTTGACCGCGATGAGCGAATCGCAAAGCGGACGGAGTTTCTAGAAAAGGAATACGGTAAAAGCGAGAGTAACGAGTAAATAACCCCATCAAAGCCTGATTCTTGAGGGAAGGAGGTAAAAAATGTCAGTAACAAAAGACGGCGACACCGGTCGCTGGATGTCCCAGATCCGCGTGACGGACTGGACGGGCAAGACCATCCACAAGAAGAAGCGTGGCTTTGCCACCAAGAAGGAAGCCCTGCAATGGGAACGTGACTTTATCAGCCAATCTACGGGCAGCCTCGGCATGACCTTCGGTGACTTCATCTCTCTGTATGTCAAGGATATGGAGCACCGCCTCAAGCCCTCCACCGTTGCCAGCAAGAAATGGCTGATTGACCTGAAGGTAACGCCTTTCTTCAAGAAAATCCCGCTGAATGAGATCAAGCCCACTCACGTGCGCCAATGGCAGAACTCCCTGACCAGCTATCGGGATGAAAATGGCAAGCCTTACGCCCAGACCTATCTCAAGTGCATCAACAACCAGCTCACGGCGATTTTCAACTACGCAGTCAAATACTATGGGCTGAAAGAAAATCCCTGCCACAAGGCGGGGAGCATGGGCAAGAAGAAAGCCGATGAAATGCTGTTCTGGACAAAGGACGAGTTCCAGACATTTATCGAGAGCATGAAAGACCGTCCCGCCAGCTACACGGTATTCATGACCATGTACTACACGGGGATTCGAGAGGGAGAGCTGCTGGCACTCACACCGTCGGACATCGACATCGAGAAGAAGACCCTGACGGTGAACAAGAGCTATCAGCGCCTCGGCAAAGAGGATATTATCACCACTCCGAAAACACCGAAAAGCATCCGTACTATCCCCATTCCCGACGGTCTTTGCAACTGTTTGCAGGAGTATATGTCCCATTGCTACGGACTGCAAAAGGACGACCGGCTCTTTCCCTATACCAAGAGTTTTCTGTATCACGAAATGGAGTATGGCTGCAAAGCATCAGGCGTGAAGCGGATACGGGTGCATGACATTCGACACAGCCACGCCAGCCTGCTGGTGGAGATGGGCTTCTCTCCGCTGCTGATCGCGGAGCGGCTCGGACATGAAAAGGTACAGACAACGATGGACACGTACAGTCACCTGTACCCCAACAAGCAGGTGGAGGTAGCCAGACAGCTTGACGGCATTATGCCGTGAGCCTCTGGCTACAAAAATCGCTGTAAATGTAGCCAATTTGTAGCCGCTAAAAAAGAAAAATCCTGAAAAACGCTGTATTACCAACGCTTTTCAGGATTCAGAAAACACTAAATATTTATTCCCACTCGCTCCCGTCAAGCCTATTCTAAACAGGTTTGCTTATGGGATTTAGTACAGATTATTTGTATTGCTTTCATTATTCAGGTAGCATGGGCTATCTGATTTTTTGTTGCCATAGCGTTGCCACAACATTAAACCCGTTCAGATAGATTTCTCTCTAACAATGTCCTTGATATATCTGGAAGGATATTGAGTTTTTATATCTCCCCAGGGCATACGTTTTCTCGCCGGATATGTCATATAACATAGCCTTTTTGCTCTTGTGACGGCAACATACATATTATTCATTTCTTGCGAAAGCTGAGAACCACCAGTTTTTACCGCTCTGTAGTCCGGAAAAGTTCCCTCGCTCAACCCAATAATAAAAACAACATCGAATTGTAAACCTTTTGACATGTGGGCTGTCAAAAGGGCAATACCGTTGTTATCTTCAATCTCTCTTGTCTTACCCAAAGAAATCTGATTCCTAAAAGACGTTAGTGTGCGATTCTCCTTAGGAACAAACATGCAATACCTGCTCCAATGGTTACGCCATTGTTGAATATCCATAGAAATAAGGTAACGCTCATCATCATCGAATGAGGGCAAAATGTTCTCTATGCAATTCAAAGCTGTGCTAAAATTCAAAACCTCTTTATTTAATATTTCCAATGCAGGAACCATACTCTCATAAGCCGTTTTTGTTAGCACTTCTCTTAGAATAGATATTCCATCTTCATTTTTCGTAGTATTGTAAGAAAATCCAACCATGCTCTTAAGCTGCGAAAGATGAATATAGTCTCTTCTGTTGATAAGTATTCGGATAGCGAGTCCAAATACTCTCATATAATCGGATTCGTTATCAATTCCTGTTGAATTCTTCTTAAAAGAAAATGGAATATTACGAGCAGATAACTCTTTTTCCAAATAAGAAAAAACATATTTGTTTCTGGCAATAACGGCCATTCTGTTCAAAGAAAGTTGACCTTCGACATCGGAATGCCCATTTTGAATTAGTTCTTCAATCTTATCTGCTACGAAACTTGCTTCAGCACTCTCGTCTGCTAATTTTATAGCTAATAGTTCGCCTTCGTATACATAATTTGTAACACTATCATAATGTTCCAAGTGATTAGCAAATTCTACTATCCGTTTGGCAGAACGATAGTTATCGTTTAACTTATAAATAACAGGCGAAAAATCCGAAACAAAAAATTTCGTCATGAAATCACTATCAGAACCATTAAAACCATATATGGATTGATTAGCATCGCCCACCATCATCACGTTGTTGAAGCTATCGCCACATAATGCCTTGATTACTTGGTATTGGGCAAAAATAAGATCTTGTGCTTCGTCGATACAAATATAACGATAGAGTGAGTTATATACACGAACAACACTCGGATTTTCAGTCAATATCCGATATGCAAAAAACAGAATATCGTCAAAATCCATAGCATTTTGATCAATGAGCTTTCGAGCGTACTCTGAATATATCAACGGAAATGGAGCATTAATGTTACAATTTTCAGGCAAAACAAATCTTTTTTTCTGTTCGCTGATTAACTGCAATATGCGTTGCATAATCTGATTTTTATCTTGTTGCCTTGCAAGAAAGTCTTTTAACTGTTGGTTTTCCAAAAAAACATCTTTGAGGACAGTTTTTCGATCGTCTTCGCTCTCAAACAAAACCATATCCGAATTTAATCCAATCAAGTTCCCCCTGGATTGAACTAAATCCAAACAAAAAGAGTGTATTGTCCCTGCGGTGACTCTATCAAGTTGCTCCTCAAAGGCACGATCCTCAGACAAGCGATCCTTCATTTCGTCAGCAGCCAAATTGCTAAAGGTCAAAGCCAAAACCTTTCCTCGTTTGCTCGAAGATAACAAGTGTTTAATTCGCTCAATCAAGACTCTGGTTTTTCCACTACCGGGACCTGCTTCAACCAAAAGCGCACCATCTTTATGATTGACTATTTGTAGTTGTTTCTGTGATAGCTGCATCACACGGTTCTCCTTCATTACTCACGATAAAACTCATTGCATCCAGTAAGGACTTTATTTTGGGAGGAATCCGACGGTTTTCATCTGAAATAGATACAATTTTTTCAGCAACTTCCGTAGCGTACTTAGCCTTAGCTTGTTTTGCTGTACAACAATCGTAGATAGCCTGACGGTATCCTTCATCGCCAGAGTAATTTCGTATTATATCCCTATATATTGGTTGATGGCAAGTCGGGCATTCTGGTTGATCTGTTTTTTCTCTACCAGCAGATGTGTGGTCGCGCTTATGAATATAGTTGTTTACGAACTCAGGGTCACCTTCATACTCACAAATAGCACTAACTATTTCTGCTTCATATCCACTATTTAGTAAATGCCGTTCATAGTCTTCACCATTATCGAGAATAATTACATTTGGAAATGTTTGTATGTCTGCGTTGAAAACATCTCTAATCGCTTTTGTGACAGTCTTAATAGTTTGAGTTTCTCCGTCACTAAAAATGAACCAGTTGATATTGAAATCTTTTATTAAGCTAAGAAACGTTTTATAGTTCTGTCCGCCAATGCCTATAATGCTGATACCGCAAAAAGCAGGCTCAATATCAAATTTCTCTCTGAAAAATATAGGCAGTGCCTGTTCTTCTGTGACTCCCTCACATAGTACGATAGCTTTGGAGAATAAAAGCTCACCTCGCGAAGAGATTACTTCACGCCTTATTCGGTTTTTCTCCTCCTGAGTATAATTCCCAGCATCAAAGTTGTGTGCCGTTGTTCTTCCATTGATCTTTTCAAAATGAATTAAGTTTTCCAAATTGGCTTGTGAAACAACGCTTGGCGAGTGCGTGCTTATAATCTTTTGGCCAGAAAAATTACACAATTGAGAATATAACTTTTGTTGTGCTTGTGGATGCAAATGCGCCTCTGGCTCTTCCATCGTTAGCATAATATATGATTCGGACTCAGAATCGTCTTCAATTAAACGTTGTTTTTCCCAATCAATATGCACCTAAAGTAAGGAAAGAGATCCAACTACGCGTCCCCATTCCGTGTTGTGATACCGACAATCTGGCTGCATTACCATCCCTAAAAACGACATCCATTCCCTTGTGTAGATCCGTCATTTTACGTGCCAGAGGTTCAATTTGGATAGCGCCATCGGCCGCCCCAACTGTTGCTGCAATTGCCGAGATTCTTGTTGCCGTCTGACTTAAAGCCGGTATACTATCCACAATTTGAGAGTTGACATCATTTAGTTGCCTCTCAATTTCCAGAACTTTTTCTTGAGGTAAATCCACTCTTGACGTGGCACGTCCAAAATATGACTTTCTGTCTTTAATGTCATCTACCACATCTCTTTGAGCATCCATATAGAAAGCAGAAATGTAAGTATTCATATCACCAGTAAATGCTTTACGACGGCTAACGCTTGCAGAAGAAATGCCGTCTCCCCAGTCAGTTATTTGCTTGCGAACAACTATGTAATCATTTCTTAAAGCATCATATTGCAATATGGTACGGATACCGACGTAGTCTCCAAGGGGATCTCCGGTTGTAATCCACTCTTCTGTAAAAACTCCGATCCAAAAATCCGAGAAGTTACTCACGGCGTTGTTAGCATCATCTACAGGACGGAGCATAATATCAATAGTTGCACATTTAGTATTATCTAGGACTTCATCCTTATCAACATATATATCGTCCGAAGAAATCGTTCTGTTTTGGCCTAATGCAACATTCATAGCTTTGAGGAAGTTCGATTTTCCACAATTATTAGCTCCAATTACTACATTTATCATTGATAATGTCAACTCAAGGTTTTTAATTGAACGGAAGTTTTCAATTCTGACTTTGAAAATTGAAATCCCCATATGGATAATCCAGTCCTTTCGCTGTGTTATTCTATTAACAAGTCTCCTGTTTCAAACGCAGAGGGATAAGTAAGTGACATCATACGATTTTTGAATACCACAACATACGCAAACACAGTTCCTTCACCGAAGCGGTCGTGCAGTAGCGTTTTTCCATCTGCGCAAAAGCTAATCTCGTCTGGCAATGAATGCAAATACGGCACCTCGAATGTCTTTGTGTGACAATTGGGGAAGTTTGCTTCGAGTGCAACAACTTGTCCGTCACCAAAGGCTGCGTGATGAACAACGGCACCTGCGGGGACAAGTGGTATATCTTTTGACTTATGTGTAACAACTCCGCTTATTATTGCAGTCACCTTGTCGGAAACCGTTGCATCAATGTACTGCTTCCATGCAGGTGCCTCCAGTATATCCCGCCTTGACTCGCATTTAAGGATTAAATCTCTAAGCTGTTCAGGATTTGCCTTTTCTGCCTCAAACATTGCGACAAAATACTTCTGGAATTGTGCCAATGTCAAAGGTACGATGTCCAGACGTTGCTTTACATCTCTCTTTGCATACCAAATGCCATGTCGAAATGTCTCGGCAGTGTTAGTGTCAATACGCACTGCAATAAACATTCCGTAGACAGGCTTAGCATATTTCAGAACTGCATCCGAAACATGACGGCGAACGGGCTCACCCTCCATAGCTTCTTGACGAGAGGACGTAGACATAGTGACTTCTGTTAGAATGGTGAAATCATTAAACTCGCAGTACAGATCACCCTTGCCGCCGCCCGCTGCTGAAACTGGCATAAAATCAGAATCCAATTTGAAACCACGAACTTCATAAGGCTTATTAACCATGTGATCAATGGCTAAAGCAGCTCGCCAAAGTGTCCACTCAAGGTAGGCAGGAGTTTCGTCCTTAGGTACCTCAATGGCGTTATCTTCGTCATATACCAGCTTGCCCCCGCCTCTAATCAGCAGAGTCATGTAGTCTCTGATTTCCTGCCACTGGTTGCACTGATCATTTGCATATTGGATTTCATCTGTTTGAGCAAGAATATTCTCAAGCCGCTGCCGCGCGATATTAATTTCTGCGGCAGTGCTTAGTGGGAGATCAGAAATATCAAACAAGATATGCCGCTCTCGCATTTGTTTAATCAGATCGTCAAGCAAAGACTTGGCAATATCTGCGTTATCAGTAGGCAGAGGAGCACCGTTGCAGAGTGTTTTATACTGCTCCATTATCGGCACGGCACTCGCAGTTGCTTTTGCAAGTTTTTCTGCCAACACATGCTTTGTCGGGACAATAATAAGCCCTCTGCCTTTTCTTTGGAAAATTCCAGAAATACGGAGATACCGCATATTCATATCGCTATAATCTAAGAAATTATCAGGCTTTTTGTCGTAATTTTCGCCTCTGGCTGCAATTTCTTTCTTATCAAAAGAGCGCTTGGCAGGGGCAGCAGCTCTTCGTTGACGCAGATCAAGAATCCTATCAACAACCTCATCCACATTATAGCTGGGATTAGTGGTATGTCCCCACAGTGCGAATTCGATTCTGCTCAATTCAGAAGAACCGGTTCGCTGCTCAAGTTCCAGCATGACTGCCAGGAGCCATCTTAACGGAGAAAAATAGTGCATACCATCAGGCATTGGATATTGTTCAACGCTCATTGAACGAAGAAAGCACTCTTGCACTGCGGGATATGTGTCTGCTTTCAGGAAGGTTTTGCCAAATGGCGTGATTTCATCAAGCGGTCCTAACTCTTCCTGCTCGCCATCTTTTTTCTTGAGCTGGGGATAAATAAACCCGTTTCTGGAAAACATCAAGCGCCACTTTCGTGCGTGACTTCCGGACTCATCTTTACCATTTTCATTTTGGATGATTCCTTTTTCATCCAAAAGACGCATAAAGCCTATTTCGTTATCTCTTCCACGGAGATTCCCAACATAGGGTGAGTTTGCAAATATAGCGAAACCATCTTGAATACGATTTGGATTGCGCAATCCCGTATTACCGACAAGCCAAATTTCTATCTTCGTGCTCATGCTGCACCCCCAATCAATACCCAACAAAAAGGTATTCCTGTACTGAATTCCTATGTGTTTTGGCATCGCTCTGATTTCCGAAAGAATACTTGTAATCTACCGGAACAACTTCAACATGTTTCTTGTACTTTGCCATGATTGCCACCATTTCATCTTGTGTGGGAAGACTATTTGAAGAATAGGAGACGATTAAAACACTATTTGCAAATTTCTTGAATAGTCGGTCAAACGCATCTGCTGCGCCTTTCCTTGTTGAAAATGGGGTTGGATAGGATTTGAATTTCTTCGTCTGCGTATGCTCCTGAATTTCTACGCCTTTCCAATCTCGGGCAAGCCCCTCCACAAAATGATACCGGCGCACATACTCATTATCGGAGAGCGGTGAATAGTATGGGGGGTCTATGTACACCAAATCAGCCTGTTCAATGCGGAGATCCATTGCATCACCATTTCGTGACTTATTCGGCTTTCCATTATCAAAGACGGCTTTATTTACTGCATCAACTGCTTCAAGGAATTGCTGGGAGAGTGCCTTTTGCAAATCTTTTCGTCCATCATTATAACGGTTTCCAGTGTATGTAAAAATACCGCGAGGACGCTTTTTGGTACAGGCGCGAATCAATGCTGTCATTGCAATCGCGCGCTTGTATTGGTCGTGTATTCCTGCAATATTGGTGCGAAGGGTATCAATGAGATCATTCTCATCGTCCGTATAGTACAAATCCTTAAATGTGCTTGCAACAAAATGATCGGATTCCTTGTGCGTAACCAGCAGACTCTTTGCCTCATTGAGCGGCAGGGTAACATTATTGTTCTCGACCATTGCTTTTGTAAAAGTTGCCGACATAGACATATAATCATTGCTGATTACCGTTTTGCCTTGCGCCTTGAACATATACCCGACAATGCCAGAACCAGAGAATAAATCCACTACTGTTTCGGCTTGGAACTGAGAAGCAACCGACCATATCTCAGACAGTAGTTTGCTCTTTGAACCCATAAACCGTGTAGGAGGATATGCAGAAACCTGTTCCGGTAAAGGCTTAGGGGCAAGTTTGATAAGAAAGTGCTGCTTTGGTGGAACGGTTACAATCACGTCCTCGCCTTTTCGTGTACTTCCGTTGCAGGAAATGTGACGCTTCGTTTGGATAACATCAATTTTGAACGGAGCATATAATTCATGCACAAGAGGATGGTTTGAGTTTGTCAGGATGACGTGACAGCCTTTTTCGTGCAAACGCATGACTTGTTTTGCAAGTTCAACATGATCTTCTTCATAGAATTGTTCTTTAGTGTATCTCTTAAAATCCGAATACTCGGAAATCGGGAGATATGGAGGATCTAAGAAAATGAAATCACCCGGCTGAGCATAATGCTCCAGAACAAGGAAATAGTCTCCACAGACAATATCAGCTTTCCGCAAAGCCTGTGACGCCGCATGAAGCGCTTCAGTGTCACATATTTTTGGATTCTTGTACTTTCCGTATGGTACATTAAACTGTCCTTTTTTGTTGACACGATAAAGTCCATTGTAGCATGTCCGGTTGAGATAAATCGTCCTTGCGGCAGCTTCTGCCTTGGGCAAAGTCTCCCAATCTAAACTGCGTACAGAATAAAATATTTCACTTGTATTTTGGTATTTTTCAAGGTAGCTGATCACATCGTCCACATGGTCTGCCACTTGGCGATACATATTGATTAGCTCGGGGTTACTATCTGCAATGACAGCATTTTCGGGCTGCAATGCAAAAAACAAGGCACCACCACCGAAAAAAGGTTCAATGTAACGTCCATAGGAAGAAGGAACCTTTGGAAGCAGCTCTCCCAGCATTTGAGTCTTGCCGCCTGCCCACTTGAGAATCGGTTTGGCGGCTATTGTAGAAATCTGTGCTGCTGTATTACTTCGCATTTTGCCGCCTCCTTTCAGGCTTTGGTCTCGGGTGTAAGTTCCATTATATCACCAATATCGCATTGCAAAGCGGTACATATCTTCACAAGAACATCAGTCGTAACATTTTCATTTTTACCGAGTTTTGCCATTGACGCATGGCTGATGCCTGCTGCTGCGCAAAGGTCTTTTTTCTTCATATCTTTATCAATTAGCAGCTTCCATAATTTCTTGTAACTTACAGCCATGTCCTTCACTCCAACAGTAAATTGAATTCATATTTTGATGAGCAAAAATCAGCTTTCGCTGAACTCACTATCAATATATCATACGTTGACTCAGGAAGCAAGTACGTAGTTACCAATATTTCTTGCTCACACACAATGTCCATAGGAGCATGGCGGCTCCTATGGACGTTAGCAGATAAATCACTTACTTCCGGTTTTATCTCGTCCTTTCAATCCATTCTTCTTAGCAAGCTCGCTTGCTGCGTGACGACGCTCGTCGGAATACGGCGCGGTCAATCGGACAGCGAAACGCTTGCGGTCGATCTCGAAGGTCAGACCGCCCTGTTCGTCATCGTCGGTCTGCCTGCACAAATCGGGATGTTTTGCTGCATACTGTGTTATCCGCTTTTTGAGCGCGGTATTATGCGTCTGAATTTCGACGGTTTTGCCAGCTTCGTCAAAATAGATGCAGGTCGTTTTCTGCCGTTTAGTCAGTCCAGTTTTCATATTGCCTCCATTTCTGCCTGTTCTACGAAAACGGGCGCATTTTCAAGTTTTTTTCTCGGCTCTACACCCGCAAAAACAGGCTGATTTTTGAATGGGGAGCGCCCGGACAATACGCTACTCGATCTGGACGCTTCCATTCGATAAAATCCGTTTTTCTCAGCTCAACACGACATCAGCGGACATCATCGCGCGTTGCCACTTTTTCTCTTCGCGGACGGAAGAAATGCCAGAGGTTATTGCGCTGGATCACGTCTTCATAGTGTTGAACTTTCCCGCGAAGCTCTGCGTTTTCGCGTTCCAGATCCGATGTGCGGAGTTTGCTGCGAACGGATTTGTACTCAGAAAGCTCCTGCTTCAAACCGGCAATCTCTTCCTTGAGCCTTGCAATCAGCCTGTTTGCCGCGTCCAGAGCTTTTCGCAGCTTGGATTCCTTTTTCTCGGCTGTAATGTACTTCTTTGCAAGCGTGGACAGGCGTTCAAAATCCTCACGCTCCACGGCAACCTTGCTTGAGAATGGAACGGACTTCGCCTCAATCTTTTCGATAGCTGCCACATTGACCTGCTGATTCCGAATTTTCTCAATCTGTCTGCCGAGCGTCGCCGCCTGCTGTTCCTGCTGGCGGTTCTGCTCCGTGAGTTCTGCCAGCCGCGCCTGCTCCTGCTGTGCCTTGAACTGCGTCACAGTCAAGTGTTCCTCCGAGCTGCCACGTTCACCGCGCTCCACATCGTCGTACCCGGCGTCACGCATATACCGGAAGAAATCATCTTGCAAAACGCTGTAGGACTTCTTGAGAATTGGTTTGCCCTTGGAACTTAAAATCGGCTCACCGTTCTCGTCCAGCGCAGGCTTGGAAGCCCACTTCTTGCTCATGCTGACCTGCTGAATCGTCTCCTTGACCGTCCCCACCAGAGATTTATCCTTGCAGCGTTTCGACCACAGGATTTGTTTCTCCACGACGGGGATATAGATCACATGAAGATGATAGTGGTACACGTCTTGTCCCAGCGCGTCGGACATGGCGCGGTTGCGCTCGTCGGCGTGCATGACTGCCGAAAGGACGTATTGCTCACCGCCGACAATTTTGATTGCAGCTTTGTAGGCATCGGCGTAAAATTGTTTTGCAAATTCATAGCCGCCGTGGTTGAAGAAGTAGGCAGAGTTGACATCGAAGATCAGCTCTCCGAATTTCTCGGCATCCGCTTTCAGACCGCGTGTTGAGATCACGCCGTCAGAGCGCATCTGCTCGAACATCTCCTTATACCCGGCGGTTGGTGTTTTGAAATGGACATTGTATTGTGTCCGTTCAGGAACGATGTCCTGATTGACATACGACGATTTTTCGCGCTCATTATGCGCCTGTGCGTTGTCGATGTCTGTATCTTTCATTCTTGCGTTTCTTGCGCTGGTACGGTGAATACCGTCGCCTCTTGCCATAGGCAGTTTACCTCCTGATTTCAGATTGTGCAGGACGGGGGAGCTTTCGGAGAGGCACTTCTGCGGAAGTGTAATAACCCACTATGATACTTTCATCCTGCGGCTGCAA
>OBDJ01000386.1_pt1 | contig 24456 bp, 27 predicted proteins | sample 1518041 | NCBI WGS metagenome assembly OBDJ01 (sample SAMN01760916, study PRJEB22395) | human gut metagenome
GGCCGCCTGCCGGTCCATGTGCGGTGCCTCCTGGACGAGTTCGCCAACATCGGGCAGATACCAAACTTCGATAAGCTGATCGCCACCATCCGGAGCCGGGAGATCTCGGCTTCTATTATTTTGCAGTCACAAAGTCAGTTAAAGACCATCTACAAGGACGCCGCAGACACCATTGTGGGCAACTGCGACAGCACCTTGTTTTTGGGAGGCAAGGAGAAATCCACCCTGAAAGAAATCTCGGAGCTGCTGGGCAAGGAGACCATCGACAGTTTCAATCAATCCGAGAACCGGGGCAGCCAGGTCTCCCACGGCCTTAACTATCAGAAATTGGGAAAGGAGCTGATGACACAAGACGAACTGGCAGTAATGGACGGAGGCAAATGTATTTTCATGCTGCGGGGCGTGCGCCCGTTCCTTTCGGACAAGTACGACCTGACCAGGCATCCCGATTACAAATATACTGCCGACGCCGACAAGAAGTACCTCTTTGATATGGAACGGTACATGAAACGCAGACCGGCCATCGTAAAGCCGGATGAGCCTTTCGAGATGTACGAATTGACAGCCGCAGACCTTCAATAACGATTCTACAACGAAAGGAAATATGAATTATGGATTTTTTCACTAACGCTATCGACGTTTTGCAGACTCTGGTCATCGCCCTGGGCGGTGGCCTGTGCGTGTGGGGCGGCATCAACCTTCTGGAAGGTTACGGCCAGGACAACCCCGCCTCCAAGAGCCAGGGCATCAAGCAGCTGATGGCCGGTGGCGGTGTCGCCCTCATCGGCCTGACCCTGATCCCCCTGCTGTCCGGTCTGCTGTCCACTACCTGATGTCCGCCAATAAACCCCACGGGAGGCCTCGGCACACGGGGCCTCCCGGAAAGGAGGTGATCCCCGTTGATTTTTGACGCAATACAGGAGTGGTTCCAAGAACTGCTCATTGACGGTATCATATCCAACCTGACCGGGATGTTTGATACCCTGAACACAAAGGTGGGCGAGATCGCCGGGGAGGTCGGCATGACGCCCGCCGCCTGGAACAGCGGAATCTTCAATATGATCCGCAGCCTTTCGGAAACGGTCATCGTCCCCATCGCCGGCATCATCCTCACCTTTGTCATGTGCTACGAGTTGATCCAGCTCATCGTCGAGAAGAACAATCTCCATGACTTCGACACCTGGATCTTCTTCAAGTGGATTTTTAAGTCTTTTTGTGCGGTGCTGATCGTCACGAATACCTGGAATATTGTCATGGCGGTGTTCGATGTGGCGCAGAATGTGGTCAACCAGTCGGCAGGCGTCATCATCTCGGATGCTGGCATCGACATATCCAGCGTGACCGCTGATCTGGAAACCCAGCTTGCAGACTGGAGCATCGGCGCCCTGCTGGGGCTGTGGTTCCAGAGCATCTTCGTGGGACTGTGTACGCAGATACTTTCCATCTGCATCTTCCTGGTCATTTACGGCAGAATTATTGAGGTGTATTTGGTCACTTCGATAGGTCCCATCCCATTTGCCACGATGGTCAACCGGGAATGGGGAAACACGGGGCAGAACTATCTCCGCTCCCTGCTGGCCCTGGGCTTCCAGGCGTTCCTCATTATGATCTGTGTGGGCATCTATGCGGTGCTGGTGGAAGGCATTTCGCTCAGCGGCGACAACATTTCCGGCGCTATTTGGGGGTGCATGGGGTACACGGTACTCCTGTGCTTCACCCTCTTTAAGACCGGCAGCCTCGCAAAATCCCTGTTCGGGGCGCACTAAGGGGGTGGCTGATTGAAGGTTGGATTGATTGATGTGGATTCTCACAACTTTCCAAATCTCTGTCTGATGAAACTCTCCGAATACCATACCCGGCGGGGCGACCGGGTGGAGTGGTGGAGCCCCAAGGGGCATTACGACCTGGTCTATAAAAGCCGGGTGTTCACGGATACCTATTCCAGAGACAACATCACCGTGACCAATGCGGACCAGGTCATCCAGGGCGGCACCGGCTACGGGCCGGGCGGGAAAGACCTTCCGTATGAGATTGAGCACATCCGGCCGGACTACTTTCTCTATCCGCGGTTTTTAGAAACAGCCTACGGATTTTTGAGCCGAGGCTGTCCGAGAAACTGCGGATTTTGCATTGTCAGCGGTAAAGAAGGGCGCAGGAGCGTCAAGGTCGCTGACCTCTTTGAATTTTGGCGCGGCGAGGATGAGATCAAACTGCTGGACCCCAATCTGCTGGCCTGCCCGGACCATGAGGCGCTGCTGGAGCAGCTTGCCGACAGCCGGGCGCTGGTGGATTTCACTCAGGGGCTGGACATCCGACTGACCAGCCCGGACAACATTTCCCTGCTGAACAAGGTGCGAACCAAGGCGGTACATTTTGCCTGGGATAACCCGGAGGAGGATTTGACGGAGTATTTCCGCCGCTTTGTGAAGCATACCGCCATCCGAAGCGACCGAAACCGGCGTGTCTATGTGCTGACCAACTATGGAAGCACCCATGAGCAAGACCTTTACCGGGTGAACACCTTGCGGGCTTTGGGGTATGACCCCTATGTAATGATCTATGAGCGCCCCACCGCCCCTAAGATTACCCGCCATCTTCAGCGGTGGGTGAACAATAAGCGAATTTTCCATGCGGTAAAAGATTTCAAAGACTATATTCCCACAAGAAGGAGTTGATGTGATTGGCCTATGTAACGATCCCGAAGGACCTGAGCAAGGTGCAGAGCAAGGTCCTGTTCGGGCTGACCAAGCGGCAGGTGATTTGTTTCGGAACGGCGGCGCTGATTGGCGTGCCGCTTTTCTTCTTAGCCAAGGGCGCGCTGGGCACCACCACGGCGGCCCTGTGTATGATCCTGGTCATGCTGCCCTTCTTCCTGTTTGCCATGTACGAGCGGAACGGGCAGCCCCTGGAGGTGTTCCTTGGGCACCTCATTCAGAACAAGTTTATCCGTCCAAAGGTGCGGATCTACCAAACTAACAACCTGTACTCTGCGCTTGTGCGGCAGCACGAATTGGAACAGGAGGTGAGAGCGATTGCAGGCAAAAACCGCAAGACCCGGAAAAACGGCAAAGCCCAGACGTAAACTGACCCGCAATGAGCGCAGGCAGATCGAGGCGGTGATCCGGCAGGCAAAGGGCGATGGGAAAACCCATACGGTGCAGGACAGCATCCCTTTCCGCAATATGTTCCCGGACGGCCTGTGCCGGCTGGATGGCGGGGCCTTCTCCAAGACCATCGCCTATGAGGATGTGAATTACCGTCTGGCAGGGCCGGAGGATCAGCGGAGCATCTTTGAAAGCCTCTGCGACTTCTATAACGGCTATGACCCCACCATTGGGGTGCAAATGACACTCAGCAGCCGGTATGTGGAACATGGACCGGAGGAGGACCTGTTCGGCATCCGTCCCCAGGGCGACGACCTGGACCCCATCCGGGAGGACGCAGCCGGGATACTCCGTTTCCAGTATGAGCGGGGCAGCAACGGCTATGTGAAAACCAAGTATGTCACCCTGACCATCGAGGCGGAGAACCTGGCGGCGGCGCGGGCGCGGTTTGCCCGTATCGAGACCGACACCCTCAACCGCTTCAAGGTCATGGGGGCCGCCGCCCATGTGCTGGACGGGAAAGAGCGGCTGGAACTGCTTCACGGCATCCTTCACCCGGAGGGCGGAAGGTTCGCCTTCGATTGGGACTGGCTGGCGCCCAGCGGCCTTTCGGTCAAGGACTTCATCGCCCCGTCCTCCTTCCATTTCGGGGAGACCCGTACCTTCCGCATCGGCGAGATATACGGTGCAGTCAGCTTTTTGCAGATCACCGCCCCGGAGATCCACGACCGCATTTTGGCGGAGTTTATGGAGACCGAGGGTAATATCCTGGTGACTATGCACATCCGGGGCATCAACCAGAACGAGGCCATCAAGATGGTCAAACGGAAGATTACCGACCTGGACGCCATGAAGATCGCGGAGCAGAAGCGGGCGGTGCGCAGCGGGTATGACATGGACATCCTCCCCAGCGACCTTGCCACCTATGGCGGCGCGGCCAAGACTATCCTCCAGGACCTGCAAAGCCGGAACGAGCGAATGTTCAATCTGACCTTCCTGGTCATGCACATGGCGGCAACCAAGCAGAAGCTGGAAATCGCTGTATCTCAGGCGGCCAGCGTTGCCCAGACCTACAACTGCCTCCTCACCCGGCTGGACTTCCAGCAGGAGGATGGACTGATGAGCAGCCTTCCCCTGGGCCTGAACCGTATCAAGATCGAACGCAGCCTCACCACATCGGCCCTGGCGGTGTTCGTCCCCTTCGTCACCCAGGAATTGTTCATGGGCGGCGAGTCCATGTATTACGGCCTGAACGCCCTCTCCAATAACATGATCCTGCTGGACCGCAAGCAGTCCCGGTGTCCCAACGGTCTGGTGTTTGGTACGCCCGGCAGCGGCAAATCCATGAGCTGCAAGCGGGAGATCACCTTCATCATCCTGACCACCAAAGATAATGTCATCATCTGCGACCCGGAGGACGAGTATTCGCCCCTGGTGAAACGCCTGGGCGGTCAGGTGATCCGGCTGTCTCCGTCCAGCACCGACTATGTGAACCCCCTGGACATCAATCTCAACTACTCGGACGAGGAGAACCCGCTGGCGCTGAAATCTGACTTTGTCCTGTCCTTCTGCGAGCTCATCATGGGCAGCAAGACGGGGCTGGAGGCCATCGAGAAAACCGTCATCGACCGGGCTGTGCAGAAGATCTATCAGCCTTATTTTGCCGACCCCAGACCGGAGAATATGCCCATCCTGGGCGATTTGATGGAGGCGCTTCTGGCACAAGGCATCCCGGAGGCCGACCGGGTAGCTCAGGCGCTGGACCTGTATGTGAACGGTTCGCTGAACTTCTTTAACCACCGCACCACCGTGGACATCCGCAACCGCCTTGTCTGCTTTGACATCAAGGGCCTGGGCAAGAACCTGAAAAAGCCCGGTATGCTCATTGTCCAGGACGCGGTGTGGAACACCGTCACCATCAACCGGGCCATCGGCCGGTCTACCTGGTATTTCGTGGACGAGTTCCACCTTCTGCTGAAGGAGGAACAGACCGCAGCGTACAGCGCCGAGATTTGGAAACGGTTCAGAAAGTGGGGCGGCGTGCCGACCGGGGCGACACAGAACCCCAAAGATCTGCTTTCCTCCCCGGAGATCGAGAACATTCTGGAAAACAGCGATTTCATCTATATGCTCAATCAGGCCGCCGGCGACCGGAAGATACTGGCGGAGCGGCTGAACATCTCCCCGGAGCAGCTTGCCTATGTGACCAATTCCGACCCCGGCCACGGGCTGCTGTTCTTCAACAATGTCATCCTGCCCTTTGCGGACGACTTCCCCAAGGACACGGAGCTTTACAAGCTGCTCACCACCAAACCCAGCGAGGTGGAGCACGCGGCGGAAACGGAGGCATGAATATGAAAAACAAACTGTATGTCATCAACGGTAAGACCTATCTCTCCCATATCAACGATGAGGTCCACCTGTATGGGCTCCTCCACCAGCTCGCTTTTCTGGCTGGCCGCATCAAGGATGAGGAGGATATGTTCCATGTGCTGGATACGGCGAAGCGGTACGGTGAGATCGCCGAGGAGAAGTTCCAGAACTGGGGCATCCCCGGCCGCTACTTGGTGTTCGGCGACCCCAAGGATTTGAAGGGGCTCATGGACAAGGAACTGGACGAGGTGGAGGTGGTCCCGGAGGAGGAGCCGAAGCCCAAGAAATATCGGGATGAGTACATCATCCCCGGCAGCGGTTTCCGTATGCTGGTGGGCGACATCTACAACCTGATCGTTCTCTATCACTCCCTGGCCCGCTGCCTGTCGGAGGCGGAGACGGAGAAGGATTTTCTCCGTTTGAAAAAGCGGGCCGGCAATTATGAGAAAGAGATGAAGCGGATCTACCGCAGCCTGGGGCTCCCGGAGGGCAGCGGCGTCGCGCATGATACCCTGGAGGAGGCCATCATCAAGCGTCATAACCTGATTCCGCTGGAGGAAGTGGAGGACGATCCCCAGGATGACGGCCTTGAAGGGGATGAGGTATGGAGCGACTGACCCATGTAAGCCTGTTCTCCGGCATCGGCGGTCTGGACCTGGCGGCGGAGGCAGCCGGATTCGAGACCGTTTGCCAATGTGAATGGGCGGACTACCCCTATTCTATCCTGGAGCGGCATTGGCCGGATGTGCCGAAGTTCCGGGACATCACCACATTTACGAAGGAGGCGTTTTTTGAGAAAACAGGACTTGAAACAGTCACCATCATTTCCGGCGGCTTCCCCTGTCAGCCCTTTTCCACCGCAGGAAAGCGGCGGGGCTTTGCGGATGAACGCTACCTGTGGCCGGAAATGTGCCGCGTTATTGCCGAACTGCGGCCCCGTTGGGTGCTTGGGGAAAATGTTGCTGGCTTCATCAATATGGGGCTCGACAAAACGATTTTTGACCTGGCAAAAGCGGGATACGCTGTTCTCCCATTCGTATTTCCGGCTTGCGGCGTCGGCGCATGGCATGAGCGCCAGCGAACTTTTATCGTCGCGGCTGATGTTTCCCACGCCCCTTGCCTCCGACAAATCCACCTGCCGGGACGCTGCCAACCTGGATGTGTTCCTGTCGGACAACGGGATATTCCGCAAGCGGAACAAGGACGGGACGATCTGGAGCCTGTCCCTGTCGGCGGCGGTATTCTACCTGACGCCGGCGGCGGCGGAGGGCTACCGCTCCACCCTGAAACCAGCGGCCTTCCGGGACAAATCCCCGTCCTCCAACCTGTCAGCCCAGGTGATCCACCAGGAGCAGCCCCTTTCCGAGAAGGCGGCGCTGAACCCCGATTGGGTGGAATGGCTCATGGGCTTCCCGCAGGGATGGACGGACGTATCCTCTGGGCAAGCGAGCCGGAAGGAGTCCACCGCATAACCGAGGACACGAAGGATCGGGCGCTGCGGCTGAAAACCCTGGGGAACGCGGTCTGCCCGCCTCAGGCCTATCCCATTTTTTACTACATTTCCCTGATAGAGACCGGGGCGTGCGCCAGCATCTGCCCCTACGGAGGAGGTGACGGATAAATGCAGGAATGGAAAGCCTCCGAAAAAGAGGCGCAGAAGATGACCCGTGATGGGGCCATCTCGGTGAACCTGGTGACTGGCGAAGCCACCCATATTTCGGACCGTCCCCCGGAGCAGGATTATTCTTCTGCGGATGAAACGGCGGGGGCATTGAACCGGGCGGCGGACGAGGTGGTGGGACACCGGGAACGCCGACAGGCGAAAAAGGCGCGGCGAAAGCGGCGCGACACCTTTCGGGAGGGTGAGGCGGCCAGGGACCGCCCTTCCTCCCGTTTGCAGTTTTCTGAGACAGACCAGGCGGCGCCGGAACTGAAAAAGGCGATCCGCAAGTCGGACAAGGCGGCGGATCGGCTGGACGCGGCGAAAGCTGCTGTCCCCGTAAAGCCTCCCGGCAAGGAACATGGCAACCCTTTGTCCCGGCCGGTGCAGGAAATACGGTCCACCCTCCACGGCGAAGTGAGCAAGGTGGAGGGCGATAACTCCGGTGTTCAGGCCGGCCACCTGGGAGAACGGCAGATTGAGAAGGCCGTGGGCTATGGCAATCGGCGTTTCCATCAGGCGTGTGCGGACCGGAAACTGAAACCCTGGCGGGATGTGAAGCAGGCGGAGCAGGCAGCGGTGAAAGCCAATGCCGATTTCTACTGGCGGAAGTCCGTCATGGAAAATCCCCAGCTTGCGTCCAGTAACCCCATCTCCCGCCTTTGGCAAAAAAAGCGGCTGCAAAAGCAGTATGCCGCCGCACATCGGGCAGGGACCGGCGCGGCCCAGGCTGCGGGAAAGGCGTCCCAGACCGCCGCTTCCGCAGCGAAGAAAGGCGGCGGGACCATCGCCCAGAAGCTGGGCGGGCTTGTGACGAAGAACAAACACACCCTTCTCATTGTGGGAGGGATCGGCTTGATCCTCATGCTCATCATGGGGCTGATGCAGTCCTGCACTTCCATGTTCGGGGGTGGGACTTCCGGCCTGGTGGCGTCCTCCTATCTCTCCGAGGACGCGGACCTGACCGGGGCCGAGGCCGCCTATTGCGGGATGGAGGCGGAGCTTCAAGAATACCTGGACACCTACGAGGCCACCCACGACTATGACGAATATCACTTTGACCTGGACGAGATCGAGCATGACCCTTATGTGCTGCTGTCCATCCTGTCGGCGCTCCACGAAGGGGTGTTTACCCTGGACGAGGTGCAAGGCGACCTGGAAATACTCTTTGACAAGCAGTACATCCTCACCGAAACTGTGACCACCGAAACAAGGTATCGGACGGAAACCCGGACAGACAGCGAGGGCAACGAGTACGAAGTGGAGGTGCCATACACCTGGTATATCTGCACCGTCACGCTGGAAAACTTTGACCTCTCTCATGTGCCGGTCTACATCATGGGCGAGGATCAGCTTTCCATGTATGCCGTGTATATGTCCACCCTGGGCAACCGGCCAGATCTGTTCCCATCCTCCGGGTATGTGGGCAAGTACATCGAGAATCCGCCTACGGCCTGGGACATCCCTGCCGAGTACCTGACGGATGAACGGTTTGCTACCCTCATCACCGAGGCGGAGAAATACCTGGGATACCCCTATGTGTGGGGCGGGAGCAGCCCGGAGACATCGTTTGACTGTTCCGGCTTCGTCAGCTATGTGCTGACCAGCACCGGCCTGTGCAATACCGGGCGGCTGGGCGCCCAGGGGCTCTACAATATCTCCACGCCGGTATCCGACCCCCAGCCCGGTGATTTGGTGTTCTTCGTGGGCACCTATGACACCAGCGGTATCTCCCATGTGGGTATTTATGTGGGCGATGGGATGATGCTGCATTGCGGAGACCCGATTTCCTACACCAATTTGAATACAAGTTACTGGCAGTCTCACTTTTATGCCTACGGCCGGCCGCCGTACAACTGATAGGAGGTGAAGCACACATCAATATGGTTTCCTATGGGGGCGGTGTCAACAGCACCGCCCTTTTAGTCGGCCTACACCAGCACCGTATCCCGGTAGACCTGATCCTCTTTGCGGATACCGGGGCGGAGCATCCCCACACCTATACCTACCTGGACATCATGGACCGCTGGCTGAAGGACCACGGGATGCCGCCCATTACCAGAGTGTATAAAACCACGCGGGACGGAAAGCGGCTGACCTTGGAACAGGAGTGTTTGAAAAGCGGCACCCTGCCTTCTATGGCCTATGGCTTCAAGCGGTGTTCCCTGAAACACAAGATCGGGCCGCAGGAAAAGTTCTGCAACCATTATCCGCCGTGTCAAAAGGTATGGGCGGCGGGCAAGCGGGTGGTCAAGTTCATCGGCTACGACGCCGGCGAAGGCTACCGCAGCGACAAGGTGCTGCTGGGGGATCTGGCCGACCCCAAGTACAGCAAGTGGTATCCCCTGATGGAATGGGGATGGGACCGGGGGGCTTGTCAGCAGGCCATTGATGATGCGGGGCTTCCCCAGCCGGGCAAGTCCTCCTGTTTCTTCTGCCCCAGCATGAGGGCGGAGGAGATCATCCGGCTTCGGGACCACCACCCGGACCTGTTCCGGCGGGCCATCGCGCTGGAGGACAACGCCCGTCCCAATTTGAAAACGGTCCAGGGCCTGGGCCGCAACTACTCATGGAAAGAACGGTTTGGAAAGGAGAATTGCACACATGGCAACTGTTGAAAAAATCCGCCGAGACATCGAAAAGACCAAGGAGAAAATCTCTGAGCAGCAGAAGCGCCTCCGCTCTCTGGAGGCGCAGCTTGTGGAGGAGGAGAACCTGGAGATCGTCCGCATGGTCAAGGCGGTGAAGATGGACAACCGGGAGCTGACGGCCTTCCTGAAGGCATACGCCAGCGGCCTCATCACCCTGCCGGAGGGCATGATGGAGGCGGAGGCGTCGGCTGCTCCCGGCGAGAACGAGATGGAGGACGCCGAGTATGAAGAATAAAACGATCATCCGCCTGTTTACGGCGGCTCTGGCTGTGGCGCTCTGTGCCACGGCCTTTGCAATCCCTGCTTTTGCCGGCGGTGGGGAGGGTGAACCTTACTACACCGAAACGGAGGCAGACCTCACGGAGGATGATGGAACCCCGGAAATCACGGTTTCCGATGATGAAGATACTGCCGGCGGCGATAATGCGGAGGCCGGCGGTGACACCCTGGACCAGCTCACCAAACTGTTGGGCAGCCTGGGAACCGTGACCGTCACCGAGGATGGCATCCTGTTCACTCCCAACCTGGAGGGGCTGGAGCCCCTGCGCACCGGCACCGTGACCACCTGCGGCGGCAATCTGAATGTCCGCACCGGCGCAGGGCTGGACAATGACGCCTTCACCCAGCTTCCCAACGGGGCGCAGGTGGAAGTCATCGGCACCGAGGGCGAATGGGTCAAAGTGCTTCTGCCGGAGCGGGAGGGCTATGTTCATTCCGATTACTTGACCATCACGGATACGGGCAGTTTTTCCCTCTCCCTGGATGGGGCGGACCTCTCCGCTTTGTTGGAACTGCTCCCCTCCGGCCTCTCCGATGGTGGAGGAGCCGCCCTCACCCCGGATGGAAACCTCTCCCTTATCGACGACCTGGGCGGGGCTTCCTCCGGCAAACAGTTCATCACCGTGGAGACCAAGGGCGGCAATGTGTTCTATCTCATCATTGACCGCGACGACGAGGGGGCGCAGACCGTCCACTTCCTGAACCAGGTGGACGAAGCCGACCTCCTGGCCCTGATGGAGGATGGCGAAGTCCAGGAGACCCCGGCGGTCTGCACCTGTACGGAGAAATGCCAGGCCGGTGCGGTGAATACCGCCTGCCCGGTTTGTGCGGTGAATATGAGCGAGTGTGCCGGGAAAGCGCCGGAGGAGGAACCGGAGCCTGAACCGGAGCCGGAGAAGGAGTCCGGCAGCGGCGGCGCCCTGGTATTGATCCTGCTGCTGGCGGTGCTGGGCGGCGGCGGAGCCTTCGCCTATATCAAGTTCATCAAGCCCAAACAGGGCGCAAAGGTCAGCGCCGACCCGGACGATTATGATTTTGAGGATGAGGAGGAATATATCAACGAGGATGCCCCTGAACCGGAAGAAACGGAGGAAACGAAATGAAGCTGGTGATCTGCGAGAAACCGAGTGTTGCAAAAGCCGTTGCGTCGGCCCTGGGTGTCACATCCAGGGCCGATGGCTGTTTTGAAGGAAATGGGCTCATCGTTTCCTGGTGTGTGGGACACCTGATGTCCCCGATGGATGCAGCCGGATATGACCCCGCCTATAAGAAGTGGAAGTATGACGACCTTCCCATCCTGCCGGAGCCCTTCCGTTATGTGCTGGCGAAGGGCAAAGAGGACGCCTTCCAGAATTTGAAGCGCCTCATGGAGCGCCCGGATGTGACGGAGCTGGTCAACGCCTGCGACGCCGGGCGGGAGGGCGAGCTGATCTTCCGGCTGGTCTATGAGGCTGCCGGATGCTCCAAACCCTTCTCCCGCCTCTGGATTTCTTCGATGGAGGACGCAGCGATCCGGGAGGGCTTTGCCGACCTGCGCCCTGGCGGGACCTATGATCCCCTGTATCAGTCGGCGCTCTGCCGCCAAAAGGCGGACTGGCTCATTGGTATCAACGCGAGCCGCCTGTTCTCCGTCCTATACCATCGCACCCTGAATGTGGGGCGGGTACAGACACCCACCCTTGCCATGCTGGTGAACCGGGACAGCAGGATCACCCTGTTCCGCAAGGAGAAATACCATCATGTGCGCCTGGCGCTGGATGGGGCCGAAGCGGTGTCCGAGAAAATTACTGCCCCGGAGGAGGCGGAGAGCCTGCGGGCGGCCTGTGCCGGGGCTTCGGTGCGTTGCATCTCCGTCACCCATGAGAAGAAGAAAGAAGCGCCGCCCAAGCTCTACGACCTGACCACCTTGCAGCGGGAGGCAAACCGGGTGTTCGGCTACACGGCCAAGCAAACCCTGGACTACGCCCAATCGCTCTATGAAAAGAAGCTGCTGACCTATCCCCGCACGGACAGCCGGTATTTGACGAGCGACATGGCGGAGACCGCCTCCGTGGTCCTGCATCTGGCAGCACGGGTAACGCCCTTCGACGCCTGCCCGGAGTTTTTTCCCGATGTTCTGGCGCTGGTGAACGACAAGGAGGTATCCGACCACCACGCCATTATCCCCACGCTGGAGCTGGAGAAAGCCGACCTGTCCGAACTGACTGTGGGAGAACGGAACACCTTGCTGCTGGTGTGCCGGGAGCTGCTGTGTGCGGCGGCGGAACCCTATATGTATGAAGCGGTCACGGCCGCTTTTGGCTGTGGTGGACACACCTTCACCGCCAAGGGGCGGCACATCCTTTCCGAGGGCTGGCGTGAGATCGACCGCATTTTCCGCACCTCCCTGAAGGAGCAGCCGGAGGACGAGGCGGAGCCCATCGCCCTGCCGGATTTCACCGAAGGCCAAACCTTTGACCAGGTGGATGCCTCTGTTACCGAACACTTCACCGCCCCGCCCAAGGCGTACACGGAGGACACCCTTCTGGCGGCGATGGAGACCGCCGGAAAAGAGGATATGCCGGAGGACGCCGAGCGCAAGGGCCTGGGCACCCCGGCGACCAGGGCGGCGATCCTGGAAAAGCTGGTGGCGGCCGGATTTGTGGAGCGCAGAGGCAAAAGCCTGGTTCCCACCAAGGCGGGGATCAACCTGGTTACGGTTCTGCCGGACACCTTGACCTCTCCCATGCTCACGGCGGAGTGGGAACAGAAACTGACCGCCATCGCCAGGGGCGAGGGCGACCCCGCCGCTTTCATGGCGGGGATCTCTGAAATGACGCGGGAGTTGGTAAAAACCTATTCCCATATCTCCGAGGAAGGCCAGAAACTGTTCGCCCCGGAGCGGGAGACGGTGGGCCTCTGCCCCCGCTGTAGCAAACCGGTCTACGAGGGCAAAAAGAATTTTTACTGCTCCGACCGTTCCTGCCACTTCGTGCTGTGGAAGGATGACCGCTTCTGGACCTCCCGCAAAAAGGAGCTGACCCGGAAGATGGCTGCCGACCTGTTGAAGAAGGGCCGTACCTCCGTCAGGGGGATGTGGTCTGAAAAGAAGGGCGCCGCTTATGACGCGGTGGTGGTGCTGAATGATACCGGCGAAAAGTATGTCCGCTTCAAACTGGAGTTTCCCAAGAGAAAAGAGGGTGTGAATGGCAAAAAGTAAATCGGATATTTCGCTGAACGATCTGAAAGCGATGCTCCCCCAGGCGGGGGAACCTGCGGAGCAGGAGGCAACGCTTCGGGCTCTGTCCTCCCTCTCCACGGAGGATAGGGACCTCCTGGCTGCTGTGCAGGAGTCTCCCTTCCGGCTGACCACTTTGGAGCAGTTCCGAGAGTTTCCCGCCAACACGGAGTATTTTGTCCTGGAGCCCAACATCAGCAAGGTGGAGGATGTGGGCTGGCGCTATTTGGCGCAGCATTTGGACATCCTTCTGCCCCCGAAGCTGCTGGACGCCATTGATCCCGTTCCCTTCGGCAACCACGCCATGCGGGAGGAACAGGGCTGTTTTACGAGCCGAGGCTATCTCACCCTCTCCGGCGACGAGTGGGAGCATGAGCGCCCCAGGGAGAAGCAGACGGAGAAAAAGCCCTCCATCAAGGAGCGGCTGGAGCAGAGCCGGAAGGAATGTGCCAATCAGAGCAAGGCGCAGCCCCATCGGGAAAAGTCTGCGCCGGAACTGTAAGGAGGTGTCGTTATGCCCCATTATGACTATGACAAAGATTATCCCTTTGCCGCCTTCATCACCAACCTGGGCAAGTACAACGAGGGTGCCCTTGTGGGTGAATGGGTAAAGTTTCCCACCACGGCGGAGGAACTGAAAAAGGTCTTTGAGCGCATCGGGATCGGCGCGAAAGACGATTTTGGACAGACCTATGAGGAATGGTTCATCACGGACTACGACTGCTATGTGGACGGCCTCTATGACCTGCTGGGCGAGTATGCCAACCTGGACGAACTGAACTACCTGGCCTCCAAACTGGATGATATGAGCCAGGATGAATATGAGCGGTTCCAGGCGGCTATGGAGATCGGCGACCACACGGGCAGTATCCAGGAACTTATCAATCTGACGGAGAACCTGGACTGCTACGATGTTTACCCTGACATCCACGACCACGACGATCTGGGCCGGTATTACATTGAGGAACTGGACGCCATGCAGGTGCCGGAGCATTTGCGCAACTACATCGACTATGAGGCCTACGGGCGGGACATCGCCCTGGAGGAAAGCGGCCAGTTCACCGATCTGGGCTATGTGCGGGATACTGGGGACAGTTTCCATGAGTATTACGATGGCGAGCGCGGCAGCATCCCGGAGGAATACCGAGTGATGACCTTCCAGGATGACATCCCCGAAGAAGAAATTTCGGAATGGGCCATGGACCTTGCCTACGATATGGACGAGTTTTTCCGGCAGAACGATCCGCAGTATGCCGCCGAGCACCCGGAGGAACACGCGGCGAAGGAAGAAATCTACGAAAATCTGATGGCCGGGCGTATCTCTGCCCTGGACGAGAAGCTGGCCGCCCTGGGGCAGACCCAGGAGGACTATCTTCCTTCGGAGATCGAGAAGTTCAAGAACGCCACCGGCTATGAGGAATTTCTGGATGTAGACCCCCAGGCGATCCGGGAGGCCATCGAAAACCCGGATCAGTCCCATGTGGACGAGATGCTGGCCTTTGCGGAGCAGGCAAACCGGGAGTATGAGGCGGAGTTGTATGGGCAGCAAGCGGCGCCTACCCCGGACGACCGGGAGACCGGCGAGACGGTGCGGACCCCCAGGGGCACCTTCCATGTGACGGATATGAGCCGGGAACAGATGGAGGCGGCCGGATACGGTTTCCACCATGAGTCCGAGGACGGGAAGTATCTTATCATGGCCAACGGCAGCCGCGCCTTTGCCATCCCCAGCGGAGACACCCCCGAACATACCGCGCCGGAGAAGCTGACCGTCCTGGTGGTGGAGCCCATGAAGGAGCCCTATGTGAAGGAGATCGACCCTGGCCTCCATGCGCTGCAAGCGGAAGTAGGCGGTGATATTGCCGCCTCCTATCCCTTTGACGATCCGGTGGGGCTGGTACTGAACGACGAAGGCAAGCTCATCGGTCTGGACCTGAACCGTTCCCTCCGGGACGAGCATGGGGAGATTTACGACATTGTGGCTGGCACATTCCTGGTGGTGGGTCTCGGCGAGGAGTCCTTCACCTCTCTGCCCCCGGAACTGGCGCAGAAGTATATGGAGCACTTCAAGCAGCCGGAGCAGTTCATCAACCTGAACGGCCAGATTGTCGCCCTGCCGGTGGAGCCGGAGAACCCTCTCCGCACCGCTGAAATGACCCTGGAGGATGACTATGGGATGATCGACGGGATCATCAACAACGGCCGCCGTGGGGAGGAACTGGAGAAAGCCCAGGATGAGGCACGCAGAACCACGCCGGAGAAAAAGCCCTCTATTCGGGAACGGCTGGAGGACGCAAAGCGGGAGTGCGGCGAGCGCAAGCCCCCGGACAAGGCTCATCAGAAGAAGCCCCCGGAGCATGACTTATGAGCCGGAGCAAGAAATGGCGTCTGGAATGGGCGTTCTTCCTGGGCGAGAACGGCAGACGCCAGTATAACAAGCTCTGTAAGGGTTGTGTCCATCCCTGCAAGCAGAGTTTTCGGGCGGTGGTGGTGTCCTGCCCGCACTACCTTTCTCTCCGTTCTAAAAAGTGCGGCAATTAGGGTTCAAAACAGGCGAAGAAACAGCCTGTGGTGGCTTTTCTGTGTAGGGGCAGTATGATTTCCCATGTGGGGCGGCAGGGCGTTTCTGCATAGGAAAAACGCCGGATTTTCACCTTTTGTCAAGCAAAATGGGAGCGTCAACATCGGATGCAATTATCCGAGGTTGGCGCTCCCATTCTTTTTTTGTTCTGGCTGCGTCGCAGTCGATCAGTCATCCTCTAACAGCTTGGAGGGCGGGATTTTCAGCACTTGGGCGATCTTGAACAGTGTTTCAAGAGATACGCCACGGATCGTACCCGTCCCTTCTACCTGACCAACGAAGTTGACACTTTTCCCGATCCTCTCCGCAAGGACCTCCTGTGTCAGCCCCGCCTTTTTCCTGTAATATGCGATCTTCAAGCCCAGAGTGATATAGCGTTCTGGAAACTCCGTCTGCATAATATCACCTCCTGATATTATGCTACCAACAAAGCAAATAAATTATAATTGAAACGAATTAGAGGATTATTTACTTTAAGTCAATGTATGTATATAATGAGAAGTGGATTATTTACTTTATTGGAGGGACTGGCTTGAAAATGGCGAAGATAGAACCGTGAACATATTTACCGTTAGTTTTTTTGGACACCGGATCATCCCGGAGTTTCGTGAGGCGGAGGATCGTGTGGAGGCGCTGGTTCATGCGCTGCTTTTGGAAAAGGAGTATGTGGAGTTCCTGGTCGGACGGGACGGAGATTTTGACCAGATCGTTTCCTCCGCTGTCAAACGCCAGCAGCGGCTTGTCCGGGATGACAACAGTTCCTTGGCCTGGATACTGCCATATCCCACGGCGGAGCTGCGCAACAATATGGAAAACTTTGAAGCCTATTATGATGAAATCGAGATATGCAGCAGCGCGGCCAGCAGCCACCCGAAAGGTGCTTTTCAAATTCGCAACCGGCAGATGGTGAAGCGAAGCGACCTCGTTGTATTCTATGTGGATCATACAGGCGGCGGAGCCTATCAGACCATGCGCTATGCGCAGAAAGAAAAAAAGAATATACTTAATCTTGCTGAAGAAGGATACGGAGAAAAAGAATGAGCGCCATCATCATTTCGGTGATGGCGCTCATTTTCAGTAGCAGTAGTAGACGCTGTGGGAATGTGCGTAAACGGTCAGAGGGGCGGAGCTGTGGGAAACGGTGTTTGCGGGCTGTGGGAAAGCTGGCAGCTTTTCCATCGGGCCGTGAATATCTGTTTTCCATCGGCGGAGCGGCCGTTTTCCACATTTCCATAGTGTAGTCATCCCACGATCAGCCGGTAGATGGTGAGAGGCACATACCAGGCAGCTACCAGCAGCCGCCAAACCAGGACAAAGCCCCCGATGAGACCACCAACGACGAAGTTCAGTACGAACAGCGCGGCGCCGCCGCCCAGGGAGCCGCCGCCCGGCACGATCCAGACGCACATCCGATGGATGCCGAAGGGCAGGCCGCAGAGTATCCAGAGCCAGAGAAGATCCAGCTTTCCATCCCTTACGCAGGCGGATTTGAAAATGCAGTACAGAAGCCCGGCGATGGCAACGGGCAAAACTGCCTTCTTGAAAAAATCCTTGATGGCCTCGGTTCTCGTCATTTGTGCCACCTCCATTCATACCTTCATTATACAGGCAAAATCCAAACAAGCCCAGGGGCATTTGCTAAATTTAGAAAAGCGTACTACCAGCCCTATTCCAGTTCGTTGCTCCGCTGCCTCTGCGGTTCCGCCTCTCTCGGCTTTTCCAGCAGGGCCTCCACATTCTGGCGAAGGGTGTCATACTCCCGTTCCTCCCGCTGAGCTTTTCGATATTCCGATTGTAGGGCGATCCTTCTGGCGGTGAGTTCATCCATTTCGGCCCGGAGCCGTTGGGCGGCGGGCAGGGGTACGGCGTTCAACCGTTTCAGCTCCCTTGCCGCCGCCTCAAACAGGATAATCTCACTCTCATGCCCCCGGAGGAATTTCTCCTTGTCCTTGGACTGGCGGTATTGGTCATACAGGGGGCGGAGCTGGCGATAGGTGGCAGCGTGCTTCATAGTGAGGGTCAGCCGCTCCATTTCCTTTTCGGCGGTTCGGAGATCCGCCTTTACCCTGGCGGTGGCGGCTGCCGCCCCATCGCACCGCTCAGACAATTCCTCCAAACTTCCAATGCCATGCTCCGTCAGGAAGTTCAGCGTTTCTGCTGCCCGCTTTAGGTTCTCAATAGTTGCCCAATGTTTGTAGCCGGCACTCTGCTGAGCTTTGATATTGTTCTGGATGTCGATGAGCAGACTGGGCCTCCCGGTGCGCTGTTTCGGCTGGCGGGAAGGACCTGGCCTGCCGGCGATCCGGGCGGTCAGAGCTTCCTCCGCATAGTCCGCACCCAAGGTTTTCAACCGGGTAAACCGCTCCTGGCCCGGAGTCCTGGCGGATATGTACTTCCCCCGTTTCAGCTCATACCCTTCCCGCTGGAGGCGACGGAGCAGGTCCTCCAAATCGGTGCAGCCGGGCAGAAGCCGGTCGATGGCGGAGCGCAGTTTCGCCTTGTAGCTGGTGCCGCTCTGTTCCGCCTGATGCTCAATGTAGCTCTTGCCCTTATCCCGGCCGGGGACAATGACGGACAAGCCATGCTCTTTGCAGATACGGTCGCTGGTGCGGCGAATCTCATGGTAGCTCCTCTTGTTGGAGTGATAGTGCCGGTGATCCTGAAAACTGACCGCATTGAAGATCAGGTGATTATGAACATGATCCTTGTCAATGTGAGTGGTGAGGACAAATTCATATTTGCCGCCCAGGACCTCCTGCGCCAGTTCCATGCCGATCCGGTGGGCTTCCTCCGGCGTGACCTCCCCAGGCTCAAACGCCTGGATGAGGTGCCGGCCCAGGTTCGTTCCCTTGTCGATGGCGTGGCGGCGGGTCCAGGCAAATTCAATGTCGGCGGTCTCGGCGGTGCAGCCGAAGGAGGATACCAGCAGCTTTCCGTCCGTCTTGTCGGGATTGCAGATATAGTCAATCGCCGCTTTCAGCGTTGACTTAATAGGATGCGTCTTTGTAACTGCCATATCTGCTCCAATCTCTCCCGGATTTCCTCCATGTCAGCCTGATAGGTAGGACCTCCGGCGTTGACTCGCTTAGCAATCTGATTGATGTTCCGGCCAATGGAGCCCAGGGCTTTCGTCATTTCCTTAATGTCGGTGGTGTCCACCTGGATGATATATCCGTCAATCGCCATCTTGCGCAGATACGCCCCATACCTCTTTGTGGGGAGTTGTGCCATCTTCTCGTCAATGAGCCGTTTTTCCTCCTCTGTCACCCAGAACTTCATCTGTATATTCCGTTTTCTGTTTGCCATCACAGTATCTCGCCTCTTTTCGTATCAGGGTTTGGGATGTTCCCAACAAGCATTTTTCGGGTTTAGGGGGAGGGTTCCCTAAAGCCAAAAATCGCAAGCGGGTACTCGCTTGCTGTGCTTGCTATCGTGACCCTTCCCTCGTTTTCTTCCTCTACTAATACTACAATTCACAACACCTTAAATGGCAATCTGTAAGGGAAAATCCGCAAAGAAAAACGCCGTAACCACCATAGGTTACGGCGCTCAACTATTCATCAGAAAATCAATCTTTTTCGCTTTCAACTTCCACCACTTCTTTTGCGGTAGCTGCCACAATTCGGAGCCCGGCATCGCTCATATTGTCCAAGAGCGTGTCAAGCTGGCGGCGCTGCGTGGATTTTTCGGCCTCATTGTCAGGAAAGAAAAACTGATCCACCGAAATGTTGTAACGGGCAACAAGCTCATAAAAGATTTGGAGGCTTGGATGCTGCCCTTTATTCTCGATATTGGCAAGATAGCGGGGAGAGATATACATCTCATCACTTACTTTCTTGCGGCTTTCTTTTCGCTCTTTCCGAGCCTCTTTGATTGCTGCCCCAAACGCCTTGAAGTCGTATTTTGGTACAGGTCTTTTCGCCATATAAATTCACCCAATTACATTCTACGGTTCACCTTTCTTTTTGGATATGTCTATATAGTTCCTATGATTAGCCTAAATAATTCTCATTATAACTGAGATGGCTTGCAGAATATATAAAAAGCACCGGACGCGGTGGCCTACGGCCCTGCGCTCGGTGCTTTTGTATGAATCGTTTTTTACTTATCTATAATACGGAAATATTAAAGCAGCTTCACATCCTTGTGGGGGAACATTAGAAAGTTTGAAACGACCGTTATGAGCTGCGGCAACCTGTTGGACAATCAGTAACCCAAGCCCATGTCTTAAATCAAGCCGTTCATCTGTACTTTCCATATAATGCGGCTTTTCTTCCAGCTCTTGCAGCTTTTCAGCAGACAGACCCGTTCCGTTATCCGTAACCCCCAAGATAAGCTGATTTTGTGATGCTGCAAGCGAAAGGCGGATTTCACAGCCCTGCGGGTTGTGTTTCATGCTGTTCTGGACAAGGTTGTTCACCGCCCGCGAAATCAATCTGGCATCACATTCCAACACAGCATTTTCGGCGTCTGGGGCAATCTCAATTTCAATGTTGTAGCTATCAGAAATTCCCGTGTTCAGCAGGTCAGCTACATAGGATCGCAGCAGCTTGGATAAGCGAACAACCTCTTTATGAAGCGGCTGCATCTCATATTCCAACTGCGACACTAAATTCAAATCCTGTACCAGCTCTTTGATTTTTACACTTTGCTTCCGTACTATTTCCGCCTGTTCCCGGATGCTCTTGCTGGCAGCGTCACTTTCCGCAATACGGCCCGCATACCCCATAATCATGGAAAGAGGTGTGCGGATGTCATGGGAAACTCCGCTGATCCAGTTCGCCCGCGCTTCATTTTGCCTATTCAAAATGGAAGAAGCCTTGTTTACGCTGTTTGCGATTTCCGACAGTTCTCCGCTGATATGAAGTGAAACTGGTTTCCCGTCTGCCAGAGTTTCCACAGCGGACACAATCGGTTCGGTATTGTGAATGATTCTGCGTTTGGAAAAGTAATAGGCTAAAAAGAGGCACAACACATCCAAGCCCAGCATCCCCAGCACAAAGATGGGGAGCCGTTGAAGTGCCGCAATGGAATAGTAATTGCTGGTGAGTTTTGTATAGCTGTTTGTGGGATAGCCCAACACCAACAGCCCATCATCGGTGTTCCAGACAAAAACCGGGTAATCCTCAATATACCCTTTTGAAAATAGTGCAACATCTTGAATGGTGTAACTTTCCGGCACATTTTCCGGCAAATCAACCGACCAATAACATTGTCCATCTGCGTTCAGATAGATTGCCCAAATATGATTCTTCCGCAGTTTTTGCACCGCATCATCCGATAATTGTTCCGGCGTAGCGGCAGCAGCAGTCATTTCCAACATGGATTGCGGAGAGGAATCTCCATAATCCTCGGTCACAATCTTTTGAAAAGTCAGACCAAATATTACCGCGTTAAGAAACAGCAATATCAGAATAAAGGCAGCGAACGACACAAGATATTTAGATATATAACTTCCGAATGATCTCATGGCATCACTTCCTTGCTATCAGCTTATAGCCTAACCCTTTAATGGTTATCAGGGATACGGGTTTTGACGGATCGGTTTCAATTTTTTCCCGGACGCGCCGGACATGGGCATTGAGGCTGTTTTCGTAGCCAAAAGGATTGTCCCCCCAGAGGGCTTCACAAAGCGCATCTACGGTAACGATCTTTCCGGCATTACGGGCAAGCGTTTCAAGCAAAGTGTGTTCTTTGGCTGTCAGGGAGATAATCTCGCTGCCTTTATGGACTTCGGCCCGGCTGAAATCAATCGTACACCCATCTAAAACAAGCAGCGGTGAATCCTCTTTGTAGGTTCGACGTAGCACCGCATAGATACGCAACAATAATTCCTGTGGCATAAAAGGCTTTGAAATGTAATCGTCTGCACCAAGCCCCAATCCCGACAATTTGTCTGCTGCCTCGTCCTTTGCTGTTAAGAAAATGATCGGCACATTGGTAAAGGTGCGGAGCTGCTGCATCAGAGAAAATCCATCTCCATCCGGCAGCATGACATCCAAAACAATTAAATCAGGATTTCCATTTTTTGTGGTCAGGACAGCGTCTTTAACCGACATAGCGGTGAGCACAGTTTCAAATCCTGCATCTTTCAATATATCTGTTACCATCTTCAATAACTCCTGCTCATCATCCACCAACAGGAGTCTTTTACTGTGCAAAAAGGAATTATCCATAGAATTATCTCCATTCAGCTTCTTTGTTCCCATTATATCATAGGAATTATATTCTGCGGAGCCCCTCTGCAAAAAGTAAGGTAAAAGTAAGGACGGGAGAATGTAGATGTCAGGTTGAAGTTGTACCATAAAAACATCGAAAGGAGATGTTTCTATGGACTATATCATCACAACGGAACAGTTGACCAAGAAGTACAAGAACTTCACTTCGGTCAACCATGTTTCGCTTCATATTCGCAAGGGCAGCATTTATGGTTTCCTCGGCCCCAACGGTGCGGGGAAATCTACGACCATGAAAATGCTGCTGGGCCTGACTGCGCCGACAAAGGGCAGCTTTACCATTGATGGGAAGCAGTTCCCGAATGACCGGATTGCCATTCTCAAAGAGATCGGCTCTTTCATCGAAGCGCCGTCTTTCTACGCAAACCTGACCGGGCGGGAAAATCTTGATATTATCCGCCGCATTTTGGGACTGCCGAAAGCTGATGTGGAAGATGCTCTGGAACTGGTAGGACTGACCGAGTTTGGCGACCGGCTGGCAAAAAAGTATTCGCTGGGAATGAAGCAACGCTTGGGCCTTGCCGGGGCGCTGCTGGGGCGTCCGCCAATCCTGATTCTGGACGAACCCACCAACGGCCTTGACCCGTCCGGCATCCACGAAATCCGCAACTTGGTAAAATCCTTGCCCAGCCTTTACGACTGCACGGTGCTGATCTCGTCCCATATGCTGTCTGAAATTGAATTGATTGCGGATGACATTGGGATTCTTAACCACGGGCGGCTGCTGTTTGAGGGCGGCATGAATGATCTGCGTCAATACGCCCTGCAATCCGGCTTCGCTGCGGACAATCTGGAAGATGTGTTCCTTTCTATGGTTGAGAAGGACAACATGGACAGAAAGCAGAGGGCAAAATTATGAAAACGCTGGCAATCGAACTTCGGAAAGAAAAGCGTACCGGCGTGATTCCCGTGCTGCTGGCTGTTGGTATCTTGGGGGCTGCCTACGCATTTGTCAATTTCATTGTGCGGAAAGACACGCTTCTGAATCTGCCTCTGGCTCCGATGGATGTCTTGCTGACCCAGCTCTACGGCATGATTATGGTGCTGAACCTGTTCGGCATCGTGGTTGCTACCTGCATGATCTATAACATGGAGTTCAAGGGAAGCGCCGTAAAGAAGATGTATATGCTTCCCGTCAGCGTCCCGGCCATGTATCTGTGTAAGTTCCTGATTCTGACGGTCATGTTTTTGGTTGCAATCGTGCTGCAAAATCTGGCGCTTGCACAGATCGGAATGGCAGATTTGCCGGACGGATCGTTTGAAATGGGAACGCTGGTACGCTTTGCCGGATACTCTTTTCTCACATCCATGCCGGTACTGTCGTTTATGTTGCTGATTTCCTCGCGCTTTGAAAATATGTGGGTGCCGCTTGGAATTGGTGTCGCCGGTTTTCTAAGTGGTATGGCTCTTGCAAATTCGGGGCTGGCGCTTCTGCTGGTGCATCCTTTTGTGATTATTCTGAAACCTGCGGTAGCTATGAGCGCCCAGCCTGATCCGACGGTTGCTCTTGTCGCTTTGGTGGAAACGCTGTTGTTCCTTGCTGTGGGCTTGTGGCTGGCGAAGTACAGACGCTACGAGTAAGGAGGGATAATAAGAAATGAGTTTTTTGGATTTACTCAAAATCGAGTTTATGAAAGTAAAACGCTCCAAAATCGTACCCCTGATTTTCATTGCACCTCTATTGGTGGTAATTTCCGGGGTTGCGAGTTTGAGCAACTACTTTACGCCGGAATATACCAATGCGTGGCCTGCCATGTTCATTCAAAGTGCGCTTGTTTACGCCTACTATCTGCTCCCGTTCAGCATGATTGTAGTCTGCGTGATGATTGCAGGGCGAGAAACAGGAAATAACGGGATTCTGAAAATGCTGGCGCTGCCGGTCAGCCGCTGCGCATTATCCATTGCTAAATTCTGTGTGCTTACCTTTTATCTGTTTATGGAAATGGTGGTGTTTCTTGTCGTGTTCGTAATCGCCGGGTTGATTGCGACACAGACGATGGGAGTAACAGAAACCTTGCCGATCCTGTATCTTCTCAAATGGTGCCTGGGGCTGTTTCTGACTATGCTGCCGTGCATTGCGGCTATGTGGGCCATCACCGTGCTGTTTGAAAAGCCGCTTTTCTCTGTGGGATTGAATTTGCTGCTTGTGATTCCCGGTGTATTGGTTGCAAATACACCGCTGTGGATCGCCTACCCGTATTGTTATAGCGGTTATCTCGTTTCCTGCTCTCTCCATGACTTTACAGCAGAAACTTCCGACGCCGCTTTTTCGATGTTTCCGTTCCTGCCGTGCGCAATTATAGTGTTTGGCCTGTTTTTCGCGCTGGCTGTCACCCAATTTGGGAAAAAAGAAAT
>OBDJ01000388.1_pt1 | contig 24382 bp, 19 predicted proteins | sample 1518041 | NCBI WGS metagenome assembly OBDJ01 (sample SAMN01760916, study PRJEB22395) | human gut metagenome
CTGACTGTTACTAATAGGTCGAGGGCTTAATCTGGTTAATAACGGAGAAAAACAAGTACAATGAAATACGGATTTTGCAGACGTGTCTGCATAAATCTGGATTTAATTGGACGCAGATTTGCGAAGCAAATCCATCGAGATGAAGCGAAGCGGAATCGAGATGAGTTTTTCGGTGTGGATTACAGAAAAACAAATCGGATTTGTATGAAGTTTTGAAGGTACATACTTATTAAATATGAATTATTTAAGACATCCAATGAGATGTCTTTTTTTTGTAAAAATAATAAAAAAATAATGAAATAATAATTAAAAACTGCTATAATGTTTTAAGTTACTTATCGAAAACATTAATTTATTAAGGAGGTTGTTATGGAACAAAAGAAACAGGAGCCAATTCGTGATGCGAGACAGCTTGGAACGGCCAAGATGCTTATTCTTGGTTTGCAGCATATGTTTGCTATGTTCGGCGCAACAATTCTTGTGCCTATTCTTGTATCAGGATATTTTCAGAAGGCTTGTGGGGAGCCGCTTACCAGAGGTCTTTCTGTATCGGTTACACTATTTTGTGCAGGCTTTGGCACGCTTATATTTCATCTGTGTACAAAGTTTAAGGTACCGGCTTTTTTGGGTTCGTCATTTGCTTTTTTAGGAGGCTTTTATACTGTTGCAAACCTTGACAGTGGTATGTATGCAGATATGGCTGTCAATGATAAGGCTGCGTATGCGTGTGGTGGCATATTTGTTGCAGGTATGCTTTATTTCGTACTTGCACTTATCATTAAGCTGGTTGGAATTAAGCGTGTAATGCGCTTCCTTCCACCTGTAGTGACAGGACCTATTATCATATGCATTGGTCTTTCACTTGCCGGCTCAGCTATCAATAATGCTTCAACAAACTGGGTTCTTGCAATTATTGCACTTGGAGTTATAATTATTTTCAATATATGGGGAAAGGGCTTATTTAAGATCATTCCTATTCTAATGGGAGTAATTATTTCCTATGTTGTGGCTCTTATTATGAATACTGCTGGAATTACTAATCCTGATGGTTCCGCAATTCTTGATTTTACATCAATTGCATCATCTGCGTGGGTCGGAATACCTAAATTTCAGTTCATGAAGTTTGATATTACGTCCATTCTTGTTATGGCGCCTATCGCTATTGCGACTATGATGGAGCACATTGGCGACATGTCTGCTATTTCTGCTACAGTAGAGCAGAACTTTATTGCTGATCCGGGTCTTCATAGGACACTTATAGGTGATGGAATTGCAACTGCATTCGCAGGAGCTATAGGAGGACCGGCTAATACAACATATGGTGAGAATACTGGAGTGCTTGAGCTGTCTAAGGTATATGATCCGAGAGTTATCCGTATTGCGGCTGTTTTTGCTATTGCACTTTCGTTTATTCCAAAGTTTTCGGCTGTAATATCTACTATGCCATCAGCGATTATTGGTGGAGTTTCATTTATGCTTTATGGAATGATTTCAGCAATAGGAGTTAGAAATGTTGTTGAAAACAAGGTAGATCTGACTAAATCAAGAAATCTGATTATTGCAGGTGTTATTTTTGTATGTGGTCTTGGCTTTGGAAATGGACTGACATTTACTGTAGCAGGAACATCAATTACACTGACAGCTTTGGCAATTGCAGCTATCGCAGGGATTTTCTTAAATGCTATTCTGCCGGGAAATGATTACGAGTTTGGAAAGAATCCTGATGGAGATGCAAGCAGGGGTGTGTATATGATGAACACTGACAATGATGAGGAAGAGGAATCATAGAAGTTAATTTGTATTTAGACTGATTTGTTATTGTAACAGTAAATAATTTAACAAACTTTAAAAAGATATTAATAATATTTTACTTGATAAAGTTATATATATTCTCTACAATAAACTGGTATGGTGTATTTTCATAATTCACTTTACCAGTTTTTTTTAAGGGGATTAGATTTAATGGACAGAAAAAAGATATTTTGGGCGATAGCTTCTGTTTTTATAGCTATCTTAAGCATATGGACCGTTGTCTCACAGAGCAAGCATTTTTCGTTTGAAATTCTTATGAGTTTTATCATAAATGCAAATAAAGGCTGGCTTTTTATGAGTTTTGTTTGTACGTTTGGGTTTATTTGGTTTGAAGGCTTTGCTCTGGTACGCATGGCAAGACACTTTGGGTATAAAACCAGCGCGATTGATGGTACTGTGTATGGTGGAGCTGATGTGTATTTTTCGGCTATTACACCATCGGCATCGGGAGGACAGCCAGCCAGTGCGTATTTCATGATAAGGGATGGCATACCGGGCTATGCTGCTACAGTGGCCCTACTGATTAATCTTGTTATGTATACACTTTCACTTTTAACAATTGGCTTACTTTGCATGATTTTTAAGTATCCATTGCTGAAAAATTTCTCAGGTATTTCGCGGATATTTATATGTTTGGGGATTGTGGTGCTGATTTTTCTGGCTCTTGTATTTTATATGCTGCTAAGGAAGGGAAGCATACTATACTCAATTTGTGATAGTCTTATCCGGCTTTTTGAAAAAATACATATAATACGGCATGGTGACAGGCTTCGAATAAAGCTTAAAAATACTATGAAAGAATATCAGGAGTGTTCAAACAGTATCACAGGGCGGACCGGACTTCTAATCGAGATTTTCTTTTGGAATATAATGCAGAGAGTTTCACAGCTTTTGGTATCGTTTATGATTTTTATGGCAGTCGGCGAAGGCGTAAATAAGGCAGTTGATGTGAGTGTGATACAGTGTTTTGTGGCGATGGGCTCCAATTGTGTGCCTATACCCGGTGCTATGGGCGTGGCTGATTATATTATGATTGATGGATTTAAACAGCTTGTTGGTAGAAATGCAGCGAATATGGAGCTTTTGTGCAGGGGAATGACATTTTATGGAAGTGTCATAACAAGTGCTGTTATTATTCTTATTGGATATATAATTAGAAAAAAAGTAGCAAAATAGTCTAGTACTTTTGAACAATAATATATTGTTATATTGGCCAAAATGTGTTATTATTCTATAGTAATATATTAGATATTTTTTATGAAGGTATTGGACAATGAGTAGCAATGATAGTACTGCTAAGGAGCAGAGCTTTCTATTTAATGTAAACAAAATATTTCTTGTCATCCATCTGCTGATGCTATTTATGTTTTCATCATTAGGTGTAGATTTGATGGCAGGAGTCAGTCTGATCAGCATATGCTTTTATTTCCTTGCATTCAGTCTGACAAAATCTGAAAAACTGAGCATATATGTTTATAGTGTGGCTGTTGAGATATTGCTTTATATGATACTTGCGGTGGTTTGTCTCGGAATTCAATGTAATTTCCAGCTTTTTTTGATCGATGCAATGTTTTTTCTTTTTTCCATGGATTATGTGGTTCTCAGGAAGAAAAAAAAGAATCATGTTGCCATTCTGCTTTGCTGTGTATATGCTATTGCTCTGATTATTCTTTATATGCTTGATGGCTTTTACACACCTTTATATAAGTTGGATTCTGTTGTAATTAAGAGTATTTCTATTGCTATGATTTCTGGTGTAGTTTTCTTGATAATAACATGTATGATGTGCCTTTTGCATTTTATGTCTTCCGAGGAGGGGGCAATGGAAAAGCAGGCACAGTTTGATGCGCTGACGGAGCTTCCAAATCGTTTCTATATGATGGCAAAGCTTAAGAATCTTTTTGAGGCTGAGAAGCAGGGGGAATATTTCCTTGCGATGATTGATATTGATGATTTTAAGAAAATTAACGATTCATTCGGACATAATGTAGGAGATGATGCACTTAAGATGCTCGCTCGTACTATCGTAAACAAGGCTCGAGGTGTTGAGCTTAGCTATTGCAGATGGGGAGGAGAAGAGTTTTTACTTCTTGGCAAATGTGTCGACGGAGAGGTGCCTAAGAATTTTCTCGATGAGCTTCGTGTGGAGATTAATTCAAAATCCTTCTGGACATCTAAGGGCAGCGGAAGGATGACAGTGACCATAGGTGCAGGGAAATATAAAGTGGGGCAGGATTACAAGGAATGGATTAATTTTGTTGACAAACAGCTTTATGTCGGAAAATGCACCGGTAAGAATAAGGTTGTATGCTGAGACATATTTCAAGGCTTTGACATTTTTAAATGAGCTATAATCGTTGCTGGTCACACTGTTAGGCGTGAACAGTCACAATCGCATTGAAATTATATTGAAATTACAAATTTTAGTTGCATGAAGTCAATAACTGTGATAAAATATTGTCTGTTCGTAAGACGCCGGCATGTCGGAATGGCAGACGATGCAGACTCAAAATCTGTTGGGCGCAAGCCCGCGTGGGGTCAAGTCCCACTGCCGGCACTATTTGCAAAACCCCGTAAATCCAAGATTTTCAGTAAAATCAAGGGTTTGCGGGGTTTTTTCTTTACTTACAATCTTTCAAAAATTAAAGAAATCAGGGTACTTTTAAGAAAAATTTGCCCCAAAAAGGTACCCAAAAAGGTACCCAAAAATCTGCCATATAGGCTGTAATACCAGATAGTAAACAGGAGCATTATGATGATAAAAAAGATTTATAAAAAATATGAAATTATATTCAATGTTATATTTTTCTCGATTTTCCCGATTACGGCTTTTTATCTTATGGAGTTCTACGAACATAATCCTTTTGAAGAAGTCAGATTTATGGCGGGATTTTTTATTTTGTTACGGGCAGGGCGAAATGGGCACTTCGTGCAGTTTTTATTGTGGCCATGGTTTTTGGACTGATTAATCATTATGTTATGCTTTTCCGCTCGACTCCTTTTGTCCCATGGGATATTTTTTCAATTGGTACGGCGACAAGTGTTGCATCCAATTATGATTTTGCACCGACTGCAGGAGTAGTTGTTGTTACAGTTATATTTATAGCTCTTATTGTGCTGATGCATTTTGTTGATTTTAGAATTAAGTGGAAATTCAGGTTCAGACTAATTCCGACAGTGCTTGGATTACTTGTGATGTGCCTGTTTGTGAATGCCCTGCAGGATGAGGATTTCCAGACGGACAATTACCTGTATCCGTTTCTATTTACACCTGCATATATGACAAAGGTGAATGGAATGGCGGTGACCTTTGCGATGGATCTTAAGTTTGTGGCGGTTGATAAGCCTGACGGGTATAGCAGACAGAAGGCTAAGGAGCTGCTTGACAGCTATGCCGGTACAGATGATAATTCAGATGCAGCTAATAATACTGCAATTACAGATAAAAGTGATTATCCGAATATTATAGTTGTGATGGATGAGGCATTTTCAGACCTGTCAGTGCTCGGTGATTTTGATACAAATACAGACTATATGCCGTTTGTGCACAGTCTTGAAAAGGGCAATGAAAACACTATAACAGGATATCTGAATACGTCTGTATGCGGTGGAAATACCGCCGATACTGAGTTTGAGTTTCTGACAGGCAATACGATGGCTTTTCTTCCGGTAGGAAGTATTCCTTATCAGCAGTATATAAAGAGCACGACACCTTCCCTTGCAAGCTATTTAAAAAGCATAGGCTACGCAACGTATGCACAGCATCCGTACTATGGCAGTGGATGGAACCGGGATACGGTCTATCCTCTTTTGGGATTTGACAATCTTTCGTTTATGCAGGATTATTCTAATCAGAGGTTTGTGCGCAAATATATAAGTGATGAGACATCCTTTGACAGGATTATTGAGACCTATGAGAACAAACCGGATGGTCAGCCGGCATTTATATTCAATGTCACTATGCAAAACCATGGTGGATACACGGATACCTACTACGGCTTTGACAATACGGTGACAGCGGATAAGCTCAATAATTCTGCACTTGATCAGTATCTTTCTTTGATTAAGCTGACAGATGAGGATTTAAAGAGCCTCATTGAATATTTCTCAAATGTGGATGAGAAAACTATAGTGGTATTTTTCGGTGATCATCAGCCAAATGATACTGTGGCAAGCTCTGTTCTTGCAGCAAACGGCATGGACTATAATAATTTATCAAATGAAGAGCTTAAGCTGCGCTATCAGGTGCCGTATGTTATCTGGGCAAATTATGATATTGATGAGGCTGCAGGAAAAGACACGAGTGTTAATTATCTGGCTGCAAACGTACTTAAAGCGGCAGGTGTGCCGACAAATGACTATCAGAGCTTTCTGCTAAAGCTGCAGGAGGAGTATCCAATTATATCAGCGGTACGTACGGATAAAACTGCAGATAAGACATTAGATAAAGCATCAAATAAATCAGACAAGGCAACCGGCAGCAAAAAGAAGCAGGCCGATTCGGATATGCTAAACGATTATAAGCTTTTGCAATATTACAGACTGTTTGACTGGGAGGATAAGTGATGAATTTTGTTAAAAAGCATCCACTTTTGACAGCGTTTTTAATTCCGTTTTTCATATGTATAATCATCTGTATAGGAAATGGTGTATATCCATTTGGCGATTACTGCCTTTTGCATATGGATTTGTATCACCAGTATCTGCCTTTCTATAATGAGCTGTGGGAGAAGCTAAGAAATGGTGCGAGCCTCATGTATACATGGAATATCGGGCTTGGCAGTGATTTTGTATCGGTATTTGCCTATTATCTGGCGAGTCCGTTAAACTGGCTTGTTGTGCTTTTTCCAAAGAGCCATATTATTGAGTTTATCGAGCTGCTAATCATTTTTAAGATTTCGCTAAGCGGAGCAACATTTTTTTATTTTCTGAAGGAACACTTTGTACTTCTTGGAAAGGATAACAGATATCACGATAATACATTTGTGCCGGCATTTGTTTTCTCAACGGCATATGCGCTTTCCGGCTTTGTAGCTGCGTATAGCTGGGATGTTATGTGGATGGATGTTGTGGCGGTTGCACCGCTAGCGATAGTAGGACTTGAGAAGCTTGTGCGGGACAAAAAGCCGGTGCTTTACTATGTATCACTGGCACTTTGTATATTGTCAAACTATTATCTGAGCATCATGCTTTGCATCTTTTTGGTATTCTGGTTTGCATGGCTTTTCTTTACGCAAAATGGCGGTAAAATGGCTGCAATTGTGAGATTTGCCGTTTACTCGCTTTTGGCTGGAGGCACTGCGATGGTGCTAATCATCCCGGAGCTTATCATTTTAAGCTACAGCGGTTCGTCGGGCATCGAGTTTCCAAAGCAGATAGAGTGGTATTTTAATCTCTTATCAGAGGTCGGCAGGATGTGCACGACAGCAAGCGTCTATGAGGGTGCAGAGAACTGGCCGAATCTGTATGCCGGAGCCTTTAGTGTGATGCTTTTGATACTGTTTGTGCTCAATAAAAGGATTAATTGGAAGAAAAAAATAGCTCCCGTATTGTTTGTGTTGTTTTTCATGGCAAGCTTTGCCAATAAACAGCTTGACTTTATATGGCACGGACTGCATTTTCCGGATTCGCTGCCTGGCAGACAGTCGTATCTGTATGCATTTCTTGTATTGACCATAGGCTATGCTACAGTAAGAAAGTGGCGTGGCATAAGACTGTGGCATATTGGCGTGGCAGTGGTATTTGCATCGGCGCTTATGGCAGTAAGCACGATGTTTGCCGATGAGGATGTGACAGAGTATTATGCAGTTATCATAAGCATATTGTTTGTTGCGCTGTACGGCATTATGACAGTACTTTTAAAGCTTGCAGCAAGGAAAAACAGGGAGCTTTTGATGGTCATAACATGCGGTATTGCGATTGTGGAGCTGGCTGTCAATATGGCTGTGACAGGACTTGGATGTACCGGCAGAAGCAGCTACAATGCCAATGTGGACGATATGCAAAAGGCACTTAAGCTGGCAAAAGAGGATGCAGCTGACAACGATGTACCATTTTACAGGGTTGAGGATACAGGCCGACTTACTAAAAATGATGGCACACGATACGGCTATGCTTCTGGAACACAGTTTTCTTCCCTGATGAATATAAATGTGAGCCATTTTTATCAGGCTCTTTATATGGAGGGAGGCAAGAATTTCTACTGTTATAACGGTGCCACACCTGTCACGTCAGCCATGCTTTCTGTCAGATATATGTTTACAAAATCCATACAGCCACAGAATGAGCTGACTACACTTGTGGGAAAATGTGGAAATCACTATCTGTATCGGAATAACTACACACTTCCGCTTGGTTTTATGATGGATGAGGGAGTGATTGATGCGTGGAAACCATCCTCGTCGTCGAAAATCTATTCGATTAATTCCCTTGGCAGGCTCCTTGGTGCAGCAGATGATACGCTGACCCTGACAGAGTGCACTCAGGACGAAAATCCGGGAACTACGACTCTCACCTTTGACCATGACGGATATTATTATGCGGCATACGATTCGTGCAGCACTGACAGTCTGACATTCAGCCACGGAGAGTATGAGACCACATACTCGAAGACCACTCACAGGTATCTGTTTGACCTGGGATATGTGAAGGCGGGGGAGACAGTTTCCGTCACAAACACTGATGCCGATGCTGTACGATTTAATGTATACGAGCTTTCTATTGCTGCAGTTGAGAGTGCTTACAATACACTCAATGAGCAGACAATCTCGGTGGATGATTTTTCAGATACACACATAAGAGGACACATTGATGTGAAGCAGGCAGGACAGCTTGTACTTTCTATTCCGAGTGAAAAGGGATGGACTATGAAGGTGGATGGGAAGGATGTAGAGTATGAGGATTTTTCAGATACCTTTGTGAGCATTCATCTGGATGAGGGAGAGCATGAGATAGAGCTTTATTATGAGACACCGGGGCTTAAGGCAGGTGCAGCTATAAGCGCAGGCTGTGTGTGTATTTTTCTACTGCTTTTATTGTTTCGTCAAATAGTTAAGAGACGCAGTCGTTTAAAGTTTAAAGAGAACAGTGACAGATAGCGAATGCACTGACAGACAACGCATACTTGTCATTTTTGCGAAACACAGAATGTTCAAATTGTAATAGTATAATTCAATAATAAAAATAAAACAGGAGATTAACAAAATGAACAAACAAAACAAAAAAATCGCACAGGAAAAAAGAAGAATCGAGAGAGAGAAGGCAGAAAAGAAGGCAAAGGTTGTGAATCTGCTGAAATTCTGGGTGCCGGTAGTGGCAGTCGTTGTGATAGTCATAGTACTCATCTGGGCAGTTGCGACATCGGGCGGTTCATCGTCAAAGGGCACTGACGGTACAGAAGCTGCATCACAGACCACAGAATCTCAGGCATCCGAGACACAAAGCAGTGATTCACAGACCGAGGCAGCAACACTGAATACAGAGACTGATACGGTTGCGGAAAACGGAGATAAGGTAAATATTGACTACACCGGATATATGGACGGTGAAAAATTCGAGGGTGGAAGCACTGATGGACAGGGCACAGACCTGGTGCTTGGCTCAGGCAGCTATATAGATGGCTTTGAGGACGGAGTGGTAGGTCACAAGGTGGGAGAAACCTTTGATTTAAACCTGAAATTCCCGGATGATTATAAGACAAATACAGAACTAGCCGGAAAGGATGTTACGTTTGAGGTGACTCTTAACGGTGTATACAAATAAAGAGGATAACACACATATATGGAAAAATCGTTTGAAGAGGTACTGGTACAGTTTTATGTTGACCAGTACAGGGAGAATGCGAAGAGAAGTACAGGTAAGCCTGTAAAGCTGGCACACTATATTCACAGGCTCAATAGTAAAGCAAAATCAATTAAATATGCGCGATTTTCAAAAAACGAGACAATAGCACTCGACAAGCTGCATCAGGAAATAAAAAGGCTTGCATTGATCACCTACTATTCCAACAATAAGAATGCAAGGCAGATTTTAAATAGAGAAATCCTTCCGCAGCTCGTCAGGGTGGATATGGAGCAGTTTGATGAGAATGAGGCAGAGTATCTCACAGAGGATTTTCTAAAGCTTTTGCGCAAGGAGTATATAGGTGCGATATGTACAAGGAGCATGAAGGCGCTTTACAATGAGTACCGCAGCAAGGAGCTTAGAAGAGAGATTGTCACGCTGGTTCCGGCACGGCCGGAGCTTGAGTTTCCAAAAGCACAGAGCATGAAAAGGCACTTCATACTCCATATAGGTCCGACTAACAGCGGTAAGACATATCAGGCGCTTGAGAGGCTTAAGCTGGCGCAAAACGGAGTTTATCTGGGACCGCTTCGCCTTTTGGCACTTGAGGTATATGAGAAGATGAATGATGCAGGCATACCATGCACCATGCTTACAGGCCAGGAGTGTCTTGAGGTATCAGACAGCAGAATTACAGCATCGACAGTGGAGATGCTTGACTGTGATAAGGAATATGATATCGCAGTGATTGATGAGGCACAGATGGTTGCAGATGATGACAGGGGACATTCATGGACCAGGGCAATTCTTGGTACACTTGCAGGAGAGATTCATATATGCATGAGTCCGGTGGCAAAGGATGTAGTCATTCATCTGATTAATCTGTGCCACGACGAGTATGAGATAAGGGAGTATGAGAGAAAGACTGCGCTAAAGCTGGAGGATAAGCCTTTTTCTTTTCCACAGGATGTAAGAGAGGGCGATGCCTTTATCGTCTTTTCAAAGAAGTCGGTACTCAATATAGCAGGGCGTCTGGAGGAAAACGGCATAAAGCCAAGTGTCATATACGGAAGTCTGCCACCGGAAATAAGGCGCAGGCAGATGACGCTTTTTAATGAGAAAAAGACACAGGTTGTCGTGTCAACAGATGCGATAGGAATGGGACTCAATCTGCCGGTCAGAAGAATTGTATTTCTGGAGGTGGAAAAGTTTGATGGAGTATCAAGACGTCCGCTTGTCATCTCTGAGATAAAACAGATAGCGGGCCGTGCAGGCAGATTTGGTCTGTATGATACAGGCTATGTGACAGCTTTAGGACAAAAGAATCTGAATTATCTGAAGAATACGCTAAATATACCGGAGCAGGATATTGATATAGTAAGTCTTGGCTTCCCGCAGGTGCTCCTTACAATGGATGCGCCGCTTGATGCGATAATTAAGCTCTGGCATGAGGCAGAGCCATCAGCACCGTTTAGGAAAATCAATGTCGATGAGATATTGTTTTTGTATGGATATGCGTATAAGGAGCGATACTTTATCGCAGATTTTGATGACAAATATCTGCTTTATAAGATGATTACATGTCCTATAGATATAAAGGACAGGGAGCTTGTCAGACAATGGCTGCGCTACTGCATGTCGTATACATCTGATATCTCTCTAGACAAGCCTGATAAGCATTCAAAGTATCAGGGGCTCATGAAATACGAATCCTATTACAAAAAGCTTGATTTGTACTATCAGTTTTCAGTCCGCATGGGCAAAATTGTGGATGAGGACTGGCTTGAAAACGAGCGCGACAAAACACAGGCAAAGATTATGCAGCTTCTATCAAAGAGCAAGGATGAGTATATTATCAGATGCCGGTATTGCGGCAGAATACTTCCGATTGGAAATTCACGCAATATATGCAGAGACTGCTACAGCATGATACGCAGGTAGCAGCCGGTTTATATTTTACGGTCAAGTCGTTGAATTTAGCTGTCCAATGTGGCATAATAGAAATAAGACCAAAATATGAATGGAGGAAGTTTTTATGGCAAACAATGAGTTACAGATTGCCGGCTCACAAGGTGAACTTAGAATCCGTCCTTACGAGCACCACGCAAAATATTATGAAACAGATCAGATGGGTATAATCCACCATTCAAACTATGTCAAGTGGATGGAAGAAGCAAGACTTGATTTGATGGATCAGATAGGACTCAACTACAGGCAGATGGAGGATATGGAAATCATAAGTCCGGTGCTGTCGATATCGGTAGAGTATCACAGTATGGTACATTTCGATGATACGGTCGTCATCTACACAAAGCTGCTTAAGTATAACGGAATCAAGATGGAGCTTGAGTATGTCATGAAGGACAAAGAGACAGGCGAGCTTCGCACCACTGCAAAAAGCAGCCATTGCTTTTTGAACAAATCCGGCAAACCAATCTCATTAAAGAGAATGTATCCGGAATTAGATACAAAATTTTTTGAATTTAAAGAGGCATAATAAAATGATACAGGATAGATTAAAAGCATTGAGAAGCGAGATGGCAAAGAGGGGCATCTCGCTGTATGTGGTACCTACTGCTGATTTTCATGAGTCAGAGTATGTAGGAGAGCATTTTAAGGCACGCAAATATATTACAGGCTTCACGGGCTCAGCAGGTACCGCAGTCATCACTATGGATGAGGCCGGACTATGGACAGACGGCAGGTATTTTGTGCAGGCGGCTGCGCAGCTTAAGGATACCACTGTAAAGCTGTTTAAGATTGGCGAGGAGGGCGTACCGACAGTTGATGAGTATATAAAGGATACTCTTTCGGATGGCGGTGTAATAGGCTTTGACGGCAGAGTGGTAAATGCCGCATGGGGCAAAAGGCTTTCTGAAATTGCAAAAGAAAAGCACGGCAGCATGTACGTAAATGAGGATCTGATTGACCTCATATGGACTGACAGACCACCTATGTCAAAGGCACCTGTCATGATTTTTGACAATAAATACACCGGTGAGGATATAAGCTCAAAGCTTAAAAGAGTCAGAGAGCAGATGGCACAAAAGGGTGCAACACTTCATCTGATGTCATCACTTTACGATATCGCCTGGCTTTTAAATGTCAGGGGAGGCGACATAAGCTATGTGCCTGTAGTGCTTTCATACCTGGCACTGTCACAGGACAGCTGCATATGGTTTTTGCAGGAAGAGGTTGTGACAGAGACTCTTAAGGCATATCTCGATAAGAATGGTATACAGACAAGACCTTACGATGATTTTTATGAATATGTGAAGCATATTGATGAAAAAGAGACAGTGCTTTTAAATACATCGATTGTAAATTATCGCATCTGCGACAGCCTGCCGGATGGTGTTAAGGTGATTGATGCGGAGGATCCTACAGTTGTCATGAAGGCCGTAAAGAATGAAGTACAGCTTGAAAATCTGCGCAAGGCGCATTTGAAGGATGCAGTTGCGATGTGCAAGTTCATGTACTGGCTTAAGACAAATATAGGTAAGATACCTATGACAGAGATTTCGGCTTCAGATTATCTTGCATCGCTTAGAGCTGAGCAGGAGGGCTTTCTTGATTTGAGTTTTGCCACAATATGCGGATATGCTGATCATGGTGCTATTGTGCATTACTCTGCAACAGAGGAGTCCGACAGGCAGCTTAAGCCTGAGAGTCTTCTTTTGGTTGATTCAGGAGGACATTATCTGGAGGGAACCACAGATATCACGAGGACCTTTGCACTAGGCCCTGTGACTGACGAGATGAAGGATATGTTTACGAGAGTGTGCCGCTCAAATATGAACCTGGCAAATGCAAGGTTTAAGGAGGGCTGCTCGGGCCTTAACTTTGATATTCTGGCAAGAGAGCCGTTCTGGGAGATTGGCATGGACTACAATCACGGTACCGGACACGGTGTGGGCTATGTGCTCAATGTTCATGAGGGACCAAACAGCTTTCACTGGAAGCAGTACCCGGGCAGAACCGCAGAGCGTGTGATAGAAGAGGGCATGGTCACTACAGACGAGCCGGGCATCTATTTAGAGGGCAAATTCGGTATTCGTACAGAGAATGAGCTTATCTGCCGAAAGGGTGAGAAAAATGAGTATGGCCAGTTTATGTATTTTGAGAATCTGACCTATGTACCGATAGATCTCGATGCGATTGATCCAAATCAGATGACAGACAGGGAAAAAGGATACCTGAATGCTTATCATGCTAGAGTTTATGAGCTTGTTTCACCATTTTTGAATGATGAGGAGGCTCAGTGGCTTAAGAAATATACAAGAGCTATTTAACATTACTGCCTGCACTGCAGTGTGACCGGCAGCGATTACAACAATATTAAGTAATAAGGAAAGTATAAAATGAGTGAAAAGCTTGTACTTATAGACGGACACAGTATTTTAAACAGGGCATATCACGGGCTGCCTGATCTGACCAATTCAGAGGGACTTCACACAAATGCAGTCTATGGTTTTTTGAATATCATGTTCAAGATTCTTGACGAGGAAAAGCCAGACTATCTGACGGTGGCATTTGATGTGCATGCGCCGACGTTTCGCCACAGAATGTTTGATGCGTACAAGGGCACGAGAAAGCCTATGGACGAGGAGCTCAGGCAGCAGGTGCCTATGATAAAGGAAATGCTTACCGCTATGGGCATTAAAATCGTGGAAAAGGAAGGCTATGAGGCCGACGATATACTTGGAACCTTATCTGTCAGGGCAGAAAAGGCCGGTATGGATGTCGCCATCATTTCCGGAGACAGAGACCTTTTGCAGCTTGCGACAGACCATGTCATGGTAAGGATTCCAAAGACCAAAAAGACAGGAACCGAGATAGAAAACTACAATACAGCAGATGTTATCGAAAAGTACGGCGTCACTCCAAAGGAGTTTATCGATGTAAAGGCTCTGCAGGGAGATACGTCTGATAATATTCCCGGGGTACCCGGTATCGGCGAAAAGACAGCAGGCGCACTTATAGCAAAATATCACTGTATAGAGGCAGTACATGAGGACGCTGAGAATGTAAAGCCGCCAAGGGCTTCAAAGAATATAGTGGAGTATTGGGAGCAGGCGCTTATGAGCAAGGAGCTTGCGACAATCATACTTGATGCGCCGGTTGACTATGAATTTTCTGATGCAAAGCTTAGTGGCGGAGTAGAGTCACTCTACACGGAGGAAGCCTTTTTACTGTGCAAAAGATATGAATTCAAAAACATGCTGTCACGGTTTAATGTGGAGGCTCCTAAAAACAATGCCGAGGAGCATTTTGTGGTAGTAAGGGACTTAAAGACTGCAGAGAGAGTATTTGAGAAGGCAAAGGACAAGGAGGTCGCTTTTGCGGTAGTACCTGGAGAGTCTTTGGGAAACAGCGAAAGTGATGGACAGCTAAGTCTGTTTTCGGAGCCGGTTTCTAACGATTATCTTGCTGTTTCGATTTGTTTTTCAGATGAGGACATTTATTTTATCTGTACAGGTGATGAGATTTCAAGCAGCTTCATCGATGAAAAACTAAATACCCTGGAAGTAAAGTCATGGATATCACCGGATTTAAAGACCAATCTGCACAGATTTAAGAGCAAAGAGATAAAGGCAGATGACAGAGGCAGATATTTTGACATGATGGTGGCTGCATACCTTATCAATCCTCTTGTCGGGGAGTATCCCTATGATGCGGTTGCAAAGGACTATCTGGGGCTTATGCTCTCATCTAAAAAGGATTATCTGGGAAAGCTTGATTTCACCCGGATGATGAAGGAGGATGAGAAAAAGGCAGTGGACTGTGCCTGCTACGAGGTGTATACTGCCTGGAAATCAAAGCCGGTTCTTTTGCAGAAGCTAAAGGAAATGGATATGCTCACGCTTTATAAAGATATCGAGCTCCCGCTCGTTTTCGTGCTGTATGATATGGAAAACGAGGGTATAAGGGCTGATGGAATAAAGCTTAAGGAGTATGGAGACAAGCTTGCTGTTTCGATAACTGAGCTTGAAAAGAAAATATATGAGGCAGCAGGTGAAGAGTTTAATATAAATTCGCCAAAGCAGCTTGGGGTCATTCTCTTTGAAAAGCTTGGACTGCCAAATGAAAAGAAGACAAAGACCGGTTATTCGACTGCGGCAGATGTGCTTGAAAAGCTGGCGCCGGAGTATCCGATTGTTGCAGATATTCTGGAATACAGACAGCTCACAAAGCTAAAGAGCACATATGCTGACGGACTTTCGGGATATATTGCATCCGATGGCAAAATCCATACTACCTTAAATCAGACAATCACTGCGACAGGCCGTCTTTCAAGCACAGAGCCTAATCTGCAGAATATCCCGATAAGGATTGAGCTGGGCAAGCTTATCAGAAAGGTATTTCTGCCTGAGGATGGAGATTTGTTTGTTGATTCAGACTACTCGCAGATCGAGCTTCGGGTGCTGGCAGCGCTTTCAGGGGATGAAAGGATGATAGAGGCCTTTAAGAATGGTCAGGATATCCACAGAAGTACAGCATCCCTTGTGTTTGACACACCGTTTGATGAGGTCACAGACCTTCAAAGACGAAATGCCAAGGCGGTAAATTTTGGCATCGTTTATGGTATCAGCGCGTTTGGTCTGTCTAACGACCTGGGGATTTCAAGGAAAGATGCACAGGGCTATATAGACAGCTATTTTGTCAAATATCCAAAGATTAAGGAGTTTTTGGATCAGACGGTTTTGGATGCCAAGAAAAATGGCTATACAAAGACCATGTTTGGGCGTATCAGACCGATTCCCGAGCTGAACTCGAGCAATTTCATGCAAAGACAGTTTGGAGAGAGAGTTGCGATGAACTCACCTATTCAGGGTACAGCAGCCGATATCATAAAGATTGCCATGATACGTGTGCATGACAGGCTTCTTGACGAGGGCTTAAAGTCAAGACTTATCCTTCAGGTGCATGATGAGCTTTTAATTGAGACAAAGGAAGTTGAGAAGGATAAAGTGATTAAGCTTCTGGAGAAAGAGATGCGTGGTGCGGTGGACATGAAGGTATCCATGGAGGTGGGCACCGAGTGTGGCTATGACTGGTATGATGCGCATTGATGACAGAAAAGGAAACAGTATGATTTTTATAGGAATAACAGGTGGTGTAGGTGCCGGAAAATCGGCAGTGCTTAGCTATCTTAGGGAACTTGATGGCGTAAGGGTCATGCTCTCCGATGAGATAGCACATGAGCTGATGGAGCCGGGAAGCGACTGCTACAACAGATTAAAGGAATTGTTTGCAGAGGAACCGATATGGCTTGAGGACGGGCATTTTGACAGACCGGCACTTGCCGGAGTGATTTTTTCGAATGACAAAAAAAGAGAGCTTTTAAATGAAGTAGTGCATCCTGCAGTAAAGGAATATGTGCTTAATGCAGTTAAAGAGGCAAAAAAAGAAGGTCTTTTTATGCTTGTGCTTGAAGCAGCACTCCTTATAGAGGAGGGATATGGTGAAATCTGCGACGAGCTGTGGTATATTTATGCAAGTGAAGAAGTCAGAAGAAAAAGACTTAAGTCATCACGCGGATATTCAGATGAGAAGATAGACAGCATCTTTGCAAGTCAGCTTAAAGAAGCTGAGTACAGAAGGCACTGCAAGGAGGTTATCGATAATGATGGAGATATCGAAAATACGATAGCTTCAATAAATAAAGCGCTTAGCAAATACAAGGAGTAGTGGAGATGAACAATGTATTCGGTTTGGATATTGGTACAAGAAATGTTGTAGGAACTGTCGGCTATCAGACTGATGACAAGGAATTTGTGGTTACAGCACAGTATGTCAGGGAGCATGAGACCAGAGCGATGCTTGACGGTCAGATACATGATATAGGCAGGGTGGCAAAAACCATTAAGGAAGTAAAGGACGAGCTTGAAAAACAGACAGGACAGCCACTTGAAGAGGTGTGTATAGCAGCCGCAGGACGAGTATTAAAGACTGTCACGACGCATGTGGAGTATGAGTATGCGCAGGAGTCTGTGGTGACCGGCGAGGATGTCCATACGCTTGACCTGCTTGGCATAGAAAAAGCACAGGAGGCACTCAAGGAGGTTAACGATACAAGCTATAAGTTTTACTGTGTGGGATATTCTACAGTCAAATTCTTTTTGAATGATGAGGTGTTTATCAGCCTTGAGGGGCATAAGGCAAACAAAATAGGCGAGGATATCATAGTTACATTTCTGCCGGAGGATGTGGTAGACGGACTGTATGCGGCAGTGGGACAGGCCGGGCTTAGTGTAGCCAATATGACATTGGAGCCTATCGCCGCTATCAATGTGGCAATTCCGGAGAACTATCGTATGCTTAATATCGCACTTGTCGATGTGGGAGCCGGAACGAGTGATATCTCAATCACAAGAGACGGAAGTATCATAGCCTATGGCATGATACCGCATGCAGGAGATGAGCTGACAGAAGTTATTGTGCAGCATTTCCTCGTGGATTTCAATATGGCGGAGAGCATCAAGCTTCAGTCTACGACAAGTGATACGGTTACATACAAGGATATCATGAGCATCGAGCACACAATTCCTGCAAAGGATGTCTGGGATGTGGCAGCACCTGTTGTTGATAATATTGCGCAAGAGGTATCGACTAAAATCAGAGAGCTAAACGGTGACAAAACAGTGAGTGCCTGCTTTGTAGTCGGAGGCGGAGGCAAGATACACGGCTTCACGGAAAAGCTTGCGGAAGACCTTGACCTGCCGGAGGAAAGAGTCGCTCTAAGAGGTGAGGAAGTGCTTGGCGATGTGACCTTTGAGCAGGAGGATATTAAGAAGGATCCGCTTCTTGTCACTCCAATTGGTATATGTCTGAATTATTATGACCAGAGAAATAATTTTATTATGGTCAGATTCAACGGTGAGAGAATAAAGCTCTATGACAATAACAGGCTTACAATAGTCGATGCGGCGCTTCAGGCGGGATTTCCAAACGATGAGCTGTTTCCAAAGCGCGGCACCCCGATAAACTTTACGGTAAACGGTGTGGCAAGGCTTGTAAGAGGCGAGGCCGGAGATGGTGCAGTGGTGACCATGAACGGAAAGCCAGCAAGCATCAACACACCGCTTGAGCCAAACAGTGAGATAGTCATCGAGCCGTCCACAGCAGGAGAGGCAGCAGTGTATAAGATATCGCAGCTTGATGAGTACAATCATTCTGTCATTACTTTTATCATAAACGGCAGAAGGGTTTCATGTCCTAGGTTTGTCCAGGTAAACGGAGAACTTGAGCCGGAGGATTACAGCATCAGGGAAAATGATGTGATTGAGACAAGAAATTACTATACAGTGCGCCAGATTGCGCAGTTTATGGACCTCGTTATTGACACAGACCAGATGATATTTGTAAACAATGAAGAGGCAGGTCTCGACACTCTTGTATACGAAAATTTCTCTGTTGAGTGGAAAACAGATGAATATGGTGTTGCAAGAATCGACAATAACACTTATAATGACACACAAGAGTCTGATTCAGATGAGGCTTCGGTCTTAGCAGAGCGGGATGCAAACAGCACAGAGTCAGACAACACAGTGACCAGAACATCAGAGCAGATGATGAATCAGGTGCTCGATGAGCTGCATGATGATTTTGCTAAAGAAGCTGAAGCATCTGCTGTGCCGGAAAACGAATTGCCGGAAAATGAATTGCCAAAAAATGATATACAGGAAGAAATACACGAAGAAGACTCATCAAAAAATACAGTTACAGTAATTGTAAACGGTGAGCCTGTAGAGCTGTCCGGCAAGGATACATATATATTTGTCGATATATTTACCCATATCTCATTTGATTTACAGGCAGGAAAGGGCAGGGCAATAGCCACTGTAATAAATGGCAGAGATGCCCAGTTTTCCGAGGAGCTTCATGAGGGAGACAAAATAGAATTATACTGGAAAGAGAATTAACATGTTAGAATTATGCAGCATTGCCAGCGGCAGCAGTGGAAACTGTATATGCGTGGGTACGGATGATTGTCATGTGCTCATAGACGCGGGCATCAGCGGTAAGAAAATAGAAAACGGACTGAATGAATTTGATATGACTGCCACAGATATGCATGGGATTCTCGTGACACATGAGCATATAGACCATATCGCAGGGCTTGGTGTCATGGCAAGACGCTATCATATGCCGATTTATGCAACAAAGGCCACAATCGGGGCCATAAAATGCACAAAATCCGTTGGAAATATAGATGATGAGCTGTTTCATCCTATTGAGGCAGGCGTCGATTTTACGATAGGTGATATAGAGTTTGAGCCGCTTCACATATCACATGATGCGGCTGATCCTGTCGCGTACAGATTTAAAAACGAAAATCATGCGATGGCAGTCGTGACAGACCTTGGCACGTATGATGATGCACTGGTTTCAAAGCTTCAGAACCTGGATGGGCTGCTGCTTGAAGCCAATCATGATATAAATATGCTCCAGACAGGGGCATATCCGTATCCGCTCAAGCGCAGAATCATGGGTGACAGCGGACATTTGTCGAATGAGAGAAGCGGGCAGTTGTTATGCGAGCTTCTTCATGATAAATTTGGCTCAGTAATACTGGGACACCTTAGTAAAGAAAATAACTACGAAAAGCTGGCGTATGAAGCCGTCAGGCTTGAGGTCACAATGGGAGACAATCCATATAAGGCAAGTGATTTCCCTATGTATGTGGCCAAGAGAGACAGGGCATCAGACCGCATAGCCGTAGAATAAGAGAACAGGAGAATAAGTTGTTATGGATAACACAAAGAACAAAGTAATCATCACAGTTGTCGGAAAAGACACAGTAGGAATCATCGCAAAGGTATGTACATATCTGTCAGAGGGCAGTGTAAACGTGCTTGATATCTCACAGACTATCGTTTCAGGTTATTTCAACATGATGATGATTGTGGATATGGCAAATGCTACAGCTTCATTTGCAGAGATTTCTGACCAGCTTGATGCACTTGGAGAAGAAATTGGTGTAACAATAAAGTGTCAGAAGGAAGAAATCTTTGAGATGATGCATCGAATCTAGTTTAGCATAAAAATGTCATACACAGTTAAAGGAGAACAGCAAAATGATAAATATTGGTGAAGTAATTGAGACCAATGACATGGTGGAGAAGGAAAATCTTGACGTGCGTACAATCACACTCGGTATCAGCCTGCTCGACTGTATAGACTCAGACCTTGCAAAGGTAAATGAGAATATTTACAATAAGATTACAACACTTGCAAAGAATCTTGTATCAACAGGAAAAGAGATAGAGAACAACTACTGTATCCCTATCGTAAACAAACGTATTTCAGTTACACCTATCGCCCTTGTCGGCGGTGCGGCCTGCAAGAGCTCAGAGGATTTTGTTACAATAGCAAAGACACTTGACAGAGCTGCCAAAGAGGTAGGTGTCAACTTCATCGGTGGATATTCAGCACTTGTGTCAAAGGGCATGACAAAGGCGGATGAGCTTTTAATCAAATCCATCCCTCAGGCAATGCTTGAGACAGACCTGGTATGCAGCTCTGTAAATGTTGGCTCTACAAAAACCGGAATCAACATGGATGCAGTAAAGCTGATTGGCGAGATGATAAAGGAGACAGCAGAGGTGACAAAGCACCTTCCTGTATCAGGCTGTGCCAAGTTTGTAGTATTCTGCAACGCTCCTGATGACAATCCGTTTATGGCAGGAGCCTTCCATGGTGTGACAGAGGCTGATGCTATCATCAATGTAGGTGTCAGCGGACCGGGAGTAGTAAAGACTGCTCTTGAAAAGGTAAGAGGCGAGAATTTTGAGGTGCTCTGTGAGACAATCAAGAAGACAGCCTTCAAGGTTACACGAGTAGGACAGCTTGTGGCAAAGGAGGCTTCAAAGAAGCTTGGAGTGCCATTTGGAATCATAGACCTCTCACTTGCACCTACACCGGCTATCGGAGACTCTGTAGCCGATATTCTCTGTGAGATAGGCTTAGAGAGAGCCGGAGCTCCGGGAACAACAGCTGCACTTGCACTCTTAAACGATCAGGTGAAAAAGGGCGGTATCATGGCATCATCATATGTCGGCGGACTCTCAGGTGCCTTTATTCCTGTATCAGAGGATCAGGGAATGATAGATGCCGTAAACGATGGTGCACTCACTCTCGAAAAGCTTGAGGCTATGACCTGTGTGTGCTCAGTGGGACTTGACATGATTGCAATCCCGGGCGATACAAAGGCCACTACAATTTCAGGAATTATCGCAGATGAAATGGCTATCGGTATGATAAATCAAAAGACAACAGCCTGCAGACTGCTTCCGGCAATCGGAAAGGATGTAGGTGATGTGGTAGAAATCGGAGGACTCCTTGGAAGTGCACCGGTTATGCCGGTAAACAGATTCTCTTGTGATGCATTTGTAAACCGTGGAGGAAGAATCCCGGCACCTATTCACAGCTTTAAAAATTAGTAAATAGTGGCATTGTTTACAAGCATGTACTTATAAGAATAACTTATAAGTGCATGCTTATTTTAAAGTGGTACTTGACAATGACAAAAATACATGATTAAATAAAGACAGTTATATGACTGACGGAAGTGGATAACCACATGGAGTATAACAGTTGATTGCCGACCGTCTGGGCGCACATTTTTATAAGTTTCATGCAGAGCTTTATATTATTATGTGTGTTCAGACGGTCTTTTTTTTCCGGCAGGCCCGAGTAATTTGGGGATGCAGACCACATTATCAGAAAACATGGAGGATGACATGGAAAGAGTATCATTAGCAAAGGAATTATCAAGCACAACATACCCTGGCAGAGGTATCGTAATCGGTCGCACAAAGGATGGTAAGAAGGCTGTAACAGCATACTTTATCATGGGCAGAAGCGAAAACAGCCGCAACAGAGTATTTGTAGAGGATGGCGAGGGCATCAGAACACAGGCATTTGACCCTTCAAAGCTTGAGGATCCAAGTCTTATCATTTACGCACCTGTAAGAGTGCTCGGCAACAAGACAATTGTCACAAACGGTGATCAGACAGATACTATCTATGAGCTGATGGACAAGCAGCAGACATTTGAGCAGGCCTTAAGGACAAGAGAGTTTGAGCCTGACGCTCCTAACTATACACCTAGAATTTCAGGAATCATGCATATTGACAATGGCGAGTTCAACTACGCTATGTCAATCTTAAAGAGCAATAACGGCAATCCTGATGCATGCAACAGATATACATTTGCATACTCAGCACCGGTTGCAGGAGAGGGACATTTTATCCATACATATATGGGCGATGGAAATCCACTGCCAAGCTTTGAGGGTGAGCCTACATGGGTAGACATCGAGGGAGATATCGATGAGTTTACTGATATGGTATGGGAGAACCTTAACGAGGACAATAAGGTATCACTTTTTGTCAGATATATTGATATCGCAACAGGCGAGTATGAGAGCAGAATCGTAAACAAAAACAAATAAAACACTATATAAACGGTCAAATATACAAGATAAGCAGATAAAAACAGGAGAACAGAAAAATGCAGGAATACGAATTAAAATACGGATGTAATCCAAATCAGAAACCGGCCAGAATATTTATGAAGGAGGGAGAGCTTCCTATAAAAGTGCTTAACGGCAGAGCCGGATATATCAACTTCCTTGATGCCTTTAACGGATGGCAGCTTGTAAGAGAGCTTAAGAAGGCAACAGGTCTTCCAGCCGCAACATCCTTCAAGCATGTTTCACCTGCAGGTGCAGCAGTAGGACAGCCGCTTTCAGATGTGGAGAAAAAGATTTACTGGGTTGATGATATGGATATTGAGTTTACACCACTTGCAAATGCATACATCAGGGCAAGAGGAGCTGACAGAATGTCATCATTTGGTGATTTTATTTCACTTTCAGATGTATGTGACAAGAGCACTGCACTTGTAATCAAGAGAGAGGTATCAGACGGTGTTATCGCTCCGGGCTACACAGACGAGGCTCTTGAGATTTTAAAGGCTAAGAAAAAAGGCAATTACTGTGTTATAGAGATTGATCCGTCATATGAGCCGGCACCTATTGAGAGAAAGGATGTATTTGGCATCACATTTGAGCAGGGCAGAAACGAGCTTCATATTGATGATGATTTCTTCTCAAATATTGTGACAGAGAACAAGGAGCTCACAGAGCAGGCTAAGATTGATCTGGCAATCTCTATGATTACTTTAAAGTACACACAGTCCAACTCTGTATGCTATGTAAAGGGCGGCCAGGCAATCGGTATCGGAGCAGGCCAGCAGTCTCGTATCCACTGTACAAGACTTGCAGGCTCAAAGGCAGACAACTGGTGGCTTCGTCAGTCTCCACAGGTGCTTGGACTTCAGTTCGTGGATGGTATCAGACGTGCAGACCGCGACAATACTATTGACCTTTATATCGGTGAGGATTATATGGATGTGCTTGCAGAGGGCGAGTGGCAGAAGTTCTTCAAGGTAAAGCCGGACGTATTTACAGCAGAGGAGAAGAGAGCGTGGCTTGACAAGAATACAGATGTAGCACTTGGCTCTGATGCATTCTTTCCATTTGGTGACAACATTGAGCGTGCTCACAAGAGTGGCGTGAAGTATGTAGCCCAGCCGGGTGGATCTGTGAGAGATGACCATGTTATTGATACATGTAATAAGTATGGTATGGTAATGAGCTTTACAGGAATCAGACTTTTCCATCACTAATCACAAGGTATAGCGGTTATTAAGCTGAATTTAAGGCTGACTTGAAAAAGTAAATTCCAGTGCAAGAGTAAATTCCATCGTGATTTAAAT
>OBDJ01000399.1_pt1 | contig 23805 bp, 17 predicted proteins | sample 1518041 | NCBI WGS metagenome assembly OBDJ01 (sample SAMN01760916, study PRJEB22395) | human gut metagenome
CCCCCAGCCCCTCCGGCCGCCAGTGGGCGTCGGTGCGGTAGTAGTCGTCGATGGTCAGCAGGTCAAACAGGTCGATATACGTCATATACGGCGTGCTCTCCCGCAGCTGTGACACCAGGGCGTCGTAGTCCATGGAGGGCCGTCCCGAGGACGGGGCCATGAAATATCCCTTGTCCGGGATCACCGACAGATAGACCTTGGTGTCGGTGCCGGAGAGATATGTGTCGTACACATACCGGAACCGGTCCGCCGCCCGTTCCACGGAGGTGGTATTCAGGGGGAAATCCAGCTTGGCGGCGTAGCCCTGAGACAGGTACACGCCGTTTACGTCCCGCTGCCCCATCACGTCATAGGACACCAGAGAGCGCAGGGTCCGCAGCTGCTCCCGCAGAGGGAACTGGTCGGCGGCGAAATCGTCCAGAGCATCGGAGAACTTGCCGGACAGAAAGCCCGCCGCGGTGAACGCCGGCCGCTGGGCCAGAGGGCGGCGCTCCGCCTGGGACACGGCATCCGGCGTCCGTAGAACGGACCACAGGCCAAAGCCCGCCAGAAACGCCGCCAGCAGGCACACGGTGATGATTTGCTTGGTCTTCATGTGCACCTCCTCAGAACCGGAAATACAGGAAGGGGTTGGCAGAGCCGCTGACCAAGAACGCCGTGCACACGGCCAGCAGGGCCAGCAGCGCTATGGGCTCCAGAGCGTCCAGCACACGGCCTGCCCGTCCGGCGGCCATGCGGCGGCACAGGACGGCAGGCAGCGGCGTGGACCCCACGGCAGCTGCCAGCAGCACCGGGGCGTAGCTGTGCAGGTAGTACAGGGTGCCGCCGTCCCACACAGGCAGGTGCCCCAGGCCCAGCATGGCCCCGGCGGCGCCTATGGCGGCGGACAGGGAGGAGGCGTCGAACAGCACAAAGCTGAACAACGCCGCCGTCAGCACATAAACGTGCCGCAGCACCGGCAGCCGCCGGAGCAACCGCCCCAGAAACAGCTTTTCCAGCAGCAGAAATACGGCGAAATACAGGCCCCACAGCACAAAGGTCCAGGCGGCCCCGTGCCACAGACCCGTCAGGCCCCATACCACCAGCAGGTTCAGCACCCAGCGTCCCAGCCGCACCCGGCTGCCGCCCAGGGGGATATACACATAGTCCCGGAACCAGGACCCCAGACTGATGTGCCACCGCCGCCAGAACTCCGTGAGACTCCCGGAGATAAAGGGATAGTTGAAGTTCTCGGCGAAGCGGAAGCCCATGATCCGGCCCAGGCCGATGGCCATGTCGCTGTAGCCGGAGAAGTCGAAGTAAACGTGCATCATATACGCTGCGGCGTACATCCACGTCAGCAGCACGGTTTTCTGCCCGCTCTGCTGATACACCGTCACCAGCTCGTACAGGACGTTGGCCAGCAGCACCTTTTTGCCCAGGCCCAGCACGAACCGCCGGGCGCCCAGGGCTGCATCCTGCACCGTGTGGGTGCGGCTTTGCAGCTGGGGAGCCACATCGGTATAGCGGACGATGGGCCCGGCCACCAGCTGGGGGAACATGGCGATATACGCCGCCAGGTCGATGAGGCCCCGCTGGGCCGGGGCGTCGCCCCGGTACACGTCGATGACATAGCTGAGGATCTGAAAGGTATAGAAGCTGATGCCGATGGGCAGGGTGATCCGCAGCAGGGGCACCGACAGGCCGGTGACGGCGTTGAAGCCGGAGATCAGAAAGTCGGCGTATTTGCAGTAGGCCAGCATCCCCAGGCTCAGCACGGCGGACAGGGTCAGCAGCAGCCGCCTGCGGGCGGGATACCGCTCCATAAGCCGGGCGGCGGCATAGCCCTGTAAAATGGCGGCGGCCATGAACAGCACGAACCGGGGCTCGCCCCAGGCGTAGAACACCAGGCTGCACAGCAGCAGAGCGGCATTTTTCAGCCGCCTTGGGGCCAGAAAATAAAGCCCCAGGGCGCAGGGAAGAAAATAGAAGAGAAACGGCAGACTGGAAAACAGCATGACCGCGGTGGGTTACTGGATGGGCTCGTCGCAGGCGGTCTGGACGCCGGTGTAGGTGGCGGTCATGGTGTTGACAAAGTCGTCCACCAGGTCGTCGGCGCCGAACAGGGCCACCACATACTCGCCATAGGTGAGGACCACCAGCTTGTCAGGGAAGCCGCACATCCACTGGGTGTTCTGGACATTCTGGCGCAGAGCGTCGGTCACGACAGAGACGTCGGCGCTGTTTTTCACATGGAACACGCCGCAGGTAAAGCTGTTGGCGTTCATCATGTGGGTCAGCGACGCGGCGTCGTCAATAAGATCGGCCTTGTCGGCGGGGAAGTGCAGCATATAGTCCAGATTGTCGGCATCGTCCACCGGGAAAGTGCCGGGGGCATCGTCCACGGGCTTATCCAGGCTGCCGCCCACCACGGGGAACTTCTCGCTTTCGGGATAGGCGTTCCACACGGCGGTCAGCAGGTCCACGGCGCTGACGGGGGAGCCGCCGTTGACGTCGCCGCCCTTCTGGGAGGAGCAGGCCGCCAGGGACAGGACCATCACCAGGGCCAGCAGCATAGTGAGAAACTTTTTCATGGGTAAATACTCCTTTGATGTCGTTTTCAAAAGCCATCCGTGCATTTTTGGAGGGCTATTGGAAATGCATCATATCATATTCCCGGAAAAAGGTCAAGCCGGACAAGGGGGAATTTGCCCCTCCCGGAGATTTTCCGCCCCGAAGCCGGACTGCCCGGGAGATACATCCGCCTGCCGAGGGCGGACAGCGATGGATAAATATTTCACATTCCCGCAAAAAAGTGGGGAAAAACCCTTGCAATTGCCGGGAAAATGTGGTACAGTCCACTTCGACAATTGAATAGGGACAGCCGCGCTTGTCCGCGCCGCTGTCCGACACCATTATTTCTGGCTTGCCGCCAAGGTCGCGGCAAGGAAAAAGGAGAAAGCTATGAAGAAGAAACTATTGGCTCTTTTCCTGGCGCTGGTAATGGTCGGCGCCGTACTCCCGGGATGCGGAGACGGCAGCAAGGACCCCGGCGGACAAGGAAATAACGGCGAGACGGGCGAACCGGTCAAGGGTGGCGAGATCACCGTTGGCATCGCCCAGGACCTGGACGACAGTCTTGACCCCCACCAGACGGTGGCCGCAGGAACCAGAGAGGTCTTGTTCAACATCTTCGAGGGCTTGGTAAAGCCCAATTCTGACGGCGAAATGATCCCCGCTGTGGCGGAGAAATATGAGCTGTCCGAGGATGGGACCACGTACACCTTCACCCTTCGTGACGGTGTGAAGTTCCACAACGGCCAGACAGTGACCGCAGAGGATGTTGTATACTCTATCAATCGCTGCGCCGCTGTGCCGGAGGGTCAGGAAAAGCCTCTGGTAGCGGCGTTTTCTGCTGTCCGGAGCGTGGAGGCCCTGGACGAAAAGACCGTCACCGTTACCATCGCGCAGCGCGACCTGGAGTTCATCAGCTATATGACGGTGGCCATCATTCCCGCCGGCTATGCCGACCAGGCCACCGCCCCTGTGGGCACCGGCCCGTTCAGGTTCGTGTCCCGCACCCCCCAGGAGAACTTCATCATGGAGCGCTTTGAGGATTACTGGGGCACCCCCGCGTGGCTGGACAAGGTCACCTATAAGATCTGCGAGAACGCCGACGCCCTGGTGATGAACCTCAACGGCTCGTCCATCGACCTGTGCGCCCACCTGACCTCTGCCCAGGCGGCCCAGCTCAACAGCAATTTCAAGGTGCTGGAGGGCACCATGAACCTGGTGCAGGCCATCTATCTGAACAACCAGGCCAAGCCCTTTGACAACCAGCTGGTTCGCCAGGCCCTGTGCTATGCCATCGACCGGCAGGGCATCATGGATATGGTGGCCGACGGCCACGGCACCGCCGTGGGCAGCAGCATCTATCCCGCGTTTACCAAGTATTTCCTGCCGGAGCTGGTGGATAAGTATCCCCACGACGTGGCCAAGGCCAAGGAGCTGCTGGCCCAGGCCGGGTATCCCGACGGCTTCGACATGACCATCTCTGTTCCCAACAACTATCAGCCCCATATGGACACCGCCGAGGTGGTGGCCGAGCAGCTGCGGGAGGCGGGCATCAGGGTGACCATTCAGCCTGTGGAGTGGAGCACCTGGCTGGATACCATTTATAATGGTCGCCAGTTCCAGGCCACTGTGGTGGGCGTGGACGCAGCCAACATGACCGCTCGGGCCATGCTGGAGCGCTTCACCTCCGACTATGCCAAGAACTTCATCAACTACAGCAGCCCCGCCTATGACGCCCTGTTCCAGCAGGCCATCAACGCCACGGACGAGACCACCCAGACGGATCTGTACAAGCAGATGGAGACCATGCTGGCAGACACTGCCGCCAACGTGTATATCCAGGACCTCAGCGACCTGGTGGCTATGCGCCAGGACCTGGGCGGCCTGAAGTTCTATCCCATTTATGTGCTGGACCTGTCCACCGTGTACCTGACCCAGCAGTAACGTTATACTGAATTGAAAGAGGCGATGACCATGAAATATGCGGCCAAGAAAATCGGACTGATGCTGCTGACCATGGTCATCGTCTCTTTTCTGGCTTTTCTGGCGTTTCAGGTGATCCCCGGGGACCCGGCGGTGAAGCTGCTGGGCACCGAGGCCACGCCGGAGCGCATCGCCGCCCTGCGGGCGGAAATGGGACTGGACCGTCCGTTCCTGGAGCGGTACGTTCAGTGGGTGCTGGGGGCCCTGCACGGGGACTTCGGCACGTCGTACAGCTATAAAATGCCGGTATCCGGCATGCTGGCCGGAAAGCTGCCGGTGACGGGGCTTCTGACGGGGATGTCCTTTGTGCTGATCCTGGTCTTTTCCATCCCCCTGGGCATTTTCACCGCCCGCCACGCCGGGGGACGGATGGACAAGGCCCTGACCAGCGTGAACCAGGTGCTCATGGCCATCCCGGCCTTTGTAACGGGCATCCTGCTGACGTATGTGTTTGGTCTGGTGCTGCGGTTGTTCGTGCCGGGAAACTACGTTTCTCCCGGCGACAACTTCGGTGCCAGCCTGTGGTATTTTCTGTTCCCGGCCGTGTCCATCGCCCTGCCCAGGGTGGCCATGACCGTGAAGATGCTGCGCTCATCCATTCTGTCGGAGATGGAAAAGGACTATGTCCGCACGTCTCACAGCCGGGGCAACAGCGACCGGGCTACCCTGTACCGCCATGTGCTGCGCAACGCCATGGGGCCGGTGGTGTCATTTCTGGCCATGACCGTGGCGGATATTGTGGCGGGCTCCGTGGTTATCGAGCAGGTGTTTTCCCTGCCGGGCCTGGGCCGCATGCTGCTGACGTCCATCGCCAACCGGGACTATCCCGTGGTGCAGGCGGTGGTGGTGATCGTGGCGTTCTGGGTGGTGCTGGTGAACCTGCTGGCGGACCTGATCAACCAGCGGCTGGACCCGAGACTGCGGCTGCAATAGAGGGGAGGGACCTACCTTGCTGCTGAACGAAAAAAAGAATCACTATCTGCGGGCGGGTCTGGTCCTGACGGGGCTTATGGCGGCTCTGGCGCTGCTGGGCTGCGTGTGGACCCCCTATCCCCCCACGGCCATGTCCGGCAGTGAAAAGTTCGCGGCCCCATGCCTGCGGCACCTGTTCGGCACGGACAACTTCGGCCGGGATATTTTCAGCCGGGTGCTGGCCGGTGCCGGCACCACCTTCCTCATTAGTGCCGCCACCGTGGTGATCGGCGCGGCGGTGGGAACGCTGGTGGGGGCCTTCACCGGATATTTCGGCGGCTGGCTGGACGAGGCGCTGATGCGCATCAACGACGCGGTGACGGCGTTTCCCAGCATCCTGCTGGCTCTGGTGTTCATCTCCCTGCTGGGCTTCGGCAAGTACAACGTCATTCTGGCGCTGGGCGTTGCCTTTGTGCCCAGCTATGCCCGGGTCATCCGCAGCGAGTTTGCCCGGCACCGGGAGATGAATTATGTGAAAAGCGCCCGGCTCATGGGAGCGGGGCACCTGCGCATTATGTTTCTGCATATTCTGCCCAATACCCGGCAGGTGCTTCTGCCTACCCTGGTCATTGGGTTTAACAACGCCGTGCTGGCGGAGGCCAGCATGAGCTATCTGGGCATCGGCGTGAAGCCCCCGGACGTGTCTCTGGGGTATATGCTGTCCGAGTCCCAGAGCTATATGGCCAGGGCCCCCTGGTATATGCTGACGGTGGGCGGCGTCATCGTGCTGCTGATCTTAGGCGTCAGCCTGCTGGGCGAGGGGCTCCAGCGAAAGCAATGGGGGAGGTGACGGTATGCTGGAAATCCGTGATCTGCATGTGCAGTTCCACGGGTCGGACCACGAGGCGGTGCGGGGCATCGACCTGACGGTGGGCGACGGCGAGATCGTGGGGCTGGTGGGCGAGTCCGGCAGCGGCAAAACCGTTACCGCCATGATGATCTCCGGCCTGCTGCGGCCGGAGCAGGCGTCGTTCCGGGGGCAGATCCTGCTGGACGGGCGGGACCTGCTGACCAGCAGCGGCGACACCCTGCGCAGCATCCAGGGCCGGGACATCTGTGTGGTGTTTCAGGAGCCCATGAGCGCCATGGACCCCACCATGCGTATCGGCCCCCAGGTGGAGGAGTGCCTGCGGGTGCACACGGATCTGCCGCCCAAAAGGCGGCGGGAGCTGGCCCTGCAGGCCCTGCGGGACGTGGACCTGCCGGATGCGGAGGACGTGTACCGCCGGTATCCCCATGAGCTGTCCGGCGGCATGCTCCAGCGGGTGATGATCGCGGCAGCCATTCTGCCCCAGCCCCGGCTGCTGCTGGCGGACGAGCCCACCCCCGCTCTGGACGTGACCATCCAGGCCCAGATCCTGGAGCTGCTGCGCCGCCTGAACCGGGAGCGGGGCATGTCCATTCTGTTTATCTCCCACAACCTGGCTGTGGTGCGGAAGCTGTGCACCCGGGTGGCGGTGATGGAGAAGGGGCACATCGTGGAGTCCGGCCCGGTGGACCAGATATTCTTCCACCCCCAGGCCCCCTATACCCAGCGGCTCATTGCCGCCATCCCCACAAGGAGGAAGCTATGAGCGATGATCTGGTTTTACAGGTCCGTGACCTGAACGTGTGGTACCGGCCCTCCGGCACCGTGGGCCGCAGAAAGCGGCAGCAGGTGCTGCACGATGTGAGCTTTGAGCTGCACCGGGGCGAAATCCTGGGTTTGGTGGGGGAATCCGGCAGCGGCAAGACCACCCTGGCCCGGACAATTCTGGGCTTTGTGCCGGACTATACCGGCACCATCACCCACTACACCAAGCGCCCGCAGATGGTATTTCAGGACCCGGCCAGCAGCCTGAACCCCAGCCGCACCGTGGGCTGGATCCTGGCGGAGCCTCTGCGCATTTACGGGAAGTACGGCAAGGAGGAGATCGCCCGCCGGGTGGAGCGCACCATGGAGCTGGTGGGCCTGGACCCGGAGTGCCGGGACCGGCTGCCCCATCAGCTGTCCGGCGGACAGCGGCAGCGGGTGTGCATCGGGGCGGCCCTGATCGTGCACCCCCAGCTCATCGTGGCCGACGAGGCCGTGTCGGCCCTGGATGTGACCATTCAGGCGCAGATTTTGCAGCTCATCGCCCGGCTGCGCCGGGAGCTGGGCATATCGTATCTGTTTATCTCCCACGATCTGAACGTGGTCTACGAGATCTGCGACCGGTGTCTGGTGATGCACCATGGCCGCATCGTGGAGCAGGGGCCGGTGGAGGACATATTTGACCACCCGAAGGAGGAATATACCCGCCAGCTGCTGGCAGCGGCGGAGTGAGCGACCTATGACCGAAGAACTGAGACAGAAATTGCTGCATTCGGCGGAGGGCCCCGGGGCGGAGCCCTTCAGCCAGTATAATCATATGAAGGTCACCGCCGTGGACGACGGCACCGCCACCGTGGAGCTGGAGCTGCACCCGGACAGCCTGAACTGCTGGGGCACCCCTCACGGCGGCGCGCTGTTTACCATGGCCGACGTGGCGGCGGGCATGGCCCTGCTGACCCGGCGGCAGGAGGTGACGTTTACGGTGTCCTCCAGCATCGAGTACCTGTCCGCCGCGGCGGGAACGGGAAAGCTCACCGCCGTGGGCACCGTGGAGAAAACGGGCGGCCACATGGGCTTCAGCCGCACGGACATCCGGGACGAGAGCGGCAGGCTCATTGCTGCCCTGCGGACGGTGATGTATCTGACCGGGCGGCCCCTGGAGCTATGAGGGCCTTTTTCAGGCGGCACCGGGGCCTGCACATCTGGTTTCTGGCGGTGTGCGGGGCGCTGGGTCTGTATTTTGCCCTGCGGACTGTGCCGGGGCTGATGAACTGGGTCAGCCGCCAGGTGGTGATGCCTCTGGAGCGGGCGGTGGCGTCGGTGTGCTACCGGGCGTCCTTCTCCGTGGCGGAGCTGCTGTACGCCATAGCGGCGGGAGTGGTCCTGCTGTGGATGGGGGCCACCGTCCGGCGGCTGATCACGGATCAGGGCCGCCGGGGCCGGGTGCTGTATCGCTTTGCGCTGACGGCGGTGTGCGCGGTGCTGACGGTGTACGCCGGGTTCAGCCTGCTGTGGGGCGTCAACTACTATGCGGAGTCCTTCCAGCAGCAGTCCGGCGTGTATGCCCGGGAGTCCACCCCGGAGGAGCTGGCTCAGGTGACGGAATACTTCGCCCGGCAGCTGGCGGACTGCGCCGGTCAGGTGCGGCGGGACGAAAACGGCCTGTTTGCCGAGAGCCGGGACGACATCTTTGCCGACAGCGTGCGGGTGTTCGACGGCGTGTACGGCGCATTTCCCTGCCTGCGGATGGAGGACCGGGTGCCCAAGGGGGTGCGGTTTTCCACGGCCCTCAGCGCCATGGACTTTACGGGGTTCTATTTTCCCTTTACCGGCGAGGCCAACCTGAACATCGACAGCCCCGCCTGCTATCTGCCCAGCACCATTGCCCACGAGATGGCCCATCAGCGGGGTATCGCCTCGGAGCAGGAGTGCAACTTCATTGCTATCGCCGCCTCCACCACGGCGGACAGCGCCGCTTATCGCTACTCCGGCTGGCTCATGGGCTTTACCTATCTCTCCAACGCCCTGTACCGGGCGGACCCGGAGGCGTGGCAGGCCGTGCGGGTGCTGCTGCCCGACACGGTGGTGGCGGACCTGCGGGATAACTCCGCCTATTGGGCGGCCTTTGAGGGGCCCGTCAACGATGCGGCCCAGAAGGTGTACGATTCCTTCCTGAAAAGCAGCGGCGACCCCCGGGGCACCCAGAGCTACGGCACCGTGGTGGATATGCTGATGGCGTACTACGGGTAAACGGTACAAAAGGATATAAAAAGAGCCTCCCCACCGGGGAGGCTCTTTTACAATGTTACAGGTCCAGGAGCTGCAGCTCCTCCTCGTTGACCTTCCGCAGGTCCCGGCGGCTGAGAATGTCATACATGCAGGGCACCACCAGCAGGGTCATCAGCGTGGCGTACAGCAGACCACCGATGCACACCAGGGCCACCGGCTGCATCAGGGCCGTGCCCACATCCTTGCCGAAGGCCATGACCACCAGGCCCAGGATCGTGGTCAGAGACGTCATAAGAATGGGCCGCAGGCGGGTGACGCCAGCCTCGATGATGGCCTCCCGGCGGCCCATACCCTCCAGCCGCAGCTGGTTGATGTAGTCCACCAGGACAATGCCGTTGTTGACGATGACGCCCACCAGCATCACAAAGCCCACCAGAGACACCACGCTGACCTCGATGCCCGCCAGCAGCAAGGCCAGGAAGCCGCCGGTGAAGGCCAGGGGAATGGTGAACATGACGATCAACGGCGAGCGCAGGGACTGGAACTGGGCCACCATTACCAGGTACACCAGGACAATGCCCAGCAGCAGCATCAGCAGCAGCTGCTCAATGGCGTCCATAATGGCCTCGTTTTCCCCCTGGAAGGAGGCGGTGATGCCCTGGGGCAGGTCTACCTCCGCAATAGCCGCCTGGGCGGCGGTGGTGACCTTGGTGACATTGCAGCCGTCGGCCACGTCGGCGGACACAGTGATGTACCGCCGCTGCTGGTCGCGGTGAATGGTGTTGAGGCTGACGGTCTCCTCCAGCTTGGCAATATCGCCCAGGCGGACGGGCTCCGCCGCCTGGATGGCGGAGGTGCTGCCGGAGGACATGCCGGACATGCCGCTCATGGAGCCGCTGCCGGAGGACATGCCGGACATACCGCTCATGGAGCCGCTGCCGGAGGCGGCGCTCATCATGCTGCTCATGGCGCTCATGGCAGAGGGGTCGATCTCCAGGTCCATGAGCTTTTCCCGGGTCATGCGGCTTTCCTCCGGGGACTGGATGGACACGCTGACGTCCAGCCCGTCCAGGGTCAGGGACAGGGAGCTGTCGGTGTCCGTCAGGGCGGAGGCAACGGCCATATACACCTGGGCCACGGTGAGGCCCTTTTCCATGGCGGCGTTGCGGTCCACGGACAGGTGCAGGGCGGTGGCCGCCTGCTCCAGGCCGTCGGACACGTTTTCCGTGCCGGGGACGGTGGCCAGCTTCGCGGCCAGTGTCTTGGCGGCGGACTGCATCTGCTCCATGTCGCTGCCGTAGACGTTCAGCGTGACGCCGCTGCCGGTAAGATAGGTCATGTAGCTGTCCATGGCGCCGGAGGCGGTGACGGTGCAGTCCATACCGGTGCAGGCGGCCTCGATCTGTTGTCCGGTCTTTGCGCCGGAGGCCCCTTCGGTAAGGGTGATATAGGCGGTGACGTCATACGCCCCGCCGCCGGAGGACATCATGCTGGTCATGTCCATGCCGCCGGAGCTGCCGGAGGAGGACATCATCGCGCCTACGGTCTCCACGTTTTCCACCTGGGCAGCCCGGCGCAGCACCTCATCCGCCAGGGATACGGCCTGCTCCCGGGTGCAGCCCTCGGGCATGGAGACGGTGAGATTCACGGTGTTCATGTCAATATTGGGCATGAAGGCAAAGCCGCGGGCCAGGGTGGCTCCGGCGGAGCCCAGCAGCAGCACCAGCGACAGCAGCAGCACCACAGCCCTGTGTCTCAGGGACCAGGACACAGCCTTGCGGTAGGCGGGATAGACCCGGTCCAGCAGACCCGGCTTCTGGGGCTTTTCCTTGCGGAGCATGCCGGAGGCCATGGCGGGCACCAGGGTCAGGGCCACAATGAGGCTGGCCAGCAGGGAATAGGTCATGGTCAGGGCCAGGTCCGTGAACAGCTGCTTGGTGATGCCCTCCACAAACACGATGGGCAGAAATACGCACACGGTGGTCAGGGTGGAGGCGGTGATGGCGCCCAGCACCTGCCGCGCACCGGACACCGCCGCCTGGATGACGGTGGCCCCCTTGGCGCACAGACGATAGATGTTCTCAATGACCACCACCGAGTTATCCACCAGCATGCCCACCGCCACGGCCAGGCCGGACAGGGAGATCATATTGATGGTGACGCCGGAGAAGTACATGAGCACCACGGCGAAGATCACGCTGATGGGGATGGAGCACAGGGTGATGACGGTGGGACGCAGGTCCCGCAGGAACAGGTACAGGATCAGCACCGCGAACAGCGCGCCCCAGCCCAGAGACGACAGAATGGAGTTGATGATAAGGTATATGTAGTCCCCCTGGTCCATCAGGGGTACGAAGGAAAGGCCCTCGTACTCCGCCTCCAGCTCCCGGAAGCGGCTGTTGATGTTGTCGGACACCTCCGCCGTGGCGTAGGTGGACTGCTTGTTGAGGGAGACGATGACGCCGTCCTTGCCGTTGAGCTTGTCGTAGATCTCCGAGGAGTTGTCGGTGATGGCCACGTCGGCCACGTCCTTCATGCGGATGGGGTCGATGCCGTCCATCCCCAGGTCAAAGAGCACCAGGTCCTCCAGGTCCTGCCGGGTGTCGATGGCGTCGCCCACGGAAACCATATAGTTGACGCCGTCCTCCTTCAGATATCCGGCGGGCATGGAGAAGTTCTGGGCCGTCAGCAGGGCGGTGATGGTGGATAGGTTCAGGCTGGAGGACAGGTCCGCCTGGCTCAGGGCGGCGGAGCGGGATTCCTCCAGGGTCTGGAGGCCCTGGTCGATCTGATTCAGGGCGCTGTCCAGCTGGATATTGGCGGAGATGATCTGGGTAACGGCGTCGGCCATGGTCAGAGTCCCGGCGGTCACCTGGTCCGCCAGCTTGGCCACGCCCTCGTCGGTTTCCAGGTCCCGCAGCTGTTTTTCCAGCTCCTCCAGCTGCTTCTGCCACTCCTTGGCCCGCTGGACGGCCTCGTCCCACTTGACGCCCAGGGCCGCCATACGCAGGTCCAGCGCCGCCAGCTCCGCCTGGATGCGGACGTATTCGGGGTCACTTTCGATTTCGGCGATGGCCGCCTGCTTTTCCTCCTCCGTCATGGAGGGGTTCTGGCGGATGGCCTCGATCTTCGCCTGATATGGGGCGTTTTCCGCCTCCAGCCGGGCCTTCTCCCGCTGAATGTCCGCCAGCTCCTGAATGTTCTCCTGGAGTTGGTCCCGGCTGGTGCGCAGGGTTTTCAGACTGTCCTGAATGGTGGTAAGGGCCTGGGTCACGGCGTCCCGGACGGCGGATTCCTCAGCGCTGCGGATGGCGGCCTTGGCGCTGTTGACCTGGCCCCGGGCGGAGGACAGCTGCCCTGCCGCGTCGTCCAGCTGCTTCGCGATGGCGTCGGACAGCCGCCGGGACAGATCATCCAGCTTCTTTTGGCTGAGGATCACATGGAGCTGATGCTGGACCGTACCGCTGACGGTGACACTGGCCACGCCGGTGATGCCCTCCAGCTTGGGGGACAGGGTATCCGTGACAAAGTCGGACAGCTCCGTGATGTCCTTGCCGTCGTAGGACAGGGCCGTCACCTGCACCGGCAGCATGGAGGGGTTCATTTTCAGCACATAGGGATCGCCCACGGTATCGGACCAGGAGCCCTTCAGCTGGTTGATCTTCTGCTGGATATCCACGCTGACGGTGTCCATATTCACGCCGTCCTCAAACTCCAGCACCACCATGGACACGCTGTCCATGGAGCTGGAGGTGACGTTCTTGATGCGGTCCAGGGTGGCCATGGACTGCTCCAGGGGCTTGGTGATATCGGCCTCCACGGTCTCGGGGCTGGCCCCGGGGTCGGTGGTCACCAGGATCACATAAGGGAAATCCATATTGGGCATCAGGTCGGGGGTCATCTTCAGATAGGCCACCACCCCCAATACCAGAATCGCCAGCACCGCCACGAACACGGTCAGCGGCTTTTTTACGCTGAATTTGGGCATAGTCGCATCGCTCCTTGCGCGTTATAAGCCAGTTGTTACACAACTGTAAAAAACATTTTAAATAATTTTAACATTCTAAAGCGCCGCGCGCAAGAGGGCCGGGCAATTATTAACGAAACCGTTACAAACTCCTGATTTTTCCTTAGCCTAACGAAAGAAAAAAGGCAAAAATGCCCCGGAACCCAGCAGGTTCCGGGGCACAGTCTGTCAAAAGAGCCTCGCAGAGTTCGCGGCCCGCAGGCCGCGAATAAGGTTTGATCCATTTTTCGCGGCGGCGCCCCCCAAGGGGACTTCCGTTGGGCGTGTACGTCGCGAAAAATACTTTGCGCTGGCCTCGGCCCAGCGGAACTGGCCTCGGCAGACCCGACGGCTGATGTCGGGCCAGAGTGTGTTTTCACGCATTTTATGCGTGAAAACGCGCGGGTCGAAGCGAAATCCCTTTTGTCAAAAAAGGGCGGCGCCCTTTTTTGACAAGCTCTGCCCCGGAACCCAGCAGGTTCCGGGGAAAGGGTCAGAAGTCCATGGCCAGGCGCTGGGCCTCGTCGGAGTCCAGCAGGCGGAGGCAGCCGGAGGACACCTGGTACACCCGGCGGCACAGGGAGATCACCGTGGGCCGGTGGGTGGTGACGATGCAGGTCTTGTGGGGGTAGCGGGCTGCCAGATTCCGCAGGATGGTGCGCTCGGTGGCCACATCCAGGGCGCTGGTGGCCTCGTCCAGCAGCAGCACCGGGGCGTCCCGCAGCAGGGCCCGGGCAATGGCGATGCGCTGGGCCTGTCCCTCGGACAGGCCGTGGCCGTGCTCCCCCACGGAGGCGTCCAGCCCGCCGTCCATGGCGGAGACGAAGTCCCAGGCGCAGGCGGCCTCCAGCGCCGCCCGCAGCTGGGCGTCGGAGGCGTCTGGCTTCACCATCCGCAGATTGTCGGCGATGGTGCCGGAGAGGAGGGTGTTGCCCTGGGGCACATAGGAGAAATAGCGGCGGAGTCCGGCGTTCACCTCCACCTGCCGCCCGTCGGCGGCCTGGAGGTAAGCGCGGCCCTCCGCCGGGCGGATCAGGCCCAGCAGCAGGCGGATCATGGTGGTCTTGCCGCCGCCGGAGGGGCCCACCAGAGCCACGGTCTCCCCGGGAGCGGCCCGGAAATCGGCATGGGTCAGCACCGGCTGATGGGGAACATAGGCGTAGCCCGCGTCCTCCACGGCCACGGTGAAGCCCTGGGAGGCCAGGCTGTCCAGCCCGTCGTCCGGCAGCACCGGCTCCGGCTCCAGGGCGTACAGGTCCCGGATACGGCGGGCGGACACAGACGCGCTGAGGAACGACGGCACCGTCCGCACCAGAGCGTTGAAGGCGGAGCTGAGCTTGGCCCCCTGGGACAGGAACAGCGTCATGGTGCCGTAGAGAATTTTGCCGGACCACAGCAGATACAGGCAGTAGCCGAAGGCCGCCATCTGGACGGCGGAGCCCAGAAGAGACAGGAGAATCTCCGTGCGGATGCTGAACAGATTATAATCCAGGCTGGCCCGGCGGAACTCCTCCTGCCGGCGGCGGAAGCCCCGGCCATAGCGGCCGGTGATGCCGAAGCCCTTGATGGCATCCAGATTGTGCAGCGTCTCCGTCTCGTAGGACATCAGGCGGCTGCCCACCTGGCGGACCTCCTGCTGGTGGGTGCGCATGCCCCGGATCAGGCGGCGGGACGTCAGCAGCAGGAAGGGGGCGCTGGCCAGGGCCAACAGGGCCATGACCCAGTCATAGTGCAGGATCACCGCCAGGGTGGCGGCGAAGGTGTAAGCCGTGACGATCAGGTCCGGCAGCCAGCGGATGGCGCTGGAGGATACGGAGCCCACGTCGGTGGACAGGCGGCTGAGCAGGTCGCCGCTGGCAAACGCGTTCAGGGACCGCCAGTCGGCCCCCAGCAGGCGGTCGAACACCTGGGCCTGGATATCGTTGTTCACCCGGAGGGATATTTTCGTGGAAATGCGGGAGGTGACGCTGCGCAGCAGCAGGCCCACCAGGGCCGAGGCCACCATCACGGTGACGATGAACCACAGGTGGTCGCTGTCGTAGCCGGTGATGATGTCGATGGAGTATTTGCTGGCCACGGCGGACACCAGGCCCAGGGTGGAGCTGGCCACGCCCAGGATGGTATAGAACCACACCGCCCGCCGGTAGCGCTTGGTATAGCCCCAGATCCACTTCCAGTCGGCCCAGATCTCGGAAAACGTGCCGTCCCGCCAGCTGCTGACCAGGGTCCCCAGAGACTCCGAGCCCATGGGCTGCCGATTGTCCTCCTGCCGCATATCCCGCACCTCCTATGAAAAAACTCAACACTTTATTATAGCATTGTCCGCCGGAGAAGTCAAACCAAGCGTCAGATTTGGCGAATTTGACGGGACGTGAGCGGCAAAATAGATGGATAAACGACACTGTGTTGTCAAACGGAAAATTGTGCTTGCACATTGGACGAAAATGTGGTAAAATGACAAAAAAGCGAGGGAGGCGACGCCATATGAGGCGAGGAACCGGGAAGAAAATCGGGAAAATCCTTCTGCTGGTGGTGCTGCTGGCCATGGTGGGCGTGATCGTGTACGCCGTCATGGTCTGTCCGGTGAATCCCACCCGGATGAAACCGGCGAAAAGCTATGAGCAGCTGCGGGACACGGTGGAAAAGAAAACGGATATCCGGGTCCCCGGGGAAAACCTGCTGCCGTGGACGGTGACGGAGCGTCAGCTCCGGATGGACGGCCCCTCCCGGCTGGCCAAGGTCAGCGGCTTTGCCATATCCGGCACCATGGAGCGCGGCGGTGTTACCTTCAACGCAGAGGTCTCCGTGGGAGTCATCGGCGTCGTGGGCGATCTGCCGCCCTGCTGGGACAGCTATCGCTATGTACCCATTTACCTGTTCCAGGACCGGGGGTTTTACATGACCCAGCTTTACATAGACGGGAATGAATACATCATCCAGGTGATGTATCCGGAGAGCACGACCCTGTCGGAGGAGGACGCGGCGTATGTGGAGGACGCGCTGCGGACGGCGTGCCACACGGTGGTGGATCTGTATCAGTAACAGAAAAGGAGACGTGCCATGAAGCGAGGAACCGGGAAGAAAATTATTCTGCTGGCGGTGCTGCTGGCTCTTGTGGGCGGCATCGTGTATACCGTGCTGACCTGGCCGATATATCCCCAGCCCCGGAAAAACGTGGATAGCTACGCGCAGCTGCGGCAGGATATGGAAAAGACGGGTGTGCTGGTCCCTCCGGAGAACGTCCTGCCATGGGTGGAAACATTCTACAGTCAAGAGCTGGATGGCCGGGACCGGCTGAGTAAGCCTATGGCTTTTCTGATGTCGGGGACCGTGGAATACGGCGGTGCGTCATACTGGACGGAGCTCTACGGGTCTCGGGAATGGAACTACGACCGGAGCATGGAGGTCCCGCTGCGGGAGAATTATCGGATGACGCCCATTTACCGGGACGCATCGGACAATTCGATGCTGTATTTCTTGTGCATTGACGGCCATATATACACCGTCCAGGTGTACGCCGACGGGAAGATGCCCCAGGATGCCGTGGACTACTTCGACGGTCTCCTGCTGGAGGCGTGTCACACGGTGGTGGATCTGTATCAGTGATGGGGGGATTGCTGTAATGAAACGTAAAAACGGGAAAAAGGTCCGGAAAATCGTCCTGTTGGTGATTCTGGCCGTTGTGGCAGGAGTCGTCCTATACGACCTGGTGTTTTGCTGGCCGGTACACCCGTCCTTACAGAAACCGGCGGAGAGCTATGAGCAGCTGAGCCAGACGGCGAAAAAGCTGGGGGTCCTGGCTCCGCCGGAGGATATCCTGCCCTGGACGCAGAAGGAATACAGCATCTATCTGTCCAGCACCGGGCGCTTGGCCCGGCCCACCGGCTGGGATATGGCCGGAAAGGTTATCTATGACGGGACCACATACCCGGTGTACATCCTGGCGCTGCGAAATACGGAGAAGCGCCAGGAATATCCGCCGCTGAGAGAGAATTACAAGCATGTGCCCATTTACCGGGAGTGCAGTGAGGATGGACTGCGGCTGTTTTTTGTGATCGACGGCCACAGCTATACCTACAGCATGGGGATGATGGCCCCGCCGGAGGAGACGATTCCCCAGGATGCCGTGGACTATTTCGACGGTCTCCTGCTGGAGGCGTGTCACACGGTGGTGGATCTGTATCAGTAACAGCCAATAAGAGAAAATGCGCCCCGGCCGGGGCGCATTTTTTCACAAGTGTTGCATATAGCACAGATTTTTTGCCATAAAAAGGATATAATATAATCGAGATTTTAGGGGAAAGAAGGGATCCTTATGTTCTGCACGAGAAAGGTCAATGACGATTATACCTGGGTGGGGGCCGATGGACGCCGCCTGGCTATGTTCGAGGGGGTCTATGACGTGCCCCGGGGCGTATCCTTCAACAGCTATCTGCTGACCGACGGGAAAACGGTGCTGTTTGACACCGCCGATGCCTCCGTGTGCCGGGTATTTCTGGAAAACGTGGCCCACGGGCTCAATGGCCGGGCCCTGGATTACCTGGTGGTGCAGCACATGGAGCCGGACCACGCCGCCGATATCCGGGACCTGCTGGTGCGGCACCCGGAGACCACCGTGGTGTGCTCCGCCGCCGCCAAGAATATGCTGGCCCAGTTCTTCGGCCCCGGGTACGAGGGGCGCATCAGCGTGGTGAAGGAGGGGGACACCCTCTGCACCGGGCGGCACACCCTGCACTTTGTGGCCGCACCTATGGTCCACTGGCCGGAGGTGCTGATGACCTATGACGAGACGGACAAGCTGCTGCTGACGGCGGACGCCTTCGGCACCTTCGGCGCCCTGAACGGCGCGCTGTTCGCCGACGAGGTGGACTTCCACCGGGACTATCTGGACGAGGCCCGGCGGTATTACACCAATATTGTGGGCAAGTACGGCGCACAGGTCCAGGCGGTGCTGAAAAAGGCCGGGGGACTGGACATTCAGATGCTGCTGCCCCTGCACGGCTTCGTGTGGCGGCAGGACCTGGGGTACATCCTGGGCAAATACGACCTGTGGAGCCGGTATGAGCCGGAGGAGCGGGGCGTGGTCATCGCCTATGCGTCGGTGTACGGCGGGACGGAGAACGCCGCCAACATCCTGGCCTGCCGTCTGCGGGAGCAGGGGGTGCAGGTGGCCATGTACGACACCTCCGTTACCCCGGCGTCCTACATTCTGGCGGCGGCGTTCCGGTTCAGCCATGTGGTGCTGGCCGCCCCCACCTATAACGCCGGTGTGTTCGTCACCATGGAGAACCTGCTGCACGATCTGACTGCCCATACGCTGAAGAACCGCCGGGTGGCGTATATCGAGAACGGGTCCTGGGCTCCCACCAGTGCCCGGGGCATGCAGAAGCTCCTGGAGCCTCTGAAATGGGAGCAGGCCGCAGATACCGTGACCCTGCGTTCCGCCCTGCGCCAGGGCCAGCAGGAGGAGCTGGAGCGCATGGCCATGCAGCTGGCGGACAGTGTAAACGCATAGTATATCGCAGAAAGATATCGTATTATGTAAAAATCGCGGGCTAAGGCCCGCGATTTTTTCGTCATGAGATCCTTTCCAGGCGCTCCTGGCGGTCCATATCCCGCAGGACGCCCAGCACCAGCGGCACCGTCAGGGCGAAGGCGCACACATCGGACAACGACTGGGCCAGCTGTACCCCCAGCTCTCCCAGCACATGGGGCAGGATCAGCACTGCCGGAATGAAGAACAGTCCCTGCCGGGCCGCCGCCAGCAGCGACGCCTGCCACACCTTGTTGATGGTCTGGGTCAGCATGCTGGAGATGACGATGACCCCGCACAGAGGGAACACCGCGCACTGACAGCGCAGAGCCCGGGCCCCGAAGGCGATAACCTCCGGGTCGTTGCGGAACACCGCCACGATTTGGGGCGCGAAGATCATCCCCAGCACCGACGCCGCCGCCAGAAACACCGTGGCCCACTTGACGCAAAAGCGGAAGGCGTCCTTCACCCGGCCATACAGCCCCGCGCCGTAGTTGAAGCCGCACACCGGCTGAAATCCCTGGCCGAAGCCGATCAGCGCCGACTGGGCCAGCTGCATGGCACGGGTCACCACGCTCATGGCGGCAATGGCCGCGTCGCCGTACAGGCCCGCGCTGCGGTTGAGGCAGATGGTGGCGATGCTGGCCAGCCCCTGGCGGCACAGGGACGGCACGCCGCCCTTGCAGATCTCCACCAGCAGGTCCCGGCGGATGCACACGTTCCGCAGGCGGATGCGCAGGTTGCCGCCCCGGGAGCAGCCCAGAAGCAGCATGCAGAACGACGCCAGCTGGCTGAGAATGGTGGCCAGGGCCGCCCCGGCCACGCCCATATCCAATACGAAGATCAGCAGCGGATCCAGCCCCACGTTCAGCACCGCTCCGGCAGCGATGCCCACCATGCCGTAGGCGGCGCTGCCCTGAAAGCGCAGCTGGTTATTCAGCACGAAGGATGCCGTCATATACGGGGCCCCCAGCAGGATGATCCGCAGATAGCTGCGGGCATAGGGCAGGATGGTATCCGTGGAGCCCAGCAGCCGGGCCAGGGGCGTGAGAAAGATCTGGCCCAGCGTCAGAATGACGCGCCCTGCCAGAAACGCCAGGGTCACGCCGGTGGCGGCCATTTTCCCGGCGTCGCCGGATTCATGGCGGCCCAGCTGTCGGGAGATGTAGTTGCCGGACCCGTGGCCGAAGAAAAAGCCCACCGCCTGGATCACCGCCATCAGGGAGAACACCACCCCCACCGCGCCGGTGGCGCTGTTGCTGTGGAGCTGGCCCACAAAATAGGTATCCACCATGTTATAGCAGGCCGTCACCATCATGCTGATGATGGTGGGCGCCGCCATTTTGCACACCAGATGGCCCACCGGCTGGCCGGTGAGCTCCCGAAATTTTGCTTCCTGCTTGTCGTTCATGTGATTCCTCTCCGGTCATGATAATGGGCAGGGCAAGCCCCGGCGCAGCGGCGCCGGGGCTTGGGGATTGCTTGAAATTCCGATCACTCCACCACGGGCAGGGACTTCACCACGGCGGCGCAGCGGGGGCACAGGGTATCGTGACCCTCCACGGTGCCCACGCTGGAGAGCACCTTCCAGCAGCGGGCGCACTTGACGCCCCGGGCGGGAGCCACGGTGACGGTCAGCTCGTTGCCCACGGTGACCCGTACCTGGGACACGATCAGCAGATCCGCCAGGGTATCCGCGTCCATGTCCGCCAGGAAGGCGTCCTCGGCGGGAACGGTGACATCCACCTCCGCCTCCAGGCTCTTGCCGATGGTCTTGTCGGCCCGGGCCTGCTCCAGCGCACCGTTGACGGCGGTGCGGATGGCGGCGATCCTTGCCCAGCGGACCATGGCGTCCTCCGGCAGAGCATAGCCCTCATAGGGCTGCACCATGCAGTTGAACAGGACGCTGCGGCTGTCGTCGGCACTGCGGTGGGGCATAGCCAGCCAGATCTCCTCGCAGGTGAAGGCCAGGATGGGGGCAAACATCCGGGTCATGGCGTCCAGGATCAGGAACAGGGCGGTCTGGGCGCTGCGGCGGCTGGCGCTGTGCTCGCCGTCGCAGTACAGGCGGTCCTTGATGATGTCGAAATAGAAGGAGCTCAGGTCCACCACGCAGAAATCGTTGATGGCGTGGGACACGGCGTGGAACTCGTAGGCATCGTAGCTGTCGAACACCCGGCGGATCAGGCTGTTGAGCCGGGTAACGGCCCAGCGGTCCAGCTCCTGCATCCGGGCGGGGGCCACCAGCTCCGTCTCCGGATCGAAGCCCGTCAGGTTATCCAGGCAGAACTTGGCCGTGTTGCGGAACTTCAGATAGTTCTGGGACAGCTGCTTAAAGATGTCGTCGGAGCAGCGGACGTCCACGTGATAGTCGGAGGAGCCGGCCCACAGGCGCAGCAGGTCCGCGCCGTACTTGTTGAAGATCTCGGCGGGGTCCATGCCGTTGCCCAGGGACTTGTGCATGGCGCGGCCCTGACCGTCCACGGTCCAGCCGTGGGTCAGGCACTCCTTGAAGGGGGCCCCCCGCTCCAGCGCGCCCACGGCCACCAGCAGGGAGCTCTGGAACCAGCCGCGATACTGGTCCAGCCCCTCGATATACATGGTGGCAGGCCAGAAGCCCTGGGTGCGCTCCATAGAGGCATAGTGGGTGGAGCCGGAATCGAACCAGCCGTCCAGGGTGTCGCTCTCCTTCTCGAAGCCTGCGGCCTTGCCGCAGTGGGGGCAGGTGAAGCCCTCCGGCAGCATGTCCTCCGCCTCCATCTCGAACCAGGCGTTGGAGCCCTTCTTTTCAAAGAGGCCCGCGATGGCGTCGATGGTCTCGTCGGTGCAGATGGGCTTGCCGCAGTCCTTGCAGTAGAACACCGGGATAGGCAGGCCCCAGCGGCGCTGGCGGCTGATGCACCAGTCGGTGCGCTCCAGGACCATGGAGCGCAGGCGGTCCTTGCCCCAGGAGGGCACCCAGCGCACGTCCTCGCAGGCGGCGATGGCGTCATCCTTGAAGGACTCCACGGAGCAGAACCACTGGGGAGTGGCACGGAAGATGATGGGCTTCTTGCAGCGCCAGCAGTGGGGATAGCTGTGGACGATCTCCTGGCTGGCAAACAGGGACCCGGCCTCCTTCATATCCTGGAGGATCACGGGGTTGGACTCCTCGGTCTTCATGCCGGCGTACTTGCCGGCATAGTCGGTGTGGCGGCCCTGGTCGTCCACGGGCACCACCATGTCCATGCCGTAGCGCAGGCAGGTCTGATAGTCGTCGGCGCCGAAGCCGGGGGCGGTGTGGACGCAGCCGGTACCGGAGTCCATGGTGACATAGTCCGCCAGCACCAGGCGGCTGGTCTTGGGCAGGAAGGGATGGCTGGCCAGCATGTTCTCGAAGAAGGCACCGGGGTGGGTCTCCACGATCTCATAGCGGTCGAAGCCGCCGATGCCCATGACCTTCTCCGTCAGGGCCTCCGCCATGATATACAGCTCGTCGCGGCCCTCCGGCTTGACGACGGCGTAGCTCTCCGCCGGGTTCAGGGCGATGGCCAGGTTGCCGGGCAGGGTCCAGATGGTGGTGGTCCAGATGACGAAGCTGAGCTTGCTCTTGTCCAGGTGGGGGAGCTTGCCCAGGTCGTCGTGCATGGGGAACTTCACATACACCGTGGTGCAGGGGTCGTCCTGATACTCGATCTCCGCCTCGGCCAGGGCGGTCTCGTCGTGGGGGCACCAGTACACGGGCTTGAGGCCCTTGTAGATGTGGCCGTTTTTGTACATCTTGCCGAACACCCGGACCTCCCGGGCCTCAAAGCCCGGGTCCATGGTCTTGTAGGGGTGGTCCCAGTCGGCCACCACGCCCATGCGCTTGAAGCCCTCCCGCTGCACATCGATATAGTGGTCGGCGAACTCGTGGCAGGCGGTGCGGAAATCCGCCACGCTCATGGCCTTGTGGTTGAGCTTGTTCTGCTTGATGATGGCGGACTCAATGGGCATGCCGTGGTTGTCCCAGCCGGGGATATAGGGGGTGTAGTAGCCCCGCATGGCATAGCTGCGGTTGATGAAGTCCTTCAGGGCCTTGTTCAGGGCGTGGCCCATGTGCAGGGCGCCGTTGGAGAAGGGAGGGCCGTCGTGGAGGGAGAACAGGGGCTTGCCCTCGTTCTTCTTCAGCAGCTCGTTGTAAAGGTCCAGCTGCTCCCAATAGCGCAGCATCTCCGGCTCCCGCTTGGGCAGGCCCGCCCGCATGGGAAAGCCGGATTTCGGCATATTCAGCGTCTTTTTGTACTCCATGTGTTACCTCCGTATACGAAAATTGTATTTGAAAACCAATAAAAAAGCGACCCTTGTCTCTGTAAGAGACAAAGGCCGTGAAAAACCTCTGCGGTACCACTCTTATTGCCGCGAAAACGCGGCCGCTCCGCCCCACCATCCGTGGGCGAGGGATGATAACGGTCCTCCGCCGTCCGCACCTAATCCGGGTATGCCGTTTCAGCCGGATGCTCCGGGGTGATATTCGCCGCTTCGCCCGTGACCGCCTTGCACCGAAACGGCGGCTCTCTTGGCATCGGGAAGGAGCGCTACTGGTCCCCATCACTGCATTTGCACTGGATCACCACATAATATAGCCACTTTTCCCGGTTTTGTCAACGGGAAAATAGGGAAAATTCACTTTTTCCGCACGGAGCGAAAAAAATCCGACAGAACCCGGGCGCATTCGGCCTCCAGCACGCCGCCCACCAGGGCGGGAGGGTGAGGGAAATCCTCCATAAACAGATTCATGACCCCGCCGCAGGCGCCCATCTCCCGGTCCCGGGCCCCAAAGTACACCCGGCTGACTCGTGCGTTGAGAATGGCCCCGGCACACATGGGGCAGGGCTCCAGAGTCACATACAGCGTGCAGCCGTCCAGCCGCCAGGTGCCCAGGGTCCGGTTGGCTTCGGCCATGGCCTCCATTTCCGCGTGGGACCAGATCGGAAG
>OBDJ01000415.1_pt1 | contig 23074 bp, 22 predicted proteins | sample 1518041 | NCBI WGS metagenome assembly OBDJ01 (sample SAMN01760916, study PRJEB22395) | human gut metagenome
GGAGGTGTTGCCGCTGGGGGCGGCAATGGGGACACCGGCGGCTTCGATGATGGCCAGGGTCACCGGATGATTTGGGCAGCGGACGCCCACGGTCTCCAGGCCGCCGGTGGTTTGCAGGGGAACGATATCCCGCCGGGGCAGGATCATGGTCAGGGGCCCCGGCCAGAACCGCTCCGCCAACCGATAGGCGGCGGGGGGCACATCCCGGCAGTATCGCTCCAGCCAGGAGGCGTCGGGAACGTGGATGATCAGCGGGTTATCCTGAGGTCTGCCCTTGGCCAGGAAAATGCGGCTCACAGCGTCCTCGTTCAGTGCGTCGGCCCCCAGACCGTATACCGTTTCCGTGGGGATGCCCAAAAGCCCCCCCCGGCGCAGGATGGCGGCGGCGTCCCGGACGGCGTTGGGGTCGGATTCCGGGTGAAAAACAATGGTGTTCAAGAAAATCCCTCTTTTGCCTTAAAAGCCCAGGTCCTGGCCCACCAGAATGACCTTGATGCGTCCGGCGGGACGACAGACCCGGGTGATGACCATCTGGCAGCAGATGCAGTCGGGACTGGTGCAGTCGCCGCAGCTTCCGGTAACGGCGCAGGGAGTCTTGATGTCGAAGCGCTGGGCGTTGGCGGGAGCCGCCACCTGGCGGGCCCGGGCAATGGCACTGTCCAGATCACCCATGACCTTGTTCATCCCGGCGATGACCAGGACACTCTCCGGCCCGAAGCACAGGGCCGCCACCCGGTTGGCGTTGCCGTCCAGGTTCACCAGCTGGCCATCGGCGGAGATGGCGTTGCTGCTCATGATAAAGGTGCCGCAGGTCAGGGCCTGGCGCATCAGCTCCTGCTTTTCGGCGGGAGTCTTGCCGGTGTCCCGGTCGATGAGCTGATAGTCACCCTGGTGCAGACGGTCCATGAGCCCGATCTGTGCGGCGGTGACGGTGCCGCCCCAGGATACGGTGCGGTCCTTGGGGATCAGGGACAGGGCCAGGTCCAGGGCCTCCTGGGCAGTGGACACATAGTGGGCCTCAAAATGGCGGCGGCGCAGGGCCTCGGCCACCTGGGGTCCGGCCTTGTCGTAGCGGGTCTTGATGGGAGCTTCCATGATTCATTCTCCTTTCTCGGCCCCCTCCTGAAGCCGCTGGGCCTGGTGGGCCAGGGTCAGCGCGTCAATGAGGGGGTCCAGGTCGCCGTTGATGATGGCGGCAATATTGAAATTTTTCGCATCACCGGTGAGCCGGTGATCGGTGACCCGGTTCTGTGGGAAATTATAGGTGCGGATTTTGCCGGACCGGTCGCCGGTGCCTACCTGGCTTTTCCGCTGGGCGGCAATGGCGGCGTTCTGCTTCTCCTGCTGGGCCTCGTACAGCTTGGAGCGGAGAATTTTCATGGCCCGGTCCTTGTTTTTGTACTGGCTGCGCTCGTCCTGGCACTCCACCACCGTGCCGGTGGGCAGGTGGGTGATGCGGATGGCGGATTCCGTTTTGTTGACGTGCTGGCCGCCGGCGCCGGAGGAGCGGAAGGTGTCGATCTGTAAGTCCTTGGGGTCGATGGTGAATTCCACCTCCTCTGCCTCGGGCATGACGGCCACCGTGGCGGCGGAGGTCTGGATGCGGCCGGAGGACTCCGTTTCCGGCACCCGCTGGACCCGGTGGGTCCCCGCCTCAAATTTCAGGCGGGACCAGGCCCCCTGACCCTCGATGGTGGCGCTGGCTTCCTTGACGCCGCCCAGCTCCGTGGTGTTTTCATACACCGGCTCCATGTGCCAGCCCCGGCGTTCGGCATACAGGGCGTACATCCGCAGCAGGTCCGCCGCAAACAGGGCGCCCTCCTCGCCGCCGATGCCGGCCCGCACCTCCAGGATAACATTTCGGTCGTCGTTGGGGTCCCGGGGCACCAGCAGGGTTTTCAGCTCCTGAGACAGACGGTCCCGCTCCTGGCGGGCCCGGCGCAGCTCCTCCTGGGCCAGCTCCCGCATCTCGGGGTCCGTCAGCAGCTCCTGGGCCTGGGCACAGTCGTCTTCCGCCTGCTGCCAGGCCCGGAAGGCGGCTGCAATGGGGGTCAGCTCCTTCTGCTCCCGGCTCAGGCGGGTGAGCGTCTCCCGGTCGGCGTATATCGCCGGGTCGGACAGCTGGCGCTCCACCTGGTCCAGCCGCCGGACAATGGCTTGTAATTTCTCCAGCATAGGGAACCCCTTATTGCTCGTCCAGATAGCGGCGTACCTCGCCCACCAGCTTGTCCCGCCAGAATTCATAGCCCACGGAGCCCGGACGCAGGGATACCTCCAGCAGATGGGGCCGGGCGGTATATTGGTCCATCTGGTGGTAGACGTCCTCGTATTTCCGGGAGCTTTTCCGGGTCAGCACATAGGCCACCCGCTCCAGCTCCAGGCCCCGGCGCTTCAGAAACCCCCGGACAGGGGAGGCGCAGCGGCCCGCCCACACGGGGGTGCCCAGGATCACCAGCCGGTAATCGGACAGAGGACGCTCCGTTTCATAGGGGGCCAGCGGCAGCGTGGCCCGGCGCATGGCGTCCATTCCGGAGCGGAGATAGCCCCGTGCGCCGCTGCGGTCCACGCCGTCGGTAAGCTCCACCAGCTCTGCGTCCAGGGCCTGGGCAATCTCCGTCATGGCCTGGCGCGTGGCGCCGGTGCGAGAGTAGTACATACACAAAATATCACGCATAATGGTCCTCCTGATTATTCCTCCAATTGCAGAGACAGCTCCTCCCAGAGGGCCATCTCCTGCTCCAGCTGAGCCTCCACATCCTGCTTTTCCCGATACAGCTCCTGGAGCTTTTCTGCGTCGCAGGCATATTGCTCCATCTCCCGGTCCAGCTGGCGGCAGCGGTCCTCCAGCTTGGAGATGCCGGTTTCACAGATGGTCAGCTGGCGGCGGGCGGCCTGCTTTTCCCGGCCGCCCCGGGGGGGACGGGTATCCTGTTTTTTCTTCTGAGCGGGAGCCGGGGCGGGCTTTTTCTCCTCCGCCTTGGCGGCCCTGTACTGGGCAAAGCCCATGGGATAGTCATTGATGGTACCGTCGGACAGCTCCCAGACCCGCGTGGCGAAGCGGTTGATGAAATACCGGTCGTGGGACACGAACAGCAGGGTACCGTCGAAGGCCTCCACCGCCTCCTCGATCCACTCCCGTGACGCGATGTCCAGATGGTTGGTGGGCTCGTCCAGGATCAGGAAGTTGATTTCCTCGTCCATGAGCATGCACAGCCGCAGACGGCTGAGCTCGCCGCCGGACAGGACAGACACGCTTTTGAACACGTCCTCCCCCTGGAATTGGTAGGCAGCCAGGCGGTTGCGGGCGGTTTGGGGTGTTATATTGCGCTTTTCGTACAACATCGTGTCCAAAAGGGAACGCTCCGGGTGGTCGAAGTGAATGATCTGGGGCAGATACGCCGCCCGGATGGCGGGACCCATGCGGATGATGCCGCTGCCTACCGGCTCGGCCCCGGCGATCATGTTCAGCAGGGTGGTTTTGCCGGTGCCGTTTTCGCCGAGAAAGGCGATGCGCTCGCCGCCCTCCACCCGCAGGTACACATCGGAAAAGAGAGTGCGGTCACCGAAGGACTTGGACACGCCCTTCAGCTGCAGCACCTCGTCGCCGCGAAACTCCCGGCTGGCGAAGCGGGCGTCCATCTTCCTGGCCTTGGTGGGCTTGGACACGGTGCGCATGCGCTCGATGCGCTTTTCCATGGAAAAGGCCCGCTTGTGCAGGGCGTCGTTGCCCATAAAGGCCCACAGGTGCATCTGCTCCGCCGCCTTTTCCAGCTGCTGGATCTTGGCCTGCTCCTTGAGATACTGCTTCATGCGCTCCTGGTAGCGGCGCTCCTTTTCAATGGCATAAAAGCTGTAGTTGCCGCTGTAAAACTCCGCCTTACCGTCCAGAATTTCGATGATGCGGGTGACGGTGCGGTCCAGGAAATAGCGGTCGTGGGAGATGGTGACCACGGTGCCCCGGAAGGAGCGGATATACTCCTCCAGCCACTCGGTGGCCTGAAGGTCCAGGTGGTTGGTGGGCTCATCCAGCAGGAGGATGTCCGTATCCTCCAGGATCAGGCGGCCCAGGTTCACCCGGGTCTTTTCGCCGCCGGACAGCTGGTCAAACAGCCTCCGCCGCATATCGTCGTCGATGGACAGGCCGTTGGACACCTTGTTGACGGCGGTGTCGGTGTCGTAGCCCCCCAGTCCCTCGAACCGGGCGGTGAGCTCCCCATAGCGGCGCAGAGTATGGGTGTCGCTGTCCCCCTGCTCCATCCGGCGGGTCAGAGCGTCCATCTCCTCCTTCAGGGCGGTGGTCCGCTGAAAGGCGGAGCGCAGAACATCCTCCACGGTGTATCCTGCGGGATACACCGGGATCTGAGAAATCAGGCCCACCCGGCGGCCCGGGGCGATGAGCACCTCGCCGGAGTCATAATCCAGGTCTCCGGTGAGGATGTTGAATAGCGTGGTTTTTCCTGCGCCGTTTTTTCCCAGCAGGCCCACCCGCTCACCGGTGTCCACCTGGAAGGAGATGCCGTCCAGGATTTTCTTTTCTAAGTCAAAGGATTTGACCAGATCGGTCACACTGATGTCTATCATAGGTCGTTGATTCCAGTTCGTTGACGATTTTGCCGAATTCCATGGCATGGGACGCCTTCACCAGCATGGCGGTGCCGGGGGTCAGCTGCTCCCGCAGGGCGGGCAGCGCCTGCTGAACGGTGTCGAAGTGCAGGGCCCGGGGGCCGGCGGTCTCGGCGATGGCGGCGGACTTGGGTCCGATGGCGATCACCGCATCCAGACCCAGCCGCGCGGTGACGCGTCCCACCTCCAGGTGGGCGTCATGGCTGATGGGGCCCAGCTCCCCCATATCGCCCAGAACGGCTACGCGGCGGCGGCAGGCGGTGTCCGCCAGGATTTCCAGCGCCGCCTCCATGGCCTGGGGGTTGGCGTTGTAGCAGTCGTCGATGATCAGCCGGTCCTCCGGCAGACGGATACGCCGCATCCGGGAGCCGGTGGACACATAGGCGGCCACACCCTCCACGATCTCCTGTTCCGACAGGCCCAGATACTCGCCAATGGCGGCGGCCATGGAGGCGGGGTAGATCATGTAGTCTCCCGGGGAGGGGATGGACAGCCGGTAGCTGCGGCGGGAGGGGGTGACGGTGCAGGCCAGGCCGTCGATGCCCCGGCGGACGATATCCGTGACCCGGACATTGCAGCTTTCGCCCTTGCCGCAGCGGAGTGTTTCAAAGGGCAGGGTCAGGCCGTTGAGCAGGGGGTCGTCGCCGCACAGAACGGCCAGCCCACCGGGCCGCAGATGGTCGAATATTTCGCACTTGGCCTGGAGAATGCCCTGCCGCGTGCCACCCAGGTTCTCGATGTGGGCGTCGCCTATGTTGGTGATGACGGCGATGGTAGGCTGCACCAGACTGCCCATGTACCGGATCTGGCCGAAGTGGTCCAGGCCCGTTTCGATAACCGCTGCCTGGTGCCGGGGCTCCAGCTCCAGCAGCGTCTGGGGGGTGCCAATGTGATTGTTGAGATTTGCCCGGGTTTTCAGGGTGCAGAAGTGTCGGGACAGCACCGAGGCGAGCATCTCCTTGGTGGTGGTTTTTCCGGCGGAGCCGGTGACCTGCACCACGGGGATGTCGTACAGACTGCGGTACCAGGCGGCCAGCGCACCCAGAGCCAGCGTGGTATCCTGGACCTGAATATAAAACTTGCCGGGCAGCAGTGCCTCCGGCACACGGCTGCACAGGCAGCCTGCCGCGCCGTCGGAAAGCGCTGCGTTCATGTAATCATGACCGTCGAACCGCGCGCCCACCAGGGGAATGAACAGGTCTCCGGGGGCGATGCGGCGGCTGTCGCTGGTGATGCCGGTGACGGTGTCACCTCCGGCCTGGAGAAAGGTCCCGCTTACGGCGCGGCAGACGTCCGCCACCGCCAGGGGCCTCATGCCCGGCCTCCCTTGCGCAGGGCCAGGGATTCGTCCACAATGCGCTGGCACAGGTCGCCGTAGCTGAGGCCCACCTGCGCCGCTTCCTGGGGCACCAGACTGGTGGGGGTCATGCCCGGGAGGGTGTTGATCTCCAGGCACCAGAAGCGGCCCTCCTCATCCAGAATGAAGTCCGCCCGGGAATAGACGCCCAGGCCCAGGGCACGGTGCAGGCGCAGAGCCAGCTCTCCCACAGTATGCCACTGCTCATCGGTAATAGGGGCGGGGCAAAGCTCCTGGGCCCCGTCCTTCTGGTATTTGCAGAAATAGTCGAAATACGCGCCCTTGGGGATGATCTCCACGGCGGGCAGATACCCGTCGCCCAGAACGGCCACCTGGATCTCCCGGCCCCGGATCTTCTGCTCCACGATAACGTGGTCGCCATAGGCCAGCATCCGCTCCAGAGTCTGGGCCAGCTCCTCCCGGGTATCCGGCAGCTCCACGCCGATGGAGCTGCCGCCGTTGATGATCTTCACGGCGCAGGGCACCGGCAGCTCCTGAGCCAGACGGGGGATATCCTCCCGGGTATAGCGCACATCGTGCCAGGGAGCGGTGGGAATCCCGGCGGCATCCATGATGCGCTTGGTAACGGACTTGTCCATGGCCATGCCGCTGCCCAGATAGCCGCTGCCGGTATAGGGCACGCCCAGCAGGTCCAGGGTGGCCTGAATGCGTCCGTCCTCGCCGCAGGAGCCGTGCAGGGCCAGGAACACCAGGTCCGCCATGGCGCACACGGCCAGCACATCCTTGCCCAGCAGGGACGGTCCCTGGTCCCGGCGGCTGCGGCGCACGGCCTCCAGATCCGGCTCCGTGGACAGGACCCGGTTATCGCCGCACAGGCCGTCCGGCGCGTCAAAAACATCGGCCAGCCGGCCCGTATACGATTCCAGACCCAGGAACATATCCACCAGAATGGCCTGGTGGCCCCGCTGGCGCAGGGCGCGGCACACGCCGGTGCCGCTGGTCAGAGATACCTGCCGCTCGGTACTCAGACCGCCGGCCAAAACAACGATTTTCATAGAGATCCCTCATTTCTCAAGGGGACAATGCCCCAAATCACACATTATATCAATGTAGCAGTATACCACACTGGCGAGGCAAATGCAACTGTTTCCTGCAAAAGCCCCGGGGAGAAAAGGGGAACGGCATACCCCGGCCCGGGATATTTTAACTTTTTCATGGACAAATGAGCCGGAGCGTGGTAAAATAATCCGAATGTATACGCACGGACCGAGGGAGGAAGCATAGCATGAGGGGGAAATTGATCGTATTCGAGGGGACGGACGGCTCTGGAAAGGCCACCCAGACGGCGCTTTTGTGCCGGGAGCTGGAGACACGGGGTGTGCCCTTCCGCAAGCTGGAGTTTCCCCGGTATGGGGAAGAGTCCTCGGCGCTGCTGCGGCTGTACCTGAACGGCGCCTTCGGCACAGACCCCGCCGATGTCAATGCTTACGCCGCCGCCACGTTTTACTCCGTGGACCGATTTGCCTCCTATAAGCAGGACTGGGGCGGCTGGTATGAACAGGGGGGGCTGGTCATTGCCGACCGGTACACCACCAGCAATGCCGTGCACCAGACCTCCAAGCTGCCCCGAGAACAGCAACGGGCCTTTCTGGACTGGCTGTTTGACTTCGAGTATCGGAAGCTGGGGCTGCCGGAGCCGGACCGGGTGATATACCTGGACATGCCCACGGAGCTGTCCGAGCAGATGATGCGCCACCGGGAGCAGGTGACCCACACAAAGGCGGATATCCACGAGCGGAACGAGGCGTATCTGCGGGCCTGCCGGGAAAGTGCCGCCATGGTGGTGGAATATGGCGGGTGGACCTGCATCGACTGTGCCCGGGACGGTGCGCCCCGCACCGTGGAGGATATCCACCGGGAGGTCATGGAGAAGCTCCGGGACCTGCTGGTGGACATAAAATAAGGAAGGGACGCCTGGGCGCCCCCTCCTATGGATGATGTACGTTCAGCAGGAGCAGCAGCCATCGCCGCTGTTGCCGCCGCAGCCGCAGCCGGACCGGGTGCCGCTGCCGCAGCAGCAGAATACCAGCAGTAGGATCACAATCAGCCAGATGCAGGAGCAGTTGTTGTTGTCAAAGCACATGCCGTTCACCTCACTTGTTTTCTGTATGGGCTATTCTATGCCGGACTTGGCTCCGGCGTATCTTGTCCGGGGCAGACCCGGCGAAAAAACAGAAAGGAACCAAACAAGATGTCCGATTATCAGAATTCCGATACGGCCAAATGGGATGCCGATCAGGTTCGCAGACAGACCGGCGAGACGCAGAAGGCCGCCAAGGGAAAGAAAAAACGCCGCTTTGGCTGGCTGATCTACCTGGCATGCGTGATCGTGGGGTCGTGCCTGCTGGCCGGTCTGGGCTGGCTGGCTGTCAACGATGTGTGCGCCCTGAATAAAGCGCCCCTGACCGCCACCATTGAGGTGGAGAGCGGCGATTCCGTGGGAAAGGTGGCTACCAAGCTGAAGAAAGCCGGGCTCATCGACTCCAAGCTGCTGTTTATGATCACCAGTCCGGTGTTCCATGCCAGCCGCTATATTCAGCCCGGCGTGTATGAGCTGAACACCGACATGGACTTCAACTGTCTCATCAAGTCCATGCAGCCCACCGGCGGCGTGGCGGCTACCGTGACCGTCACCATTCCCGAGGGCTACACCGTGGAGCAAATCATCCAGCTGCTGGCGGAGAACGACGTGTCCGACGCCGCAGCTCTGGAGGAATCTGCCAAAAATCATGTGTTCGACAAGTTCGACTTTGTGGACAACAAAAATCTGGGCAGCGTCAGCCGCCTGGAGGGATACCTGTTCCCGGATACCTACGAGTTCTATGTGAAGGAGAATGCCGATTCGGCCCTGAGCCGCCTGCTGTCCAACTTCCAGGACCGCATTATGGACGACCCGGATATTGCGCCGCTGATCGCCAATTCTTCCTATAGCCTGAAGGAGATCGTCATCATGGCGTCCCTTATCGAGAAGGAGACGGACGGTACCGACCGTGCCGTGATTTCTTCCGTCATCCACAACCGGCTGGAGAACGTGGGCGAGACGGCCCACCTGCTCCAGATTGACGCATCCCTGGTGTATGCCGCCGGACGGGAGATCACCGAGGACGATTATCAGACCCTGGACAGTCCCTATAACCTGTATACCCACCAGGGCCTGCCCCCCACGGCCATTGCCAACGCCGGTAAGGCGTCTATTGTAGCTGCCCTGAAGCCGGATAAGACCAACTACTATTTTTATGTGCTCAACCCCGATACCCAACGTCATGTGTTCAGCCGGACTCTGACCGAGCACAACGCCAACCTGCGTAAGTTCGGGTGATGGCCGAAGTGAGAAAGAAGCCGGAGCTGCTGGCTCCGGCCGGGGATTGGGAAAAGCTGCAAATGGCCGTTTTATACGGGGCGGATGCCGTGTATCTGGCGGGCACGTCCTTTGGCATGCGGTCCTTTGCGGGAAATTTCAGTGATGAAGAGCTGCCCCGGGCGGTGGAATTTGCCCACCGCCGCGGAGTGAAGGTCCACGCTACCGTGAACACCATGCCCCGCAGCGGCGAGGTGGACCGCCTGCCCGAGCACCTGGAAAAGCTCAACGACGCCGGTGTGGATGCCTTGATCCTGGCAGACCTGGGGGCTTTTACCCTGGCGGGAAGGTACGCTCCCCGGTGCCAGCGGCACATCAGCACTCAGCAGTCCATTGCCAACTATGCCTGCGCCCAGGCGTGGTTCGACCTGGGGGCGCAGCGGGTGGTGCTGGCCCGGGAGCTGGGGATGGACGAGATCCGGGAGATCCGCCGCCGGGTGGACCCGGCGCTGGAGATCGAGACCTTCTGCCACGGGGCCATGTGCGTATCCTACTCCGGGCGGTGTCTGCTGTCCAACTACATGACCGGCCGGGACTCCAACCGGGGTGCCTGCGCCCAGCCCTGCCGCTATCAGTACGCACTGATGGAGGAGAAGCGCCCCGGGGAATATTTCCCGGTGTTCGAGGACGAGAAGGGCACCTACATCATGAATTCCCGGGATATGTGCATGATCGACCACTTGGACGACCTGATGGACGCCGGGGTGGACTGCCTGAAGATCGAGGGCCGGGCCAAGTCCGCCTATTACGCGGCCATCGTAACCGGGGCCTACCGCCACGTGCTGGACGATGCGGCCGCCGGACGGCCCATAGACCCGGTGTGGCGGGACGAGGTGGAGCATGTCAGCCACCGGCACTATTCCACGGGTTTTTTCTACGGCCAACCGGGTCAGTTCTATGAGGATGCCCGGTACATCCGTGATTGGCAGATCTGCGCCGTGGTGACGGACTGCACGCCGGAGGGGCTGGCCACCCTGAGTCTGCGCAACAAGTTTGGTGCCGGAGACGCCGTGGAGGTGGTGGGGCCGGATACGAAGCCCTTCTCCATGACGGCCCCGATGATGACGGACGCCGAGGGCCTGCCGCTGGCGGAGCCGAAAACGCCCCAGATGGTGTTTACCATGCAGCTGCCGCGTCCGGTGCCGCCTATGAGCTTTATCCGCCATGCGGTGGATCTGGGCGGAAAATAAACAAAGCGGCGGACCGGTCGGGACGCCGCTTTAACGGTTCAGGAACAGAATAACAAACAGCCGCGCATGCCCAAGCGCGGCTGTCTGTTATGTTTGGGGTAGGAAAATCCCCATGGAAAAGATGGGCAGCAGGCGCTGCCAGGTATTTTTAGCGGCGAAGGAGGTAAACCATAGCCGCTCTCGGCTGCAAATTCAAATCTGGAGACGGTTCTCCTTGGACCAGGTAGTCAGATCCAGCCGGGGATAGCGCCGGCGCAGTTCCTCGGCGGTCTCAGCATCGCCGCCGGTCATCATAATGCGGTTGATCGCTTCCACATCCGCAGCAGGCATGCCGTGGTCGGCAACCTTTCCGCAGTCCTTACAGGTGTAGGTTCCGTTTTCGGAGACAACCACCTCGCTGCTGCCGCAGAATGCGCAGCGGTGCATTTTCGTAATCAGAGCCATTTTCGATTTATCCTCTCTTTCTTCAAATCCATGGGTAGGATATCATAAAATTTTGCATTTGTAAAACGCATATTTTCGATTGAAACCATGCGAAAAAGGGTGTACAATAGGGAAAACATCAGAAAAGAGGCAGGTGAGGGCAATGAACGCCACAAAATACCAGATTTTCCTGAAAACCGTGGAATGCGGCAGCTTTACCAAGGCGGCGGCGGACCTGAATTTCTCACAGTCCGGCATCAGTCATGCCATCAACTCCCTGGAGGAGGAGCTGGGAGTAACGCTGCTGAGCCGAAACCGGGGCGGCGTGACCCTGACCGGCGACGGCCGGGCCTTGCTGCCCCAGATCCAGCAGCTGTGCACGGAATATCACCGCCTTGCCCAGCAGGCGGCGGACCTGCGGGGCATGGATGCGGGCCTTGTAAAGGTGGCGTCGTTCTCCAGCGTGTCTGCCCAGTGGCTGCCCATGATCCTGAAGGCCTTCAGCAAGCAGTATCCGGCCATCGAGTTCGAAATACAGACCTGTGACTTTTACGACCAGATCGAGGAGCTGATTATCACCGGACAGGCGGACTGCGGATTTCTGCGGATGCCGTCGCTGAAGGGACTGCAGGTGTATCCTCTGCACCTGGACCAGCTGAAGGTGATCGTACCCTGCGGCCACCCCCTGTCCCACTGCGACCCCTTCCCGGTGGAGGCTCTGGCCACGGAGCCGGTGATCCAGTTGGAGGAGGGCGACGATTACGAAATCCGTGCTGCTTTTGATGAGATGGGTGTGCGGCCTCACGTGCGCTATATTGCCCGGGAGGACCGGACCATTTTGTCCATGGTGTCCAATGGCCTGGGTATCAGCCTGCTGCCGGAGCTGATGGTGCGGCACAGCCCCTACCCCCTGGTGATATGCCAGCCGCCCATGTCGTTTTACCGGCGCATTGCCATCGGCGTCAAGGATGAAAAGGCGGTGTCCAACTCCACCCAGCGCTTTGTGGACCATGTCCGGGCCTGGGTGCAGGTAAATGGGTTCAAGTAAGAATAGCTCTTTACAAATGCACCCCACTGGGATATGATGGAGAAAGTATAAAGATAAAGGAGAAGCTCCCATGATCTATTTCAACAGCGACTATCTGGAGGGTGCCCATCCCTATGTGATGGAGAAGCTCAACGAGACGAATATGGTCCAGACTGTGGGCTACGGCGAGGACGAATACTGCGAGGCGGCACGGGAGAGGATAAAGGCCGTGTGCCAGGCACCGGAGGCGGATGTCCACTTCCTGGTGGGCGGCACCCAGACCAACACCACGGTCATCGCCTCCATTCTGCGTCCGTGGCAGGGCGTCCTGTCCGCCGTCAGCGGACACATCAACTGCCATGAGGCAGGAGCCATCGAGTCCACCGGCCACAAGGTCATCACTCTGCCCACCGCCAACGGCAAGATCACCGCCCGGCAGGTGCAGGACTATGTGGAGTGGCACAAAAACGACGAATCCACCGAGCACATCGTTCAGCCCGGCATGGTGTATATCTCCCACCCCACCGAGGGCGGCACTCTGTATACCAAGGCGGAGCTGACGGCACTGTACGACACCTGCCGCCGGTATGGCCTGCCCCTGTTCATTGACGGCGCCCGGCTGGGCTACGGCGTCATGGCCGACGGGGCGGAGCTGACCATCCCGGATATTGCACGGCTTTGCGACGTGTTCTACATCGGCGGCACCAAGGTGGGGGCCCTGTTCGGCGAGGCTGTGGTCATCATGAACCCGGCGCTGAAGAAGGACTTCCGCTTCATGATGAAGCAGCGGGGCGGCCGCATGGCCAAGGGCCGTTTGCTGGGCATTCAGTTTGATGCCCTGTTCACCGACGACCTGTACTTCAAAATCTCCCGCCATGCCGACGAGATGGCCTATCAGATCCGGGATATCTTCGTGTCCGCCGGGTACCCGCTGCTGTTTGATTCCCCCACCAACCAGCAGTATCCCATTATGCCCGACGACGAGCTGGCGGAGCTGGGGAAGAGCTTTGGCTATGAATACTGGGAGCGGGTGGACGAGACCCATTCCGGCGTGCGCTTCTGCGCCAGCTGGGCCACTACCCAGGAGCATGTGGACGCCCTGCGGGCGGCGGTACAGGCTCTGCGGAAATAAAAATCGGGGTTCCCTTTTGCGAAAAGATATGATATACTCATGCTGTCTCTGTCCTGTGGACAGAATCAACAGGGGAAACATCAGCGAAATAGGAACATTTTGAGGAGGAACAAGCACATGGAAACTTACGGACTGGAAAAGCTGGGCATCATCAATGCCGCCGCGGTGTACCGCAATCTGACGCCGGCCCAGCTGACGGAGCACGCCCTGCGCCGGGGCGAGGGCACCCTGTCCAACACCGGTGCCCTGGTGGTAAAGACCGGCAAATACACCGGCCGCAGCGCCAACGACAAGTTTATCGTGGACACCCCCGCCATTCATGACGACATCGCCTGGGGCAAGGTGAACCGCCCCATGGACAAGGCCCGGTTCGACGCCATCTATGCCAAGGTCACGGCGTATCTCCAGAACAAGGACATTTTCATTTTCGACGGCTTCGCCGGGGCGGACCCCAAGTATACCAAGGGCTTCCGCATCGTCAACGAGCTGGCCAGCCAGAATCTGTTCATCCATCAGCTGCTGCGCCGCCCCACGGCGGACCAGCTGAAGGACTTCCATGAGGATTATACCATCATTGCCGCCCCGGGCTTCAAGTGCATCCCCGAGATAGACGGCACCCGGTCCGAGGCAGCCGTTCTGGTGGACTATGAGGCCCATCTGGTGGTGATCTGCGGCACCCGGTATGCCGGCGAGATCAAGAAATCCGTGTTCTCCGTGATGAATTACGTCCTGCCCAAGCAGGGCGTGTTTCCCATGCACTGCTCCGCCAACATCGGCAAGGACGGCGACTCCGCTGTGTTCTTCGGCCTGTCCGGCACCGGAAAGACCACCCTGTCCGCCGACCCCGCCCGCAAGCTCATCGGCGACGATGAGCACGGCTGGGCCGACGACTCCGTGTTCAACTTCGAGGGCGGCTGCTATGCCAAGTGCATCAACCTCTCCCCGGAGGGTGAGCCGGAGATTTACAACGCCATCCGCTTCGGCTCCCTGGTGGAGAACGTGGTCATGGACCCCGAGACCCGGGAGTTCGATTTCGACGACGATTCCCTGGCGGTGAACAGCCGGGTGGGGTATCCCGTGGAGTATATCCCCAATGCGGAGCTGTCCGGCATGAGCCCCAGCGTGCCCAAGACGGTGATCTTCCTCACCGCCGACGCCTACGGTGTGCTGCCGCCTATCAGCAAGCTGGACAAGAACCAGGCCATGTACTATTTCGTATCCGGCTTCACCAGCAAGGTGGCCGGCACCGAGATCGGCGTCACCGAGCCGGTGCCTACCTTCTCCACCTGCTTCGGCGAGCCCTTCCTGCCCCTGGATCCCTCCGTGTATGCCGCCATGCTGGCGGATAAGGTGGAGAAGTCCGGGGCCAGGGTGTACCTGGTGAACACCGGCTGGAACGGCACCGGCAAGCGCATGAAGCTGGCCTATACCCGCGCCATGGTCACCGCCGCCCTGACCGGCGAGATCGAGAAGGCGGCGTTTGTTACCGACCCCACCTTTGGCGTCCAGGTGCCCACGTCCATTGAAGGCGTGCCCAGCGAGCTGCTGATTCCCGCCAACACCTGGGAGGATAAGGCGGCCTACGAGGCCAGCTGCCGGAAGCTGGCGGCCAGCTTCGTGGAGAACTTCAAGAAGTACACCCACATGAGCGCCGAGGTGGTGGCCGCAGGCCCCAAGGCGTAAGCGAATGTACCCGTACCGGGACGCGCCGCAGCGCGTCCCGGTTTTTTACAAAGCAGCAGCGACAGGAGGAACTATGTTAGAATTGCGTATTCTGGTGGACAACATCGACTATGACTCCGTTGCGGAGTATCTGATCCCGGTGGTGGCGGAGAAGCTGCGGCGGGAGGACAAGGGCGGCATTCTGGGCAGTGTCCTGGCCGGAAACCCGGATATGGCTGCCGGTATGGCCCGGACGCTGCTGGGAGCCATGAGCCAGGAGCAGAAGGACCAGCTGCTGGTGCAGCTGGTGACCAAAAACCGGGAGAAGCTGCTGGACAAGGGCAACCGGGCCGCCCGGGACAAGGGCATCGGCGTGCAGCTGTGCGACGTGGCGGTGCAGAAGCTCTGACCCGGGCACACGATTTTTTTCCAATAGTCACCGGATTGTCACTTTGGCCTGGTATACTGACGGCAGTAAAGCAAGGAGGCGGAGCATATGGAGATTCTGCGCATCGAGCATCTCAGCAAGGTATACGGCCAGGGGGAGAATCGGGTCCGGGCGGTGGACGACGTGTCCTTTTCCGTGGAAAAGGGGGAGTTTCTGGCCATCATCGGGCCGTCCGGGTCCGGCAAGTCCACGCTGCTGCACATTTTGGGCGGCGTGGACCGGCCTACCTCCGGCAAGGTGTATGTGGACGGCCAGGACGTATACGCCCAGGACGAGGACCATCTGGCCATTTTCCGTCGGCGGCAGGTGGGCCTGATCTATCAGTTTTATAACCTCATCCCGGTGCTGAACGTGGTGGAGAATATGACGCTGCCGGTGCTGATGGATGGCCGTGCGGTGAACAGGCAGCGGCTTGACGAGCTGCTGGATGTGCTTGACCTGCGGGGCCGGGAAAAGCACCTGCCCAACCAGCTGTCCGGCGGACAGCAGCAGCGGGTGTCCATCGGCCGTGCACTGATGAACGCCCCGGCGGTGGTGCTGGCAGACGAACCCACAGGGAACCTGGACAGCAAAAACAGCCAGGAGATCGTGGAGCTGCTGAAGCTCTCCAACCGGAAGTACGGTCAGACGCTGGTGATCATCACCCACGACGAAAACATCGCCCTGCAGGCCCACCGGATCATTGTCATCGAGGACGGGCGCATCACCCGGGATCAACGGATCCGGGAGGTGCAAAAATGAACGTATTCCACCGCTTCACCCGGCAGTCCCTGCGGAAGAACCGCTCCCGCACCTGGGTGACCATCGTGGGCATCGTGCTGTCAGTGGCCATGTTCACCGCCGTGACGGAGGGAGCCTACAGCGGCGTGCGGTATCTGGTGCGCACGACGGAGTACACCGTGGGCCGGTTCCACGGCTGCTACCAGAACCTCACAGAGCAGCAGGCAACGCAGCTGAGCCGTGATGAAAAGGAGATCACGGAGATGTCCGCCTGGCAGACGGTGGGCTGGGGCAATATCGGCAGCCAGAACGAGTATAAGCCGTATCTGCGGGTCATGTCCATGGACCCCGACCTGCCGGACCTTCTATCCATCCGACTGACCCAAGGTCGCCTGCCGGAGAAGGACGGGGAGCTCCTTCTGCCGGAGCATCTGTGGTCCAATGGCAGCGTCCGCCATGCGCTGGGGGACACCATGGAGCTGGAGCTGGGCCACCGGACGCTGGGTGGGGAGGAGCTGACGGCCGATGACCCCTATACGAAGGGGGAGACGCTGACAGATACCACGCCCCACACCTACACTGTGGTGGGCTTTTACCAGCGGCTGGATATGACGACGGAGCCCTTCTCCTGCCCCGGCTATACTGCCCTGACCTGTCAGGAGCAGGGCTATCAGACGGATGAATTTTTCCGGGTGGCCCACCCCAGCCGCTTTTACAGCTATATGGAGGGAAATGCCGAGAAATATCCGGGACTGGCGTGGTACTCCAACTCCACCCTGCTGAATTACTACGGCGCCACCACCTTCTTCTCCGTGAACCGGATGATCTACAGCTTTGCGGTGATCCTGCTGCTGATGATCTCCTTCGGCTCGGTGTCGCTGATCTATAACTCCTTCTCCATCTCCGTGGCGGAGCGGACCCGCCAGTTTGGCATCCTGAAATCTGTGGGGGCCACGAAAAAACAGATTCGAGGCAGCGTCCTGTATGAGGCGCTGGTGCTGTGCGCCGTGGGCATCCCGCTGGGGCTGCTGGTGGGCTGCCTGGGCATCGGCGTGACCTTGTACTGCCTGCGGGGCAGCTTCGGCTTCCTGCCCGGCGGGGAAAGCGGCGGCGCAGTGGAGATGCGGTTTGTGCTGAATCTGTGGGCGCTGCTGGCGGCGGCGGGCATCGGCCTGATCACGGCGGTGGTTTCCGCATGGATCCCCGCCCGGCGGGCGGTGCGGCTGTCGCCGATAGAGGCCATCCGCCAGACCCCGGACGTGAAGATCCGGAGCCGGGAGGTAAAGACCTCTCCCCTGACGGGGAAGCTGTTCGGCTTTTCCGGGATGCTGGCGGCCAAAAACTTCAAGCGTGACCGCAAGCGCTACCGGTCCACGGTGGTGGGATTGTTCCTCAGTGTGACCCTGTTCATCTCGGCTTCGTCCTTCTGCGCTTACCTGACGGGCGCGGTAACGCGGCTCAGCTCCGACGGGATGGGGGTGCAGCTGTATTACAGCGAGGCCCTGCCGGAGGATGTGACCCCGGAGCAGCGCCTGGGCCAGCTCAGTGCGGCCCATGGCGTGGAATCGGGCTTCTATACCGCCGACAGCTACTCGACCCTGTCCTTTGCCGGAGAGGACATGGACCCGGAATACTGGAGCGATACCGTCCGGGACGGGACGGGGGAGAGCAGGAGCGTTTCCTTCTATTTCCTTCAGGACGGGGACTTCCGGCAGCTGCTGCGGGAAAATGGCTTGGCGGAGGATGACTATTTCCGTGCCGGTTCGCCCCGGGCGGCAGCCTGGGATGCGTTGGAGACCTGGCGCGGCGACGGCGGGGACCACGACAAGCTGTATCGCTACCGTCTGCTGAACGGGAACCGCCTGCCCATCACCGGGACGGAGGCCAACTATCAGCCTATGGAGGGCTGGTTCACAGAGGGGGACCGCATCACCCGGGACGGCGCGGAATATGTGCTGTATTATCCGGTGGACTATATGGACACCTACTATGAAGCACGGGAGCAGGGAGAAGCGCCTGACGCCGGTCAGGCCAAGGCGGTGCCGGTGGAGGAGGCCGTCAACAGCGGGACCTATACGGTGGGAGCCATTCTGAGGGAGCGTCCTGCTTTCCTGTACTCTGACAATGGCCTGGTCCTGCTGTACCCATACAGCATGTACGAGGCCGTCACCGGGCAGGCCCGGCCATATGCCCTGAGCTTCTGGTTCCGGAGCGGCGACCATGCCGCCGCGTACGAGAGCATGGGCCGCGTGCTGACAGAGCTGGGCCTGAGCCGCTCCGATCTGCAGGACCTGGCTGCCAACGGCGAAAGCCAGCGGGCCATGACAACGGTGGTGAACGTATTCTCCTACGGATTCATCATCCTCATTTCGCTGATCGCCATGACCAATGTGTTCAACACCATTTCCACCTCCATTGCCCTGCGGCGGCGGGAATTCGGCATGCTGCGGTCCGTGGGGCTGACCCAGGGAGCCTTTGCCCGGATGATGGACTACGAGTGCCTGATTTACGGTTTGCGGGCGCTGCTGTGGGGGCTTCCGGTGTCGGCTCTGGTAACCTATGCCATCTATCGCACCATGGCCAAGACCATATCCACCGGCTTCTATATCCCGTGGTACAGCGTGGCCATCGCCGTGGGCAGCGTGTTTGTGGTTGTGTTTGCCACCATGCTGTACGCCACCCGCCGCATTCGCCGGGAGAATCCCATTGACGCCCTGAAGCAGGAGAATCTGTAGGCGATTGCCGGAACGGCCGCCCCGTGAGGGCGGCTGTTCTTTTTTGCTTGTAATCGAAGGGAATTTCTGATATAATGCACCTGAATGCTATTTTGGGGAGGAAGCCCTGTGGGATATCTGGAAAATTTGTGGAATGCGCTGGACTTCGGCTCCCTGTGGGATCTGCTGCTGCGGCTGGTGTCGGTGTTTCTGTGCCTGACGGTGCATGAAACGTGCCACGGGCTGGCGGCGCTGGCTTTGGGAGACCCCACTGCCAAGCGGGCCCGGCGGCTGAGCCTGAACCCTCTGCGGCACATCGACTGGTTCGGCCTGCTGATGATGGTAACGGTGGGCTTCGGTTGGGCCAAGCCTGTGCCGGTGGACCCCCGGTATTTCCGCCGGCCCAAACAGGGCATGGCCCTGACGGCGCTGGCCGGGCCGGTGTCCAACTTCCTGCTGGCGCTGGTGCTGCTGTTTGCCGGGCGGCTGGTGTATGACTATGCCCCGTATTCTGAAGCGAATCAGAGGCTTCTGACGTTCCTGCTGACCACGGCCATCCTGTCGCTGGGCCTGGGGCTGTTTAACCTGATCCCCATTCCGCCGCTGGACGGCAGCAAGGTGTTGTTTTCTCTGCTGCCGGACCGGGCGTATAACATGATGCTGCGGTACGAGCGGTATGGCATGCTCCTGCTGTGGGCGGTGGTGCTGCTGGGCGTGGGTGACAAGTGGATGAGCGCCGCTATCCAGTGGACGTATGAGCTATTCTGCCGCGTGGTCGGCTTTTGAGAGGGTACAGGCAAATTGGAAAGTCCCATTTATAAGCTGGAAAAGGTGGTCCAGGGAAAAGAGGAGCTCCAGGATTTTGAGGGGCCCCTGGACCTGATCCTGTTCCTGCTGAGTAAGAATAAGATCGAAATACAGGATATCCCCATTGCCCTGATTCTGGACCAGTATCTGGCGTATCTGGACCGGCGCAAGGAGATGGACCTGGAGGTGGCCAGCGAGTTTGTGACCATGGCTGCCCACCTGATGTATATCAAGACACGGATGCTCCTGTCCCTGGAGGATGAGGAGGCCAAAAACGAGATGGATGCCCTGATTCAATCTCTGGCGGAGCGGCAGCGGGGCGAGGCCTATGCCCGGGTGCGCCGTCTGGCGGAGCTGCTGGGGCCTATGGGCGAGTTCGGCCGCAGCATCCTGACCCGGCCCCCGGAGCCCGTGGAACGGGGCAAGGTGTATGAATACGACCAGCGGCCCGGGGATCTGGTCATCGCCATGCAGGAGATGACAGACCGGCGGGGGCAGGCGGAGACGCCGCCGCTGCGTGCCTTTGACGAGATCGTCAAGCGGGAGCCCTATCCCGTGGAGCAGAAGGCCAAGGAGATCATCCGGAGGCTGAAGGCGGCCGGCATTACGCGGTTTTTGCTGCTGTTTCGCGGCAGCCGCAGCCGCAGCGAGCTGGTGGCCACGTTTATGGCGGTGCTGGAGCTGTGCCGCAGCCGGATCATCCGGCTGGCGGGACCTGCTGCCGACTGCACTGTTGCCTGCCGGGAGGACAGCGAGGAATAAAACATGGAAGCAATGGAAATGAAGGAAATAGAGGCCGCGGTAGAGGGCATTCTGTTCGCCTCCGGGGAGCCGGTGGCGGCGGACCGTATCGCCGTGGCATTGGAGCTGGACCGGGATACCGTGGACCAGGTGCTGCGCCGTCTGGCGGACTATTACAGCTATGAGCGCCGGGGCATGCGCCTGGTGCGGATGGAGGACACCTGGCAGCTGTGCTCTGCACCGGAGTATGCCGACGTGATCCGACGGGCCTTTGAGATCCGCAAGCCCGCCAAGCTCTCCCAGCCGGCGCTGGAGGTGCTGACCGTCATCGCATACTATCAGCCCACCACCCGGGCCTATGTGGATCAGATCCGGGGGGTGGACAGCTCGTATACCGTGGGGCTGCTGCTGGACCGGCACCTCATCGAGGAATGCGGCCGTTTGCAGGTGCCGGGACGGCCCCGGCTGTACCGCACCACCAAGGCGTTTCTGCGGGCGTTTCATCTGAACTCCCTGGACGACCTGCCGGAAATTCCGGGGCTGGAGGCGGATGGTCAGCTGCGGCTGGACCAGGACGGCGCCGTTCAGGATCCGGAACAATAAGCAATAGAAGGGGGATCCCCGCATGGCTGCACTGTGGATACTGGGCATACTGCTGGCACTGATCGTGGCGGCGCTGTTTCTGCGGGTAGGGGTGCGCATTGCCTTCGGGCAGGAGCTGCGCGTTACCGCCGCAGCGGGACCTGTGCGGATGCAGATCGTGCCGCGTCCCCCGAAAAAGCCCAAAAAACAGAAAAAGCACAAGGAGAAAAAGAATCCGCCTGAAAAGCAGAAGGCAGCGCCCCGGGAGAAGCGGAAGCTGGGCCTGACGCCCGGCGATATCCGGTCGGCCCTGCCGTATCTGTGGCAGTCCTTGCAGGTGGGGCTGAGAAAGACCCGGCAGCGGCTGCGCATTGACCCCATGCAGGTGTCGGTGATCCTGGGCGGGGAGGAGGACCCGGCGGCGTCTGCCGAGACCTACGGCTGGATCAGCACGGCGGTGTGGACGTTTATGCCCCGGCTGGAGGAGCTGATGCGTATCCCGGACCCGTATATTCACCTGGACGTGGACTATAACGCCCGGGAGACCAAGGCAGAGGGAGAGATCGGTCTTTTCTTCCAGATCAGGGATCTGTTTGCCATTGGCTTTGCCTTCGGTATCCCGGCACTGAAGTGGCTGCTGCGGTGGAAGAAGGAGAAGAAGCTGCGGGAGGCGGCCGCGCAGGCCGAACAGGCCCAGACGGTCCAGAAGACGGAAGAAACCGACGGTGCGAAAACGCCTGAGAACGATAAGAAAGGATGACACCCATGGAAAACAACGAGAGAAAGAACAATTCCCTGACGGAACTGATGGAGGCGTCCATGAGCAAGATCCGCGATATGGTGGACTCCAATACCATCATCGGCGAGCCCATCCAGACCCCGGACGGCGTGACCCTGATCCCCGTGTCCCGGCTGAGCTTCGGCTTCGGCTGCGGCGGCGGCGATTACGGCAAGCAGGCCCCCAAGTTCGGCGGCGCCAGCACTGCCGGCGTGAAGGTGGAGCCGGTGGCGTTCCTGGTGGTGAAGGACGGCGTGACCCGGGTGATGCCCGTGGCGCTGCCTGCCGTGGGCACCGTGGACCGGGTCATCGATCTGGTGCCCCAGGTCATGGACCGGGTGGAGAGCTTCATCGACAAGAAGAAGGCGGAAAAAGAAACGTACTGAGTGAATAGAATGAGGTCATCGCTGTGGATATGGGGTGATCTCTGTGAGAAAACGGATGTGGCTTCTGGTGGGGCTGGCGCTGTGGTGGTGCCTGACGCCGGTGCGGGCGTGGGGTGTGTCCACCAGTGCCTCTGCCGCCGTGCTGATGGACGCGGATACCGGGCAGGTGCTGTATGACCACAACGGCAGCCGGCGGATGCTCATCGCCAGCACCACCAAGATCATGACGGCCCTGGTGGTGCTGGAGCGGGCGTCGCCTGGGGAGGAAGTGACCGTCCGGCAGGAGCACATGACCGAGGGCTCCTCCATGTACTTAAAGCCCGGGGAGCGGGTGACGGTGGAGGAGCTGCTGTATGGGCTGCTTCTGTGCTCCGGCAACGATGCGGCGGCGGCCCTGGCGGACCACTGCGGCGGAACGGCCTCCTTCGTCCGGCGGATGAACGACCTGGCCCGGGAGCTGGGGATGGAGGACACGTCCTTTGCAAATCCCAGCGGCCTGGACGATGACGGTCATTATTCCACCGCCCGGGATATGGCCCGCCTGGCGGTCTATGCCGCCGGGAACCACACCTTTGCGCGCCTGTGCTCCACCCGGAGCGTTACGGTGGGCGGGCGCACCATGACCAATCACAACCGGCTTCTGCGGACGGTGCCCGGGTGCATCGGCATGAAGACCGGCTACACCAGAGCCGCGGGACGGACCCTGGTCAGCGCTGCTGAACGGGACGGCCGGCGGCTGGTGGCTGTCACCCTGCAGGACGGCAACGACTGGGCGGACCATGCCGCCCTGTACGACTGGGGTTTTGCCCAGGAGACCAGGCAGGAGACGGCTGCATTGAACCGGGAGGATACGCCGTGAAGGAGCGTCTGCAAAAGATCATAGCCGCCGCCGGAATCTGCTCCCGCCGGGCGGCAGAGGACCTGCTGCGGCAGGGCCGGGTGCAGGTCAACGGACAGATCGCCGCCCTGGGAGACCGGGCGGACCCGGAGACGGACACCGTCACCCTGGACGGGCAGCCCCTGAGCCGGGAGCCGGAGAGAGTGTATCTGATGCTCAATAAGCCCCGGGGCTATGTCACCACCCTGTACGACGAGCGGGGACGGC
>OBDJ01000416.1_pt1 | contig 23010 bp, 20 predicted proteins | sample 1518041 | NCBI WGS metagenome assembly OBDJ01 (sample SAMN01760916, study PRJEB22395) | human gut metagenome
GGTCTCAAGGCGACGCTGTATGACGGCTCCTATCACCCCGTAGACTCCAGCGAAATGGCGTTTAAGACCGCTGCTTCCATCGCCTATAAGAACGGCATGCCGCAGGCAAATCCCGTTCTGCTTGAGCCCATCGGCGAATTGAAGGCTACCGTGCCGGACGCTAACATGGGCGATATCATGGGCGAAGTCAACAAGCGCCGCGGCCGTGTGCTGGGCATGTCTCCGGCAGAAACCGCCGGCTATCAGACCGTAGACGCCGAAGTGCCAATGGCCGAAATGTACGATTTCAGCACCTATGTGCGCCAGGTCACGCAGGGCAGAGGTAGCTTCACGTTCGATTTCGTGCGCTACGAAGAAGCCCCGCAGAATGTTGCGCAGAAGGTTATTGAGGCCGCGAAAGCCAACGGCGAGATTGACTGAATAAAGCCATGACAAAAAGAGACAAAAGATACGATCAATCTTGATGTAATTCTCTTTAAATGCAGCAATCGCATACGTGTGGTACGTAATCCATTCCAATTTCACGAATAACACTAAGGCACAACCTACGGATTTTTCCTCCGTAAGTTGTGCCTTTTTCTCAACTGTATCGTTCAAATGCTTCTTTACATAGAGTTAACCGCGTTCCGCCTTAAAGTTAAAGCGGAACGCGGTTGCTTACTCTACACTGATTTTCAAAGGTGCCTGTATCTTTTTCCAGCCACCGTCACTCTTCGCCTTTGGAATTTTGCTTAGAGTGATAACCATGTGCCTTTCTCTGCGGACTCTACAATAGCATCCAGCAGGTGCTGGTTTGCCTGTCCATCCTGAATATTGGCAGCAAGACCATCACCGGTGCCATTCACAATGTCTGCAAAGGACTGCATCTGATCGCAGAAATACTGCTGCGGAATGGGCAGATGGTTGAAAACATGGGCATCGGCATTGATGTCTCCGGAGCAGACTTCAATTTCGTCAATTCCGGCAGGTGTGGCATCCAAGCTGTAGACAATGGCACCCTCACTGCCGTAAATCTCCATACGCTGATAGTTACCGCGGCCATAAGCAAATCGGGTAATCTGGAAGCTGACAGAAATCTCATCTTCCATATCCGCCATGTAGTTGCTGAAATCGTCCACATCTACTTTTCCGACACCTTTGCCGTCCAGCAACGGACGCTCGTGTACGTAAGTACCGGTATGTCCCACAACGCGTGTATATTCTTTGTTCGTCACAAATCGTACCAAATCCAAGGCATGGCTTCCCAGATCTCCCAGAGCGCCTGTACCGGTTCTGCTCTTGACATAGCGCCATACTAAGGGGCAGTTGGCACGGGGCAATCCCCACGCCTGAAAATACTGCATATTCACGTGATAGACACGCCCGATCTTGCCCTGCGCAATCAGATCCTTGGCGTAGCGGGCAGCAGCCTTGAATCGGTAGGAGAAGCACACCATATTCTTGACATTCTTCTCCTGAGCCGCCTTGGCCAGTATGTCTGCTTCCTCTGCGGTCAGGGTGATGGGCTTTTCCAGGTTAAACGGCTTGCCGGCTTCCACGGCAGCCATTGCCACCTTGAAGTGGGCGTCATTAGAGGTGCAGATATCCACTGCATCGACAATGTCACAGTTAACCAAATCTCGATAATCCGTAAAACGGTACTGCGGAGGAATCCCATACTTCTCGCCAACGGCTTCGAGCTTTTTCTCATCAATGTCGCAGATGGCCACCAAGGTCAAATCGGGACTCTTGGCAATACCGGGCTCGTGCACGCCGCCCCAGATGGCTCCTACGCCTACAGATCCTACGCGAATAACTTTCTTTTCCATGTTGATTACAACTCCTTTAAATTAAGTTATAAATTAAATAAAATTAATTTATTTTTTCCAGAATCATTGCAGAGAAGGGAGGAACTTCCACCACGGTGGCATTCTGAGCCCCTTCAAAGGCCTTTTCACTTAACAAATCGCGGACGTGATTTCCCGACAACGTGTAGTTTTGGGGACAATCTGTGTTGTTGATGACCGTCACCAGAAGCTCTTCCTGCAATTGGCGTTCCATAACAAACAAATCTCCCTGAGAACGGAATCTAACGGTTCCCTCCTGCAGTGCTTTTCTGGTTTTTCGCAACCGCATCAGCTTCTGATAGTGCGTCCGCAAATCCGTATTCCAATGAGATTCCTCCCAGTCGAACGCCTTACGGCAATCCGGGTCGTTCTCACCCGTCATACCAATTTCCGTGCCATAGTATGTGCAGGGCATACCTACAAAGGTGAACAGGAAAGCCGCCGCGTTTTTCAACCGCGCCGTATTCCCTCCGCTGACCGTAAGGAAACGGGCAGTGTCGTGGCTGTCCAGCAGATTGAGCATAGAGTCATTGGCTGCATCGGAATAGCGCATCAAATTTTCCGTGAGAAGTTCCTGAAAACGCTGAGGAGCCACTGCGCTCTTGGCAAAGTACTCCACTGCCGCGCGCTGAACACCATAGTTCATCACGCCATCGTACTGATCCCCCTGAAGCCACGCTTCCGAATTGCGCCAGAACTCTCCGATAATCAGTGCGTCGGGATTGATCCCCCGAACGGTCTCCCGGAACTCTCTCCAGAAATGGGAGTCCACCTCGGTGGCTACATCCAGTCTCCAACCGTCAATACCCATGCGGGTCCACTTGGCCACGGCTCCCAGAAGATATTCCTTCGCCTGAGGATTTTCCGTATTCCACTTGGGCATGCAGGCCGTTCTCAACTGTTCTTCAGATAAATTTTTCAAACCGGGGTGTCTGGGGGTATAGGGAGTGTCTCCGAAAGAATCAAAATTCAAAGGATCAAAACTCACCGGAAATTCTCGAATGTAAAACCAATCCCGGAAAGGGGATTCCTCTCCGTGCTCCACCACATCTTGGAACTGCCTAAAACCTCCGCCACAATGGTTGAACACGCCGTCTAAAATCACTCGGATGCCGCGCTTATGAGCCTGATTAATCAGCTCCACCAAATCGGATTCATCGCCAAAATGAGGATCGATGCGCGTATAGTCCACGGTGTCATACTTGTGGTTGGAAGTGGCTTCAAAAATCGGGGTCAAATACAGGGCGTTCACTCCCAATTCTTCCAAATAGGAAAGCTTTTGGGTAATACCCGGCAAATCTCCGCCCATAAAAATCTGTCTGTCCGGCGCGGTACCCCAAGGCGCCACATTTTCCGGAGAAAGCTTAGGGTTTCCGTTGCAAAAGCGCTCCGGAAAAATCTGATAGAACACCGCACTGTTGACCCAAGATGGCTTTTTGTGGATGTCAATGCGATTGATAAACGGAAAATGGAAGTTAACAAAGGCTGAAGATTCATCCTCGTCTATGTTGACCAGTTCCGGCTTTGCGAAACCGCTGTCCCCATACAGCCACTGTTCGTCCCCCTTTTCCAAAAGGAAGTAGTAGGCAACGCGAGGGTCATCTACCGGATACACATAAGAATAGTAATCAAACAGCTCGTCTGAACCTTCCACCTCCATGGGAACTTCCTTACGGGTATGCCAGAGGTATTTATTTCCAATGACCAAAGTCACTCGGTCCAAATCGCCCTTCCCTGCACGCAAACGAACCTTGAACTTTTCATAGGAAATGGGAAACGCATAATTGCTGACCGGATTGTGAAATATTGCCTCTCGATTCATGGAATCACTCCTTTACAACAGAATTTTAATCTGATCGGATTCTGCCAGCCGCGTGAACACACAGTCATTTCCGAAGGTACGCTCCGGCAGCAAGATCATTACATTGACGCTCTGGGAATCCACGACAAACTGGCGGCCGTGAAGCACACCGGGATTCAGCCGGACAAAGGTACCCCGGGGAACACGGAACGCCTCAATGGACGCAGGGTTCACCTGAAAACTGGAAGGTCCCACAAATATATCAATGTCACCATCCAGAGGAAGAATTCCCTCGCTGGTAAATCCATGGTATTCCACAGCGGTGATGATTCTCTCACACTGGGACACCCGTGCCACGCATACCGAGGCCTGCATTCTTTCATCTAAACGGAGTGTCGTCAGGTCCGGGATGAAGATATTATCCGCTCCGGCCATAGCATCCATCTGCTTGATATGGAGCAAATCCACAAAATCTCCATAGGGACGAAACGCCTCCCGATCCAACGGTTTTGAAACAATCTCTCTCATGGCAATTTTTCCTTTCTAAGATTACAGGCTATACACGCCCTGTTCGTCCGCATCATCAAAAATCATTCCCAGATAACGGGCGGCTTCCCGCAACACCTTTTTGTAGTTTCCGTAAATTCCACCCACATGATGGATATAAGGCCCAAACATCAGCTTCTCTTCCCACATCTTCCAGTTGTTCGTTTCGAACCACACATAGGTTCCATTGGTTTCGGGTCCGTCTACTCCTTTGCCCTCACCGCCAAACAGATAGTACTTTCCGTCCACATCGTCGAAACGGCATACCGTAATGGGGCCCTTTTTCAGTTCAAACCGTTCCTGTCCCTGGACAAGTCGGGCAACACTGGAAGAATCCTTCAAGGAATACGGGAAGGGACCGCAATGCCACAGCAGCTCCGCGTTGTCGTTCTGCGGATGGCGAATGGTCAAATCCGCAAGGAAACAGGCCTCTTTGCCCAAGGTAACCGCCTGCAACATCGCCATGGTCACCGCTCCGTTGACATCCGTCTCACAGGAAACCGGCAATCCTTCATCAGACAGCTCACCCAAAGCCATGCAGACAGGTGCGCCTAAAACTGTAACCGCGCTCCAGCACTCCATCGCTCCGGCTGCACAGTGCTTTTCCTCCATCAGATCCTGAATGGCCAGTTTAGCTGCTGCGGCTCTCTCCACCGCCTCTTCCTTCATACCGGAAGCATCCATACGTTGCTTTACATCCGCCACGTAGTCTTGTAATCTGGGAGAATTTTCACCGATCAACTGATCCATACGGGCTGCCACTGTGTTAGGAGATATCGGCACCACAGTCACACCCAATTTGGTTGCCAAATCTCCCTCATTGGCCGTCACACTCATAAACGGTTCCGGTCTTGCTCCAAACTTGGCGATTCGCAGATTTTTCACCGCCTTTATAACGGACACCACACGGATAAAGCTGTCAAAGCCATTGCGGAAATCCTCGCTTTCGGTCTCGCAGTTCCAAATATAACTATACTGCACTCCGAACCGGCGCATCACCTTGGTGCAGGCAAACATGCCGCACTGCGTATCTCTTCCTCGGCTTTCGTCGGTGTTAGGCCGCTCATCCCGAGCACCCCATACCAAGGTGGGTACCTTCATCGCCGCCGCTACTCCTGCGGCACACTGCTCTTCACCAAAATCGCAATGGGGGGTAAACAGCGCGTCAATCTTTGCCCGGCGGAATTTTTCCACCACCTGCGTTATTTTTTCCGTTTCGAACAGTATTCCGTTTTCGCATATATCATCAATATCCACCAGAGTGACCACATCCGGATGAATACCGCGAATAACAGCCATAAACTTTTCCTTTTGCCGCTTGGCCTCCTCCATGCTCAAAAAGCTGCGCTTAGTAGGCGCTACGCCAATCACAATGTTCTGCTTTTTCATACCTGCAACTTCCTCCTATAAAATTCTACACGCTGATCAATTTCCGTATAGTCGATTTCCCCGGTGCGCAAAAAGCGCTGCACCGTATTCCAATCGGGAATGCCGGCTCTGCCACCAATTCTGGTACACTTGATGCAAGAAACTCCCGTGGCAAGCCGAGCGGCTTCTTTGGAAGAAAGCCCGCGCAGCAATCCTACGGTATATGCGCCGTGGAACACATCTCCGGCCCCCACTGTATCCTGCACATCCACTGCAAAGGAGGGCATCTGAAAAAAGCCATCCTCCTCGCTGTACCCTATGCAGCCTTTGGCTCCTAACGTGAACACCACAATAGAAGGGCCCATTTTTTGGACCTCCCGGCAATTTGCTTCAAAGGCCTCCTCCTTTCCCCGGAAAAGCACCTTATAGAAGAATTCCGAAGCAATAAAAACGTCGATGATGCCGATATTCTCCATCATTTCCGATGAGTAGGAATCGGCGTCCACGATGATTTTGGCTCCCGCTTTTTTTGCCCGCTTGGCTGATTCCATTGCCACATGTGTGGCATGAGAGATAAAAAACCACTGACACCCCGTCAGAATTCGTTCCTCTATCTCCTCCAACGTAGGGGGATTTGCCGTGCCGGATCGGTACACAATACTCCGTCCCTGCGTCTCGCGGTCGCTGAGCACTATGGAGAGAGATGTCGTTTCTCCTTGGCGCGTTTTCATTCCGGATATGTCAATTCCATGACGTTCAAAATCCCGTAAGCAAAACGCGCCGTAGTCATCGCTTCCCACCGCACCTATCATGGCGCATTTAGCTCCCAATCTGGCTGCCGCCACCATGCCGGTGGCCACTTTTCCTCCGCCCTGCCAGCTCATAGCGTTTATCCCGGTTCCTCCGTTTGGCTTGGGAAACACATCCACATTCACTGCCAGGTCTACACAGGGCATGTCATAGCCCGCTATTTCAAATTCTTTTAACACAACTCTTCCTAAAGCCTCCTTTGCGTTAAGTTAACTAAAATGTAAACTTATTCGGATTAAGCAAACGCATTTTACCGCGTACAAAATCTATAGCGTTTTCGGAAGTCTCCATCATCAGTCGGAACATGTCCCCGTTCTTTTCAGCCGGATCCCCATGCTGTACCACACCGTGATAGCAAGCCCGAAAATACTCAGTGGCTATGTTGAACTTGCTCATACCCAGGCGCACACTCTCCTGCAACTGCTCGGGAGGAATATCCGAACACCCATGCAGTACCAGCGGAATGGGCAGAGCGCTACGCAAAGAAGCAATACGATCAAAGTCCAGATTCGGGGTTTGCACGTAGGCACCGTGAGCATTGCCCACAGCCACCGCCAGAGATCCGCAACCCGTGCATTGCACAAATTCCACAGCCTGCTTTACGTCGGTGTAATGATCGCTGTTGACGATGTCATCCAGATTGGCTCCCGAGCCCACATGACCCAGTTCGGCCTCTACGTCTACGCCAAACACCGCTGCTGTTTTCACAACCGCTGCTGTCAGCGCCATATTTTCCTCATACGGCAACGCTGAGCCGTCCACCATCACAGACGGAAAGCCATCCCGCACGCCGCTCACTGCTATTTCATAGCCGGCGGAATGATCCAGATGTACGCCGATGGGCACTGAAGATTTTTCTGCAAAATCTTTGGCGATAGCCGCCACATGTTTTAAGGCGATGTACTTGTCGAAGCCGGGATAAAACTGGATAATCACCGGAATTCGCTCCCGATTGGCCGCCTCAGCCACCCACTTAATCGTCTCGTAGTTGAACACGTTCACAGCAGCTACTCCGTAACCGTTTTCCGTGGCGTGGTGCAGCAGCTCATTTACTTTAACCAATGGCATTCTCTTTTCTCTCCTCTCAGTTTGTTGTCTCCGTATTGAAGAACAGTGTGTAATGGGGTAAGCCCTCCATAAAGCGTCTGCTGGCTCGGTCAATCACATCGTAGTCTTCCTTACTGAATTGCCAGCCGGCGGCTTTCAAATTCTCCTGAGCCTGTCTTCCGTTTTTCGCTCCGACGATCGGTGCCGTAATCCCTTGGGTTTGCAGCAGCCAAGCAATGGCGCCTTGGGCCGGTGTTTTGCCATATTTCGCACTGATCTGTGACAGTACGTCCGTCACTTCCAGACACCTATCGTAGTTTTCCGGCTGGAACAGGGCCGCTCGAGCGCGTCCGTCCGTGAACACTGCGCCTTTTTGGTACTTTCCCGTCAGCAATCCCTGAGCCAGCGTGCTGTAAGGAATCACCGAAATCTCCTGCTTTCGGCTAAACTCCAGCAAGGCTTCATCGTATCTCCACAGCAGGCTGTAGCAAGGCTGAATCACATCTACCTGTCCAAACTTCATAGCCGCCTTCATCTCTTCCAGAGAGAAATTAGACAACCCGATTGCTCGAATTTTTCCGGCCTTTTTCAGTTCCTCCATGGTCTCCATTCTTTCCTGAATGGTAACCTCTTCCTCCGCTACCGGATAGTGTAAAAAGTAAACGTCCAAGTAATCGGTACCCAAGCGCTGAAGGCTGTCTTCGCAGGCTTTAATCATCTTATCGTGGGACATAGAGGGCTTGAACACCTTGGAGATGATTCGCACCTTTTCCCTGCCAATCCGGCGGGCAGCCTCGCCCACCACTCGCTCGGAACGGCCATCGCCATAAATCTCGGCCGTGTCAAAGGTATTCACACCATTCTCATAGGATACTTCCAACGCCTCCAAAGAGCTTTTGTCCTCTGTTGCGCCAAAATAATCTCCTCCCATGGCCCAGCAACCCAGAATGAGCTCCGAGACCAGTACATCACTTTTCCCAAGTTTCTTATATTCCATTTTAAAATTCCTTTCTCCAATATGCTGTCTATGTTTTGGCAAAAATTCCGGTTAGCCGTCTCGATCCTGTTTCGGCGAGACATGATAGTACTGCTTGTACGCCCTGGAAAAGGTATACACGCTTTCATAGCCAACCAGTTCTGCCACCTCCTTTATTTTGATTGTGGGATCTTCTTCCATCAACCGCTTGGCCTCTCGCATTCGGACAGACAGAACATATTCCGAAAAGCTTTGATGAAGCTGCTCTTTAAACACACGGCTAAAGTAGCTGTAACTCATGGAAACCATCTCGGCCACTTCGTCCATGCTGATATCGCGGTTGTAATTATTCTGCACATACTGCTTTGCTATGGAAAGAATATGGGCATACTTGTTTGTAGCGGTCTGCACAGCCGCCTCCATCTGCTTCAAAACCTTCTGCAGGTATTCTTGCATTTCATTTAAACTGGCAAATCTGCTAAAGTGGGGAAACGCTTCCAATTCCAGATGATACGCAGAAGCCATCTCCTGAACCTGAGACTCCCAATACACATAAAATCGTCGAATCTCCTTAGGAAAGGGCTGCTCCTGAAAAAATTCCCGACAGAAGATTTTTTGAAGCAACTGATAAAGCTCAGCAAAATTTCTGCTCTGAAAGGCCGAATGAATCCGGGCTTGAAACCGCGGAAACCGGCTTTGCTCCGTAGCCGCTTGAGCAGAGGAAAACCGAAGGTCGAACGGCTCCAGCATGCGATAGGCCATGGTGTACCGTGCCTCTTTATAAAACACAGGATACTCTTCCAAACGCGTAAACGGTCGACTCACTGCAAAACAGGGCCGTCCCGCCCCCTGCCTGACACAGGACTCCTGACACGTTTCGATGTACGCTTTTACAATGTCCTCCCGGCTGCTTTCGGTATTCAACAGCACAACTGCGTCTTGCGTTACGTTGCGAAAAAAGAATGCCGCCACATTCTCCGACGATTCCTCGGCAAAGACTTCCTCAGCCCGGAAACCGTCTTCTCCTTCCCCGCCAAAAGGCCATGCAACCCAGAACACCGGATGGGGAAATTCCACCGGGGGCTTGCCGGTTTTACCCGCGAGTAAACCGTTGAGCCAGTTTTCCAGTGCCTCCCGGTCGTTGCCGTTTCGGAGAGATTGCGCCTTCCGGCGGCGAAGATTCTCCTGACACTTGAGCAGCACTTCCTGAATTTGCACCAGCTTTACGGGCTTGAGCAGATAATCCACCACTCCGCTGCGGAGAGCACTCCGCATATACTCGTAATCGTCATGGCCGCTCAGAATCACCACCTGAATCTCCGGGAAAGCCTCGTTTACCTTGTCCGCCAGCTCCAGACCCGTCTGATAGGGCATTCGAATGTCGCTGATCAATATATCAACGGACTTTTCCTGCAAAATCCCCCATGCCTCTTGGGCCGAGTGGGCTATCAGCGTCTCTTGAATTCCTAACTGGTTTTCCCTGTCAATCATCTCTATCTTTCGTCGCATGGCTGTGCACAAAAGGGGATCATCATCCACTACCATCACTGTAAGCATCTGCATCCTCCGCTTTTCTGTCAAACTCTCCGTCTTACTTGGACAACACCGGCGAAAAGCACACCGTTATAAGACAGCTTTTTGCGTTTACCTTTTCTAAAAAACTGCTATAATGTTTGTAAAATAAACATACTGGTATACTTTCCCTCCCGACTCCTCAGTACCAAACGATCATTGGAATGAGAAAAAATCTGAAGTCGATCATTGATATTATCCAGCCCAATTCCATGCTCTTTCTGATGACGCAAAGCTATGGCATCATAGGGCTGAGAGAATTTTTGATTCATCTCCTCCACTTGTTTCAGACTCATTCCCCTGCCGTTATCCCGTACACGAAGAATCATTCGGTCACCCATCTTGCGGGCCGTGATGATAATTTGCCTTTTCTCCTCCGGAGCCATCCCGGTAAATCCATGCTCAAAGGAATTCTCCACAATAGGCTGAAGCAAAAAGCGAGGAATTATGATCTGCCGAAGCTCCTCCGGGACATGAATCCGCAGCTCCACGCTGTCTCCATACCGGCACTTCTCCAGGTTCACGTAATTAATCACATGCTCCAGTTCCTTCTCCAAAGGGAGCTCTGTGCTCGTCATGGTGTTATATCGGATCATCTGGGCAAAGTCGCAAATGTAATCCGCCGTTTCAAACTCTCCGTCCAAAGTCAGCTTTCCGGCAAACATGTCCAAGGTGTTGTAGATAAAGTGCGGATTGATCTGAAGCAGAAGAGCCTTTAACTGAGCGTCTTTATATGCGGTTTCCTTTTGGATATTCTCCTGCATCAAGACGCGCATTCTGCCCAAGACACGGTTGAATTGATTTCCAATCACTCCAATTTCATCCTGACGTTCTACCGCTAACTCCCCGTTGAAACCGGATTCGGCAATGCGCTCCATCTCATCTCCATACCTCTGAAGACGAGAGTTGATGGAGCGAATCATGGAAAAGAACAGAGACAAAAACAGTAGCGAAAGAAATCCCACGAAGATTAAGATGAGCAGAGAACTCTGCTGCAAATATCCGTGTTCCGACACTGGCAGCGCCACACCCACGCGCAGAGGAACCCGCTGAATCTCGGTGGAAAAACACCGCACAGATTCTTGAGAACCTGCGGTTTGCGGGAAACGGAAATCAGAATTCAGCGTTACATTGCTGAGTTTAGGTCGGTTTTCCTCATCCAGTAGGAATAGGGCCACACCATTCTGTTGCGGCATTCCGAACTCTGGGAACAACTCGTCCACGCGCATTTTGGCCAAAAGATACCCCTGATTTTTATATACCGAGGAAACAATGGGACAAAGGTAGTACAACACATCTTTTCCGTCTATCTCCGCATGATACCAAGTGGCTTCCCTTCCGTTCTCCAACAGCTCGGTGGGAATACTCTTCGGAACAGAATCATAATGGTACACCGCGCTGTAGCCCTCCGGGATGGTAGTGTTCTTCGTCAGTAAATAGACGCGTTCCAGAGGCGGTGACACCGCATTGCTCGCTCCCTGCAGCAACGGCATCACAGTTTGCGTGTACTCCTCGTGAGAGACGGCACCATTGTAATCGTGAGACAGAAAAGCAATCAGATTTTGATTGCAGGACAACACCTGCATCAACATTTCCACATGATCCATTTTTTCGTTCACATCGCTGACTACCATGTTCAGCATATATTGCCCATCCTGCGCCAGCTGATGTTCATAGTGCGACGCAACCGAGGCAAAACTGAACACCGACAGCAAGGTAAACGGTAGAGCGATGAGCCCCAAAAATCCAAGAACCATTTTGTGCGCTAGTTTCATCCGACTCAGCCACTGTTTCACTTTTTTCTCCTTTCCTATCATCAAAAAACCGGCATTAAAATCTCAAACTCAGTTTTTATAAAATTTACATAAAAAACCTCTGGACATTTTGAGATTATTGGCTTATTATGATATAGTATAACAAGTATAGCAAAAAATGTCAATTTTTCCTATCGACTCGTAGTCGACACAGCTATACTCCAAAAGAAAGGAATTACCATGGATACTCCACACAACGATAAACAGCGCAAAAGCTTATTTCCCTATAAGCTTGCTCAAACGCTTGTCGGGTTGATTGCCGTATGTTTTCTTATTGTCTGTATTCGCTCACCCTCAACTTCCAGTCCCTCTCCCTTTCAGACGACATCCTCCGAGAAAGAAACCGCTTTGAAATGGATTTTCATAACACCTTATGGCGAGACGGATTCCTCCTATGCTGACCTGTTTCTCTCCCAAGAGGATTGCACCGAATTGGCCGGAACACCTGTGGAACTCTCCTTTTGCACCATTGAAAAATATTTGAATATGACAGCATCGGGAATCTCTGCAGATGTGGTCACCTGTTGGTACACCGATTCCAACTTTAAACGATTGGAAACAACCGGAACTACCTGGGCTCTGCAGGACTTGCTGAACAAGGAAATTCCCGGCTTTACCCTGCCCGAAAACTTTATCCGGTGGTGCGGAAATTTTCAGGGAGATGTTTACGCCTATCCGCATACCGGAACCATTCTCTCTGAGGATACCTCTATCAAGTCTGCCTCCGCTATGATTGGCCGCAAGGACATTCTGGAAAAGATTCACTGGGATAGTCAGCAGCCCCTGTCCAAAGCGTATTGCTTGGAACAGCTAAAAGCCGTTCGGAAAGCCTATCCGGAGTTGATTCCCTGCTACGTGGAGCTTCCCAGTCTTCAACAGATGTTTGGCGTCACCGCCGATACCGGCACTGCGTGGGAGGATCCTTTTTTCACCCCGGTACTTTGGAGTCACTGGAGTTTATGAACACCCTGTTCCGTGAGCGACTGCTTTCCCGCGATGTATTCACCCTCAGTCAAGAGTCACTGCTCAGACAGCTGCAAAACGGCGAGATCTTTTTGGCGGCTTCCCCCTCGCTGGGCAAGTTGCTCTCCCTGCTCCCGGAAAGCCACCCAATTTGGGAACAATATGAAATCCTCTCGCCCATCCTCTCGGATTCCGGACGGGAACCGGCACTCAGCAACAATTTCGAGGAACAATACGTCTCCACCCTGTTTGTTAAAAGCAGCACACAAAGCCAATTCCAAGCCAGACTGTTGGCAGCATTTTATCTGCAAAACATGGAGCCTTCTCCCGAACAGGAGAACGCTTTGGATCGTTCCGGGCTTGGAGATTTGCTCAAGAATGCAGAACCGATGAAATCTATCGGCATTGACAGCCAGTACACTGTTCCGATCATTCACTATGAAATCCTGTTTTCCCTCTACTCCAACACACGTCTGGCTACGGCAGACGAACGAAAACAGAAATTTCTGGAAAATCAGATCGTGAATTTGGTGGAGGATTGTTCTGCCGATGAAATCGCGCCGACCTACGCTCGTTTGGTCAGTGAGTTGCAAAGAGGAGACTATAAGTTGCTGGACACCTGGAAAAAGCAGCAGTACCAAAAAGCGATATCCATTTTGCAGGAGTGAACCTGATTTTTTCGAATTCTCTTGCCGGGAAATAATTTTTCAGATAAAAAGTGCGCCTTCCAACGGCTGATGCTGATGAAAGGCGCGCTTTCGTTATCCCTGCTTCCCGCGCAAGAACCTTGGCCTTTTCACATTGGTTCCTTAGTTAAGAGATATTAAGAGAGAAACACATCTGCTTCTTAGGAGATGCTCTTCTGGTCGTGAAGCCCCTGAACACTATGTTCCATCTCTCCCTTAACGGGCATAATGGGTGCGGGATTTCCAAAGGTGGTATTGGGGAAACGGATGGGCGCTGCCCACTTCACCGCATTGATAATCACCTTTTGAATTTCCGGCTGATGATAGATGGGGAACACCTCATGGCCCGGACGGAAGTAGAAAATCTTTCCTTTTCCGCGATGCCAGCAGCAACCGCTGCGGAACACTTCTCCGCCTTCGAACCAGCTGATAAACACCTGCTCATCCGGCTGGGGAATATCAAAGCGCTCACCGTACATCTCCTCGTGCGGAATTATAATTTTCTCGTCCAGACCGTCTACAATGGGATGGCTGGGATCTACAACCCAAAGGATTTCCTTCTCGCCGTCCTCACGCCACTTCAATTTCCAGGAATCCGTTCCGCACAGCTTCCGGAAGATTTTAGAGGCATGGCCGGAATGAAGAACGATAAGGCCCATTCCTTCCAGAACACGATTGTAAACGCGATCCACAATCTCATCCGACACTTCCTGATGAGCCATGTGACCCCACCAAATCAACACATCCGTATTGTCTACAACCTCCTGAGTCAGTCCGTGTTCCGGCTCTCGCAGCGTGGCGGTTTTCACATCCATACCGGCTTCTTTCAGAAAGTCTGCGATACAGCCGTGAATACCCTTGGGGTACACCTCAGCCACTTCCGGGAATTGAACCTCATGAAGGTATTCGTTCCAAACAGTTACTCGAATTGCCATTTTAAAAAAACTCCTCTCATATCATGAATTAATCACAGGGTAGCCATTTTTCTTCTTCCGCAGAGCGGATAATTACGTCCAATGCATGCTGAATGCGGCAGCCGTCTTGAATGGTGGCAGCCATGCCATCGCTGCACCCGTTGAGAATATCTGCAAAAGACTGCATCTGATCGCACTGGAAACGCTGGGGAATGGGAAGCTTTGTGTAGATTCCGGACCTGTCGTAGGGGTAACCAAAGCAGACCTCTAATTCATCTACACCGGGAGTAACATCCAAGCTGTACACCAAGCCGCCCTTGCTCCCGTATATTTCCATGCGCTGGTAATTTCCTCTGCCATAGGCAAATCGGGTGACAGAGAAATTTGCCGAAGTCTTTCCATCCATCTCCATCAAGTAATGGCAGAAGTCATCTACATCTACCGGACCGTATCCTTCGCCCTCTTCCAGACGGCGCTGGGTCACATAAGTATCCGTATGTCCCACAGCCTTCCGGTAATTTTTACCGGTGACAAAACTTACCAAATCCAGAGCGTGACAACCCAAATCGCCCAGTGCGCCGGTTCCGGTCAGCTTTTTTTGATATCTCCAAGAACGGGGCAAATCATAGGAAGGACCGCCGCCGCCCTGCAGATACTGCATGTAAACGTGATAAATGTCGCCTAACATTCCCTTCTCCACCAATTCCTTGGCGTAGCGGGCAGCAGCCTTAAAGCGGTAGGAAAAGCACACCATATTGGGAATCCCTTTTTCCTGTGCGGCTTTGGCCAAAATGTCGGCCTCCTCCGCTGTTAAGGTGACAGGTTTCTCCAAGCAAAACGGTTTTCCGGCTTCAATAGCTGCCTTGGCCACTTCGAAGTGGGCGTTGTTGGAAGTGGAAATGTCAATCACATCCACATCCGGGCAAGCAATCAAATCGTGATAATCCGCAAAGCAGTGATCTTCTCGAATACCGTATGTATTTCTGGCGTACTCCATGCGCTCAGGCTTTAGATCGCACACGGCCACAAGTTCCAGATCCGGGCTTTTGTGAATTCCGGGAAGGTGAACGCCTCGAGAAATTCCACCAATGCCTACACTTCCCACGCGAAATACTTTTTTCTCCATGAAACTCCTCCAACACTATCTGTTGTTCTCCATATTTGATTTCTTGAATTTTCGATAAAAGCAAGGCAAGACCTGAAGGCCGGAACAGCCTTCAGGTCCTGCTCGAAAGCTTTCCTAAAATCTCAACAAATCAATATTTGTCCATTAGCCCGCGTTATTGTAAACATCCAGAGCTTCCTGATAAATCTCCATTAAACGCTCCAGGCCCATTTGGTTCAACTGATCCACATAGGCATCCCACTGCTCGTCGATGCCGCCGTTGACAATCCAGCTGGCCCAGGTCTCGTTAACATACTTGTAAATGTCCACCGTCAGAGAAGAAATCTCTTCGGACTGTTCAGCGGTGTAGTTCACAACAGGATAGGGCTTTGCCACAAATTCCTTCATCATTTCGTCTTCCTTCAATTTAGCGCCGTCGCCGCTATCCGCAGGAAGAGTGATCTTCGCTTCAAACTCGGGGGTCACATACTTCGGACCGTAGTCGCGAGGAGTAATCTCCCAGTACCACTGGTCACCGTTCTTCCCTTCGGGAGGATCCAAGAAGGTAATGTTGCCGTCCTCGTCCTTATTCAACGCCACACCGTAGGGGCCCCAGTAAGACTGGACAGAAATGTCATCGGTAGAGAAGTAATCCGCCCAACGCATAGCCACTTCTGGATGCTCACAAGCGGTGGTAATGGTATACTCGTTGCGATGATAAATGATGATTTCATCGTTGCCGCGGATGTAGCGGTCGCCGTTAGGACCGGCCAGCGGAAGCATCGGAACATATTCGTCCGAATGAGGCTGAGTAGCAGAGGAGGTTTCCCAAGCGATACCGGTACCTACCAGAGATACATCTGCGTTTTTCCATTTTGCGTCGGACATGGAACCATCCTGCGTGATGAACTCCGGATCCATAATGCCTTCTGCGTATAACTTATGGAAGAAAGCAACTGCTTCCTTATAGCGCTCGTCAGCCGGAATGAAAACAGGCTTCAGCGTCTCCTGATCCAAAGCCAGGAAGTTCTCCTGGATGCTGTCCACGAGGCCCCAGGGGTTGATGTAGCGGATCCAGTCAAACAGATTCGTCTTAGCGCTGCCGGTCAGAGGAATCTCGTCGTTCGGATCACCGTTGCCGTTGGCGTCCTGCTCCTTAAAGGCCTTCAGCACTTCGTACCACTCGTCCACGGTGGTGGGCATTTCCAGGCCCAAACGATCCAGCCATGCCTTGTTGATGAAGGGCGTATCGCAGCCCTTCGGACGCAGAGGCTTCTTACCGGGCAGAGTATAGATATGGCCGTCCGGATTGGTAACCATCTGACGCATAGTGGGCTCTGCCTCCCAAGCTGCCTTGATGTTGGGGCAATACTTTTCCACATAATCTTCCAACGGAATGAACATGTCAAGGTTGGTGGCAATGTCATTATCCTTCAGAGCATTGTCTCCGAAGAATACGTCGGGCAAATCACCGCTGGCCAGCAAGAGCGACTTCTGCTCAGACCAGTCCGCATCGCCTGCGTACTGCCAGTTGATCTTGACGTTGGTGTCCTTTTCCATCTGCTGGAACATGGCGTTGTCTTTAAAATCCATCGTATTGGCGCCTTTGACGTAAAGGAAAGTTAACTCCACGGGTTCTTTGACAATAGGCAAGCCCGTCTCATTGAAGTTATCGTCCCCTGCTGCAACCTCACCTGAAGTGCCGCCACTTGTCTGTTTCTCACTGCTAGAGCTGCTTTTGCCACCGCCGCCACAGCCTGCCAGCATGGAGGTAACCAGGGCCAAACAAATCAGGCTTTTTCCTAGCTTTGTCCACTTTTCTTTCATGTTTGCATCTCCTCACTATAGGATTTTTTATTTGACGGTGAAATCCTCAGGGTATATTCCCAAGGTAACGTCACAGAGTGATTTGGGGAGAAAACTCACCCCTTGATTGCGCCGATCATTACGCCCTGACTGAAATATTTCTGTACAAAGGGATACATGCACATAATCGGCACGGTGGTAACGATGATAACGGCGTATTTCATCAAATTTGCCAAACGCATGGCCTCCTGAGCAGCCAGGCCGTCACCGGCACCCACCAAAGACTGGTTCGAGATCAGGATATTTCTCACCACCAGCTGCAGCGGTTTTAAGTTCTCGTTGCGTATGTAAACCAGAGCATTAAAGTAAGAGTTCCACTGCGCCACGGCAATGTAAAGAGCAATTACAGCGATTACGGCTTTGGAGAGGGGAAGAGCGATGGAGAAAAAGAATCGCAGGTTCCCACAGCCATCAATCTGTGCTGCATCCAACAAATCCTTTGGCAAGCTGGAGTCAAAAAATGTTCTGGCCACAATCATGTTGTACACCATTACGGAGAAAGGCAAAACCATAACCCAGAATGTGTCATATAAATGAAAATCTCGAATGGTGAAGTAAGTAGGAATCAAGCCGCCGTTAAAGAACATCGTGAATATGAAATAAAACGTGATTAACTTGCGGCCTACCAGATCTCTGCGAGACAGAGAGTATGCTGCAGAGATGTTGACAATCAGGCCGATGGCTGTTCCCACTACCGTGTAAAGGATGGTGTTCCAATAACCCATCCAGATATTCCCGTGACGCAACAGCTCTTTATATCCGTCCAGCGTGAACTGGCTGGGCCAGAACCACACGTTGCCGTTAGACACTTCAGAAGGGTTACTAAAAGACGCAATGATGATAAAGTAGAGAGGATACGCAATCAGCAGCAAGATCAAGCCGCAGATTCCGTACAGAATAATGTTGAAAACAACATCTGCCTTGCTCACTTTTTGTGATTTATGTATTGTTTGTGCGCTCATAATGCATCCGCCTCTTTTCGCTAAAAATTTTCAGTCCGTACGTTCTCCGCTTACCACAAACTTGTGTCTCCAAGTTTTTTGGAAAATCCGTTGACCAGAAGTAACAATACAAAGTTAATAACGGTGTTGAACAGGTTTACTGCCGCAGAAAGGCTGTACTGATTGCTGATCATACCGATTTTGTATACATACGTGGAGATTACTTCGCTGATACTGGTGTTCAGCGGGTTCTGCATGAGATACACCTTTTCGAAGCCCAGATTCATCACATTGCCTGCACGCATAATCAGCAGGATCACTGCAGTAGGAATCAGGAAAGGCACATCAATGTGCCACAACCGTTGGATCTTGCTGGCACCATCCACCGTTGCCGCCTCGTACAAAGAGGGATCCACCGCTGCCAGCGCCGCAATGTAGATAATGCTGTCCCAACCTGCGTGTTGCCACACATCACTCCACACATAGACGTGCTGAAAGGCGCTCGCCTCTCCCATGATGTTGGTCGGATTCTGAACGCCAAGCACCCGGGCCAGATTTCCGTAGATTCCGTTGCTGGGGGAAAGAAGGATTAACATTATGCCCACCATAACCACTGTGGAAATAAAGTGGGGTAGATAGGTCACCACTTGCAAAACCTGCTTGAAGCGTTTCACACGGATCTGGTTGACCATCAGAGCTAAAATAATAGGGAACGGAAAGCCTGCAATCAAGCTATACAAGCTCAAGCTCACCGTATTCCAAATCAGGTTTTTAGATTGGAATGAGTTAAAGAATTTTTGAAAATTCGCAAGTCCCACCCAAGGGCTTCCCTGAATTCCCTGTGAAGGAGAAAAATCCCTGAACGCAATTTGCACGCCGTACATGGGCAAGTAGTTGAAGCAAAACAGCAACACGACCGCCGGAAGTAACAACAAGTACAATCCCCAATTTCGTTGAATCCCTCTGCCAGCTCGGTATAGCTTATACCGCCAACCCGACCGCTGTCTTCCCATTGGATTTTCTGCCATAACCCTCATCTTCCTTTCTCCATTATCTCTGACAAAGCTTTCACTTGTCAAATTGGATGTTGTGGCAATATTATAAAGCGTAAGCCCTGCAAACAAAATGGCTGAATTTATGATTATTTACCACTTTTTATCTACTTTCACCCGATATTTATTCGAATTTGATAAAAGCCTTTTAAAAGGAGTACATTTTCTGCCCGAAAGCACTCGTTTTTCGCCTGTATTTTTAAATGTCAGCAAAAGAGATGGCTTTCGGTTGAGAATTTTGCTTCCGCGAAACAACAGCTCCCCTTGTGTAAAGCCGGAAAATAGACAAAAGAAGAATATGGTTTTAAGCGAGGACTCAACCAATGGTCGGTTGTTTTGCTCTTTGCTTTTTGCTATTGTAATGATGAATTTAACACTGACGGAGCGCTTCCTTACGTAGCTACCCAACCTATGGGGAAATAGGTGTGTAAAAACAGACAGTAAAAGACAGCCGTGTTCCCTTCAAGGCAAGGGAATACGGCTGTCTGGTTGAATTTATAGATTCTAAAGAAGATTTCTATTCGAAAACAGGCACACGTTTTACCACGCCACCGTCCATGGCAGATTGGTGAGCGCAGATTCCTACACCGGTCCAGTAGGCGCCGTCAATATCGCTGGGAACTGGAGTTCGATCTTCCAGAATGCTTCGGACAAACTCGTGGACTAGATGAGGATGAGAACCACCATGGCCACCGCCTTGCAGAAACGATAGATGGGGATTGCTGTCATCATACACTGTTTGTTTGGTGAAGCGCCCAATTTCCGCCGGTAAACGATCTGCATAGTCGGGGATTTGGATACGTTCTTCCGTCACAAGGCCGCCTCGACCGTAATCGTTCATAACATGTTCAGCATTTGCACCAAGCGCCATGGAGAACAGTACCGGTTGTTCCGATTCTAACTGCTGCCATTCAAAACTTTTTCGTTCACCATATATGTTGAAGCTTTCAGTGTAGCCTCGGGCTACGTGGTAGAGAAACCGAGCCATTTCAATGCTTACATCACTGTCTTTTAGGGAGATCAGAGCTGACTCAAAGGCATATGGACAACCATAGGGAGCTTCTACTTCTTTACGTACTTTGCCGGAGCCCTTGCAGTATACGGTTTCCGGACGCTTACCTAGCAACATCAGACAAGGCGCTACCGCATGGGTAGGATGCATCAGCGGAGGAAAGCCCAACCAGTAGTCCGGCCATCCTTCCATATCTTGATAATGCGCGCAGCGCATGAACTGTATTCTGCCCAGCTCTCCTTTTTCGTAAAGGTTCTTCACATACAGAAACTCTCGACCATAGACGGAGGTCTCCATAAACATATAGTGTTTCCCGCTTCTTTTTCGAGCATCGATGACTTGGTACAATTCATCGATACTCATTCCCATCGGAATGGTACAGGCACAGTGCTTTCCAGCGTTCATCACCTGTATAGATAGGGGAGCATGAGTAGCAGGCGGTGTTACCAGATGGACGGCGTCGATGGTTTTATCTTCCAACATGGCATTAAAGTCCGTCAAGCGTTCTTCCAGAAGAAACTTATCGCCAACCGTATTCAGCAGTTTTTCATTCGTATCCACTAACACCAAAGAATCTACGTCCGGGTGTTTCAGATAGATGGGTATAAATTCCGCGCCGAAGGAGACTCCTACGAGCGCCACTCTTAATTTACCGTTTTTCATGTTGTATCCCTCCTAGGATTCTTTGAAATGATCATACAGTGTATCCGAAAAAAAGTCTATGGAGAGAATGAAAATGGTATGGAATAAACGAAACTATTTATTGAATTATTGTCTGGCTCCTTTTAGGCAGACATATCATAAGATCATTTTACTGGAAAAGGCAGATGTTCAACCATGGATATAAAACAAACCGATCTCTACTGGTTTCGGTTAAACGAGGAGATTCGCGTGGAGGATGTCGATAAGTTTAGCGGCAATAATATGCATCCGGATAGAATGATGACGCAGTGGGTACTGGTGTTGATGATCAGCGGAGAACGCTCTTTCCGTGTCTACGGTGAGAATTACGTCGTTCATAGCGGCGAATTTTTCCTGTTGCCTCCTTACGTGCAGCATTGCGGGCTTCAATATGATAATCATGCAGCCTATTTTGCTCATTTTCAGGCAACAGGTATTCAGGTTCCACCGCCTGTAAAGGTAGATACCAATCATATTTTGCTTCCGTTACATGGACAGATTCCTCTGGAGCTACCCTGCTTTGATCTGATGGAGTACGCGATTCAGCACCGAACATTGCCTTTTTCAAGCAAAAATTTTTTATCATCCCAAATTCAGGCGATTCTGTACCAGATTAGTTTCGCTGTGCAAAAAAGAGAGCTTTGGTGTAATTTGGAAAGCAGACTGGCCTACCGAATCTTACAATATATTGATGACAACAAAGACAAGCACTTGAAGAATCGGGATTATGAGGATACCTTTGGGAAAACATACAATCGTCTAAATACTATATTCCAAACCGTATATGGTATGACGATCAAACAAATGCAGGTAACCTTGCGTGTCAACCAGGCAAAGCGTATGCTCAGGTCCGGCTATACTATTTCTGAAACCAGTACAGCCTGTGGGTTTGAGGACTATTTCTACTTTTTGAAAGTGTTCAAAAACAAAACGGGGATGACACCATCCGAATATAAAAATTCCTGATCAAATCGGTAGTAACTGTGATTCCAATGGAAATTGTTTTATCAAGCCGCCGATTTGGTTCTAAAAAACGTTGCATTGTACTCACGAATAATAACACTTGTCCATTTTTAGGCAAAAAATAAGAGGATGTAACTGAAATCAGTTACATCCTCTTGATATGGGGTGGAAGATGGGATTCGAACCCACGGTCTCCAGTGCCACAAACTGGCGCTTTAACCAGCTAAGCTACATCCACCATATGGCGCGCCAAAAGGGACTCGAACCCCTGACCTACTGCTTAGAAGGCAGTTGCTCTATCCAGCTGAGCTATTGGCGCATATCTCTTTATGCCGCCCAAGGCAATCGTCCCTTTTCTGCGGGTTGGAGCGGGTGATGGGAATCGAACCCACACGACCAGCTTGGAAGGCTGGGATTCTAGCCATTGAACTACACCCGCATATTCTGCGACACTGATGATTATAGCACAGAAGGTTCCGTTCGTCAACCTGTTTTCTTCTATTTTTTCGCATATTTTTCGCGCCGGGCACCCTTTTTATTCCCGACGACGGGAAGTTTTCAAATTTTGCTTTCGTGTGTGAAACCGCCATACAAACTCCCTTCCGCTTTCAAAAGAAAAATCGCGCAGAAAATTGACAATTCGTTGACAATGCGCGCCCTTTTGTGCTACGATAATACTGTTCGCCGAGACAAACTCCCGAACGATTTCCGCGGCGGAATGCCGCAAAAGAAAGGACCGTTTCAAATGAAGAAAATAACCGCTGTTTTGCTCGCCATGCTGCTGTGCATGACGGTATTTGCAGCCTGCGGCCAGAGCGGTGCCGCCTCCTCCGAGAGCACATCTTCCGAAAGCAGCGTTGAAGCCACGGCAGAGCCCACCGCCGAGCCTACGGCTGAACCGACCGCCGAACCCACCGAAGCGCCGGAGGCGTTCACCCCCGCCACCTATGAAGTCGCTTCCCTCAAGGGACCGACTACCATGGGCATGGTCAAGCTGATGCAGGACGCCGAAAACGGCGAGACCGCAAACACCTACAACGTCCCGATGTACGGCACCGCAGACGAAA
>OBDJ01000441.1_pt1 | contig 22290 bp, 19 predicted proteins | sample 1518041 | NCBI WGS metagenome assembly OBDJ01 (sample SAMN01760916, study PRJEB22395) | human gut metagenome
TTTTGGAAATAATTTTGTAGATGATGTATTTGATGATATGTTCCCATTCGCAGGAGGTTATACTACTGCTAATTATGATCTGATGAAGACAGACGTAAAAGATGTTGGTGACCATTATGAATTGGAAATGGAAATGCCAGGAGTTGAAAAAGAGAACATTAAAGCAGAACTGAAAGATGGTTATCTGACAGTTACCGCACAGCAGAATACGAATAAAGATGAGAAAGATAAAGAAGGCAACTATATCCGTAAAGAAAGATACAGTGGAAGTTGCCAGAGAAGTTTCTATGTTGGCGAAGGCGTAAAACAGGAAGATTTGAAAGCTGCATTTAATAACGGAATTCTTACTGTAGCAGTTCCAAAAGAAGCTGAGAAGCCAGCAGAAGAAGAGAAAAAGTATATTACGATTGAGTAACAGATTAAATAAAAATCATCACATAGTCATAAAATAAAAAGAAGGGGCATCTCCTTTATTCAGGGATGCCCCTTCTTTTTGCTTTTTAAGATAATTATCAACAGTAGATTTGCTACAATTCATTTGTGAGGCAATCTCACGTAGAGAATATCCTTTTTGATTCAATTCATAGATAATTTGAATCTCTGATTCTGTAAGTTTATTAGGTCGGCCGGCAGGCTTTCTTTTGGAAATTTTATCCTGCCTATCTTGTTCAATATTTTTTGTAAAGATTTCTACCGATTGTTTTTGCGATTCACTAAGTGTAGATTTTATAGTTTCTCCAGGGATTATATTAGGTTTCTGTTGTTCATAAAAGGCAAGGCGAGCCTCTAATTGCTGGATTTTAATATCTTTTTCGTGACTTTCTGTATTTAATTGATTTATTTTCCTTTCAAGAAGCTGTGTTTTACTTGGATGTTTATAAGCCTTCTTATTTTCTGGCAGACATTTAAAATTAGTCTCTTTAGAACCGTCTGCATTAAGAGTGTGACTAAAATAAACATCTGTTCCATCAGGCGTGAAGCTCCAATAATCTAAACGATAGGTAGTTTTATCTGGATTCAGAATAGATAAAGGAATGTTTTTATTATCTTCGATTGGTTCAATATGAATACTTCCAGATTTATCCTTTTTGTCATATGTATTTGTATTGATAGGGACTTCTGTTGAAGTATCAAATATGGGGAGGTAATTATAATCTCCATATTTACTTAAGATTTTATGAATCAGTGTATCGGGAAGAATTCTTTTTTCACTCATGTAGATAACCCTCATATTAATAATAGATATATATGGGTAAAGTATAGCATTCATAGGAGAAAGAAACAATTTTTCTTTGAGAATGAATTCAAAATATTAAAATCTTTTGGCGGTGAGAATAATAGTTTTGGGGCTTTTTCGTTTCATTTACGTATATTTTATGTTAAAATTTTTTAGGATATAAATTATTTTAATAATTGAAGTTATCGGAGGAAAATTAATGATAGATACAGAGCGGAGAGAGGCTGCCAGGCAATTTATTAATAGATGGCGTGGAAAAGGGAAAGAAGATGAAGATGGACGCTCTTATTGGATAGAGCTGTTATCCAATATATTTGGTGTAGAAAATGTAACTGAGCGTATTGATTTTGAGAAAAAAGTGGTTGTGGATGGTCATACAAAACGTATAGATGTTTATATTCCAGAGACAAAGGTTATCATTGAACAGAAAAGTTTAAATGTTCCTTTGGATAAAAAGGTTCGTAATTCTGGGGAAGTGGATCTCACTGCGTTTGAACAGGCCGATCGGTATAATAGCAAACTTATTTTTGATGAGAGAGCGAGATGGATTGTTACCTGTAATTTTGCAGAAATATGGATTTATGATATGAATGAAAGGCAGCCTAAGCCAAGCAAAATAATGTTAGAAGAACTTCAGACAAAGTATTCTCTTTTAGATTTTTTAATAAAAAAAGAAGTTCAGAAAATTTCTCATGAGATGGAAGTGTCTATTAAGGCTGGGGAGATTGTTGGGCTTATTTATAATGCATTTCTAGAACAGTATAAGATTCCTAAAGTAAAGAAAAATGAGACAGAAGTGGAAAAGGAAAAAAGAGAGCATAAATTAAAGAGTTTAAATGCTTTATGTGTCCGTTTGGTATTTTGTCTGTATGCAGAGGATGCAGGTATCTTTGGTGGAAAACGTAATATGTTTCACGACTATCTGGCACGTTATGAAGCACGAGATTGCCGGAGAGCATTGATTGAATTGTTTAAAGTGTTGGATACTAAAGAAGAAGAACGCGAGGATTATCTGGAAGAAGATTTGGCTCAGTTTCCATATGTAAATGGTGGGTTATTCGCTGATGAGACAATCGAAATACCTCAATTTACAGAGAAAATCAGAGAATTACTACTTACAAAGGCTTCTGAGAAGTTTAACTGGAGGGATATTTCACCCACCATTTTTGGTGCAGTGTTTGAATCTACATTAAATCCGGAAACAAGACGTTCTGGTGGTATGCATTATACCAGCATTGAAAATATACATAAGGTAATTGATCCATTATTTTTGGATGAATTACAAGAAGAATTTGAAACTATACAAGCCTATAAAACTTTGGATATTAAAAGAAAAAGGCTTATGGATTTTCAGGAGAAATTAGCTCATTTAAAATTTCTAGATCCGGCATGTGGCTCAGGTAATTTTCTTACGGAAACATATTTATCTTTACGAAGACTGGAAAACAAAGTATTACAGGTATTGTTTGGTGAAGGACAAGGAGTTTTGGGAATTGCTGCATCGGATATCATTAAAGTATCTATTCAACAATTTTATGGGATTGAAATCAATGATTTTGCTGTAACAGTAGCAAAAACGGCTCTGTGGATTGCAGAATCGCAAATGTTGGAAGAAACGAAAAATATTATATATGGTCTGGATGGAGATTTTTTACCTTTAAAAACATATGTGAATATTACAGAAGATAATGCATTAAGAATTGATTGGAATGATGTGATATCTGCAGATGAGCTTAATTATATTATGGGCAATCCTCCATTTGTAGGGTATGCCTATCAAAGTAAAGAACAAAAAGAGGACTTAATTCAAATTACTTTAGATATGGGAAAGGTCGGAAAAAATATTGACTATGTAGCTGGATGGTATTTTAAAGCATCTAAATTTATGGCAAACTCGTTAATTAAAACGGCTTTTGTTTCGACTAATTCTATTACTCAAGGAGAACAAGTTTCTGCTGTGTGGCAACCTATGTATAAATTTTTTAATATACATATAGATTTTGCATATCGTACATTTCGTTGGGATAGTGAGGCAAATTTAAAAGCACATGTACATTGTGTAATTATTGGTTTTAGCTGTGCATTAAATTCATCAGCTAAGGTACTGTACACTTCTGATAGTAGACAGTTAACGGACAATATAAATCCTTATCTTCTTGCTGGACCAACAGTATTTATTAATAGGCAAAGTAGGCCTATAAGTGATGTTCCGCCAATTCATCGAGGGAGTCAACCGACAGATAATGGTAATTTTATATTGACAAACGAAGAGAAAGATGAATTGTTGCAAAAAGAGCCACAAGCGGCACCTTTTATTCGGCCATATATGATGGGAAAAGACTTTATTGTTAGGCACCCTCGTTATTGTATATGGCTTGTAGGTGCAAATCCTACAATATTAAAAAAATGTCCTCAAATATTACAGAGAGTACAAAAGGTTCGGGATTTTCGATTAAATAGCAAAAAAGCTGCTACTCGTATTAAAGCAAATACACCAATGTTATTTGATGAGATACATGATTCTTCTACAGATTATGTTGCAATTCCTAAAGTATCTTCTGAAAGGCGACGTTATATACCAATGGATTATGTGTCTTCTGATGTTATATCTGGTGACAAACTTTTTATGATGCCTAATGCCTCATTATATCATTTTGGAGTGTTAAATTCTAATGTACATATGGCGTGGATGAGAGCAGTTGGTGGAAGATTAAAAAGTGATTATAGTTATTCAAATACGATAGTATATAATAATTTCCCTTGGCCGACTTCTACAGATCAGCAAAGAGAAAAGATTGAGCAAACTGCGAGGAAAATTCTTGATGCTAGAGAATTATATCCGGATAGTAGTTTGGCAGATTTATATGACCCGTTAACAATGCCACCAGAACTTCTTAAAGCTCACACAGAAAACAATAAAGTTGTTATGGCTGCATATGGTTTTACTACAAAAATGAGTGAAGAAGATTGCGTAGCAGAGCTTATGAAATTATATCAAAAGTTGATTAAAGCAGAAAAAAGACGATAAAAATGGTATATTGAAGAAGAAAAACACATATAATATAAGACCTATAGGTAAACGAAGGAATGTGTTAATAGTAACGAAAAAAGCCCCAGAAATATGAAACCAGGGGTTTTTTTCATTTTGGCAAGGTGCAGGTGGAAAAGAAAGTAAATAACGATATAATAGCATAAGGAAATTTGGTGTTTAGGAGTTGAGACGATGAGCATATACGAGTTGTTAAATCGAATTATTATAAATGAAAAATATTCTCTGTCATCTGATTTATTTATTGAAAGTGATAAAAAAGAATTAACTGAAGAAGAGAAGTATATCTTTGAGTTATTGAAAAATATATCTTCATTAGAGACTAGAATCTATAACAATGGAATAGAGTTTCACCCTATGTTTGTAATGGCAGATGGTAGTCGATTTTTCTCAATAGAGGATATATCGGAAGATGATTATTTGCTATTGTCTAATTTAAAATTAGATAAAATCCCGTTGATTTTACGTGCATTGATTGCGGATATATTGTGGATTAATAAAAAAGATTTTAATGTTGCTAAAATTGCTGCAGATGCATATTGGAAATTATTTATTCTTTGGTATAAGGATGAGGATAATATTGGGACAATTGATATGATCCGCAGAGCAGTATGCATTTCGGTACAAACAAAACAAACTGCAATATATAACGAAATACAAGGTTGGTTTAATGATTTTATATTCACTAAGGCATCCAGAGATGAATCTGGTTTTGCGTTGAGAGTAATGGAACTATTTTTTGAGCAAAAGAATTTTAATGTATCTATAATTTTAAATGCATTAGATGAGTTGATTGCTTATAATAGCGCTAATGTTGCAAAGGTAGAACAAGCATATAAATTAAGAGCGAAATGTTTATCTAAGCTGAAAAGAAAAAAAGAAGAGAGGCAAAATAATATTTCATTAGCAGATTATTATTTAGATTTTGCAGAAAAAACGTTTCAGAAGGATATACAAGGAGCATGGAGGGCAGTTAATTTTTATCAAAAAGGTATAATTCTATATCGTAATAATGGAAAACCAGAAAAAGCATCAGCAGCTCAAAAAAGGCTTATTGAAATACAAAAAGAAATACCTAAAACAATGATGCCAATCTCTATTAAATTAGACATAAAAGGTGTTGTTGATAATATTAAGGCTAATATAGAAGGATTATCCTTTGAAGAATGTGTAGTTCGGTTGATACAAATGTTTGGGTTTGAAAAGCAAGAAGATATAAAAAATCGTGTGATAAAAGAATTTAAGGATCAGCCGATTCCTCATTTATTTGGTAAAAATTTAATAAATGCTCAGGGACAGACAGTGCTGACGTTGCCACCATTAGATATTCATAATCCGGAAAAAGATTCGAGACTTATAGAGTTACATATGTACCAAAACGAATTGGAAAAACAAAAATTCATTGGTGATGTTTGGATAAAAAATGCTTTGAATATAATAAGAGATAGATTTGTTATTGATAAACCTATGGTGGAATTTTTGGTTAAGGATAATCCTATTATTCCCACTGGAAGAGAACGGATTTTTCAAAGTGGAGTGTATATGTTTTTTAATGGAGACTATTATGAAGCAATACATATTCTTGCACCCCAGGTAGAAAATCTTTTTAGAGCTATTGCACAGGGGGCTGGTGGAATAACAGTAACATTGGAAAAAGATGGTACATCAATGGAAAAAGTGTTAAGTTCTATTCTATCATTACCAGAATTGATGGATTGCTATGATAATGATATTTTGTTTATATTTAGAGGGCTGTTAAATGAACGAGCTGGAGCAAACATAAGAAATGAGATTGCACATGGTATCATAAGTGAATCTGCTTGTTCTACGGGGGCATGTTTATACTTCGGAATGGCAGTTATAAAATTACTTTCACTTACATCTTCGCCATATTATCAGATATTAAAGAATAGTGAGAAGCTAAAGCATTTTGAGATACCTAGTAAAGATACACTTAAAATAATTCGTTGATATTAAAATAGTGTAATAACATATATTTTGAGTATTGAAAATAACTATATAACAAAAAATATTAAATTTAATTGTAGACATCCTTTAATTATGTTAAAATATAAGTATTAAAAATAACTAAAGTTAAAATAAATACTTATATTTGAGAGGAAGGATAGTAATGGGGAAGATATATGGTTATGCCAGAGTATCAACGAAGAATCAACGTCTGGATCGGCAGATAAAGAATATAGAAGATTATTGCAAAGATAAGAAAATTGAGCAAATTTATCGTGAAAAGTATACCGGTACAAAAATGGGGCGACCGCAATTTCAAAAACTTCTTGCAGTTGTTTGCACTGGCGATACAATTATCTTTGATTCTGTGTCCAGAATGAGTCGTTCTGCAGATGAAGGGTATGATTTATATATGCAGCTTCTGCAGGAAGGAATTGATTTAATTTTTATAAAGGAACCTCATATAAATACTTCTTATTATAAAGAAATGCAGAGTAAGAAGACCAAGATAGCCAGTACCGGCAAAGAATCTACAGATAAGTTGATAGATGCAATTATGGAAGCTATTACAGAATTTCAGAATGAAGAGACAAAAGAGAAAATCCGGATTGCCTTTGAGCAGGCGGAAAAAGAGGTACAAGACCTTCATGTAAGAATTTCGGAAGGTATTAGAACTACACAGCGTTTGAATGAATCTTTGCCAGAGATGCAAAGAAAGCAAATTGGCCAGAAAAAAGGAGCTACATTTGAGACAAAGAAGGCGAAGATAATGAAAGAGCGCATTCAAAAGATGGCGAAAGATTTTGATGGTAGTATGAAGGATAAAGAGGTTATAGAGATACTCGGTATTAACCGGAATACATATTATAAATACAAAAAAGAATTGTTACTCAGCAATATTAAGTAATATAATAGTATGCAATGTTGGAATTAGAAGCTTTTATCCTCTTTGTAATTATGATATAATGACACCTGTTGTCACACCCAATCCGACAATGGAAAGGGGGTGTTCTAGCTTGAGTATAGTAATCTCTTTCTTGGTTTCTGTTATGGCAGGTATCGTTAGCTACTATATTTGCAAATGGTTAGATAGAAACGACAGTGACAATTAACCTACAAACGGAGACTTCACCGTTAAAAAAAGAAGAAGAACCCCCGAACAGCGGCCACTGTTCGGGGGTTCGTTTGTTGTGTTCTGCTTGAACGCAATCTCTTTCTTAGCTACTGCCAGTATAGCATATGCAAGTAACTAATTCAAGTATTCTCTTTTTATTGTATTTTTACAACTATTTTATATTTTTGTTATGATGAATAAGTATAATATGCAGTGTGATATTACATTGATTTATTCAAATATGATATCTTTAATATCCTCGATTTTTCCCGCAAACATCGCAGATAAAAGACTTTTTAAAGTTTTTTATAAGTATAACCCTCCGACATTAATTTATACATGCGGTTCCCATGACGACAGGCGTCTTTTCATTCCACCAAAAGCGGAAAGGATGTAATAATATGTATGTCAAGTATTCCCCATAGTTTATCAGCGTCACATCCGGAAGAATGAATAAGCCGGAAATATAATAGGATGCAAGCAGCATAATTAGCAAGAGCAGATATAACATCTGCCAGGGAATCAGTTTCTTTGTAGTCAGGCTATTCACCTCCTATCCCAAAAAGTTTATTAGAGAGATTCTTTTAAAGTTTTTTGTTAAATTTACAATATGAACAATGTGTCATCTGATATTCAGGATTACCTGAATTATAGGATGACGACCAATTACACAATCCTTGTAAAAAAGGTACAGCAGATCTTCCCTTATCAGTAAGTGAATATTCGACTCTTGGTGGAATTTCATCATAAGAAGTTCTTCTTATAATGTCATTTTTCATAAACATCTTCAATGCAGCAGATAAAGCAGAATCTGTAATATCAGGTAATATATCTTTTAACTCTGTATATCTTAAAGAAGGATTGTTTACAAGGCTGCAATAAATCCAGGCATTCCACTTCTTTCCAAACAAATTAAACACATACTTTAAGGGACAGGGTTCTATTTCCTCTCTTTTCTTCTGATACAACTTTTTTCACCTCCTGTGTGGGCTTTATTGTAGCACACAACTCAAAATTATTGAATTAACTATAAAAATTTATAGTTAATATAGAATTTTCAAACGACTTACAAATAATGCTTTAATTATTTATAATATTATCAACATGATATGCTTTGGTTGATTTATAGGAAAAACACTTTACTTCACCACACTGAAAAAGGAGGATTAACATGCCATATCTCAACATTACAACAAACGCACCCGTGAACAAAAGACAAAAAGAGACTATCGAACGTGCAATTAGCAAAGCAATTCTTTTAATTCCGAAGGAAAAAGAAGAGCTGCTTATGGTTAATTTTGAAGATTGTGCTTCTTTATCACTTTCTGGAGATTTTTCAACTCCTGCAGCAATGATCGAATTAAGAGTCCATAATGTCGTCATTGAAATGAATGAAGCAGAGCTGCTTGAAAAAGTCATGTCTCTTGCTACAGAGGTTGTCAGCAAGGTGTTGGATATTTGTCCAGACAGAATATACTGTACCATGCCAGCCGTTCCTTACTGGACTGCTGCAGGGCTGGAGATTCTAAAAGGAATTCTAAAATAGATTCACTGTAATTGATGAATACCTCTGTTTATAAATAAAGAATATCTTCCAGGAGGTTACCGTAAATGATACAAGATCTTCTTTCAAATCATTCTGTGCATTACGTTGGGACAGCCCCATGTCATACTATTGGAATTGTGATAGCAAATCTCGACCCTATTGTAAGATACCTGTTGCAGATTCCTGAAGAAATTTCCAGCATAGGTATCTTGTCGACAAGGATAGGAACCGGGACCGTTGTCGTTGCAATCGATGAGGCAGTAAAGAGAACAAACACAGTTTTTTTGAAATTTGAATTGTCAAGAGATACAGAAGGATACGGAGGCCCGGGAACATTATTAGTAATTGGTTCGCAAGATGTAAATGATTGCTATGAAGCTATCCATTATTCGTTGGATTACGTAACGAAATACGCAAGAAACATTTTTATAAATGAAGTCGGACACTTGGAAATCGCGACAACAGCAAGAGCAGGCGTAGTGCTAAATGGAATATTCGGTATTCCTTTAAACAAAGCTTTCGGCTTTACTGCAGTTGGGCCGGCAGGAATCGGTCTGGTAACTGCAGATAGTATTTTAAAGGAATCTCCAATCAAAATCACTTTTATAGAAACTCCAGCTACTCTTACTTATAACAACCAGGTAACTGTGACATTCACTGGTGACTATTCTGCTGTAAAAAAGGCTTCGACTCTTGTTTATGATAAATGGTCTGCACTGGCAGCAACATTAGGTTCAGAACCTGAATCAATCTATACATTTGGACAACCAGATAGTTCCTGCCAATGTATTATGTTTTAACAAGCAAACAACAGATTTCTTTTGGGAATATGTACCTTAATAATTCCACAAGAAATCTGTTGTTTTTCTATGTGTATGATTTTTATTCGTTTCATTCCCTTTAATTTTTTTCATAAACCAGATAATCATACCCATACCTTTGACCACAGTAGTCGCATTTATCTTTGAAATACTGATCATAATCCACTCTACGTATGATTCCAAAAAACACATGTCCTGCTGTGATCCAACTGGGCCTGTTGGAACAATCCGGTGATATTCTCAAGATCCTTGTACCCTTCTAAAGCTTGGATATCATCTTTAACATCATATAGGATATCTTTACCATCATCAAATATGACATGCAGCATGTAATCTGGCAATGGCCTGATATTTTTTATCCTGTGGATCATATTATTCTACCAGTCCTCCAGCCTTTCAATCTCAATTACCATTTCCTCAGGTTCTCTTCCAAAGATCCTCTTTATGTCACTGTCCATTACCTCACTTCCTTATGGCAAATTTTTTATATACATTTTCAAAGACGACAAAAGCCCGTTCGTATAACAATTATAGCTTTAACCAAGGCAATGGGCCGTATTCCGGCCACCATCCTGGTCTTAGCAATTGCTAAGAAATGTGCAGTAATAATTAGCAGGCTATCCTCCGAATTCATGGGTTTCAGGAATTAAAGACCCTTAACAGGAGATGATTCCATACTTCCTGCTAATAATTAGCAGATTTCTGATAAATCCCGATTTGTTAAAATCAACGCATCTATTATACCTTATAATGACAGCATTGCATACCCCTGTTTTCTATTTTACTATAATTCTTATTTTACATAAATTATAGTATGTGATAATATTATAATAAATTATTTTATTATTTAAAGGAGAAGAGTATATAATGAAACAAAAGATTCGACTTACAAAAAGTGAGCGAGAAATTATGGATGTTTTATGGAAACAAGGGGAAGCGTTAACATCTTCAGAAATTATAGAAGTTAGTACTAATAGGTCTTGGGGCAATACATCTATTCATTTATTATTGAAGTCATTACTAGATAAAAGTGTAATTGAAGTAGATGGATTCAAAAGGATTGCTAAAAATTATGCCAGAACTTTTAGGGCTGCTATTTCTCAATATGATTATTTTTTTCAAGAAGATTTCCAAGAAATGTCTTTAGAAAAAAGGATGAAATTTATAGAAACAATCATACAAAATGCCTCATTAGAAGAACTGGATGAAATTGAAAAAATAATATATAAAATACAATAATTGGATAATTTATAATAAAAATGGAGCCACACTATGAGATATATAGTGTGGTTTTTCTTGTATAGATTTCTTTACTGCTCATTATGAGAAACTGTAAATATTAATGTAATAGCCTAGTATATTACAATATTTGCATATCACAGAATGACGGATATTAATTAATAGACAATAAATATTGGACAATCGTAATACTGTTATTAAGGATATGAAGTAAAGATAATTTAACTTCTATAAAACTGTTTTTTCGGATTTTGGATTTTGGATTTATGAACTAAATATTTTGAAAACTAGCTAAAATAAACACTATTGCATATAGCCCTCTATTATTGTTGTTTTAGTATAAGTTTTTTCACCATAATAAAATTTATTTTGATGACAGTACTCTTTTGTGATCAGGTTTTAAAATCACTTATAAAGAATACCCTCCGGGTACCATTTTTTATCTATCATCTGACTCTATAGGTGTAGTAATTATTTTTTATATTTATTATAGGTAATGCTATTCATATAGGTAACACATAATATATTATCTTATACATCACATATTCTATATAGGTGAAATAATTATTTATCATATTGTTAGTGCAAATAATAATATTTTATTAACTTCCGTAACAATAGAATAAAAAATATTATAAACGAATTCATTTTGAAGCAATTTGAATGAATTCGTAGCAAAGGAGGACGCTAATGTTTTTCATTCACACTTTTTCCATGATAAAAGTATTTAAGAAGAGAGAAGAGGTTGAGCAGTTATGGAAGATATATAATCAGAAGAATATTACAGAAAAGAAAGTCTTTCGGATTAATGAGTTTTCGGATAAAGGAGTCCGGCTTGTTATAAGGGATTTAGAAAAGCAGCGCAAGCGATTCGAGAAAGTAACAACAGAAGTTGAGATTATTGTTACTCCATATAAGTTATTACATAATGGCGAGGCATTGGGCCGTTTAACTACAGAAGAAGAATATACCGAAGCCATCCAAGAATTGAGAAAGATATTACATGAAATTTGGGATACTACTGAGGTTGATTTACAAGATGCAGAACTCAATCGAATAGATGTGACCTATGATATAGTCACACCATCACAGAAATATACTAGAGAGATAATTGCGGCATTAAAGGTGATGCATCTGAAAAACGGATATACTCCTATATCAAAGGAGATTCTGGATAAAAATAATTGGGATCCATCTATTTCCTATTGTTACTGTATTTCAACAGGTAAGCATAATGCACAGATTAAAATATATGATAAAGCGAAGAATTTAAAAGATTTTGGCTATATGGATGCTATGGATAGTATCCAAGGAAAAGGATTACTGCGGTTTGAAGTTACTTTAAACAAGTTTAAAAAGAAATACAAACAATAGGATGCTAATACCATTGAAAAAGCTCTTTCTAAAACGCTGCGTCATGCAAAAGAGATTTATTTTGATTATGTCATTCTTCCTTTACAACACACACAGGAGCTATTATCCAAGGAATTATTGTATCGTTTGATTGAGAAAAGAATAAACGGTATGAAAAAACGTGAGAAAATGAAAGAATGTATTAAAGTCTGTGAAAGGAATAAAGCACTGGGGATTCAGTTAGATATTGATTTTATGGGGACATATAAGAAGACAAAAACAATTCTATCGTATTTTAACGATTTATCACTATCTCCTATTCCATTGGTATCAGATTGCCCGTTTATTCCCAGTTTATTTACTCTAATCTTTGATTCAGATAATACAGATGCCTATGAATATTTATATTATGCGAAAAAACATACCAGAGGAAAGGAGTACTGGTCTTATGAAGAATATGACAAATGATGAAATCTATACGTTTGATGAAGTTCTACAGATATTAAAAACCAGTAAACAGCAACTTCGCAAATTGCTGAAGAACGGTGAAATTAAAGGATTTAAGCTAGGAACGTATAAATGGAGAATTCCGAAAAAAGCATTAGATAACTATATTCAAGAAAAAATGGGATAGGCATCCAAGAACTAAAAAAATCAGCTCTAATAATAATTGGAGCTGATTTAATGCATTTAGTAATATCTACTGCAAGGTTCATATCCTCTGGCAATAGCATCTGATTTTTTTACTTTACTCGGATTTTTCATATTACTGCACGAAGATCGAGAATGGTATTTACTTCCTGTGCGTGGAATCCACACATAAGAGGAAGAAGATGTCTGTTTACTGCTATTCTTCTTTGTATTAGAAACTTTTTTTGTTGTAGTTTTCTTTGTAGTATTCTTGTTAGAAGAACTCTTACTATCTGGGAAGGCTGCCTTGTAATTCTTCCAAACACCCAGTTTTTTTCGCTTTGCAACCTTTTCAGAAGCTCTTAACTTATTAGTATACTTATATTTGCCATATACATAATCAATCATAGCAAGTACTTTCTTATCCGTAAGCTTCTTCGCCTGTAATTCATTAATAGACCGTCCTAATTGTGACATATAGGCATTGGCAAGCTGTAATGTCTCTCTTGCTTCATCCATACGACTCATTACATTGCCCGTATGTCTGGCGGACCATACACGACTTGCGCCTTTTAATGCCAGATTAAGTGTATTCTGGCATACAACACGTACAGGTGTCATAGCGACACGAATTGCACCTGAACCATCATGAGAGTTGCAGAACACTAGATATGGTTCAATAGCATCTCCAGAGATAATGTATTTCTCTGGAAGTTTTGCAAGCATCCAGACGATTTTCCCTCCGGCAAGACTTCCGGCAGTTTCGTACTTTACCCCTTCTCCCAGCAATCCATCTGTAAAAGCGAAAGCTTCTTCATTCTGGACAATCTTATATCTGTCACCTACGATTCCTAATACACTACGGTCAATATCTCGGATATTGGCTTTATATCCTGGAATTCTTTCTCCTGATGCCGCATATACATCGGTCTGCTCTACTTTCCAGTCAAGACCTGCCTGATTCAATGCTTCTTTAGACCCTAGTACTTCTTCTACTCTGACTCCTAATCCATGCCAGGGTGCCGTTCTTGTATAAAACATACTTTCTACATTTGCTGCCATCTTATTTTCCTCCTTTTCTTCCTGTAATGACAATAATGATAGTTACGATTGATTTAATAATTCCCATTGGATATATCCTCCTTATGGTGATGGAATGTTACTTTTGTTACAGGAAAATGGTGTATTATTATGATTTGAGAATTTACGGATAAAAATAAGACAATAGTTTATGAAGTACAAGAAGTATAAGAAGTTTGTTATAAATCTCATTAACTTGCTACTTGACAGTAAGAAATTAAATTCTTCAAAAATCAGTTGATAATTACACAGAAATTGCGTATAGTTTGAATAAGAGAATTAAGTAATTTTAATTCTAAAAAGCTGGTGAATCTCCACCATTAAGAGAGAACCTGAAAAAGTTGGTAAGTCTCGACCATAACATGAGAACTTAAAAAAGCTGGTGAGTTTCCACCATAAGCGAAAACTCAACAAAAGTAAAGGAGTGAGAGATTGCTCCTTCTTTTTTATATTCTTGCTGGAAGAGAATAAATTTAATATAGTTCATGATTAGATATTTAATTTTCAAATCTCTCCACCCCAGAATGTTCTAAAAGAACATCCGGGCGGGGAGATTTTTTATATTTCTTGGTATCTATATTGATTCTCCACCCCTCTGTTCTTTTAGAACATTCTGGGGTGGAGAGATTTGAAAATATTATCAGTTATTTTTTAGATATCTTTCCGTAAAAGTTGAGATAGCATTCTAATTTCGCTTATTATCTTACCAAAATCAGCCGTATCTTTGAGTTTTAACAGTACTTTTTGTTACCAAAATTGGCCGTATCTTTATTTATTTACAATAGCATCTACGTGTATTGGAACAACACTTCATTTTACAACAGTGTAAAACGAAAGTTGGTTTATGAGTAAAAAAGTAGTTCAATTACTTCCAGTGGTAATATTAATTTCTTTCCCCAAGGATTGATAATGAATCCCTGGCAGAGTTCCCAGCTTTTTAAAGCATCAAATAAATAGTATATCGTATATAATAGTAATAGTGGGAAAATAATAAAAAATTTAGGGTTATTCATTAAAACAACATATAAAAAGTAATAAAGTGTATTGCGGGAATTCTTGACGCTAAAATCTCGATATTGTATAATGATGTATAGGAACACAATATAAAAAACATATAAAAAGTAATACTTATTATATGATGAAGGGAGAGCTTGTATATGAAAGTTATAGCAATCGCCAATCAGAAAGGTGGAGTGGGAAAAACTACTACTACGTATAACTTAGCAGTTGCAAAAGCAATGATTGGTAAAAAGGTACTTATGATTGACCTTGATCCACAGGCTAGTTTGACGATTTGTTGTGGAATGAATCCTGACGATAAGGATTTTGAAAATTACAACATATGTAAATTGTTTGATGGGAAGACAACACCTGCAGAATGTGCTTTCAATGTAGAGAGTACAGGACTGGATAACTTATTTATTGTTCCATCCAATATTGATCTTGCGGTTACAGAGACAAAATTAGTTGTTGGTAGAAATAGTGACGTACAGCTACGGAAGGCAGTATTAACACTGAAGCCGTATTTTGATTATATTTTTATTGATTGTCCACCACAGTTAGGAACACTTCTTATCAATGCTTTAGTGGCTGCGGACGAAGTAATCATTCCTGTAAAAACAGAGTATCTTGCTTATAGAGGATTAAAAGCCTTAATGAGTACAATCAAGGATGTACAGAGTGGAGATGGAGACAGATCATTGAATCCTGATTTGGTACTCACTGGAATTATTGCAACGATGTACAAAAAGAAAATTAATGACAATCAAGATGTATTAGCTATGTTGGAGCAGAAAGCAACAATTTTAGGTGTAGTAAAGGATGCAGCCGATGTTAATAAGGGTATTGTAAAAGGAAGACCAGTTGTATTAACAAACAGAAAAGCACCAACGGCAAAAGAATATGTAGAGATTGCTTTTAAATTATAGTAATACATATTATATACTAAGTAATACCAATATACAATATAAAGAAAGGATGTAATATTGTGGCAAAGAAAACAAGGTTAATAGATACCCTTCAGGAAGAAGAATTGCAAGAGGTCAAAGAGGAGCAAGAAAAGGAAAATTCTAACACTATAAAAAAAGCAGCCGTGGAAAGAATTATTTCGAGAGATGGGGCAAAGGATAAACAAATTTCTGCAAAGGTCAACATGAAAATTTATAGTGCTTTTACTACAATAAATAAATTACAGGGTATTTCAAATAATTCAGCATTGAATATGTTAATTACAAAATATGTAAGGGAAAATAAAGAAATTTTGGAAGAAGATAACTTATTTTAAAAAGTAGGTAACCTATAGTATATAAAAAGTAATACTTTTTATATGTAAAAATTTTCAAAAACTATTGCAATTTCCAGATTTAACGTGTACAATAAATAATAAGTATAAGAAGAATGGATATGAGCATATTGTAATGGTTAAATAATAGGACTAAAGCGGTATGAAGAATTAACCTCATACCGCTTTTATCATTGACATATTTCTTATACATAAATATTTTAAGTGATCAGTTTTACCAGAACCGATTACCTCACGCTAGACAATATTACCAGTACAGCCTAGCTCCACAATTTAATATTTGAAAAAATCAACTTAGCATAGTTTCTTTTTTAAAATGAAAATGTGGTAGGGTGTGTTTTTGGCACACTATTTTTATAGAAAATATTTTAAACCATAAATTCTTACCTGTCAAGAAAGAATTAAGTTCGGTATCTTAAAATAGTTCTTTTTGGAGGTAAAAGTAATATTTTATATATTCTAAGTATCACTTTTAATATACTTTTGCTAAAAGTTGGACAGGGTTAGAATTACTCCTGAATAAATAAAATTAGTATCGGCAAGCTTAACAAGTAAATTGTCGGGGTTGGAGAGCTGCATCTATCAGTAATCCATGACCTAAGGGGTTGGAGCGAACGCAAGACCTCATATGCCTAACCAGATCACCTATTGGTACGGAATGGTCTGTACATTGGTTAAAAGTAGCGTTCGGGGGCGAAATGTGAGCTTAGACGTACATAAGGTACACATGAGTATGGCAGCCTGTATAATAAGCAGGATGCGGAAATGGACAAGCACTGGAAACGGTGTGTGATAAGGGCATACAAAGACTATCATGATAAGTCCATGCGGACACGAAGAAAACCGCACTCATAGATTTATACTGCACTACAAGGATACGGATACCTCAAGACAAACACGGATTATTCGTTATGCAGGGATAGGGTTTCTTAATTTTCAAATTTTAAGGGAAACTCTATCCTGATACAGGAGCCGTTTCCTTAGAACAATCCGGATTATTCAGCTTCGCTGTTGGTTTGTCAAGAGTTTTGATAAATAAATATAAAAGATAAGGGGAATAGGGGCTATGATATCAGAATATATTGATAGTTTTGATGAGTTTTATAAGTTGGATTTGTCTTTTAGTGAATTTTATTCACAACATTATGGAGATTACCGTCATATGGATTGTGAGGTAGGGAATCCTTTTGAGATTTTCGATGGGAATGGTCATAAGATAAGGGAAAAACGTATTGAGCGTATTGAAAGAGAAAATATATGTTTTGTTGGTATAAAAAAGAAGGTACAATATGCCCCAATAGAGGAAACATTAGTACAGAGAAAAGCACGTAGAAAAGAAGACTTTGAAAAATATATGAATGCTGGCTGTGGAAGTGAAAGTATGAAACAGTTGGATGATGGAGGAGCAGCATATGCTAGTGAAATTATAGAAATACCACAGTATGATATTAATGAAATTGAAATACCAGATTTTGTAGCAGAGTCCTATTTTGATGGTAGGAAGTTTTATTATGAGATTTATTTTGAGATGGATATAGATGGTGAGAATGAAGTTTTAGAAATAATGTTGGATTCAAAAAGGAATATGGTTGATCAGTTGAAAAAGAAATTTAATGAGTTTTCAAAAAAATCTAAGAAGTTGACAGGAGAATATAAAAAAATTCATCCGTATCTTTTAGAATTGCTTGGAGATTATTTTACTGGAGTGTGTGAGTATAGAACTTTTTACCTTATAGATAGTAATATAACGGTAGGTTGGGAAGGAACTGCAGGAAGACGAATATATAAAGATATATCGTTAATAAAGTATGAAAGAGAAGCTGCCTCTCCGATTATTTTTAAATTGAGAGAAGAATCTTCATGTAAAATAGATCGGAATAAACTAAGATGTATTTTACTGTTTTTGCAATCTGTTCCTGAATATATTTTTATTTTTGCATATGGGTTATTGTCAGTTAGTTTAAATGCTAAAATAGATTATAGAAATAAAAATAAAAGTCTTTTGAAAGAAAGAGAAGAAAATGAAATTTATCAGATTTTACCATTTAGTTTGTGTATATATGGGACAAATAACTTTTTAAAGAAGAAGGATATTGCGATGATGTTTTTGGGATATTGTAGAGAGAGCAAAGAGGATTATCGTAGGAATTATAATAGGCTTCCCTATATTTCAGTGAAAAAAGTAGAAAAGAACATTTTTAAATTATGTCTTTATAAGGATTGCCCATTTATTATATACCCGGCTGGAAATGTTCCTAATATATCCGCAACCTCTACTTCAGTGAAAAGAATAAATCATCTGAGAGAGAAAAATATAATAAAAGGCTTTCCAGTATTTATATCAGAACGAAAAATAATCAATGATGATATGATAAATATTGATGTAACAAATATAGAAGATCGTGGGGAGATACAATATCAAAATGAGCAGGGAAAAGAAGATATATTTACATATAAAGATATTGCTGTATTTGTCGATGGTATCGTGTATGAGTATGTTAAATATTTAGAGCGTATCAATAATAAGTCAATTTGTCAGAGAGAAGAAGATTTTCAGAATGTATCACAGATAGAAACGCTTAATAGAAAATCAGATAAATTGAAATTAAATGGGGAGATATTTGAGCGGTATTGTAAAATGTTTGCTGACCCTAAATATAATTTAGAACAAGCCTGTGCATATAGGGATTTGTTAACAGCACTTAGGCAATTTGCAACATTTGTTCATAGCCATTGGCCGGAATTTGAACCATTGATGAGAGATGTTCTTTTAAAAGCTGAAGAAATTGCGACAGAAGAAGCATTAGATTGCGAAATAAAAGCGCAGCAGAGAAAAAATAATAAGAAAAATACCTCTAAAGTGAGAAAAAACGACATTATAAAGAAGTTTTTTGATATTGTTTTAAAGGAATTAGAATTGAAGGATACATATATAATAGATGAAGGGGGAGATTTCCTGTTTATAGATTATAAGCAGTTTCAAAAATGTTATGGGGATGGAAATTATAAGTCATTTCTTGCTACTTGTAGGGATATTGAATTATTAGAAGTACCTAAGAGAGTCAGTAATGGTAAATTTAGAGGATATGCTTTTGATAAGATGAAAAATGGAAAAAAATATAAAGTACTGAAGGTAAATCGAAAATTCTATGATAAATATTGTAAAATGACACAAGAATCAAAAAAATGATTTAGATGAAAAAAGAGCGAATTTTCGCTCTTTTTTATTTTTCAGGTATATCTTCTTCGTAGGATTTCATCATTTTATTAATGGTATCCATTAAAGCGAAGATTCTATCTAAAATCTCGTTATAATCTTTTAATGGCAGGATTTCAGCCATCCAAAATGAGTCACATCCTTTGCGGATGGTCATAAGTTTATCAGATGCGACTTGTAGATTATGCATCTTTTTGAGATATTGGGTGTAATTTTCATTAAGTAAATCTTTTTCGATTTTATCTATTGCTGTTAAAATTTCGTTTTTCATAGAATCCTCTTTTATATTGATATTGTATCTTTCATTATATTACAATAGCAAGGCTACCACCCCTAGACAGGTGCAGGAAGGGGGTGAAGCCCAATATGTAGCTGATTACATCGTTTATACTCTCTATCGTGGCAAGTATAGTTGCCTACTATATTTGCAAATGGTTGGATTGAGATAACAAAAGGTAGCCAGCCGAGGGATTAAGCCACCCTGCCAAAACGGAATAAAAAAGCCCCCAGAATTGCGGATTCTCTGGGAGTTTTTTGTGATTGCCAATATGCGGATTAATCACATCGTTTGCCTAAAGGCATTATATCATATGTATTTTGTTTTTCAATATACACAAGCTCACATATTTTGTAGTTACGAGTATTGTTTTTTATATTATTGTAGGTCAGATTCCTTTTTAGAATCATTGATTTTGTTGGATAATTCCTCAATGTGCTTCTGAAGTTGTTCTATCTGAATAGATAATTTAGCATTTTCTTTATCTGCCTGCCGGAGCTGTTCTTGATATTCTTTATGTAATTCTCGTTCTTTTGCGATAACAGCCTGTTCTGTCGCTAATGCAGCCTGTATCTGCAATGTTTCCTTCTGACGTTCAAAGTCAGCCTGTGTAGCATTAAGAGAGGATTCAAATTCCTTTTTCTGATTAGATAATTCCGTATCTTTTGCCTTTAAATCTGCCTGGAGAGAAGCAAAATTATCTTGTAAGGATTTATATTGTTCCTGCAGGGATTTATAAGCGGATAGGCTTTCTTTCATATCAGACATTTGCTTTAATAGTAAGTCATTACTGGCAGTTTTTTCATTAGCGATTGCCCTGGCATCGTTTCTTTCTCGTATTGCTTGCTCACGTTCACGATTTGTAGATTCAATTTCTGTTTGAGTTTGCTGTTTTATAGTTGAAATCTCTGCCTGAGCTGTTGAAGTTACTGTTGCAATGTCTGTTTTAGCCTGTTTTATAGTTTCTTCGGCTGTCTGAGCTTTTAGTTGTGCTTCTTCTGTTTCCTTTTTTGCCTGCTCTAGTGCGGCTTTTTTCTCTTCAATGGCTGAATCTAATTTTTCTTTTGCTTCAGCCAGTTGAATATCCTGTCCGGCCACAATGCCATTGATCTGTTTAAGAAGAGAGCCAAGTGTCTTTTCTATGGCTTTAAGGTTTGGCTCTAGTGCCGGATGAGTCCCTTTTACGGATTCTGCTTCTGCTAAATCAAGGATACGTAGGAGAGTATCTTCTTTTTTATCTCCATTTTGGGCATAGATTTCCATGATTTTATTCGCTTTTTCGATTGTTTCTGGGGAAGCTGCAACTGCAAAATTTGCCATAATATATAATATCCTCCTTTACTACAATAATCTGATTCTAAAACTACTAATAAAATTATAGCATATGCATTAATATTAATCAATTAATATTAATATAACATGTGAAAATGATGGTTTTATAAGAAATTAAAGAAGAAAATCCTTGTTATTGAGTAAAAATAAAGTAGAATTTGACTTTTAGCAGACTGTAAGGGCAGTTTTAAATTATTAATTTGAGATTGGAAAAGAGTTCACAGAATGTTCACAAAAAATTAGCACTCAATACTTGACGTGGCTAATAATAGGTGTTATATTACAGCTAGAACAAAAGAGAGGGCATAAAGGAATAGGAAATAAGTTCCGAACCGGAGTTCATAAAATTCATTTCAACATAGTCGAAAGAAAGATGCTTCCGATTTGCTGAAGACAGTAAAAGATTTTGAAAGGAGAAATGACTTATGATGATGCCTAGTATTTTTGGAGAAAATTTATTTGATGATTTTGATAGCTGGTTTGATGCACCAGTTGAAAAGAGATTTTTCGGTAAGAAGAATCCTTTATATGGAAAACATGCAAAGAACCTTATGAAGACAGATGTGAAGGAAAAGAAAGACCATTATGAAGTAGATGTAGACCTTCCAGGATTCAAGAAAGATGAAATCAAACTGGAGCTTGAGAATGGATATCTTACCATTTCTGCCGCAAAAGGTTTAGATAAAGATGAAACGGATAAAAAGACTGGAAAATATATCCGTCGTGAGCGTTATGCCGGTAACTTATCAAGAAGCTTTTACGTTGGAGAGAACGTAAAACAGGAAGATTTTAAAGCTTCTTTTAAGAATGGTATTTTAAGAATCACTGTTCCAAAAGAAGAAAAGAAAGCAAAAGAAGAAAAGAACTATATTACGATTGGTGAATAATCTTTTAGATGATTTTGCCAGAAAGTAAGTTTGAATATATTGAGATTTAACAGATACCCAGAAAGGTATTTGATACGATATAAATAAAAAGGATTATAACAAGGGTGAAAGCGTTTAAAACACCCAATAGATAGATTGATATTAAATTTGAAGGGAGAAATGACCTATGATGATGCCTAGTATTTTTGGAAATAATTTTGTAGATGATGTATTTGATGATATGTTCCCATTCGCAGGA